>OKOX01000017.1_pt1 | contig 170732 bp, 152 predicted proteins | sample 1614201 | NCBI WGS metagenome assembly OKOX01 (sample SAMN04436913, study PRJEB24849) | human gut metagenome | biome: human gut; feature: NICU; material: stool | host: Homo sapiens | place: USA: Saint Louis, MO | collected 2012-05-21 | reverse complement strand
GGCGAGGTGAGTGAGCTCGGTGTCGCCGATCCTGACCCGTCCGGAGGGGGGGGAGTCCAGCCCCGGCATGCAGTGCTGCAGGGTCGACTTGCCCGAGCCCGACGCTCCCATGATGGCGGTGAAGCGCCCGGCCGGGATGTCGAGGGTCACGGAGCGCAGCGCCCGCACAAGGGTGGCTCCCGAGCCGTAGGTCTTGGTGAGGTCAAGGGTGCGGACCGCGCTGGGGGCGGTCGTTGAGGATGTGGTCGGCGCGGCCGGCGCTGAGGCAGACATGAGAACTCCTGTGTCGAGGTGCAACAACGCCTTTGACGCTATGGGCGTTGTCCCTCGTCACACATCAGTCCCGGGAACGGTTCCCGCTCTCCTACTGCAGGAGGACCCAGCTCGTCCGCAGAAGGACCGGGCTGAGGCCCCTCATGTCCGAAAGGTCAGCGGCCGGGCCGAACCAGTCCGGCGTCGTAGGCAGTGATGACCATGGAGACCCGGTCGCGCAGGTTGAGTTTGGACAGGATGTGCCCGACGTGGGTCTTGACGGTTGTCTCGGCCAGGTAGAGCCGCTCGGCGATCTCGGTGTTCGTGAGCCCTTCGCCGACGCAGGTGAGCACTTCGCGCTCCCGGTCGGACAGCGAATCTATGAGCTTGGGGTCGGTCATCGTCGGCGCACCCTCCCCCTGACGAGGGATGAAGCGTTCGATGAGACGACGGGTGGCCGACGGGGCGACGACCGAGTCGCCGTCACGAACCGCTCGGATGGCAGCCAGCAGTTCCGTCGGACCGGCGTCCTTGAGCATGAATCCGGACGCTCCGGCGCGCAGGGCAGCATGGACGTACTCGTCAAGGTCGAAGGTCGTCAAGACGAGGATCCTGGCCTCAGTGTGGGCGGCCATGATCTTCTCGGTGGCGCCCAGGCCGTCGAGGATGGGCATTCGGATGTCCATGAGGACGACGTCGGGGGACAGCTCATCGACGAGGGTGACGGCTTCGGCGCCGGTGTTGGCCTCCCCGACGACGGTCATGTCGGGCTGGGCGTCGAGGACCAGACGGAATCCGGCCCGAACCATCTGCTGGTCATCGGCTAGGAGGAGTCGGATCGGGTCGGTCATGGCATGGTCCTTCGGGGCTCGGACTGACGATTACTGAATGATTGATGGGTGGGGATGACGCCGTGGACTCGGAACCCGTGGTCCGGGCGACTCCCCACCTCAAGGGTGCCACCCCAAGCGGACATACGTTCGCGCATTCCCACCAGGCCGTGCCCTGCCCCGTCGGCCCGCTCGATGCCAGTCACCCCGGCTCCTCGTCCGTCGTCGAGGATCTCCAGGGTGACGTCGTCGGGGTGATGGCTGACGATGACCTGGGCAGTGGCGGCAGGACCGCCGTGCTTGAGGACGTTGGTGAGGGCTTCTTGGGCAACGCGGTAACAGGCCAGCTGGGCGCCCTGGGAGAGGGGTTCGTGGCATTCCGGGTCTCCTTCGACCCTGAGGTCGATGGACAGCGCTCCCTTCATCTCCTCGACCAGACGAGGAATGTCGTCAAGGCCCTGGGTGGGTGCGAGTTCGGGGTCGGAGTCGTCGTCGCGCAGCACCCCGACGAGACGGCGGGTCTCGTCGAGGGCGTGACGGGCGGTCGTGGCGATCGTGTCGAGAGCCTGGGCGCTGGCTGCCAGACGGGTCTCGGCGTCGCCGACCTCCTCGTGGTGGGCGAGGTAGGAGCCACCGTCGGCCTGCACCACGATGACCGACAGGGAGTGGGCGACGATGTCGTGCATGTCCCGGGCGATCTTGGCGCGTTCCTCCTGAGTGGCAAGACGGATGCCCTGGTCGCGTTCGCGTTCCAGGTCGATGGCGCGTTGGCGCAACGCCTCCATGGTCTGGCGACGATCCCGAGCCGCACTTCCGGCGAACCAGGCTGCCAGACAACATGCCATGCACCCGATCGCGATGATGCCGGAGCGCAGCAGCTTCGTATGCGTGTTCAGATCGGACCTGGGGTCGAATCCCCAACTCACCGCGGCGGCGATCGGGGCGACGAAGCACAGTGCGAGCCAGAAGCTGCGCCGTGGTCTCTCGGTCTTCAGCGAGAGTTGGTACAGAATGATGGGTACCAGAACGTTCTGCGGCCACGGGTCGGTCGTCATCGCAAGCTGGACGAGGTGTGAGCCGACCAGTACTGCCGCCGTGATCTCCGGCCTGGTGCGGGCCCACACCCAGGAGGCTGCAACCACGAGGACCAGCACGAGCATCCATATTTCATGGGCAGTGACATGGTCTTGCTGAGCCCAGGACACCACGGTGACCACAACGACGATGAAGGCGAACACCGAGTCGAGGATCATGGGGTGCGCGCGCAACCATCGATAGCCACGACGCAGACGTCCCGGGGGACGACGTGTGGGGACGGAAGTGCTGCTCACCGTTCTGACCCTACGGCCAGAACGGATGAGTCACATCCTTCCGTCGATGGATTTAAGGAGAATCCGACCGGCCGTGACCGTTCAGCTCTCTCCGAAAACATGGCCGTTGGCTGTGGCTCCGCTGGGAGGTCCGCGGCCGAGGGGACATGATTGCGGTGTGCAGAACCGTTCCCGACTGATACGCCTGATGGGCCCGGCCTTCATCGCGGCCGTGGCGTATGTCGATCCCGGGAACGTCGCCGCGAACCTCTCGGCAGGGGCTTGCTATGGCTACCTGCTGGTGTGGGTGCTCGTCATCGCCAACGTCATGGCGATGCTGGTGCAATATCTGTCGGCCAAGTTGGGACTGGTCACGGGCCATTCCCTTCCTGAGCTCGTCGGGGACGCTCTACCACGTCGAAGTAGTCGGCTGGCCTTCTGGTTCCAGGCCGAGCTGGTCGCGGCTGCGACGGACCTGGCCGAGGTCATCGGTGGGGCAGTGGCCTTGGAGCTGCTTTTCGGCCTACCGTTGCTTGTCGGAGGTCTCATTACTGGGGCGCTGTCCCTGGCGATCCTGGCAATCCCGTCTCGTCACGGGCAGCGTACTTTCGAGATCGTCATCATCGGGATGCTCGTGGTCGTCGCCATTGGCTTCACGGCAGGACTGGCCTTCTCGCCCCTGTCGTGGAGCGGGATTGCCTCCGGCATGGTTCCGAGGTTCGAAGGCACCGAAACGGTCATGTTGGCCACATCGATGCTGGGCGCCACCGTCATGCCACACGCGGTGTACATGCACTCCTCACTGGTGCGAGATCGTCACGGGGTGAATGATCGGCCGAGCCAGATCTCCAGACTTCTCAAGGCGACGCGATGGGACGTCGCGGTCTCCCTGGTGTTGGCCGGATCGGTGAACATCGCGATGCTGCTGCTGGCAGCGGCGAGCTTGCAGGGAGTCGAGGGGATTGACGGCATCGCCGAAGCCCACGCGGCCATCAGCTCCTCCCTGGGGTCGACGATCGGGGTCATCTTCGCCATCGGACTATTTGCGTCGGGGTTGGCCTCGACGTCGGTAGGTGCTTATGCCGGGGCTGAGATCATGGCAGGGCTGCTCCACATGAGAGTGCCCATGCTCGTCCGCCGACTCGTGACGATCATCCCGGCCCTCATCATCCTGGCGTCGGGAGCGAATCCGACCAGGGCCCTCGTCCTCAGCCAGGTCCTCCTGAGTATGGGGTTGCCGCTGGCCCTCGTGCCACTGGCGCGGTTCACGGGGGACCGACGCTTGGTGGGTCAATGGGCGAATGGTCGCGTCATGTCCGTCATCTCGTGGACGGTCGTCGTTGCGGTGTCAGCTCTCAACGTCGTCCTCGTCGTCGCGACGATCATGAGGTAAATGATCCCTGAGTGAAACTATCTGGCGTCCTTCGTGAGATTGGTGACAAACTCAGGGCGTGACGACGCCGAACCCCACACCGAGTCCAACTCACGAACTGGCCACTGAGCTGGCGACCGCTTTTCGCGGACATCCTGCCGGCGTGGCAATCCTGACGACGATGGGTGCAGCTGGTCCGGAGGGGCTGACGGTGTCCTCCCTGGCATCAGTATCAGTCGTGCCTGCCGTCGTCTCGGTGTCGATGGGTAATGGCTCGACGACCTTGGCGGCTCTGAAGGAGGGGGCCCGCGTCGTCGTCCACATGCTTGATGCGGACCGGACCGATCTGGCAGATGCGTTCGCGGTACCCGGTGCGGACCACTTCGTCGGAACTGAGTGGATACCCAGCACTGAGGGAGCACCGCAACTGAGTACCCCAGGCCCGGTTTTGCACGGTTTCGTCCAGGCGATGGCCGATACCGGATCGGCCACGCTCATCGCCGTCACCGTTGATCGGATCGACATTGGAAACCGTCGCGCTCCCGGTTTGGTGAGGATGGCGCGAGGATGGCACGAAATACCTCGCTAGACTTTTTTGTCCCGCTTTTTCGGGTACGTTGGAAGACGCCATCGAAGTCGAAGGAGATGTCGCTATGACAGCTACTGATGCGTGCGCCCAGCAGACTGAACGTATGGGAACTGCGCCCGGATTCATTGCCGCTCTGGACCAGTCCGGAGGCTCCACACCGAAGGCTCTCAAGGCGTACGGGGTGGAGCCCGAGGTCTACGGCGACGACAAGGACAAGATGTTCGATCTGGTCCACGAGATGCGGACCAGGATCATCACCAGCCCGTCGTTCACCAGCGACCACATTCTTGCCGCGATTCTGTTCGAGATGACGATGGATCGTGAGATCGAGGGAATTCCCACCGGTGATTTTCTGTGGCAGAAGAAGGGCATCGTCCCCTTCCTCAAGATCGACAAGGGCTTGGCCGACGAGGAGTCCCACGTCCGCGTCATGAAGCCGATCCCCGGTCTTGACGAGCTCCTTCATCGCGCTGTCGAGGAGGAGCACATCTTCGGCACCAAGGAGCGCTCGGTCATTCTTGATGACGACAAGGACGGCATCAAGAAGATCGTCGATCAGCAGTTCGAGCTCGGTGAGCAGGTCCGCGCCGCTGGCTTGGTGCCGATCCTCGAGCCTGAGGTCGACATCCATGCCCCGAACAAGCAGAAGGCGGAGGAGAGGCTCCACAACCTCATTCGTGAGCACATCGACGCTCTGCCTCTCGACGCCAGGATCATGCTGAAGCTGACGATTCCGACGACCGATGACCTGTACACCGATCTCATTGCGGATCCGAAGGTTCTCCGTGTTGTGGCTCTGTCCGGTGGCTACTCCCGTGAGGAGGCCAATGAGAAGCTGGCTCGCAACCACGGACTGATCGCGAGTTTCTCGCGTGCTCTCGCCGAGGGGCTGAGCCACGGCCAGTCCCAGCAGGAGTTCGACGAGACCCTCCGCAGCTCCATCGATTCGATTTACGCTGCTTCGGTGTCCTGACCCTTCGTCGTATGACGGGCCTGCGAGGAAACTCGCGGGCCCGTCGTCGTGTCATGGGATGGATGCCCAGCCTTGGCACGCAGAGTGGCTCCGGTTGGACGCAAACGGCCTCGGAACAGGGTGAACGGTGGTGTGGAGGGCTGTCTGCCTTGTAGAATGCTGCTGTGAGCCCCAAACTCGTCGCGTTCGATCTGGACGACACCCTGGCCCCCTCGAAGACCCGTCTCCCTGAGCCCATGGCGCGCATCCTCTCGCGGCTGCTGGATCACACCAGCGTCTGTGTCATCTCCGGCGGTCAGTTCGGCCAGTTCCGTACTCAGGTCGTCGAGGCCCTTGACGACGTCAATGCCCCTCACCTGGATCGTCTCCACCTGCTGCCCGCCTGCGGCACCCAGTACTTCCGCTGCGTTGACGGAGAATGGCAGCGTATCTACGTCGAGGCGCTGACCGAGGACGAGAAGTCCCGCGCCATCGATGCCGTCGAGACCTGCGCCCGTAACCTGGGGTTGTGGGAGGAGCGCACCTGGGGGCCGAGGTTGGAGGATCGCGAGTCCCAGATCACCTTCTCCGCCCTGGGCCAGCAGGCCCCCGTCGATGCCAAGAAGGCGTGGGATCCCAGCGGTGAGAAGAAGCTCAAGCTCCGCGAGGTCGTGGCGGCGAAGCTTCCGGACCTCGAGGTGCGCGCCGGCGGATCCACCTCCGTCGACATCACCCGCGTCGGCCGCGACAAGTCCTTCGGGATGGGCAAGTTGCTCGCTGCGACGGGCCTGTCCAAGGAGGACGTGCTCTTCTACGGGGATCGCCTCGACGAGCACGGTAACGACTACCCCGTCAAGGTCATGGGCATCCCGTGCGTCGCCGTCACGGATTGGCAGGACACGGCTGACAAACTCGAAAAATTATTGTCTGACTGACAAATTTCATACCTTCACGAAACTGCCTCTCGGCTGCCATGAAATGGTGTCATGACGCCACCTGAAGACCCCGTGTATCACGAAAAAAGGTTCATTTTCGTGATCCTCCCGACGATTTGGCATAAGAGTTCATCTTGGGGTCCGGTCCATGTCATCTGATCATCGAGATGATGACATCTCGGCTTCCTAGTGTCCTTCCCTGGTGCTGCCTGTGAGAGAGCGGCAATGAGACCTCGAGGAGGGCGGGTGAACATCGGAGTCGACGAAGCCGTGCCGGTGGGCGCGACGTCGTCTGGAATGGCGACGTCACCGGCGTCGGATCCAGTGCCGCAAGCCAGGTCGACGGCCACCTCACAAATCACGTCCACAGCCACGCCACATCGAGTGCCCAGACGTCGCCCGAGCCGGAGAATGCGACGGGAGGCATTGCTCTTCCTGGCTTTCGTGGCCCCGAACGCGATCCTCATTGCACTATTCGTCTACCGACCGTTCTTCCTGAACATCTACTACTCGGCTCTCGACTGGACCCTCGGTTCGGCCAATGCCACTTGGGTTGGGCTGCAGAACTACGTCGAGTTCTTCACTCGCGACGCCGGCATTGTCCTGACGACGACCCTCATCTTCACCGTCGCCACCGTCGGATTCTCCATGCTCATCGGCCTCGGGCTGGCCGTCGTCCTCAACCGTCAACTGGTGGGACGTAACGTCGCCCGAGCCGTCGTCTTCGCACCATACGTCCTTTCCGGTGTGGGCATCGGCATGGTGTGGATGTTCATCTTCGACCCCGTCACCGGCGTCCTCTCCGCGATTCTGCGGGGAATGCACCTTCCGGTGCCGCAGTGGTTCAACAACCCGCATCTGGCCCTGGTCATGGTCATCATCGTCTACGTCTGGAAGAACCTCGGCTACTGCGCGGTCATCTACCTGGCAGCCCTGCAGGGCATTCCGCGCGACCTGCTCGAGGCGGCAGCCCTCGACGGCGCCTCCCGTCGCCGCACCTTCCGCTCAGTGGTCTGGCCGTTGCTGTCCCCGACGACCTTCTTCCTCACCCTGACGACGATGTTGTCCTCCCTGCAGGCCTTCGACATCATCAAGATCATGACCCCGCTGGGTCAGGGCACCTCGACCCTCATGTACTCCTCGTACATCCAGGCTTTCGGGACGTACAACCGCGCCGGTTACTCGGCCGCTCAGTCGACGGTCCTCGTCGTCATCCTGCTCATCCTCACCGTCATCCAGATGCGCTTCCTCGAAAGGCGGGTGCACTACTCGTGAGCTTGAATGCAGCCGTTCGTCGCGCCGACATCCGCCGTTCCCACAAGGTCGACGAGTCGGTCGTGGGGGCCGAGTCCGGTGTCTCCAAGGCCTTCACGGGCTACCTGCCGATGATCCTGGCCGCCCTCATCGTCGTCCTGCCGCTGCTGTGGATGGTGCTGGGATCCTTCAAGACCCCGTCCGAGATCGTTGGCCAGGACGTCGTCTGGTGGCCTCATCACTGGAGTTTCGACGCCTACCGTCAGGCCTCCCGGACCATCGACTTCCCGCAGCTTTTCCTCAACACCGTGATCGTCACTGCCATTGGCGCGACGGTCAAGCTCGTCCTGGCCTGCACCAGCGCCTATGCCTTCGCCTTCCTGCACTTCCCGGGACGCAAGATCATCTTCATCCTGGTTCTCGTTGCCCTCATGGTTCCCGCCCAGGTCTCCCTGGTCCCGAACTACGTCCTCATCTCCCAGCTCGGGGGAGTGAACACCTATTGGGGCATCATTCTCCCCGGCCTGGGTACGGCCTTCGGGACGTTCCTGTTACGTCAGCACTTCCTGTCCTTGCCGGGCGAGGTGATGGAAGCTGCCGAGGTCGATGGTGCAGGCCACATGACCCGGCTGTTCAGGATGGTCATCCCGATGTCAGCTCCCGCGATCGCCACGGTCGGCCTGGTGACGATCGTCGACGAGTGGAACAACTACATCTGGCCGTTGGTCATCACCTCGGACACCTCACGGATGGTGCTCCCGGTGGGGCTCACCGCCTTGCAGGCCGTCGACTCCGACGCCGGCGTCTATCCGATCCTCATGGCTGGTGCCGTGTTCGTCATCCTCCCGGTCCTCCTCATCTTCGTCCTACTCCAGCGATACCTCGTCGCCGGACTCACCCAGGGCGCGGTCAAGTGACCTGCGTCCGCTGACCCAGTGACGCTGCCGGTCTTCCTTCCGGCGCGAGTTCCCATCCGTCCCCGTTTCACGTTCGACTCGATCCACAAGGAGAGCATCACCGTGTCCGACCTCAACCCCATCAGCCGTCGTCGGCTGTTGACCATGGCGGCCCTCGGGGCCGGAACCCTGGGCCTGGCCGCGTGCTCGGGCCCCTCCGCCGTCAGCTCCTCCAGCAAGGGAGCCTCCAAGGCTGCCGAGAAGGTTGACTACGCCGACGTCAAGCCCGCCACCGACATCACCTTCTGGACCAACAATCCAGGCGGGTCCGGTGACGTCACCAAGAAGATCTGCGACGACTTCAAGGCGAAGGAAGGAATCTCCGTCAAGATCGTCCCGGCCGGCTCCTCCTACGAGGAGGTTGCGCAGAAGTTCCAGACCGCGCTGACCGGCAAGGACACCCCTGATGTCATCATCGGTTCCGACGTCTGGTGGTTTCGCTACTACATGCAGGACGCTATCGCTCCGCTGGACGACCTGCTCAAGGCTGCCAAGGTTGACGTCTCGGCCTACCGCAAGGGCCTCATCGACGACTACCGCTACAAGGACAGCCTGTACGCCCTGCCCTTCTCCCGCTCGACCCCGCTGTTTTACTACAACAAGAACCACTTCAAGGCCGCCGGTCTGCCCGACCGCGCCCCGAAGACCTGGGACGAGTGGAGGACCTGGGCCAAGAAGCTGCAGGACGCCAAGACCGGAGCTCAGCACGCCTACCAGTTCCCGTCGGTCACCGACTACGCCGGCTGGACCCTGCAGAACATCCTGTGGGGATACCGCGGCGGCTGGTCCAAGAAGGACTCCTTCGACATCATCTGTGACTCCGACGAGTCCATCAAGGCCCTGACGGTCGTTCGTGACGCGGTCCTCAAGGAGAAGTGGGCCGGAGTCTCCTCCAACGAGTCCACCGACGACATGGCTGCCGGCGCCTGCTCGGCCACCATCGGTTCCACCGGCTCGCTCGTCGGCGTCCAGAAGGCCGTCGGCAACAAGTTCAAGGTCGGCGTCGGGTTCCTGCCCGGTGGACCTGCCGTCGAGAAGCCGGTCTGCCCGACCGGTGGTGCCGGTGTGGCCATCTGCGCTCGCTCCAGCAAGGAGAAGCAGCTGGCCGCCGCCAAGTTCATCGGCTTCCTCACCAATGCCGAGAACACCGTCGATTTCTCCGCTGCCACCGGTTACATGCCGGTCTGCAACGATTCCGACACCTCCAAGCTGCTCAAGGAGAACCCGCTCATCGGTGAGGCCATCAAGCAGCTCGACGCCACCCGTCCGCAGGATTACGCTCGCGTCTTCCTGCCCGGTGGCGATCAGGAGATCGCCAAGGCCATCGCCTCGGTCATCCAGCAGGGTGCCGAGCTGAAGCCGGCCATGACCAAGCTGCGTTCCACCCTCGAGAACATCTACAACACTCAGGTGAAACCCCACCTGTGATCGCGTCTCGACGGCTTCTGAGGCCGCCGCTGTCGCAGCGATGACAATTGGCGACGCCGTGCTGTGAGGTGCGGCGTCGCCGTATTTTGTCGGTGACAAGGGGATTTGGTGGTCGTGACGAGGTGCGTTCCTCTGCTGTCGGCATAGTTGAGTCGATGGAGCTCAACCCTACTTGACTGCGCCGAATGAAGGTCCATACTTGAGTCATAGCAACTCAACTTCAGCGAGGCAGGTAATGGACACCAATCTCACCACGATGAGCCGTGACGCGGTCACCGCCGCCACTCGGCACGCGTTGGCCCACGGGAATCCGTCCGTGGAGCCCTCGCATCTTCTTCATGCTCTTTTCACCATCCCGGACAACACCGTCGGCCCCCTGGTGGCTGGCCTGGGCATCGATCCGCAACGGGTTGACGCCGTCGCAACTACCGCCATGCGTGCCCTGCCGTCGAGCTCGGGAGCATCCGTCGCCCAGCCGCAGCTCTCGGGTGCCCTTGCTCGGGTGATTGCCGACGCACAGAACCGTGCTGAGGCCATGGGTGACTCTTTCGTCGCCACCGAACACCTCCTCATCTCCCTGACGGCGGTTCCCTCCGACGTCCAGAGCGGTTTCGCGGGTCTCGGCCTCAAGCCCGATTCCCTGGCGTCCGCTTTCAACGAGGGACGTGGTGACCGTCGCGTCACCTCCGAGGAGTCCGAGGGCGGAGAGTCCGCCCTGGCCAAGTACTCCGTCGATCTCACCGAGCGCGCTCGCTCCGGCAAGCTCGACCCAGTCATCGGTCGCGACCAGGAGATCCGTCGCGTCGTCCAGGTCCTGGCGCGACGTACCAAGAACAACCCGGTCCTCATCGGCGAGCCCGGTGTCGGCAAGACCGCCGTCGTCGAGGGGCTGGCCCAGCGAGTGGTGGCCGGGGACGTCCCCGACTCCCTGAAGGGTCGCCGGGTCGTCTCCCTGGACCTGTCCTCGATGGTCGCGGGCGCCAAGTACCGCGGCGAGTTCGAGGAACGTCTCAAGGCCGTCCTCAACGAGATCAAGGAGGCCGAGGGGCACGTCATCACCTTCATCGACGAGCTGCACACCGTTGTCGGTGCCGGAGCTTCTGGCGAAGGCGCGATGGACGCCGGCAATATGCTCAAGCCGATGCTGGCTCGCGGTGAGCTGCGGATGATCGGCGCGACCACCCTTGACGAGTACCGCGAGCACATCGAGAAGGACCCCGCCCTGGAGCGTCGTTTCCAGCAGGTCTTCGTCGGTGAGCCCTCGGTGGAGGACACCATCGCCATCCTGCGTGGTCTGCGGGAGCGCTACGAGGCCCATCACAAGGTACGGATCACCGACGGTGCCCTCGTCGCGGCCGCTAGCCTGTCCAACCGGTACATCACCGCGCGTCAGCTCCCTGACAAGGCCATCGACCTGATTGACGAGGCTGCCTCCCGTCTTCGCATGGAGATCGACTCCTCCCCGGAGGAGATCGACACCCTGCGTCGTGAGGTCGACCGCATGAAGATGGAGATCTTCGCCGTCGAGAAGGAGGAGGACCCGGCCAGCAAGCAGCGTCTGCAGAGGCTGCGCGCCGAGATGGCCGACAAGGAGGAGACCCTGCGTGGGCTCGAGACCCGCTGGGAGGCCGAGAAGGCCAGCCTCAACGAGGTCGGCGAGCTCAAGACCCGCATCGATCAGTTGCGCACCTCCGCCGAGAAGTACCAGCGTGAGGGTGACTTCGGCAAGGCCTCCGAGATCCTCTACGGCCAGATCCCGGCCCTGGAGAAGGAGGCTGAGGCGGCTGACAAGGGCGAGGAGAACGGCTCCCGGATGGTCTCCGAGGAGGTCGGCACCTCCGACATCGCCGAGGTCGTGTCCTCGTGGACCGGCATCCCCGTCGGTCGAATAATGCAGGGCGAGCAGGAGAAGTTGCTCCACATGGAGGAGCGCCTGCACGAACGCCTCATCGGCCAGGAGCGCGCCGTCAAGACGGTGTCGGACGCGGTGCGTCGTTCCCGGGCGGGCATCTCCGACCCGAACCGGCCCACCGGATCCTTCCTCTTCCTCGGACCGACCGGCGTCGGCAAGACCGAGCTGGCCAAGTCCCTGGCCCAGTTCCTCTTCGACGACGAGACCGCCATGGTCCGCATCGACATGAGCGAGTACATGGAGAAACACTCCGTCTCGCGCCTGGTCGGTGCCCCTCCGGGCTACGTCGGATACGAGGAGGGAGGTCAGCTCACCGAGGCCGTGCGGCGTCGTCCATACTCGGTCATCCTCCTCGACGAGGTGGAGAAGGCTCATCCGGACGTCTTCAACATTCTGCTGCAGGTGCTCGATGACGGCCGTCTCACCGACGGTCAGGGTCGTACGGTCGACTTCCGAAACACCATCCTGGTGCTGACGAGCAACCTCGGTAGCCAGTTCCTGTCGGATCCGAACCTCGATGACAAGGCCAAGCACGAGGCCGTCATGAATGCGGTGCGTGCGGCATTCCGTCCCGAGTTCCTGAACCGACTCGACGACGTCGTGATGTTCGACCCGCTCTCCCGTGAGGATCTTGCTCGGATCGTCGAGACGAACCTGGCCAAGTTGAACTCGAGGCTCGCTGATCGCAGGATCACCGTCGAGACCACTGATGCCGCCAAGGAATGGCTCGCGACCACGGGATTCGATCCGGTGTACGGCGCCCGGCCGCTGCGTCGTCTGATACAGACCACCATCGAAGACCAGTTGGCTCGCAAGGTGCTCTCCGGTCAGGTGCAGGACGGGGACATGGTCACCTTCGACGTCGCCGCGGACTCCGACGGCCTGACGAGCCGATGACGGGTCAGCCGAGTTTTCGAACCTGTGGGTGTTGGGGCCGTGAGTTCGCGGCCCCAACACCCACAGGTCAGCGATGTGCCGGTCTCAGCGACCGGTGCGCGGCAACCTCGACGGATGCTGAGCGCGGCCCGGGAAGATCGACGGTGCCGTCACTGAGGGCCCAGACGATGGGGCCGCGGGCGACTGGGTCGTCGAGGGTGTCGTTGCCGACGGGGTCGTCGAGGATGCCGTTCCCGACGGGGTGGTGGTAGAGGTCGAGGTCGGCGTCGTGGAGGAAGCCGGCGTGGGAGAAGACTTGGTGGCGCGCGCCGTGAGCCACTGCTCAGGCGTGGTCGGATGGTCGATGAAGCGCATCTCACCGATGAGCCCGAAGAAGCCCTTGTCCATGGCGCCGCCGTAAGTGCTGCCTCCGATGATCCACGGCAGGTCGTCGAAGCCGTTGATGCCGTGGGCCTGCCCCTTGGTGCCGTACTGGTTGCGCAACATGGGTACGCTATTGACGTACATGACGACCGAACCCTCGGCAGGGTCGTCGACGACCGCGATGTGGTACCACTTGCCCAGGTCGACGTCGCCGGACCAGTCAGAGTAGCCCATGCCGACGGGGGCGATGTCGGTGAACGCCCATTGGATCTCCTTGAGGCTTGAGATCGCCCCTGCCATCGGCGGCTCGTCCAGATCACTGTCGTCGGCACCGGGGACGTTGAAGTTCGGCAGGTCGTTGCGCGTGCCGCCTCGGCTCAGGAAGGCGCTCCAGTAGTTGGGGTCGCTGTAGTCCTTGTCGATATTGATGAAGGTTTCGAAGGTGTAGCCCTTCGTGAACCGTTCCTTGTTGATGGGGGCGTCCTTGCTCGTGGCGAAGTACGAGAAGTTGCCCTTGGACGCCGGTACGAGCTTGATGGCCTGTATTCCGGACGAGTAGTTCATGTGATCGTCGACGAGGGCGGCCGAGTCCGGGGCGAGGCCGGCCACCATGAGCTTCATGTCGTTGCCGTTCTCGGTGATGTCCTTCTCGATGAGTTTTCCGTCGACCGACGTCGGCCGCCAGTGCGCCACGGTGCCGGGAACCTTGGGGTAGTCCTGATCGTTAACCGGTGGCACGAGTGGCAGCTCGGCGATCGGGGTAAAAGTCTTCAGAAGATGGTCGCGCAGCGCCTTGGTGGCCGAGGGAACCTCGCCGGTCGGGTGGAAGTCAGCGCCGAAGGAGGCGAACCGGGATGCGAAGTCGAAGTGCGTCGACCACGTGTCGCCGGGCCCCTCCAACAGGGCGCGGTCCAAGGAGTTGGCCTTGGCTCCCTTGAGCGGCACCCACGGTGAGAAGGCCGTCTGCGACAACTGGTTGTGGGTGAAGTCGAACTCCATGAGTGCCATGAGTCCGTTGCCACCCTGGTAGGCCATCTGGTAGTCGAGGAGTTGCTGGAACACCGGCTGACCGGCGTCATTGGTGAGGATGCGGTTCGTCGCTCCGTGGTGGTGACCGTTGATGGTGAGGAACACCTGGTTGTGGGTCTTGACGAGGCGGTCCCAGATGCGCTGGCCGAAGGCGGTCGACAGGGCGGTCCCCTCCGGCGAGATGTCGATGATCTGGTGGGTCGTGATGATTGTCGGCACCGTCGGGTGGGCGTTGAGCACCGACTCGGCCCAGTCGAGGTCGGCAGTGTCGGAACCCCACGGGACGTTGACCGCCATCATCGGTACTCCGGCGACGGAGAATGCGTGCCAGTTGGACAGTCCGCTGGGGCCCATGGCCTTGAAACTGGGTGACGACTTCTGCCGAGATTTCGGGAACCACGTGCGGTAGTACTTGAAGTCGTTAGCGACGTCGTGGTTGCCGGGGATGATCGAGTACGACACCTTGGCGTCGTCCATGATCTTCATGGCGCGGGAGGCGACGACGAACTGGTCTTCGTGGCCATTGCCGGACTGATCGACGACGTCACCCAAGTGGTGAGTCATCTCGATCCGGTAGGTCTTCGTGTTGTCGGCAATCCACTTCGTCTGGCAGTCATACGGGTTGGGTAGTCCGGGGTACTGCTTGGTGAAGAGGTCGGCGGTGGCTACGCCGTATCGTGAATAGAACTGGGTGTCGGGCAGCAAGGCGATGCAGCCACGGATACCGGGCCCATCCTCGACCACCCCGGTGGTGGTGTAAGGGGCAGCGTTGGCTGGCCAGCCCTTGTGAACGGCTACCCCGGCCAGGGTGATGGCGGCCCCGCCCAGGATGAGGTGGCGACGACTGATCGACGACATGTGTATGGCTCCTCGACACTCATGGCTGGACACTCTCCGTCACAGCCGCGCATTTCATCAGAGCAGACGGGCGCGACAGCGGTCCCACGGGTTTGTGAACGCGGGTGGACGAGAGGACGAACAGTCGGTGCGCGCCCGACGGGGGTCGTCCCGGGCGGGCTCGCAACGCTGGACCAGGTCGCAACCGGATCCGCAGGGAAAAGGGTGGCGACGAATAGCGTCGACAGCCTCGATAGGGTCGAGTCCGTGATTGCCCCTGACCTCCACCAGCGGCACGAGCGTCTCGTGCCCGATCCAGACACCCCAGGAGCATGGATTGTCCGCGTCGGCGGGGCTGATCAGTCCTGGATCGACCCGGATGACCCCACTCATCTCGAGTTCGACTACATGGGACGTATCGCTGATCACCTTGACGTCCACCGCCCGGCGGGGGAGAGGATGCGCGTCATTCACGTCGGCGGGGCAGGAATGTGTCTGGCACGGTACGTGGCGTTCACCCGTCCGACGAGCCCGCAGATCGTCTGTGAGCCGGATACCGAGCTCACCGAGGAAGTGCGGCTCAAGGCCCCGCTTCCGCCTCGTTCCGGGATCAAGGTGCGGCCCGTCGACGGACGCTCTGGGATCGCCGCCATGCGCGAGGACTTCGCTGACGTCGTCATCCTGGATGCCTTCGACGGTGCGAGAGTGCCCGCTGACCTGGTCACCGTCGAGTTCTTCACCGACGTCCTGCGCATCCTGCACACTGACGGCATCGTCGTGGCGAACCTGGCCGACTCGGCCCCTCTGGCCTGGACCAAGAGGGTCGTCAGGGCCGCTGGCGACGTGTTCTCCAATGTCTGTCTGGCCGCAGAGTCGTCGACCCTCAAGGGGCGTCGCTACGGCAACATCATCCTGGCGGGCTCGAACGGACCGCTGCACGAGCAGGAACTGGTGCGACGTTGCAGCGGGGCCGCCTTCCCCTTCCGGCTCATCAGCGGGGAAGCCCTGACGAAGCTTCTCGCAGACGCCGCACCGTTTCGTGACGACGACGTCGAGCCCTCTCCAGGGCCACCCCGAGGGGCGACCTTCTTCTCCTGAGCGGCTCAGAGAACTCTCCTGCGCGTCCGCCCCAGGTGACATGATGGTGGTATGGCCAATCCCAGCTCTGACAGCAAGCCCAAGTACAGCCATGTGCCCTCGTTGCCAGACATGCCGTCAGCCATCGTCGTGGCACGGGTTATCGTCATCGGCTTCTCGGTGTTGTGGGCCCTCGTCGTCTGTGGCATGTGGGCAGCCGGGCGCAGCCAGAGTCAGACGACACTTGGTCCGGTCCTGACGTCGTTCGCCCTGGGCATGGATTCGGGGGGTTGGGTGCAGTACCTGCTCATCCCCCTGGCGGGTTGTGTTCTGACTGTGACTATGGGTCGTGGCCATGCCATCGACCGTTATCTGTTCACCGTGCTGTCCTTGGTGTGGATGTGGAGACTTTCGCGAGGCAACGAGTTCATGAGAGGTTTTGACGTCATCGGAGTCATGACGGTGGCTGCCGTGCTGGCGACGGTCTGGAGTGGTCCCGTCAACGCATGGATCAAGGCCGTCGCGGAACGTGACAAGGTCATTGCCAACCCGCCGGAGGAAGGGTGGCTCGAACCAGGGCAGGGCCAGCCATGGCAGACCGCGGTGGGTGGCAGACGAGTTCGATGAGCGCGAGAGGGGCTGGTCAGCATGATGCTGGCCAGCCCCGCGTCACATTGTGAGCCGAGCGTCACTCGACGCGGGAACGTTCCGCCGACTGAGGTCGGCTGGCCTGGCCCTTGCGGCGGGCCTTGAGCCACTCGAAGAGCATCGGCAGCACCGATACCACGATGATGAGGAGCAGAGCCGCCTCGAAGTTGTTGCGGATGACGGGGATCTGTCCCAGGAAGTAACCGGCCTGCACGGCGATGAGCACCCAGAGGACGCCGCCGATGGCGGTGTAGGTGATGAATTTGCGGAAGTTCATCCGGCCCACGCCAGCGATCATCGTGACGAAAGTACGGACGATCGGCACGAATCGGGCGAGGATGAGGGCCACCGACCCGTGCTTGCGGAAGAAGTCGTGGGTGGTGTCGACGTGCTTGGGCGAGAACACCTTGCCCATGAACCCCTCTCGCTCCCGGAAGAGCTTGGGGCCGACCACGTAGCCGATCCAGTAACCGCAGATGTTTCCGGAAATGGCGCAGATGATGAGGACGAGGTTGACGACGACGAGGGTCGTTGCCGGGGGCCCGTAATGGACCAGTGGGACGGAGGAGTTGACGCCCACGGCAGCAAACATTCCGAGGGCGAAAAGCAGAGAGTCTCCGGGCATGAAGAACACGGCCAGGCCGCATTCCACGAAGACGATCAGCGCGACGATCCACAGGGCTGCAGCACCGGCGCCCTGGATGATGGCCTGTGGGTCCATCCAGGCGGGGGTGAGCAGGGCAGGGAGGGTCATGAGGAGACTCGGCATGGGCCAAGACTATCTTTGGTTCGTGTGTGTCCCGACCGATGGCGGCCTCGCAGAGGCCCCCTCACTGCAGATTCCCAGCCAGAAGACGACCACAGTCGTAGGTGTCGGGCCGATGCCCGAACCATGGCCTGACGACCCAAGACTCGATCCTGAACTGTTGGCATCGGGGGATCGACGCAATGTTATCGATCGTTATCGATACTGGACGATGGAGGCCATCGTCGCTGACCTCGACACCCGACGGTCCCGGTTGCATGTGGCCATCCAGAACTGGGAGCACGACTTCAACATCGGTTCCGTGGTGCGCACCGCAAATGCCTTCAACGTCGCGGCTGTGCACATTCTGGGACGACGACGCTGGAACCGACGCGGTGCGATGGTGACCGATCGGTACTTGCACGTCTATCACCACCCGGACGTCCCCACCTTCCTGGAGTGGCTTGACGAGCACGGTGTCACCCCTGTCGGAGTGGACAACCTGCCTGGATCGGTGCCGCTGGAAACGGCAAGACTCCCGCAGGACTGTTGCTTGCTCTTCGGCTCCGAAGGCTCTGGACTGACCGACGAGGTCGTCGCAGGCTCCGACCAGTTGGTGGCCATCACCCAGTACGGGTCAACTCGTTCGATGAATGCCGGAGCCGCTGCCGCGATCGCCATGTACGCCTGGACGACCCAGTGGTGCGAGGCCCCAAACCTACCCACCGACCGAACAGGGAAACCGCGACCCCCTAGGCTCGTGCCATGAGCACACAGCCCGCCGAGGACCCAGGACGACTGGTGGTGGCGTTCAATCCAGTGCCGAGTGCCTCCCGGGTTGCCCACCATCACGCGACGAGATTCCGTCTTGCCGTGCAAGCCCTCGTCGTCGTCATCATCGGTGGCCTGCTGTGGGCGTTGACGGCTGACGCCTTTGAACTGTCCACCGTGATGTGGATGTTCGGTGCCTGGGTGGTGCTGTTCCTGGTGCTCTTCGTCATTCAGAATTTGCGCCTGCATGCTGCGCGCAAGGATCTCCTCGACGTCGGGGAAGGGCCAGCCCTCATCGTCGACTCCGACGGTTTGAGCGTGCGACGGATACTGCGGACCGGGGAGGAGGACTTCGCCGCACCGACCATGGACGAGATCGGCTGGAAGGACATGGCGTCCATCAAGGTGGGTGGGTCGTCCATCAGGTCGGGCCCCGGGCTCGTCGTCCATGCTGACGATGGCCGTCAGTGGGAAGTCCCGCTGTCCTGGCTGGATTGTCCGCCAGCAGACATCGACGCCGCAGTCTCAATAGCGTCGGGCGGCCGGGTGTGCGTCGAGCAAGCAGGGGTTGACACCGCCGACTGATGTGCGTTGCGCAGCACCTTTGAGCGTGCTGGAGTCCCGGACTGACATCACCCGGGTAAATGCGGAAGAATGAACTCTCGTCATCGCGAGTTCATACAGGAAGGCGCAATATGCCCATCGCAACACCCGAGGTCTACGGCGAGATGATCGATCGCGCGAAGGAGAAGGGCTTTGCCTACCCGGCCATCAACGTGACCTCCTCCCAGACGCTCAACGCTGCCCTCCAGGGCTTCACCGAGGCTGGCTCCGACGGCATCATCCAGATCTCCACCGGTGGTGCTGAGTACCTGTCGGGTCAGAAGGTCAAGGACATGGTGACCGGCGCGGTTGCTCTCGCCGAGTACGCCCACGTCGTCGCCAAGAACTACCCGATCAACGTGGCCCTGCACACTGACCACTGCCAGAAGGAGAAGCTGGACAAGTACGTCAACCCGCTCATCGCCATCTCGCAGGAGCGCGTCGACAAGGGTCAGGACCCGCTGTTCAACTCCCACATGTGGGACGGCTCGGCCATCGAGGTCGAGGAGAACCTGCAGATCGCCGAGGAGCTGCTCTCTCGCACCTCGAAGGCCAAGCTGATCCTCGAGATCGAGGTCGGCGCTGTTGGTGGCGAGGAGGACGGCGTCACCGGTGAGATCAACGAGAAGTTGTACACCACCGTCGCCGACGGCATGCGTACCCTCGAGGTCCTCGGCCTGGGGGAGAAGGGCCGCTACATCACCGCCCTCACCTTCGGCAACGTCCACGGCGCCTATAAGCCCGGCTTCGTCAAGCTGCGTCCGGAGATCCTCAAGGAGATCCAGGACGAGTGCGGCAAGAAGTACGGCAAGGACAAGCCGTTCGACCTCGTCTTCCACGGTGGTTCTGGCTCCACCGCTCAGGAGATCGCTGACGCGGTGTCCTACGGCGTCATCAAGATGAACGTGGACACCGACACCCAGTACGCGTTCTCCCGCCCGGTTGTCGATCACATGTTCTCCAACTACAGCGGCATGCTGAAGATCGACGGTGAGGTCGGCAACAAGAAGATGTACGACCCGCGCTCGTGGGGCAAGAAGGCTGAGGCTGGCATGGCTGCCCGAGTCATCGAGGCCTGTGAGCGTCTCGGCTCGAAGGGCACCTCGGTCAACGCCTGAGTATGCCTGTGCAGAATCCCGGCCAGTTCTATGGTGAGGATTGGCCGGGATTCTTGCGGTCATCGGTGCGATGGCAGTGGTGGAGGTGGAGTGTCGTTGGCCCGCACTGTTGCGTTCCAGTCGACGAGCCACTTTCCATCAACGGAGGTCATGATGACGGTCATGATTGGTTCTGCTGTCGAACGTGAATAGATGTCCGCTGATCGTGTTGGAAGAGGCCCCTCGGAAATAAGGATTCCTTCGTTTGGCCCGGCGTTGTCATCGTGGTAGGCCTTGAAAATGGCTTGGCCCCACTCTTCGGCTTTCCTGGAATGACCATCCCAGTCGGTATTGGGTGCGACGAGGTCCTGAACGCGGTCGTTGTCAATAGTGTCAGGGGTTGATATGGCCTCGGCGAAGTAGGCCGCTATGGCGACGTCACTTGGCTGAAGTTCGTCATCATGATGCTGCACCAGAAGCGTGCCTCCAATCCCGGCAGCAGCGGCCACGATGGCACATATCAGATACATTAGAACAGCTTTGATGTTCATTGATCTCTCCGGGCGGTAGCTGAATTCATGTCAAGTGAAGTGTCCATGTTGTCCGTCCCAGGTGCTTCTTTTTCCCAGCTGAATTAACTCTCCTTTGAAGCGCAAAGAATGGTATGTTGTGGGTGTTGGTGCTGTGATAGGTCAGGAGCGGCTATTTTCCGCTTCTTCCTGCGACGATCATGCTATGATACCACGCACTATTGTATCCACATTGAACGACGTTTCCGTGCCACATGTCGGCGAGCCTAGTGCGTTTATTCGCTAGCGCAAATGATCGGAATTTTCCGACGGTAACCCATGATGCTGAGGTGTACCGAGGCCATTTGAGGTAGAACCATGATCTGTCTCTATTCTTCCATACTAGGTTCCCGGTGTATCCCCAACCAGATGCCTCCATGCATTGAGAGACGAAGTTCGTGCAGTCTCCTCCCCGTCCCGAGCCATCAAAGCGGCGATAGGCGCCGTTGTAGTGCGACCAGTATTTGTTGGCGTATGCGGCTGCTTTGAAACGGCCTGATTTGCCGGCTGATCTCTCGCTTAGCTCCGGATTGGTTCACGCCTCCATCTCGTAAAGTTCGGCAGTTGACGGTGCTGGATCGGGGAGTTCGCCGCGGTGAATGTCTTTTTTGGTGCAAGGATCGCTTGGCGAAGAGGCTCTGGCAATGTGCCGATGTCATCGGCTGAGGGGATGATGATGTTTTGGATATGAGATCCCTGGAGCGCCAGGATGACGGGAATAGTCTCGGCCCAGGTGTGATTGTCGTCGATGGCGTACCGGAGAGTGAGTGTGACTATTTGGAAACGACCTTGGTGGGTAGAAGTATCCTGGCTTCCTGTAAGAACGACTTCGTTGAGTCCTAGGAATTGTCCCAGAACATCCGGTGCCCCAGTGTCAATCGATGTTTGGATGGATGCATAGTCGTTAAGTGACTGTCTTGCCTCAGTTTTCGAGTGGCACATCTCTGGCGAGACGATCGATAGCTCCTACGCACCCTCGAATGGCTGAAGTATCAATTGAGGTGGCGGCCGTTAGGGCGAGGAAGGTTCTTCTGTGGATGGTCACTGTTTCTCCCCTGGGGTCGAAGTGTATCCCCATGATGGATATTGGTAGTATGCAAGGAGAGATTAACCTGCGCTGAGTTCCGGGTATTGCGCGATGCTATTGATATGAGGATTTGGGGGTGCGATCACACTTTCCAGCCTGATGAGATGTCGGGTGGTGCCCGAAGCGACCGTGGCGGTGACTCACTCCTCGGTGACGACCGGGGTGTCTCCGGGCCGCGCCCACTCGCTCCACGAGCCGTCGTAGATGCCGACGTCCTTGCGTCCGGCCAGGGTTGCGGCCAGCGCGATGACGCAAGCTGTCACACCGGAGCCGCACGTCGCGACGATGGGACGATCGCCCGCGGCATCGTTGACCAGCTGTTGCAACTCCTCGACGGGGCGAACCCGGCCGTCGTCGATGACCTGGGTGTAAGGCAAGTTCGTTGCCGTCGGCATGTGACCGGCACGCAGCCCGACGCGGGGCTCCGCGACCTTGCCCGCAAACCGCTCGGCGGAGCGGGCATCGACGATGCGAGGAGCGTTCGGGTCATCCGCGGCGGCAATGATGCGCAGTACCTCTTCCTGGTCGACGATGGCGCCAGGAATCGCAGTCAGGGTGACATTGCCAGGCTCCACCGTCGGGGTGATGTCAGTCGTCAGGTGTCCGCCAGCGGCCACCCAGCCGGCATTTCCACCCTCCAGGATCGACACATTGTCGAAGCCACAGGCGTGCATCATCCACCACGGCCGGGCGGATGCGAAAAGGAAGTCGTCCTCGGTGACGATGACGTGGGAGTCATTATTGACGCCCAGCTCGCGCAGTCGTGCCTGGAACTGGGGCACCGATGGCATCGTGTGGGGAAGTCCGGTCGACTGGTCGCTCATGGGGCCGTCGAGATCGAAGGGAAGGGCTCCAGGGACATGCGGCACGCCAGGGCGGCAAGGGGACACATCGACGATGACGATGCGGGCGGCGTCAGAGCTCTCGAGTAGTTCCATGAGGGCCTGCGGATGGACCATGGGAGTGGGGCACAAGGTCTCAGCCGTAGTTGCATCATGTCACCGACGATTCCACCCAGAGATATCCTCAACGGGCAATTGATCAGTTGAACACGGTTCAAGTGTGAAAAAGGGGCCCACCTGTCCCAAACGCTCTCGGCAAGTGGAATCATGGAGCCATGAGTCCGCGAAAGATTGGCGTTACCGAGCTCGTGCTCCGCGACGCGCATCAGAGCCTGCTTGCCACCCGCATGGCCATGGAGGACATGGTCGATGCCTGTGCCGACATCGATGCGGCAGGCTTCTGGTCCGTTGAGTGCTGGGGTGGAGCTACCTTCGATTCCTGCATCCGATTCCTCAACGAAGACCCGTGGGAGCGTCTGCGCACCTTCCGCAAGCTGCTGCCGAACTCCCGGCTGCAGATGCTGCTGCGTGGCCAGAACCTCCTGGGCTACCGTCACTACAACGATGAGGTCGTCGACAAGTTCGTCGAGAAGTCGGCCGAGAATGGCATGGACGTGTTCCGTGTCTTCGACGCACTGAACGACCCGCGTAACCTCGAGCACGCCATGTCGGCCGTCAAGAAGACCGGCAAGCATGCTCAGGGCACCATCTGCTACACCACCTCCCCGATTCACACCCCGGAGAGCTTCATCAAGCAGGCCGATCGCCTGATCGACATGGGTGCCGATTCGATCGCCTTCAAGGACATGGCGGCCCTCCTCAAGCCGCAGCCCGCCTTTGACATCATCAAGGGCATCAAGGAGAACCACCCCGACGTGCAGATCAACCTGCACTGCCATTCCACCACGGGTGTCACCCTGGTCACCCTGCAGAAGGCCATCGAGGCTGGCGTCGACGTCGTCGACACCGCCATCTCCTCGATGTCGCTCGGTCCGGGCCACAACCCGACCGAGTCCCTCGTCGAGATGCTCGAGGGCACCGAGTACACCACTGACCTCGACATGGATCGCCTCCTCAAGATCCGTGACCACTTCAAGAAGGTTCGTCCGAAGTACAAGAAGTTCGAGTCGAAGACGCTGGTCAACACCAACATCTTCCAGTCCCAGATCCCGGGCGGAATGCTCTCCAACATGGAGTCCCAGCTCGAGGCGCAGGGCGCTGGCGACCGCATGGACGAGGTCATGAAGGAGGTGCCGCGCGTCCGCAAGGATGCCGGTTACCCGCCGCTGGTCACCCCGTCCTCCCAGATCGTCGGAACCCAGGCCGTGTTCAACGTTCTCATGGGCAATGGCGAGTACAAGAACCTCACCGCCGAGTTCGCCGACCTGATGCTCGGCTACTACGGCAAGCCGATTGGTGAGCTCAACCCCGACATCGTCGAGATGGCCAAGAAGCAGACCGGCAAGGAGCCGATCGACTGCCGTCCCGCCGACCTGCTCGAGCCCGAGTGGGATGAGCTGGTTGAGCAGGCCAAGGGCCTCGAGGGCTTCGACGGCACCGACGAGGACGTTCTCACTAACGCCCTGTTCCCGGGAGTCGCCCCGAAGTTCCTCAAGGAGCGTCCGGAGGGCCCGAAGAGCGTCGCGATGACCGAGGCACAGCTGAAGGCCGAGAAGGAAGGCACCGGCGCTGCCGGCATCGCCGGACCGGTCAACTACAACGTGACGGTCGGTGGCAACAGCCACCAGGTGACCGTCGAGCCTGCGTGAGGATGATCGCCAACCATGGCTGAGAAGAAACCAATCAAGCTGGCCGACACCATGGCCGGCCGAATCGAGCAGCTTGCCGACGAGCGCCACAATGTGGAGCTCGGAGGCGGCGAGGCTCGACTCGAGAAGCAGCGTGATAAGGGCAAGCAAACTGCCCGCGAGCGCATCGACAACCTCGTCGACGCCTACTCCTTCGACGAGGTGGGTGCGTTCCGCAAGCACCGCACCACCCTCTTCGGCATGGACAAGGCCGAGGTTCCCGCCGACGGTGTCGTCACCGGTCGCGCGACCATTCACGGTCGCCCGGTGCACGTCGCCTCCCAGGACTTCACCGTCATGGGTGGTTCCGCTGGTGAGACCCAGTCGACCAAGGTCGTCGAGACGATGGAGCAGTCCCTGCTGACCGGCACCCCGTTCCTGTTCTTCTACGACTCGGGCGGCGCCCGAATCCAGGAGGGCATTGACTCGCTGTCCGGCTACGGCAAGATGTTCTACGCGAACGTCAAGCTGTCGGGCGTCGTGCCGCAGATCGCCATCATCGCCGGCCCCTGCGCCGGCGGCGCCTCCTACTCCCCGGCTCTGACCGACTTCATCATCATGACGAAGAAGGCCCACATGTTCATCACGGGCCCCGGAGTCATCAAGTCGGTCACCGGCGAGGAGGTCACCGCTGACGACCTGGGTGGTGCCGACGCGCACATGTCCACCTCGGGCAACATCCACTTCGTGGCCGAGGACGACGACGCCGCGGTGCTCATCGCGCAGAAGCTGCTGAGCTTCCTGCCGCAGAACAATACCGAGGACGCCCAGATCTCCAATCCCAACAGCGACGTCTCCCCGCAGCCCGAGCTGCGCGAGATCGTTCCGTTGGATGGCAAGAAGGGCTACGACGTCCGCGACGTCATCGCCAAGATCGTCGACTGGGGCGATTATCTCGAGGTGAAGGCTGGCTGGGCGACCAACATCGTCACCGCCTTTGCTCGTGTCAACGGTCGTACCGTCGGCATCGTGGCCAACCAGCCGAAGGTCATGTCGGGCTGCCTCGACATCAATGCCTCCGACAAGGCTGCCGAGTTCATCACCTTCTGCGACTCCTTCAACATTCCGTTGGTGCAGTTGGTTGACGTTCCTGGTTTCCTGCCTGGTGTCCAGCAGGAGTACGGCGGCATCATTCGCCATGGCGCGAAGATGCTGTACGCCTACTCCGAGGCCACCGTCCCGAAGATCACCGTGGTGCTGCGCAAGGCATACGGCGGTTCCTACCTGGCCATGTGCAACCGTGACCTGGGTGCCGACGCCGTCTACGCCTGGCCGAGTGCGGAGATCGCGGTGATGGGTGCCGATGGCGCCGCCAACGTCATCTTCCGTCGCCAGATCAAGGAATCTGAGGATCCCGCAGCCACTCGCGCTGCCAAGATCGAGGAGTACCGCAACGCCTTCAACACGCCTTATGTGGCTGCTGCTCGTGGGCAGGTTGATGACGTGATCGATCCCGCCGACACTCGTCGCAAGATCACCGCCGCACTGGAGACCTACGCCACCAAGCGCCAGTCCCGTCCGGCCAAGAAGCACGGCGTCATGCCGTGCTGAGTGAAGAAGGCTGATGGGAGGACAAGATGAGTGAGAACAATGAACTCGTCATCGAGACGCTGAACAAGCGACTCGCAGCGCTGGAGGCCGAGGTTTCCCGGCTCAAGAAGACGAGCAAGGACGTTCCTGAGGACGTGCTCGCCGTCATCTGCGCCGCCGTTTCGGCTTACCTGGGCAACGACGGAAAGGTTCAGGCCGTCCGTTTCGCCCCGAGTGAGACCTGGGTCCGTCAGGGACGCAGGGCTCAGCAGAACCATTCGATTCGTTGACCTGGAGAAACTGACATGAAGCTCAAGGTGACCGTCAATGGCGTCGCTTACGACGTTGACGTTGACGTTGACAAGACCCCTAATACGCCGATGGCGCCGATCCTCTTCGGAGGCGGCTCCGGTGGCCCGATGAAGGCGTCCGGTGGCGGCGCCGGCAAGGCTGGAGAGGGTGAGATTCCCGCTCCGTTGGCTGGCACCGTTGCCAAGATCCTCGTGGCCGAGGGTGATGCCGTCAAGGCTGGTCAGGTGCTCCTGACCCTCGAGGCCATGAAGATGGAGACCGAGATCAATGCCCCGGCGGATGGGACCGTCAAGGGCATCCTGGTGGCTGTCGGTGACGCCGTCCAGGGTGGTCAGGGCCTGGTGGCTCTGGGCTGACCGCCGGTACACAGACCACAGTGGCGCCGCACCTTCAGGTGCGGCGCCACTGTCATGTTTCCGTGGCCGCCATGTGCTCGTGGTTGTCATTGGCCGAGGACACGATAACGGCCTGCCTCCAGGTGGAGGCAGGCCGCCGTGTCTCAAATCACTTGAAGACGATGATCTTGCGTCCGGTCGGGGTGTGATCCCACAGCCACTTCAGGCCGGACATGTTGCGGATGTTGATGCAACCATGCGAGGCACCATTCCATCCACGACGGGAGAAGTCCGACGAGTAGTGGATCGCCTGACCACCGTGGAAGAACATCGAGTACGGCATCGGAGATCCGTAAATGCTCGAGACGTGGTTCTTGTCTTTCCAGTACACGGTGTTGACGCCCTCGGCAGTGGGCTCGCTGGCGCGTCCGAAGCGAGCGTCAAGGGTGATGAGGATGCGCCCGTTCTGCACCATCCACAGCTTGCGCTGGTTCTTCGAGGCGCAGATGACGGTTCCCGTCATGCAGCGGCGGTCAAGACGAGCACCCGAGTTGTTGATCGGGAGACTCACCGGTGCCGAGACGGGTTTGGAAGACACCGCAGAGACCGGGATCCAGCTCTGCATGGAGTTGAAGACGACCGGCATCCAGCCGTTGTGGTTCGGACCGCGACGGACGACGCGGGTGCCCTGGTAGGCGGTGCCCATCGAGCGGAAGGAGTTCGACGCACCGGTTCGCATCGTCTGGTCCCTCTTCACCCAGAAGGTTTGCGGACGGGTGGAGGTGACGGTGTTGCCTGGCAGCCAGCCCTGCTTACCCTTGTAGAAGACTGGGGCCCAGCCATGGTGGTTCGGCCCACGGCGGACCATGACGGTCGTGGCATGGGTGCGTCCCATGGAGCGGAAGGAGTTTGACGCGCCAGTACGCAGCTCGGTTTCGACGTAGATCCATTGAGTCTGGGGGTGCCAGGTCGTCACCGTGTTGGCAGGAACCCAACCCTGAGTGTTCCTGTACAGCACCGGGGCCCAGCCGTTGTAGTTCGGACCACGACGGATGAGGGCATGGGTGGAAGCCGTGCGTCCCATGGAGCGGAAGGAGCTGGAGGCACCGGTGCGAAGGTCGGAGGAGAGGTACACCCACATGGTCTGCGGGTAGGTCGTCGTCATGGTGTTGGTGGGAACCCATGCCTGGCTGCCCTCGTAGAGAACTGGGGCCCAGCCGTTGCGCTCGGGGCCACGGATGACGATCTTCTTTGCAGCCCGTGTCCGTCCCATGGAGCGGAAGCTGGACGATGCGCCGGTGCGCAGGTCCGCGGAGATGTAGGTCCACAGGGCTCGCGGCTGGTCGGTGGTGAGAGCGCTGGTGGGGATCCAGGCATTGGTGTCGCCGTGGCGGATTGGGGCCCAGCCGTTGCGCTCCTCGCCATGGATGACGACCCGGGTGGTCGCCGAGATCCTGCCCATGGAACGGAACTGCGTGCCGGCTCCGGTACGCAGATCGGTGGCGACGTAGATCCAGGCGGTTTCCTCGATCTTGGTCGGATTCGTGGCCGCGGAGTTCTTCGCCGAGGGAATCGACTCGGTGGAAACCTTGGGGGTGGCCGGAAGGCTCGGAGTATCCGGCTCAGTTGTCGCGGGGGCGGTCTCCGGGGCGGAGGAACCCTCCACAACGGCGGGGGTCGTCGCTGGGGCAGCGGGAGCCTCAGGAGCGTTGACGGTGGACGCAGGCCGCGAAGGGGAATCCGTGGCGGTTGGCGGGGTCGAGGGCTCCGCATTGGCAGTACCGACGATCCCGACGGGCAAGGACATGGCCAGAGTGGCTGCCAGGCCGGCAGCGCGAGCGGAGTGCATGGATCAAACACCTTCCGGGGATGTGGACGACAAGATGGTACGCCATTTCTGCAATGACTCCGACTTGGTTCCTGTGAGCTCCGGTGCAGTTGTGGCAGGATCTTCGCCCTGGGATGGCGCCGCAGCATCCGAGTCAGCAGGAACCGTGGCGCCATTGACATGTGGCCAGGTGCTCGTCAACTGTTCTTCGCGCGGGTGCGAGCCTTGGCCCGCTCGTGGGCGTTCAGCTCGGTCTTGCGAATACGGACGACGTCCGGAGTGACTTCGAGACACTCATCCTCACGGCAGAACTCGAGCTGCTGCTCCATGGAGAGCTTGGTGGCCGGGATGAGGCGCTCCAGCTCGTCGCCGGTGGAGGAACGCACGTTGGTGAGGTGCTTTTCCTTGGTGGGGTTGACATCCATGTCGTCGGGGCGGGAGTTCTCGCCGACGACCATGCCCTCGTAGGTGTCGTCACCGGGGGAGACGAACATCGTGCCGCGCTCCTGCAGGTTGAACAGGGCGTAGGAGGTGACGACTCCCTGCCGGTCGGCGACCATCGAGCCACTCTGGCGGGTGCGCAACTCGCCCACCCAGGGCTGGAAGTTCTCGAAGATCTGGTTCATGATGCCCTGACCCCGGGTCTGGGTCAGGAACTCGGTGCGGAAGCCGATGAGGCCACGAGCCGGCACGACGAACTCCATGCGTACCCAGCCGGAGCCGTGATTGACCATGTGCATCATCTGGCCCTTCCGCAGGCCCATCATCTGTGTGACGGCTCCCATGAATTCCTCGGGGGCATCGATGGTGACGCGCTCGAAGGGCTCGTGCAGCTTGCCGTCGATGGTCTTCGTGACGACCCGAGGCTTGCCGACAGTGAGCTCGAATCCTTCACGACGCATCTGTTCGACGAGGACGGCCAACTGCAGCTCGCCGCGGCCCTGGACCTCCCACATGTCCGGACGGTCGGTGTCGGTCACCTTGATGGACACATTTCCAATGAGTTCCTGGTCGAGGCGAGCTTTGAGAAGACGAGCAGTGAGCTTGTCACCGGAACGGCCGGACAGCGGCGAGGTGTTGATGCCGATGGTCATCGACATCGAAGGCTCGTCGACGTGGATGAGGGGCAGCGGATCGGGGTTCTCAGGATCCGAGAGGGTCTCACCAATGGTGATGTCAGGAATGCCGGCGATGGCGACGATGTCACCGGGGCCGGCCTTCTCTGCGGGGACGCGCTCGAGGGCCTCGGTCATGAGCAGCTCGGACAGCTTGACGTTCTGGACCGAGCCGTCGCGCTTGCACCAGGCCACCGTCTGCCCCTTGGAGATCTCACCGGAGACGACGCGGCACAGGGCCAGACGACCGAGGTAGGGGGAGGCGTCGAGGTTGGTGACGTGGGCGCGCAGCACCCCGTCCTCCTCGTAGGTGGGAGCAGGAATGTTCTGGAGGATGCAGTCGAACAGCGGCTGCAGGTCGGGGGAGTCGGGCATCCCACCGTCCTCGGGCTTGTTGAGGGAGGCGCGTCCGGCCTTGGCTGAGGCGTAGACGACCGGGACGTCGAGCAGGGAGGCGTCATCGTCCTCGGAAAGATCCATGAAGAGGTCGTAGGTCTCCTCGACGACATCGTCGATGCGAGCGTCGGAGCGGTCGACCTTGTTGAGGACGAGGATGAGTGGGAGCTTCTTGGCCAGGGCCTTGCGCAGCACGAAGCGGGTCTGGGGGAGGGGGCCCTCGGAGGCATCGACGAGGAGGATGACGCCGTCGACCATCTCGAGGCCACGCTCGACCTCGCCGCCGAAGTCAGCGTGTCCAGGGGTGTCGATGATGTTGAGGGTGATCTCCTCGCCGTCGCTCATGACGTGCTTGACGGCGGTGTTCTTGGCGAGAATGGTGATGCCCTTCTCGCGCTCGAGGTCCATCGAGTCCATGACGCGTTTCTCGACCTCGGCGCCCTCACGGAAGGCTCCCGACTGCCACAACATCGCGTCGACCAGCGTGGTCTTTCCGTGGTCAACGTGGGCCACGATGGCGATGTTGCGCAGATCCTTGCGTACGGGCATGCAGAACTCCGGTTCAGATCGAGGATGTGGACACCGCGACGAGGCCGCGGGACTTCGGCGGGCGAAAACGCACCACCGTGAAGTGTAGGTCAGTGCAGGGTTGAGCTACGAATGAGCGAGTCAGCGCCGCATTCCGAAGCGCCGACGCAGTGGCTGGTGTGTTGACTTCTCGGCGGCAGTGTGATTGCCGTCGCACCACTGAGAAGGTGGCACCTGTGCCTTGACCTGGTCGATGTGTTGGCCGCATCCGGCCCAGGTCGTCCTACCACAGACGTCACATCTGACGGGTCGGCACATGGTGGTGATCCTTTCATTTGGCTGGAACAAGTTTATGTCACATGCCCTTGCAGACGGCCCGAGCGAGCGCCTCGGCGCGTTTCGCCCTAGGCTTGGGAGTATGGCTGAGGAGCAGAACACCGATCCGACCACAGAGATCGAGGAACAGGACCACGGCGTCCACTTGCCGCCCGACCCGGCCATCCGCAAACTTGCCAAGCGGGGACGCGGTGAGTTCATGTCGGTCGTCAAGGAACATCCGTCCTCGACGTTGTGTTGGGCTCTGCTGGCTGAGGGGTCCCTGCTGTGCGGTACCGATGCTGCCGATGTCGCGGCCTATGCCTATGCACGTACCGGGCGTGATCTCGGCCTGGAGCAGCTGAGAGATGCGGGCTGGGACGGCGACGGCGTTGTTGACTGGGGCTACCTGCCGAACCAGGGGGTGTTCCGCTGTCTCCACGCCCTCGCAATGGCGGCTGAGAGGCTGGGATTTGGTGACGAGTCCGATGACGCCGACACATTGCTGCGCGAGTTGAGCGACGAGGCCTGGCGAGCGCTGCGTGGCGACGAGGTGCCCACCGATGGCGCTATCGACGTCGAGGTCGGCGAGGACGAGTCCGACGGCGATCAGGAGAACGATCACCAGGAGTGACCTTTCGCCGTCAAGGTGAGGTCATGAGATTGACATTGTGATCTGCCGCATTCATCCTTGATGTAGGACATCCAATGTCCAATGTAACGCGCGGGGCTATCCCGACCAATCAATGGAGATGGGCGTATGAGCAACGTCGAGGCCACGGCGGCCAAGAAATCATGGCGTGACGAGCTGACCGGCACGCAGTGGAAGTCTTTCTGGGCAGCATGGATCGGATATCTGCTGGACGGATTCGACTTCGTCATGATCACTCTGGTCCTCACTGAAATTGGGCGCACCTTCAATGTCGGCGCGGCAGCGACGGCCACATTGGTTTCGGCCGCCTTCATCGCTCGGTGGTTCGGTGGTTTGCTGCTGGGAGCCATCGGTGACCGAGTGGGTCGTAAGGAGGCCATGGTCATATCGATCCTGCTGTACGCGGGCGGATCGGTCGTCTGTGCCATCGCCCCGGCGTTCTGGGTTATCTTCGTCGCCCGTGTCTGCATCGGCATGGGCATGGCTGGCGAGTACGGATCCTCGGCCACTTATGTCATTGAGTCGTGGCCTGTCCGCCTGCGCAACAAGGCTTCAGGATTCCTCATCTCCGGGTTCTCGGTCGGTGCTGGTGTGACGGCTCAGGTGTACGCCCTGATCGAGCACCTCACGCGGGGCACATCAGCAGAGCCATACACCTGGCGAATCCTCTTCGCACTGGGAATCATTCCGATCGTGTTGGCGCTATGGCTGCGGCGTGCTCTGCCGGAGGCCGCCGACTTCGCGAAGATGCGAGAGGAGCAGGCTGCCCGAGCTGCGGCTGGTGAAGTCGTCGAGAAGACGGACATGTTCACGATGCTCTTCGCCCGTAACCTGAAGCGCAGCATCATCAACATCGTGCTGGCTCTGGTCGCCTTCGGATGCCTCATCGTGATCTACCTGTTCAAGAGCGGAGTTCCGGGGTTTGTCCTGGCCCTGCTGTGGGTCATTGTTGCAGTCGTCATGGTGAGCTTCATGGTGCAGTTCGAGGGGCCGCGCTGGCCGACCGGCGTCGCAGTGATGATCACGGTGTTTGTCGCCTTCCTCTACTCGTGGCCGCTGCAGGCCCTGCTGCCGACCTACTACCGTCAGACTCTGGGGCTGGGCAGTGACACTGCGTCGAACCTCGTAACCGCAACCTCTTTCGGCGCCGCTGCTGGCTGCATCATGGCAGGGTTCATCGGTGACAAGTTCGGTACCCGGAAGGCCTACTGGACGTCTTTGCTCATCTCGGAGTTCCTTGTGCTGCCGGTCTTCCTCGTCAGCCGTGACATGGTGCACTCCTCGACGGTGTGGGTCGTCCTGCTGGGGGTCTTCATCTTCGTCCAGCAGATGTTCGGACAGGGCATCTCCGGGTTGCTGCCGAAGTTCATCTCCAACTACTTCCCGGTTGAGAAGCGGGCCGCTGGTCTGGGCTTCTCGTACAACGTGGGTGCCCTCGGCGGTGCCATTGCCCCGGTTCTCGGTATAGCGCTGGCGGGTGATCCGGCGACCGGCATCGGCGGCGCTCTGCCGTCCAGCTGGGGTCTGGGGTGGACGCTGTTCATCCTGTCCTTCGCCTTCACCGCAGTGATCATCATCCTTATTGCCATCAACTTCCCATACCGGATGCAGAAGTTGTTCCGCCCTGATCATGTCCGTTCCGCTGACCGGATGGATCACGTGGACGAGGAGTTCGCCGCATCCAATAACCCCGATGCCGTCGTGGCATCCTGATATGGAGGCATGTCATGAACATTCCAACGATCGTGGGCGCCTACGCAGCCATGCCGCAGGAGGTTCTGGATCAGGAGGCCCTGTACCGCGGCCTAGCCGCAGGTGGCTGGGTCGACGGGATCGAGATCCCGTATCGTGATGGCGTCGACGCCGACCCGCGCTGGCTGGCAGACCAGCTGCGCGGCCGGTTCACCCAGTGCGTCGTCACGGCTATTCCCGGGACGATGGGGCACCTGGCCAACGATCCTTACTTCGGGCTCGCCTCATCCGATGAGGAGGGTCGTCAGCGAGCAATGACGTGGATCGCTGGTTTGGTCGACGATGTGCGTTCCCTGCACGAGGTGGTCGGCCACCCGGTTGTCCGCTTCGTCGAGCTCCATTCGGCACCCAGCAACCACGCCGAGCCAACCGCGCTCAAGGCTTCCCTGGTGGAGCTTTCCGGTCTCTTCGCAGATGCCGAGCTCATTCCCGTCATTGAGCACTGCGATGCTTCGGACGGAGTTGGCCCGGGGGAGAAGGAATTTCTCAGCCTGGATGACGAGATCACCGCGCTCTCCGGTATCGGAGTTCGGCTGACGGTCAACTGGGGACGAAGCGTTGTCGAGTCCCATGATCCAGATCTGCCGGCTCGCCAGGTCGATCGACTTGCCGATGCCGGCCTACTCGGTGGAGTGATGGTCTCCGGTGCCGGTCCGGAAGTCACCCAGTACGGGCCGGCCTGGGGAGACGCGCATCTTCCCCTCCGAGACGACGAGCCGACCAGCCTGTTGACGACTGATCTCATCGGCTCCTTCATGACCGCCGCCCGAGGGGTGCAGTCCTACCAGGGCATCAAGGTCCAGACCCCTGCCGATGCCACCGTCAAGCAGCGACTGGCCATGATCACCTCCATCCATGACGCCATGGCGTCGGCATGACACTCACCACAACAATTGCGAACACCACGAAGGACACCACCATGACCACTCACTTCCATGGGGTCATTCCCCCCGTCGTCACCCCGCTGACCACCGACGGTGACCTCGACGTCGTCTCCTACGAGAAGCTCATCAATCGCCTCATCGAGCAAGGGGTTGACGGCCTGTTCATCCTCGGCTCCACCTCCGAGGTCGCCTTCTTCGACGACGAGATGCGCGGACGGGTCCTGGGAGAGGCCAAACGGATCATCGACGGACGGGTGCCGCTGCTCGCCGGGGTCATCGACACCGAGACCCTGCGCGTCATTCGTCACATTCGTCAGGCCGAGGAGATCGGGGTCGACGCCGTCGTCGCCACCGCGCCGTTCTACGCGATCACCGGCCCGACCGAGATCGAGAATCACTTCCGCGCCCTGCACGAGGCCACCGAACTGCCGCTCTTCGTCTACGACATCCCGGTGTGCGTGCACGTCAAGGTGCCCGTCGACCTCATGATCAAACTTGGGCGTGAAGGTGTCATCGCTGGATGCAAGGACTCCTCCGCCGACGATGTCTCCTTCCGCCGTCTGGCCCTGGCCAACCGCGTCGCAGGTTCTCCGCTGGCCCTGTTCACCGGCCACGAGGTCGTCGTCGACGGAGCTTTCATGTCCGGTGCCGACGGTGTCGTCCCGGGTTTGGCGAACGTCGACGCGACCAACTACGTGAAGATGTACAAGGCCTATCGTGAGGGCGACTGGGAGACGGTCCGAACCGAGCAGGACAAGGCCACCGAGCTCATGGAGATCGCGTTCGTCCCGCAGGGAGTCGTCGGTCCGGCTGCTGGTGTGGGAGCCTTCAAGACGGCCATGCAGCTGTTGGGAACGATCGAGACCAACACCATGTGCGTGCCGCTGCCTACCCTCACGGGTGAGAATGTCGAGAGGGTCGCGGAAGTGCTGCGTCGAGTCGGCCAGCTGGCGTGATCATGGCCAGGACAAGTATCAATCCGAGGAGGACTCGATCATGAGCGCATTCACCGACAGGACCATTGCGTCGATGGCGGGAGGCCTCGTCGTCTCGTGCCAGGCCTACCCAGGAGAACCCCTCCGGCACCCGGAGACCATGGCGCAGATGGCCGCTGCTGTCGAGTTCGGGGGAGCGGCCGCTGTGCGGGCCCAGGGGCTCTCCGACGTCGCCGCCGTCAAGGGTCGGGTCAGCGTCCCGGTGGTCGGCATCTGGAAGGAGGGCGACGAGGGCATCTACATCACCCCGACCCTTCGTCACGCGCGCTGCGTGGCAGCTGCCGGGGCCGACATCGTCGCCCTTGACGGCACCCGGCGGGAGCGCGCCGACGGCCTGAGCCTGGCCCAGACGATTGCAGGTCTCAAGGACGAGTACGACGTCGTCGTCATGGCTGACTGTGGATCGGTTGACGACGGTTTCGCGGCGGCCGAGGCGGGGGCCGACCTCATCGGCACGACGCTGTCCGGCTACACCGGTGAACGCCCCAAGACGGACGGTCCTGATTACGAGGTCATTGAGACTCTCGTCACGGGGCTCGACGGTAGTCGTCCGGTCATTGCTGAAGGACGCATCCACACCCCCCAGCAGGCGCGACGGGCAATGGATCTGGGTGCCTATGCCGTCGTCGTGGGAACAGCGATCACCCACCCGACCTCGATCACGGGCTGGTTCCGCGACGCTCTGAAGTAGTGGGCCATCACAGGGGGCTTGCCAGTAGGCAGGCCCCCTCGTCACGCGCCAGACAAGGCGGTGCGTGGGTGTTACCGCTGGGTGGTCGCTCCGGCAAGCCGCTCCCGGATGGCATCGAAGTGATGCCACATGGCGTCACGGCTGACCTCAGGATCGTTGCCGACGACGCAATCCGCGATGCGGTCGTGGGCGTCACGGGTGGCCTTGACGGTGTTGGTTGGCGGCAGTCGGAGATCGGCAAGGTTGAGGGAGTCCCAGAACACGTCAATGAGCTCGCGAGCCAGCTGATTGTCCACACCAGTGTAGAGAGTCCGGTGGAATTGGCGATCTGCCGCCGCGGAGTCCTGGGGATCGTCCATCCGTGCTGCCAGAGCGTGCAGTTCGCGACCGGTCGCTGCGCTGATGGAACCGGTCACCTCGGCCGCCAACGAGCACTCCAACAATGCGCGGACCTCCACCATCTCTCGCAACCCCGTGAGGTCCCTGTTCCCGGCGGTGTCGGCGCTGACCTGCTTGACGCCGCGATACACGAGCCCCGGACGAATCGTCGACGCGGAGGCTGTCGACAGGTAGGTGCCCAAGCCACGTCGGACCTCGAGGATTCCCAGCGCCCGCAATTCCCGCACCGCCTCACGAACAGTGCCGCGCGCCATACCGAACTGAGTCGCCAAATCCTGCTCGATCGGAATGGGATCTCCGGGGGTCAGGTCCGAGGAGAGAATCCACTCAAACATCCGCTGCGCCGCAGGGTTGAGGTTATCGGCCAGGTGGACGACATCCTTCGGGTCTGACATGCCGCTAATCATGTCATGACCTGCATGATCTTGGCGCCGGATAATCCCCCCCTGGTCGACGCGGGCTCGCAAAAGGCGAAAGAATGGGGACACAGCGACGTCAAGGGCGTCGCCAGAGTCAGGAGCGCGACATGAGTGAGCACGTTGTTTTCCGCGACATGCGGCCTGAAGACGTCAAGGTGATCACCTTCGGGGAACCAGGATCGCTGATCGATCGCATTGATCGTCCCGACGTCGTCGCCCGGGTCGCCCTCTACGAGGACCGCATCGTCGGGTACGCGGTTTCCTGGCTCGCAGTGGTGCATCGTACCCGTCGTTTCATTGATGTGGAGATCCATCCTGATTCCCGTGGGCGTCGTATCGGCACCCGCCTGGTGCGCCAGATTCAGCAGCGGGTGAAGCGGCCCCTGGCCACCAAGGCCATTGTCGGCTCGGACGCCGAGAATTTCATCCTTTCCCTGGGCGGTGAGGTCTACGCTTCCTGTCCGCCATTCGAGTTGCCGCGTCGTCACTTCGGCCGGGCCATTGAATCCCTCGCAGAGGTCAGTGTCGGCCCGGGCGGTGCCATTTCGGGCGCAACCCTGGCCCCTGGTGTGCTCGAGACGCTCTGGGAACAGATCTACGTGTGGATGCACGAGTCATGGTCGCCGGTTGATGACAGCGAGGCCGCTCATGAGGCGCTGCGGCAGGAGCTCGAGGACCTCGACGCGGGAGCCACCCGGGTCGCTCTCATCGACGGTCAGCCGGCAGCCGTCGCCTTCGTCTTCGTCGACGAGAACCCGACGGTCGTGGCAGAGACCGTGCAGGCCGACACGCCTGAAGGCGATGCTGCCGTCGCCTCGGCGATGTCGTCGGTCATCAGCTGGGCCGAGGACGCTGGTTACAAGCGCGTCAACTTTGATGGACACCGTGGTGATCCGCACTTCGGCCCGCTGGCGTCGCGTCTGCCTCTTGAGGGGGCAAGCCTCGATCTGTTGGAGATCCCGGTTCTGCCGGATGACGGCGACGATGCCGGCGAGGGGGCCATTGGTGAGGGCGGTGCGACCGTCGCCTGATCGACCGTGACGTATTGACGACAAAGGACCACGTGGAGCGGAGGAAACCCCTTCGCTCTCCGGTCTGACGCCGTTGATGTCGTAGCGACCACGTAAAGTGTGCCTGGTTGCAGAGCGGCATGTGCCCCTGCAACCGGAGGCAACCCGCACACCGGTGCGAGGAAATGGAGGAACAGATGCCTGGAATCGTCGTCATGGGTACCCAGTGGGGTGACGAGGGCAAGGGCAAGGCCACCGACCAGATGTCCGAGCGCGTTGACTACTGCGTGCGGTACTCGGGAGGCAACAACGCTGGACACACCGTCGTCGTCGGTGCCGAGAAGTTCTTCATGCACCTGCTGCCGTCCGGTGTCCTCAACCCGAATTCCACGGCGGTCCTCGGTAACGGTGTCGTCCTCAACCTTGACGTGCTGGCTGATGAGATCGACACGCTGCGCAGCCGTGGTGTGGACATCCCTCACCCGCTCATCAGCGCCAACGCGCACCTCATCACCCCGTACCACCAGACCCTTGACAAGGTGACCGAGCGTTTCCTCGGAAAACGTCGTATCGGTACCACGGGACGTGGCATCGGGCCGGCCTACTCCGACAAGATCAACCGCATGGGCATCCGTGTCCAGGATCTGTTCGACGAGTCGATCCTGCGCCAGAAGGTGGAGGCCTCCCTGGATCAGAAGAACCAGATCTTGGTGAAGATCTACAACCGGCGCTCCATCGACCCGGAGCGTGTTGCGGACGGGCTGCTGGCTCATGCCGAGCGCATCCGTCCTTATGTCGTTGACGTCGCGCGCGTGCTCAACAAGGGTCTCGACGAGGGCAAAGTCGTGCTTTTCGAGGGAGCCCAGGCCCACCATCTCGACGTCGACTTCGGCACCTACCCGTACGTCACCTCGTCCAACCCCATCGCTGCAGGCGCCTGCACCGGTTCGGGAGTCGGGCCGACGCGCATCGATCGCATCGTCGGCATCGCCAAGGCCTACACCACCCGCGTTGGTGAGGGGCCGTTCCCGACCGAGCTGTTTGACGAGGACGGCGAGCGCCTGCGCAGTGAGGGCGGCGAATACGGCGTGACGACGAAGCGTCCGCGTCGCTGTGGTTGGTTCGACGCCCCGCTGGTGCAGCAGGCTGTCATGATCAACTCGGTGACGGACCTGTTCCTCACCAAGCTTGACGTGCTGTCCGGCTGGGATCGCATCCCGGTCTGTGTGGCCTACGAGGTCGAGGGCGAGCGCACCGACGTCATGCCCGTCACCCAGTCCGACCTGCATCACGCGAAGCCGGTCTACGAGTTCATGGATGGCTGGAACGAGGACATCTCGAAGGCCCGTTCTTTCGAGGATCTGCCGCGCAACTGCCAGGCCTACGTGCGTCGTCTCGAGGAGCTCGTCGGTACGCGGATCTCCGGTATCGGTGTTGGTGCCGGTCGTGACCAGTCCATCATGCTCAACGACCTCATCGACTGAGAGCTGACGATGCGGTGTTCCACTCCGGTGCCGGGGAGGAACAAGGCCGATCGGGAAACGGTCGGAACCACCCTCTACTCTTGAGGTCGTGTCCAGCATGACTGTTCTCGTCCTCGGATCTGGTGGTCGCGAGCATGCCCTCGCTCTGGCATGCCACCGAGACCCACAGGTTGCTGCCGTCCATGTCGCCCCCGGTAATCCCGGAACGGCATCCCTCGCCACGAACCATCCCATCGACCCGTGCGACAAGGACGCCGTCGTCGCCCTTGCTCGCGAGGTTGCGGCCGACCTTGTCGTCGTCGGCCCGGAGGCCCCGCTGGTCGCGGGGGTGGCAGACGCCCTGCGCGACGCAGGGATCGATTGTTTCGGTCCGAGTGCCGAGGCTGCTCGGCTGGAAGGCTCGAAGGCCTTCGCCAAGGAGGTCATGGCTTCTGCCGGTGTTCCCACCGCCGCATCTCGATCCTGCGGTGACCTCGATTCGGTGGGGGCAGCCCTCGACGAATTCGGGGCTCCCCACGTCGTCAAGGATGACGGGCTCGCAGGTGGCAAGGGAGTTGTCGTCACCGAGGACCGTGACGAGGCCCTGGCCCATGCCGAGCAGTGCCTCAATTCTGGCCACCAGGTGGTCATCGAGGAGTACCTCGACGGCCCCGAGGTGAGCCTTTTCGCGATCTGTGACGGCGAGCGTGCTCTCCCCATGCAGCCGGCCCAGGACTTCAAGCGGGTCGGTGATGGCGGGGTCGGCCCCAACACTGGCGGAATGGGCGCGTACACGCCGTTGCCATGGGCGCCTGACAACCTTGTCGAGACAGTGTCGAACACGGTGATCTCCCCGACACTGTCAGCCATGCGAGATCGCGGCACCCCGTTCATCGGTCTGCTGTACGTGGGCCTGGCCTTGACCTCTGACGGTCCGAAGGTCGTCGAGTTCAACGTTCGCTTCGGCGACCCGGAAACCGAGCCACTGCTCAGCATGGTGGAGTCCCCGTTGGCGCAGATCATGCAGGCCGCCGCCCGCGGAGACGTGTCCGGAACAGATGGCCTGCGGTTCCGCCGCGGAGCTGCCGTCGGCGTCGTCATGGCGAGCGAGGGGTATCCTGCATCTCCGGTGAAGGGACGCCGAGTTGTCGCTCCGGTCGATGACGAGGACGTCCTGCACGCCGGAACTCGTATCGAGGGGGATGGGCTGGTCACCAGCGGTGGCCGCGTCCTCGTGGTGCTTGGCCATGGTGAGACCCTTGCCGGGGCCCGTACCGATGCCTACAGCAGGGTTGACCAGCTCGAGGTGAGTGGCGGGTTCCACCGCACTGACATTGCCCTTCACGCAGCTGAGCTCGAGGCCGTCGACGAGATGGCCGATGAACTCGCGCCCCAATCCGAGAACAATCCCAGTAACCCGACCGACGGGGAGAATTCATGAGCGTTCCCAACATCCTTGCCACCCGTTACGCCTCTTCGGCGATGCGCTCCATCTGGACGCCGGAGAACAAGATCCGTGCCGAGCGCAGGCTATGGCTGGCCGTCCTCGAGGCCCAGGCGGACCTCGGCGTCAGCTTCGGGGGCGACGATCCCGAGCAGGTGTTGGCCGACTACCAGGCTGTTCTCGACAACGTCGATCTGGACTCGATCGCCGAGCGTGAGGCCGTCACGCGACACGACGTCAAGGCTCGGATCGAGGAGTTCAACGCCCTGGCCGGCCATGAGCACATCCACAAGGGCATGACGAGCCGCGACCTCACCGAGAACATTGAGCAGATGCAGGTGCTGGAGTCGCTGAAGCTGGTGCGCGACAAGATGGTCGCCACCCTGAACCAGCTGTCCCGACTGGCTGCCCAGTACTCGGATCAGCCGATCGCTGGTCGGTCACACAACGTTGCCGCCCAGGTGACGACCTTGGGCAAGAGGTTCGCGACCACCATCGACGAGATGTTGGTGGCGTGGGAGCACGTTAACGAGCTCATCGAGCGGTATCCGGCTCGCGGAATCAAGGGGCCGATGGGAACTTCCCAGGACATGCTCGACCTGCTCGGTGGGGATGACTCCAAGCTCGACGATCTCGAGCATCGGGTCGCCGATCACCTCGGCTTCAACCAGGTGCTGACCTCGACCGGCCAGATCTACCCGAGATCCCTGGACTTCGAGGTCATCTCGACGCTGGTGCAGGTGTTGTCGGGGCCGTCGAACCTGGCGACGTCAATCCGCCTGATGGCCGGCAACGAGCTCGTCACCGAGGGGTTCAAGCCTGGCCAGGTTGGGTCCTCGGCGATGCCGCACAAGATGAATGCCCGCTCCTGCGAGCGCGTCAACGGTTTCCTCATCGTCCTGCGCGGGTACCTCACCATGGTTACCGGTCTGGCCGGTGTGCAGTGGAACGAGGGCGATGTCTCCTGCTCCGTGGTGCGTCGCGTCGCTCTGTCGGATTCCTTCTACGCCATTGACGGGGCCTTCGAGACCTTCCTGACGATCCTCGGCGACTTCGGCGCCTTCCCGGCCGTCATCGAGGCCGAGTTGGAGCGTTACCTGCCCTTCCTGACGACGACGAAGATCCTGATGGCTTGCGTCCGCGCTGGCGTCGGTCGCGAGGACGCTCACGAGGCCATCAAGGAGCACGCCGTGGCCGTCGCCTTGGAGATGCGTGAGACCGGCAGGACCGAGAACGATCTCTTCGCCCGTCTGGCTGCCGACCCGCGGATCCCGCTGACCAAGGAGCAGTTGCGCGGTCTGGTCTCATCGCCGCTGGATCTCACTGGTGGGGCTCAGGACCAGGTAGAGGCGCTGTGCGCCAAGGTCGAGGACATCGTCCGGGAGTACCCGGAGGCTGCCAGCTACCTGCCTGGTCTGGTGCTGTGACGCGGTGATCTGAATATTGCGGGAGGGCCGGCTCGTTGAGCCGGCCCTCCCTTTCATATCTGCGCCAGTCATGGCCTCACCTATGCCATAAGATCGGGCGCAGTTGACGAGTGGCAGTGGGGGAGTGCGGTTGGGTTCGACCTCTCAGTTCCCCAGACCATGGGAGCAGAGCGTCGCCCCATCGACGCCCAGCGGCTCGACGATGTCGCCGGGGAGATTCCGAAGGATGCTGATCAAGGTCAGGACTGATGGACGTGTCATGGCTGCAGGCCTGCCACACGCCACGATGTCTCGGTGAGGTCGGGGTTGAGTGAACTCCCGGACGACGATGCGGGGGTCCTTCGGCTTGGGTGCCGACACCGCGCTGCGTGGCATTAACGTTCGTCCTGCCCCCACTGACACTAGCTCGCGGATGGTCGCGAGGGATCCTGCCGACAAGGCATTCGGTGGCATCGGGCCAGATGGGCTGCACACCTCGAGCACCTGGTCACGCAAACAGTGTCCCTCGGACATCAGGATGAGCCCATCGGTCGAGACGTCGTGGGGGTCAATCGGCCCCTTTTCGTGGGCCAGCTCGTCGTCAACCCCCGTCACCAGCAGGAACTCCTCCCGGAAGACCGGGATCGCCGTCAGGGTCTCGTCCTCGACCGGGGCAGCCACCACGGCGACGTCGAGATCCCCCTGATTGACGGCCTCCAGCAGCCTGGCAGTGCGTTTCTCCACCACATGGATGTTGACCCCCGGTTCGTACTGGTCGAACCGAGCGATGACGCGTGGCAGCAGGAACGGCCCCAGGGTGGGGAAGACCCCGACCTTGAGCTGGCGGGTCGTCCGCTCGGACTCCTCCAGGGCCAGGGTCCGGATGTCGTCAGCCAACACCAGCATTTCCCGGGCAGTCTGGGCGATACGCTCGCCCACTGGGGTGATCTCGATGCGTCGTCCCGCCCTGACGGCCAGCGGCACACCGAGCTCATTCTCGAGCCGGTGGATCTGGGTCGACAAGGTCGGTTGGCTGACGCCGCACGACGCCGCCGCCCGGCCGAAGTGGTGTTCTTCGGCCAGGGCGACGAGGTATCTCAGATCACGAAGGTTCACGCGGACTCAGTTCTGCGCGGGGTTCTGACGAATGAGGTGGTCGAAGGCCCCGAGAGCTGCCGTCGCGCCAGCACCCATCGAGATGATGATCTGCTTGTAGGGCTGGGTGGTGCAGTCACCGGCAGCGAAGACGCCGGGCACCGAGGTGCCACCGCGCTCGTCGATGACGACCTCTCCACGGCCAGTGCGCTCCACGGCGCCTTCCAGCCACTCGGTGTTGGGCAGCAGGCCGATCTGGACGAAGACGCCAGCCAGCTCGATGGTCTTGACCTCGCCGCTGGTGCGGTCCTCGTACTCCAGTCCCGTCACCTTGGAGCCGTCGCCCAGAATCTGAGTGGTGCGGGCCGATGTGATGACGTCGACGTTCGGCAGTGACTTGAGGGTGCGCAGCAGCACGTCGTCGGCCTTGAGAACGTCGAGGAACTCGACGACGGTGACGTGGTCGACGACGCCGGCCAGGTCGATCGCCGCCTCGATTCCGGAGTTTCCACCACCGATGACGGCGACCTTCTTGCCCTTGAACAGGGGGCCGTCGCAGTGTGGGCAGTAGGTGACACCCTTGGTGCGGTACTCCTCCTCACCGGGAACGCCGAGGTTGCGCCAGCGGGCACCAGTCGCGATGACGACCGAGCGGGCACGCAGGTCGCCGTCAGTCAGACGCACCGTCGTCATGCCGTCGGCAGTCTCCAGGGTGCTGGCGGTCTGACGCTCGATGACGTCGATGTCGTAGTCATTGACGTGGGCCCGCAGGGCGTCGGCCAGCTTCGGACCAGTGGTGTGAGGCACAGAGATGAGGTTGTCGATGGCCTCGGTGTCGAGTACCTGGCCGCCGACTCGAGACCCCACCATCGCCGTGCGAATACCCTTGCGGGCGGCGTAGACGGCAGCTGCGGCACCAGCAGGGCCAGCGCCAACGACGAGCACGTCGTACGGATCGCGCTCGGACAGGTTCTCCTTGGCTCCCTGAGCGGCGTTGGCGTCGAGACGTTCGAGGATCTCGGCCATGTCCATGCGGCCCGAGCCCCAGTCCTCGCCATCCAGGTAGATGGCCGGCACCGAGGCGATGCCCTTGGCCTCCACCTCGTCGGTGTGGGTGCCACCCTCGACGGCGGTGTGATGGATGTTCGGGTTGAGGACGGCCATCGCGTTGAGGGCCTGAACCACCGTCGGGCAGTTCTGGCAGGTCAGCGACATGTAGGTGACGAAGTGGTGCTCCCCCTTGACTGCCCGCACCGCGTCGATGAGGGACTGCTCCTCTTTGACCGGGTGGCCACCGACCTGGAGTAGGGCCAGCACCAAGGAGGTGAACTCGTGGCCCATCGGCAGACCGGCGAAGCGGATGTCGCTCTGGGAGCTTGGAGAGGTGATGGCGAAAGACGGGGTCCGCTCGTTGTCGACGGGGTCACCGACGCTCACCTTGTCCGACAGGGCAGCGATCTCGGCGAGCAACTCGTCCATCTGGGCCGACTTCGATGCCTTGGTGGCGTCGTCTCCCCGGTAGGGGGAGGGCACCAGGACGATGGGCTCACGCACCATCTCGAGGTAGGTCTTGAGCTGGGTGGTCAGGGCGTTGTCAAGCATGATTCTCCTGGGTGGGGAAGTAGGGGGATATGGACGTGCCGGCCCGGGGATCCGTCGCAGGGACGATCGCCCCTGCGGCAGGTGCTCGGGTCGGAGCTCAGATCTTGCCGACGAGGTCGATCGACGGGGCGAGGGTGTCAGCTCCCTCTTCCCACTTGGCGGGGCAGACCTCGCCTGGGTGGGTGTAGACGTACTGGGCGGCCTTGACCTTGCGGACCAGCTCGGTGGCGTTGCGGCCGATGCCCTCAGCGGTCAGCTCGTAGAACTGGATGACGCCGTCGGGATCGACGAGGAAGGTGGCGCGGTCGGCCTGCCCGGCTCCCTCGCGCTCGACGTCGAAGTTGCGGGTCAGCTGGAGGTTCGGGTCGCCGATCATCGTGTAGTTGACCTTGCCGACGGTGTCGGAGTCGGAGTGCCAGGCCTTGTGGACGAAGTGCGAGTCGGTGGACACCGAGAACACCTCGACGTCCATCGCCTGCAGCTCCTCGTAGTGGTCGGCGAGGTCACCCAGCTCGGTCGGGCAGACGAAGGTGAAGTCACCGGGGTAGAAGAAGAAGATGGCCCACTTGCCATTGATGTCGGCGTCGGAGACCTCAATGAAGTCCCCATTGCGAAAAGCGTTGGACTTGAAGGGGACGATCTTGGTGTTGATGAGACTCATGATGAGTCCTCTCTGGTCGACGAAGTGATAGTTCAACGCTATCACTGAAAGGCTCTCCATAGTCAATGCCTATGGTGGAGACGAATCAGGGCTCTCTCTGTGTCGTCAGGGCCCACAACCGTGGCATGATGCCCCCATGGTCACTCCGCACCTCGAACTCCCGTTGCTGGCTGAGGGCAAGGTCCGTCGCCTCTATCGCCTCCCCGATCAGCCGGGCCGCCTCCTCATGGTTGCCACTGACCGGATCAGCGCCTACGACCACGTCCTGACCCCGGGGGTTCCCGGGAAGGGAGCCATCCTGACGAACGTGTCGTTGTGGTGGTTCGACCAACTGGCCGACATCGTCGACAACCATCTCGTCAGTCTGGATGTTCCCACTGAGGTCGCCGGACGAGCCATGATCGTCGAGGAACTGGAGATGTTCCCCGTTGAATGCGTGGTGCGTGGTTACCTGACGGGTTCCGGCTGGGCCGAATATCAGCGCAATCGCGCGGTGTGTGGAATCCGACTGCCTGAGGGGCTGCAAGATGGTTCCCGGCTCGAGGAGCCCATCTTCACCCCGGCGGCCAAGGCTCCCCAGGGCGAGCATGACGAGAACATCGACTACCTGCACCTGGTGAAACTCGTTGGTCCTGAGGTCGCCGCCCAACTGCACGACCTCTCGCTGCGGATCTACCAGCGAGCCGAGGAGATCGCCCGTGAGCGCGGCATCATCCTCGCCGACACCAAGTTCGAATTCGGCCGTCGCGCCGATGGCACCATCGTCCTCGCTGACGAGGTTCTCACCCCTGACTCCTCGCGGTTTTGGGACGCGGAGACCTGGCAGCCCGGTAAGGGTGCCGACTCTTTCGACAAGCAGTACGTGCGTGACTGGCTCACCAAGGAGTCGGGATGGGATCGGTCCAGCGATGAGGAGCCCCCGGCTCTGCCCGAGGAGGTCGTCGAGGCCACCAGCCGTCGCTATGAGGAGGCGTGGGCGCGTCTGACCGGCGGGCAGATGCCCCAGGATGAGACCGTCGCCGTCTCGAATGCTGAACAGTCGTCTGATTCCGTGCTTCCACCGGAAGGTGGTGTGGGGCCTGTCCAGGGTGCGATGTCGATTCCCGTCGTTGCTCCCGATGCCAGTGTTCCTGGCGCAGTCGATGTCCCCAACGAGCCGGATCCCCGTAGTGCCGATAAGATTGGTGGCATGTCACGTGTAGTGGTGGAGGTCATGCCCAAGCCCGAGATTCTCGATCCCCAGGGCAAGGCCATCACGTCGGTGCTCGCCCGGCTCGGCCATGACGGCCTGACGGTGCGCCAGGGCAAGCGTTTCGAAATCACCGGTGAGGGGCTGGAGGATCGTCTCGACGAGATCCGTCAGGTCGCCTCCGAGCTGCTGGCCAACACCGTCATCGAGTCCTTCGACGTGCGCGTGGAGGACTGACGATGACACGTATCGGAGTCGTCACCTTCCCCGGAACCCTTGACGACCAGGATGCCGCAAGGGCTGTTCGCCTGGCTGGGGCTGAGCCCGTGCCGCTGTGGTACGCCTCGACGGATCTGGCCGGGGTTGACGCCGTCGTCCTTCCGGGAGGGTTCTCCTACGGCGACTATCTGCGCTCGGGCGCCCTGGCTGCAGCCTCGCCGGTGATGTCCTCCATTCGTGAAGCGGTGGACGCTGGTCTTCCTGTGCTCGGCATCTGCAACGGATTCCAGGTGCTCTGCGAGTCTCACCTGCTGCCTGGCACCCTGATGCGCAACGAGAAGCGGCGTTTCCACTGCTCAGTGCAGCAGCTTCAGGTCGCCAGCGTTGACACTGTGTGGACCTGCGCCTTCCGTCCCAGCCAGCGCATTCGCGTCGCCGCCAAGCATGGCGAGGGCAACTATGTTGCCGACAATGCGACCTTGGCAGCTCTGGAGGCCAACAACCAGGTCGTCTTCCGCTACACCGCCAACCCGAATGGTTCGGCTCACGACATCGCTGGCATCACCAATGAGGCGGGCAACGTCGTCGGTCTGATGCCTCACCCCGAGCACTCCGTCGAGGAGCTCACCGGGGCTGGCACCGACGGGCTGGAATTCTTCCGCTCCCTGCTGACCTTCTTGTCAGCCCAGCTGTAAGCGGGGTGTCCGGGTTTCCCGGATATGTGTGACGGGGTGGTCCTCATGAGGTCACCCCGTCGTCGTGTCGTCAGACCTGTGCAGTCCCGGACGCTGTCGTCACCGAGCGACGTGGATACGCTGGCCGAGCGGGGAATCAGGGCTGACGGCCGTCAGGGCTGCGGCCCCGTCGAGGCCCTCTCCGAGGGGTTCGACGATGCGCGCTCCCGGCATGGCCACGGAGATCTTCTCGACGATCGCCGCATGGATGAGGCGGGACCTCATGACGCCTCCCAGCAGGCCGACGGCAGGGCTGTCCTCGTCGGTCAGATGGGTCTGACGTAGTCCCGTGATGGATGAGTGAGCCAACTCGTGGGCCGCGCGCACGCAGATGTCACGGGCGACGTGATCGCCCTCTTCCGCAGCGGCAGTGACCTTGGCGGAGTAGGCGGCGATGTGCGAGACCATGAGGGGATCGGCGTGGAGTTCGAGGTAGGCGGCCTCGATGTCGTCGAAATCTCCGCCGATGGTCTCGCTGAGGACCGTCTGTTCGCCACGACCGTCGTGGGCGCGCATGACGGCGTCGAGGGCATGGCGGCCCAGCCAGAACGCTGACCCAGCATCGCCGATGACGTAACCCCAGCCGTCGACACGGGCGACATTGTGGTGGCCGACGGCCAGCGTGATGACCCCGGTTCCCGCTGCCGTCACAACACCGAGCTGGTCTCCCAGGGCGCCGAGGTAGGAGGTGATGGAGTCATGGGCCAGCAGCACCCGAGCGACGCCGTAGGGTTTGAGAGCTTCCAGGACGGGAGCGGGGTCTTCGTCGTCGCGGGCTCCCGACGACCCGATGGTCACCGTGCAGTCTGACCCGATGACCTCCGGGTGGGCTGTCACGACGTCAGCCATGACGGTCGCGAACTGCGGGGCGAGGGGGAGAGCAGTACGCACACCGGACGAGGTGACCATCCACCCTGGACCCCATGGGCCCGGCTCGCAGCGGACACGGGTACTGGACTGTCCGGCGTCCACGGCGAGGACGGGACCGGTGGGGGCGGAATCACTTCGCGCGGCATCACTCATGGGTTCAAGGGTATGGGGGAGAGCCGGCACCATGCCCATCGGGGGACTCGGACGATCACCTGGTTCGATCGAACAGAGTGAGATGCCCTTTCGGACAGGTATCGGTTCACTCACGGCGAACGGTTGATCCTCGGGCATGTCCTGATCCGCAGCCGTGTGAAGTTCTTTGTCTGAATTGTGCAATGTCTTTATGATCATGGCGACAAGGGAAATCTCATGGTGGCATTTCCCCAATTCCTCATGGGTCGTGATCATGGCTAGAAGTGCCTCTGGTAATGGAACTAGCCCTCAGGACAACAATGGTGTCATTCATTGATGGGGATCCGTTGACGATGAGACCGGCGACCGTAATGTGCTGATTGACGTCGACGAAAGGTGACGACATGTTCGGGAAAACAACGGCACGACTGGTCGGTTCGGCCGCGGCTCTCACTATGGCGCTGACGGGAGCCGGTGTGGCCGCCTCCACGGTGGCTCAGGCAGCACCTGCAGCCTCCACATCCAGCGTCCCGGCTGCAAGCCTGACCGCTGAGCAACGTCAGAATGCCTACACCATCATTCGTGTCGCTGAAGAATCCAATGCCATCGATCCTGCTGGCAAGGACAATGCCATTCACGCCGCGATCATGGCTGCCATGCAGGAGTCCAGCCTGCGCAATCTCAACTACGGTGACCGCGATTCCGTCGGTCTGTTCCAGCAGCGCCCGTCCACCGGCTGGGGGTCCGTCGAGCAGATCATGGACCCGGTCTTCGCTGCCCAGTCCTTCTACGGAATCAACTCCTTCGGAAGTAACCCTGGTGTCATTCAGCAGCCTGGCTGGCAGACCATGAACCCCGGTCAGCTGGCCCAGGCCGTGCAGCGTTCCGCATACCCTGACCGTTACGACACCTGGTACAACCTGTCCGTCGAACTTCTCAACGATTACCGCTCCGGCCGCTGAGGCCCCCTCGGTGACGACTGTTCGGCGGGGAGAATCCCGCCGAAAACCGCTCCTGTGACACATCACAAGTGAAGGGAAAATCTTATGATCTCCACGATCAATAGGCTACGGTGCGGTGCCGTGGTCGGTCTGGCGGTGCTCGCGGTCGGGGCTGGCCCTGCTGCGGTGACGGCCCAGGCTGGCTCGCAACCGGCCAATCAGCCTCAGGTGGCCAAGGTCGCTTCCGTCCAGGCCCAGGTATCTGCCGCTGATGTTGCCAACGGCCAGATTGCCGATGCCGCCGCGCACGGATTTCATACCGTCAATATCAACTTCGAGTACCAGGCCACCGGTTGGTGGTGTGGCCCGGCCTCGACCCGGATCGCGCTGTCTGCTCGGGGAATTGAGGTCACCCAGCAGCAGATGGCCAACGAGCTCGGAACCACCGAGAACGGCACCAACGACATCTCGCTGGTGACGAGCGTGCTCAACAACCACCTCAATCCGCAGTGGTACGAGAACAAGTACATGCCCAATGATCCGCCGACCCAGGATCAGAAGGATCTGTTGTGGCACGACATCACGACGGACATCGACAAGGGCTACGCCATCGTCGCCAACATCGTCGCCCCAGCCAACAATCATCCGCCGGGCTATCCGAGTGACACGATCTACCACTACCTGACGATCGTCGGTTACAACCCTGACACCCGGGAGGTGCTGGTTGCTGATCCGGCCGGATTTGCCGGTACGCCGACCTACAAACTGAGCTTCGATCAGATGGCCACGCTCATTCCTCCGAAGGGATACAGCGCCTGATACGACATCCCAGGCGTTCCACCTTCCGCGGCGATGTCACTCAGGCTCGAAGTCCTGGCTCGCAGCAACGAGGGCGTTGGGAAAACCAACGAGGTCGGCGGTTGACGAGGCGCTGGTAGCGTGGGATACCAATTTGCCCGAGCGGCGTGCGGCTGCTTTGCGAGAACTGAGGAGGCGTCGATGAGGGGTCCTCGGTTCGTGGTCGTCATGGCTTCGTGCGTGTTGCTCTGTTTCGGCGGGGCGGGTTGCAGCACGATCCAATCTGAGGCGGATGTGCAAGCAGCGGATGGCGCCGACGTTGCCGTGCCCCGTGCGCTGCGCAAAGAGTTGGACTCGCGGGGGCTTGCCTCCCCGGCTGAGCGTGCGGACGCCGCGCAGGTGTGGTTTAACGAGACCAGGCCGATAGACATCTCTCTTGGTGGCCATTGGGTGGTGCGTAGTCGTGAGGGGACCCGGTTGCGTGTCGACTTCTACGTCCGTGTGGAGTCAGGCTCTCTTCTGCCACCTGACGGGGGGAAATCGGCACACTCGGTTGCGTGTCGGGTTTACGACGTGGCCCATGGGGTGACCGTCCAGCAGGTCGACTGCCCCCAGGAATCGTTGGCTGAGTTGCCGTGATGCTGCTTTCTTGGTCGCCGGTTCGTACTCGTCAACAGTGAAGATGAGACATCCGATTGGTTCGAGGGACAGCGTTTGATCACCATCGGTTGACTCGGCAAGCTCCTCACCAAGCGCAGTGATGACGCCCTGCCTTTCTTGTTAGAACTTCGCGTCTTAGTCGCAATCGTGACTGTGCGATGTGGATGTGCCAGGGGTGCTGGTACCATAGATGCGTATCTGCCGGAGCGGTGTGCGGTTGCTCGGCGAGAACTGAGGGGGCGCCGATGAGGAGTCCTCGGTTCGTGGTCGTCATGACTTCGTGCGTGTTGCTCTGTCTCGGTGTGGCGGGTTGCAGCACGATCCAGGCTGAGACAGATGAGGATGTTGCTGGTCGAGCTGACTACGACCTGCCCGACGCGTTGCGCAAGGAGTTGGACTCGCATGGGCTCACCTCCCCGGCTGAACGTGCGGACGCCGCGCAGACATGGTTCAACGAGACCAACCCGCCGGATGTTAACGTCGTCGACTGGTGGGTTGTGCGTAGTCGTGAGGGGACCCGGTTTCGTGTCGACTTATACAGGCATATGGAGTCAGGCTCTCTGTTGCCACCTGACGGGGGCAAATCGGCATCCTCGGTCGCGTGTCGGGTTTACGACGTGGCCCATGGGGTGACGGTCCAGCAGGTCGATTGTCCAAAGGAATCGCTGGATGACCTACCCTGACACGGCTGCCCTTGCCCGCCGGCTCGTACCCGTCAACAGCGGACATGAGACACCCTGATCGGTTCGAGGTACAGCTTCATCCAGAGGAACTGCTCGGTCTAGACGCCCATGGCACGCGCCACTGCCATACTCTGGTGGTGTGAGTACGAAGAATCTGACCCGCGAGGAAGCCCGCCGCCGCTCCGAGATCATCACTGTCGAGAGGTACCACGTCCGCGTTGACGTGCGTGGTGCTGACGCTGATGGGGCCACCCACTTCACCTCTAGCACCAGGGTGCGATTCTCGACCAAGGAGCCCGACACCTTCCTGGACTTGCTCGACGGCGAGATTGAGTCGGTCATCGTCAACGATGAGGAGGTCGAGCCGGAGTATGACGGCTCTCGTATCCAGCTTCACGGACTCCATACTCATCGTAAGAATCTCGTCGTCGTGACCGCCAAGCTGCCGTACCAGCACACCGGTCAGGGTCTGCACCGCTTCGTTGACCCGGCTGACGGCAAGGTGTACCTCTACACCCACTTCGAGGCTGCTGATTCCCGACGCATGTACACGGTCTTCGAGCAGCCCGACCTCAAGGCCCACGTCGACTTCGATGTTCTCGCACCGCAGGGATGGCGCGTCATCTCCAACCAGGTCCATGAGGACACCCGCGAGGAGGACGGCGGCATCCTGCACGACTTCGCCCTCACCCCGCGGATGTCGACCTACCTCACCGCCATCGCCGCTGGCCCGTACGTCCGATTCGAGGACGAATGGCACTCCCGCGACGGCTCGGAGTCCATCCCGCTGGGCATTCTCGCTCGCGCATCCTTGGCCGAGTTCGTGGATCATGAGGAGATCTTCAAGATCACCAAGCAGGGCCTGGCCTTCTACCACGACGCCTTCGGCTACCCCTACCCGTGGGGCAAGTACGACCAGATCTTTGTGCCCGAGTACAACCTCGGCGCCATGGAGAATCCGGGCCTCGTGACCTTCACCGAGAACTACATCCACCGCGGCCCGGCCACCCGCTCTGAGCTTGCCGGTCGGACGAACACCATCCTCCACGAGATGGCTCACATGTGGTTCGGAGACCTCGTCACCCCCAAGTGGTGGGACGACCTGTGGCTCAAGGAGTCCTTCGCCGAGTACATGGGAGCCCATGCCTCGGTCAACGCCACCGAGTACCGCGAGGCCTGGACGAACTTCGCCGTCGGTCGCAAGGCCTGGGCCTACACCGCCGACCAGCAGTCGACGACGCACCCGATCGTCGCCGACATCGTCGATCTGGAGGCCGCCCGTCAGAACTTCGATGGCATCACCTACGCCAAGGGTGCGTCGGTGCTCAAGCAGCTCGTCGCCCACGTCGGCGTCGAGAAGTTCTTCAGCGCGGCACGCCACTACTTCCGCGAACTGGCCTTCTCCTCAGCCACTCTCGACGATCTCATCCGTCACCTCGAGAAGGCATGCGGTCGAGACCTGAGCTCCTGGGTGAACGCCTGGCTCAAGACCACCGGACCTGACGTTCTGCTGCCGGAACTCACCGTTCGTGACGGGGTCGTCCAGGAGCTCGCCGTGGTGCGTGACTCCATCGACGTGCGTACCGGCCGAGACGTCAGTCGTCCGCACACCCTGCGCGTCGGCCTGTATTCCCTGCAGGGAGACGATCTGGTGCGCACTGACCTCATCGATGTGACCTTGTCCTCGCCGCGTACTCCGGTGCGCGAGGCCGTCGGCAAGCCTGCCCCGGATCTCATCCTCATCAACGACGGCGACCTCACCTACGCCAAGGTGCGTCTGGGGGCCACCGGGACGAAGACGGTGCTGGCCCACTTGTCCGGCCTGTCGAACCCGCTGGCCCGCGCGCTGGTCTGGTCGATGCTGTGGAATGCGGTTCGCGACGCCAAGCTCAAGGTTCAGGACTACCTCGACGCTGTCGCCTTGCACGGCCCCAAGGAGACTGAACCGGCCATCCTCACCACAGTGCTGCAGCAGCTGCGGATGGCGGTCGAGAACTACCTGCCTGATTCGGCTCGCGACAACGCGCGTCGAGCCGAGGCTGCCCGCGCATGGCAGGGACTTGACGAGTCAGAGCCCGGCAGCGACCTGCAGCGCATCTGGGCCCGCCACGCCCTGGCCCTGTCGACAGCCGACCCTGAGTCGGTCGATCGGGTTCGCGGACTCCTCGACGGCCACGTCACCGATCTTGCCGTCGATCCTGAATTGCGGTGGCAGGCCTGGACCGCCTTGGCCGCCCTGGGCCAGGCCAGCGCCGAGGACCTGGATGCCGAGCTGGAGCGCGACCGCACCAAGACCGGCGTCGCCCACCACATGGCCGCCCTGACCGCCTGTCCTGACGATGTTGCCAAGCAGGACGCCTACCGTCGCCTGCGCACCCCCGGCGAGCTGTCCAACGAGCACTGCTTGGCACTCATCGACGGTCTGCGCACCCCGCTGGGGGCCGAGACCTTCGCCAGCCTCAACGGCTCCTACTTCGACGACCTGGAACAGATCTGGCAGGAGTTCCCGATCGAGATGGCCCAGCGCTTGGTGATCGGACTCTTCCCGGACGGTGACGTCGTCGAGGATGCCGATCATTGGTTGGCGCACCACCCCTCGGCCACGGGTGGCCTGACGCGGACGGTCAAGGAGCTTCGTGACGCGGCCTCTCGTGCGGAGACGGCCCGCGACTACAACAGCTGACGAGCTCCATCGCGCCTGACAGTGGCGGGTTGTTCAGCGGCGACGCTGCTTGACGACCCGCCACTGGCGTGCCAGTGCCTCACGCCACGTCGGCACCGTCACGCCGTTGTCGATCATGATCCGGTACAGACGGCGCTGGTTGACCTCCAGGCCGATGAGACCGATGGCGAAGATGATGAGCTGGGTGGACATGGCCCAGCGGAAGCCACTGAGGGTGTAGTGCCCGCCGGGACACAGTACCTCGAGAAGCAGACCGATGATCTCGATCTCCAGCAGGCCGAAGAAGAATCCGCCCGTGATGGCCACACCGGTCGCGGTGGCCAGCCGGTTGCCGGGCTGGAAGGTGCGAGCCACGTCGAACCCAACGCCCCCACCGGGCAGTGAGATGCCCAGGCAGATGACGAGGACGTAGAGCATCCACAGCGGAGCGGGCCCTGGCCAGATCAGGACGACGAGCCACGCCAGCGCAGAGACGGCGATCATGGCCTCGATGAGGGTGCCGCGACGAATGGGGTGCCGGCTGGTGAGGATGCCCGCCGTTGGTCCGGCGATGGCATTGGCGATGACGTACACCGTCATGAGGGTCGAGGCAGTGGCGGTTGATCGGCCTTCAGCATGAGTGAGGTAGGGCATTCCCCACATCAGCGAGAAGACGATGCCGGCGAAGTTCGACGACATGTGGGCCCAGAAGGCCAGCCTCGTCGAGGGATGCTTGACGACCTCGACAACCTGGTGGGGGAGTTGCTTGAGGTTGGCGTCGGTGCGTTCCGGCTCGACTCCGGGCGGGGCGTCACGGATGAGAAGGACGGCCAGCACTGCGGCCAGTGCCGCCCCCGCCGCAGCGAGGAAGTAGCTCGAACGCCACCCGCTGGTCTCCACCATGGCCACCAGGCCGACGGCCGAGACAACCTGTCCGAACTGGCCCAACAGACCAGTGAGTTGAGTCATCAGCGGGATCTGACGAGTCGGGAACCAAGCAGGCACCAGACGCACCGCAGCACCGAAGATGAAGGCGTCGCCGCATCCCACCAGGATGCGGGCGAGCATGGCACCTCCCACACTCCCTGCCAGGGCCATGACGACCTGGCCGACGGCCATGAGGACTGATCCAGCAGTGATGACGACTCTTGACCCCAACCGATCGACGGCCACACCGGCCGGAATCTGCAGAACGGCGTACACCGCGAGCTGGAGCACCATGAAAGTGGCGACGACGGACGCCGGGGCGTTGAAATGGTCTGCGGCCGTCAGCCCCATGACGCCCAGAGAGGTTCGCTGCATGACGGCAAACCCGTAGGCGATGACCGCGGTGATCCACACCACCCATGTCATGGCACCGCGGTGACGAGGGTTCGATGGGGCGGTACTCACGTGGCTCATGGTAAGACGTTGCGCCCTCCCCATGCGCTGAGTGAGCCGGCAATACGTGGTCGGGGCGGCAATGACGCCATCCAACGGCTAGATTTGTCCTGTGGCAGACACAGTTGAGAACGCCGTCAGCACCCCCGACGTCGAACAGCCCTGGGCCGAGTTGGGGTTGTCCGCCGACGAGTACCAGCGCATCCGGGAGATCCTGGGACGCCGCCCGACCGGCGGCGAGCTCGCCATGTACTCGGTGATGTGGTCGGAGCACTGCTCGTACAAGTCGTCCAAGAAGTACCTACGACGCTTCGGCAACCTGCCCCAGCGCACGCCGCTCGGCCCGCTGCTGGCAGGCATCGGTGACAACGCCGGCGTCGTCGACATCGGCAATGGGCTGGCCGTCACGTTCAAGGCGGAGTCCCACAACCATCCGTCCTATGTCGAGCCCCATCAGGGAGCAGCCACCGGAGTCGGCGGCATCGTTCGCGACATCATGGCCATGGGCGCTCGCCCGGTCGGCGTCATGAATGCCCTGGCCTTCGGGCCCCTCGACCGTCCCGACACCGCCCGAGTACTGCCCGGCGTCGTCTCCGGCATCGCCGACTACGGAAACTGCCTCGGTCTGCCGACGATCGGCGGCCAGACCCTCTTCGACCCCACCTACTACGGCAACCCGCTGGTCAACGCGCTGTGCGTCGGAGTGCTGCGTCACGAGGACCTACAGTTCGCCAAGGCCTCCGGTGTGGGAAACCTCGTCATCCTCTTCGGTGCTGCGACGGGTGGTGACGGCATCGGTGGTGCGTCGATCCTGGCCTCCGAGTCCTTCGCCGCCGAGGGGGAGTCCAAGCGGCCCAGCGTCCAGGTGGGCGACCCCTTCATGGAGAAGTTGCTCATCGAGTGCACCCTCGACCTGTTCAATGCCGGCGTCGTCGAAGCCCTGCAGGACTTCGGTGCGGCCGGTATCTCGTGCGCCACCTCGGAGCTGGCCAGTGCCGGCGATGGTGGCATGCACGTCGAGCTCGACCGCGTCCCGTTGCGCGACCCCAGCCTCGCTCCCGAGGAGATCCTCATGAGCGAGTCCCAGGAGCGGATGGCCGCCGTTGTGCGTCCGGATCAGCTCGACAAGTTCATGGAGATCTGCGAGCACTGGGGAGTGGCCGCCACCGTCATTGGCGAGGTCACTGACACCGGCCGTCTTCACATCGACTGGCACGGTGCGCGGATCGTCGACGTCGATCCGCGCACCGTCGCCCACGACGGTCCGGTCCTCGACATGCCTGCGGCTCGTCCGTGGTGGATCGACGAGCTCAACGGCGATGACGCCAACAACCTTCCGCGCGACAACTCGGGAGAGGGTCTGGCAGGTGCTCTGCTGGCTCTGGTTGGTTCTCCTCACCTGTGCGACCGCTCCTGGATCACCGACCAGTACGACCGCTTCGTGCGTGGCAACACGGTGCTGGCCCAGCCCCACGACGCCGGCATGATCCGCGTCGACGAGGAGACCAACCTCGGTATCGCGCTGTCCCTGGACGCCAATGGTCGTCAGACCACCCTCAACCCATACCTGGGTGCCCAGCTGGCTCTGTGCGAGGCCTACCGCAACGTCGCTGTCAGCGGCGCGACCCCGGTGGCCGTCACCGACTGCCTCAACTACGGATCCCCATACGACCCCGACATCATGTGGCAGTTCGACGAGACCATCCTCGGTCTGGTCGACGGCTGCCGCGAGCTCGGCGTGCCGGTCACCGGTGGCAACGTCTCCTTGCACAACCGCACCGGTGACGAGTCCATCCGGCCCACCCCGCTCGTCGGTGTCCTCGGTGTCATTGACGACGTTCGCATCCGCATCCCCTCCGCCTTCGCCCATGACGGTGACGCTGTCCTGCTGCTCGGCACCACGAAGTGCGAGTTCGGTGGATCGGTCTACGACGACGTCATTCACGCCGGTCACCTCGGCGGCATGCCCCCGATGCCCGATCTGAACGCCGAGAAGGCCCTGGCCGCGGTCATGGTGGAGGCTGCCAGGCGCGGTCTGCTCTCCAGCGCTCACGACCTGTCCGACGGCGGCCTGGCCCAGGCTCTCGTGGAGAGCTGTCTGCTCAGCGGCCTCGGTGCCTCGGTCACCCTGCCCGAGGGGGAGCCCTCGGTGCTGCTCTTCTCGGAGTCCCCAGCTCGCGCCGTCGTCTCGTTGTCCGGTGCCGACTACCGCGAGTTCAAGGAGCTGTGCCAGGAGAACGGTGTACCGGTCGCTCGGATTGGTGAGGTCATCGATCACGGCGAGTTCGAGGTCAACGGGCTGTTCAGCCTGTCCCTCGACGAGATCGAGCGCACCTGGCGCAAGCCGATCCCGGCTGCCATGGGGGAGTGACGCCCTCGGCCTTGACCGTCCTGCCGTCATGATTCGACGGCAGGACGGTCTGTGGGCCCTAGACTTTTAGCATGGATCTTTCGCATGTTCTCAACGAGCTGTCCGCCAAGGTTGACGCTGATTTCGACGGTGCCGTCGAGCAGCTGACGCGTCACGTCGCGGTGCAGTCGATCAGTTCACAGAAACCCGACGATGTGAGGTCCGGAGCCGAATTCGTCGCAGCTGCCGCCAGGGGGGCTGGTGCCGCCGACGTCAACGTCATCACCGAGAATGACGGGCTGCCGGCTGTCATCGCTCACTGGCCTGCCCCCGAGGGCAAGCCCACCGTTCTGCTGTACTCCCACGGTGACGTCCAGCCCACCGGCGACCTCGACGAGTGGCACACCGACCCCTTCGTCGCCACCACCAGGGGAGAGCGTCTCTTCGGGCGTGGCACTGCTGACGACAAGGGTGGCGTCGCTGCCCACCTGGCTGCCATCCGTGCCTTCGACGGCAAGCCGCCGGTCGGCGTCACCCTCTTCGTCGAGGGTGAGGAGGAGATCGGCTCCCCATCCATGGAGGCGATCATCGCCGGCCACAAGGAGGAGCTGGCCGCCGACGTCATCGTCATCGCCGACTCGGTCAACTGGACCCAGGGCGTGCCCTCCCTGACGACCACCCTGCGTGGCGTCGTCGACTGCGTCGTGGAGGTCTCCACCCTCGACCACGCGCTGCACTCCGGCCAGTTCGGTGGCATCGTCCCCGACGCCCTGACGACCCTGTGCCGTCTCATCGCGACCATGCATGACGAGACTGGTGAGGTTACCGTCGACGGCCTCAAGGGATTCACCGGCCCGGAGCTGGACTACCCGGAGGATCGTCTGCGCGAGGAGACCGGTGTGCTGGACGGAGTCCAGTGGGTCGGTCGGGGACGCGCCGTTGAGAAGATGTGGACCAAGCCGTCGGTCACCGTCGTCGCCATCGACGCCACCCCGGTCAAGGACGCCATCAACATCCTGCCGGCAACCGCTCGCGCCAAGATCAGCCTGCGCGTCGCCCCTGGTCAGGATGCCGGCGAGGCCATGGAGGCTCTCGTCAAGCATCTGGAGACCCACGTCGAGTTTGGCGCCCACGTCAAGGTGACCCGTGGTCAGCTCGGTCAGCCGGGCATCGTTCCCTTCACCGGGAAGCGGGCCGAGGTCGCCAACGAGGCCTTCAAGCTGGCCTGGGGGCAGGAGCCCGTCGAGATGGGTACCGGCGGCGCCATTCCCCTTGTGACCGATCTGCAGAATGCGTTCCCGCAGGCGACCGTCCTCGTGACGGCCGTCACCGATCCGGAGTCGCGCATGCATGGCATCGACGAGTCTCTGCACCTGAGTGACTTCCGCAAGGCCATCCTCACCGAGGCACTCATGCTCGCCGGCCTGGCTGAGTGAAGTTCCGCTGAAGGGTGTTCCCGCGTAGAATGGCCCTGCTGTCGGCTGTGCCGGTCAGCAGGGCCTGGGACGTTCGGCGGGCAGTTGCCCCGTCTGAGTGACGATCACCGGGGCTCGCGTCAGAAGGGTGGGCAGACGCGGACAGCCAGTTGTTCCCGTCATCGAGAGGCCTGCCCATGTCGTCCGGCTCTGTGAGCTACCGAACTCTGTTCTCCCTGCCAGGCGGCACTTTCGTTACCGTCTCCGCCCTGGCTCGTCTGCCCCTGGCGATGAGCCAGTTGGGCACCCTGTTGCTGGTCTCCAGTCCGCAGGTGGCGGGACGACTAGGCCCTGGTGGTCTGGCCGCGGGCATCGTGGCCCTGGCCATCGCCGTCGGCTCTCCCATCTTCGGCGCCCTGACCGACCGTCACGGTCAGCGCACAGTGCTGTTGGTGCAGTCCTTGGTCGGTGGATTCGCTCTGATCGCCGAAGGAATGGCTGCCGAGATGGGAGCCACCTGGCCAATCGTGGCCACCATCGGAGGTGTCGCGGGATTCTTCATGCCTCAGATCGGCACCATGGCGAGAGTTCGCTGGCGGGCCATAGGAGCGGCGAATCCCAACATCGAGGCAGGGGTGCTGGAGACCTCCTTCGCGTGGGAGGGATCCGTTGACGAGGCCGCCTTCGCCCTCGGACCGGCCTTGGTCGGAATCCTCGCGGTGCTTGCGGGCCCCGTCCCTGGCCTCCTCGTCGCCGGCTCCATGTTGTTGGTGCTGGGCAGCTGGTTCGCCCTGGACCCGACGTCAAGGCTCGTCGAGGGGCACCGTGGCGGGACCGACCGTCCGGGGGTCTCGACCCCGTTGGAGCGTCGTGCTCCCGGCCCGTTGCTCACTGCTGGTGTGCTGGCCACCTGCGTCGGCATGATCTTCATGGGCATGGTCTTCGGGTCCGTCCAGACCGGAACCACCAGTCTTGCCACGGAGGCGGGGCGGCCTGGTCTGGCGGGCCTGCTGCACGCCCTGTTGTCGGTCGGCAGTGCGGCTGCCGGTCTGGCCCTGCCGAGGTTGGCCAGACGCCTCGACCTCGTCGCAAGGTGGAAGCTCTTCGCCCTGGGGCTGGCGGTGTTCGCAGCCCCGCTGCTCGTCGTCCATCACCTCGGCCCGTTAGTCCCGGCCCTGATCGTCCTCGGCATGGCTGCGGCGCCGTACATGATCACCCTCTACAGCGTCGCGGAGCGCTCGGCGTCCGCCGGACGGATCGGTACCGTCATGACCCTCATGGCGGCCGTGAACAGCCTCGGTTATGCCTTCGGGACGACGATGGCCGGACGCCTCGCCGACTGGGGAGGTGGCACCCAGGCTTACGCGGTGACCTTCGGCGTCGCTGTCGCGGCGACCCTGTTGGCCGTCCTGGTGGCCCGGAAGGTGACCCCGGTCAGGGGCTGAAGCCTGCTACTGACGGGCTGCCCCGACGCTCCTGAAACCTGTTCCACAGTCACCATCGGCCAGTGTGCGATACCGTGGCCTCGTGCCGCGCGCAGACGGAAGGCTTACCGCAGACCTCGACCCCCAGGACCACGGGCCCCAGGATGCCTGTGGCGTCATCGGGATCTATGCCCCTGGTGAGGAGGTGTCCAAACTCACCTATTTCGGCATGTACGCCCTGCAACACCGAGGCCAGGAATCCGCTGGCATGGCGGTGTCGGACGGTCGCCGAATGATGGTCTTCAAGGACATGGGACTGGTCTCCCAGGTCTTCGACGAGGCCACCCTCAACTCCCTCCGGGGCCACATGGCCGTCGGGCACACCCGATACTCGACGACAGGTGCGAGCGTCTGGGACAACGCTCAGCCGACCTTCCGCTCTCGTCAGGGGGGTGGCGGTCTCGCCCTGGCTCACAACGGCAACCTCACCAACACCGACGCCCTCGAGGCTCTCATCGTCGAGCGCGCGCCGAACACCGATGTTCCTCACAAGGACCGGATGGACTCCAGCAACGACACCTCGCTGGTCACCGCCCTCATGACGACCTACGACGGCACCCTCGAAGAGGTCGCCGCCCAGGTGCTGCCCCACCTCAAGGGGGCCTTCAGCCTCGTCTTCATGGATGACCACACCCTGTGTGCCGCCCGCGACCCGCAGGGTATCAGGCCGCTCGTGCTGGGTCGCCTCTCCAGCGGATGGGTGGTCGCCTCCGAAACTGCTGCCATCGACATCGTCGGCGGCACCTTCGTCCGCGAGATCGAGCCCGGTGAGATGATCGCCATCGACGCCGCCGGTCTTCGCACCAGCCACTTCGCCGAGGCCCGTCCCAAGGGCTGCATCTTCGAGTACGTCTACCTGGCCCGTCCTGACACCGTCATTGCCGGACGGCGCATTCACAACGTCCGTGTCAAGATCGGCAAGATCTTGGCCCAGGAACACCCCGTCGACGCCGACCTCGTCATCCCGGTACCCGAGTCCGGCACCCCGGCTGCCATCGGCTTCGCCGACGAGTCCGGCATTCCCTACGGCATGGGTCTGGTCAAGAACTCCTATGTCGGCAGAACCTTCATCCAGCCCTCCCAGACCCTGCGCAACCTTGGCATCCGTCTCAAGCTCAACCCGCTGCGTGACGTCATCGAGGGACGCCGCATCGTCGTCGTCGACGACTCCATCGTGCGCGGCAACACCCAGCGACAGCTCGTCCGGATGTTGCGCGAGGCGGGAGCCGCCGAGGTGCACGTGCGTATCTCCTCCCCACCGGTGGAATGGCCCTGCTTCTACGGCATCGACTTCGCCACCCGTGCCCAGCTCATCGCCCCTGGTCTGGAGGTCGAGGACATCTGCCGATCCATCGGCGCTGATTCGCTGGGCTATGTCAGCCTGGAGGGTCTCGTCCGAGCCACCCACGTCGATGCCGACAACCTTTGCCGGGCCTGTTTCGACGGTGTCTACCCCGTGCAGGTGCCTGCATCCGCACGAGACGTCGTCGCCGATGCCACCCATACCGATCCCAATGAGGAGAAGCAGTGAGCAACGAGTCCGCGTACGCCCGTGCCGGCGTCGACATCGAGGCCGGTGAGCGTGCCGTCGATCTCATGAAGGCCCACGTGGCCGCCACTCGTCGTCCGGAGGTTCTCGGCGGCCTGGGCGGCTTTGCTGGTTTCTTCGACGCCTCTGCGCTGGGGAAGTACCGTCATCCGGTGCTGGCCACCTCCACTGACGGTGTCGGTACCAAGGTCGCCATCGCCCAGGCCATGGACGTCCACGACACCATTGGCTTCGACCTGGTCGGCATGCTCGTCGACGATCTCGTCGTGGTGGGTGCGGAGCCGTGGTTCGTCACCGACTACATCGCCTGTGGTCGCGTCGATCCGGATCGGATCGCGAATGTTGTCAAGGGCATCGCTGCAGCTTGCGCCAAGGCGGACTGCTCACTGCTCGGCGGCGAGACGGCCGAGCATCCCGGCCTGCTGGCCCCCGAGGAGTACGACGTCGCAGGTGCCACCACCGGGGCCGTCGAGTACGAGGAGATCCTCGGCCCGCAGCGGGTCCAGGAGGGTGACGTCCTGCTGGCGGTGGCCTCCTCGGGGCTGCACTCCAACGGCTACTCGCTGGTCCGCAAGGTGTTGCTGGCCGACGCCGGTTGGACCCTTGATCGTCACGTCGACGAACTGGGACGCACCCTCGGCGAGGAATTGCTGGAGCCCACCACCGTCTATGTATCCGACCTGCTGGCCCTCATCCGTCAGGTCGAGGTGCACGCGATGAGCCACGTCACAGGTGGGGGACTGGCCAACAACCTCGCCCGCGTCCTTCCCGACGACCTCGTCGCGACTGTTGACCGGTCGACATGGACTCCTGCTCCGATCTTCACCCTCGTCCAGCAGGTGGGCGACGTCTCGCAACCTGATATCGAGGCAACTCTCAACATGGGCGTCGGAATGGTCGTCGTCATGCCAGAGGCGAACATCTCCGAAGCGATCGAGGTGCTTGCTGGTCGCGGTCTTTTCGCATGGCAATGCGGTCATGTTTCCCGTCGTGGCGGACCCGACGAACCGGGGGCGGTGCTGGTTTCGAGCCATTCTCGCGGCTAGACCGTTCGCCCGGAAATGAATCTTGCGGTGGCCCACTTTGGTACCAGGGTCATCGCTCGGGTAGCCTGTGCCCTACGACAGTTGATGATTTTGGGCGGCAAAGCCGCTATTGATGAAGCGAGGGGGTCGACCCACATGGGGCGCGGCCGTGCAAAGGCGAAACAGACCAAGGTTGCCCGCGATCTGAAGTATCGCTCGGTGAACATGGATCTCGAGTCACTGGAGCGAGAGCTAAGAGGCGACAATCGTCAGCAGGAAGATCCTCATGACGAGGACGGCCTGTCTGACGAGTACGCCGATCTTGCCGAGAAGTACGCCCACTACGGCGAGGACGACTGAGCCGGTAACGCGGCCGTGAGGTGGCTCAACGACCCCCTGATCGACGGGTTTGAATATGCCCGGATCGGGCTCCCACATGCAGCCAAGTCTGTCGGCGACCCCGACGGACTCCTGACTGCCTGTGTGGTGCGTCGTCGTGAGCCACGTCATGGCCGCGCAATGCTGTACGTTCACGGCTGGTCAGATTGCTTCTACCAAGCCCATCTTGCCGAGGCGGTGGAGGGCTGGGGATATGACTTCCTTGGTCTCGACTTGCGTCGGTACGGACGGAACCTTGTCCCTGGCCAGATGGCTGGTTGGGTGCGTGATCTCGCCGAGTACGACGAGGAAATCAATGCAGCGGTGTCATTGCTGCGCGCTGACCACGACTCGGTGACGATGATGGGCCATTCCACCGGAGGGCTCACCGTACCTTTGTGGGTCTCACGCCATCCGGGACGTGTCGACGGGGTCATCCTCAACTCCCCGTGGATCGATCTGCAGGGGTCATTCCTCGCCAGGGCTCTGGCTGGACCGCTGGCCCGGTCAGTGCGCATCGCGGAGCCAACCACAGTGCTGCCCATTCCATCACGGGACAACTTCGGCCGCACCATCCGTCGTGAATTTGGCGGGGAATGGGATGTGCCCGAGGTGAAGAACCCGCCCTGGGCACCATTCGTTATTCGTGCCGGCTGGTTGGCTGCCATTCTTGACGGCCATCAGGCGGTGGCCCAAGGGCTTCACATAGACGTCCCGATGTTGGTGCTGATCTCGGATCGCAGCGACCTGTCTGCAACCTGGAAGCCGTCCATGAGGTCAGCTGACACCGTTCTCGATGTCGAGAGGTTGGCCCGTGCCTCGGTCAATTTGGGACGCCATCTCACCTTGGTCCGTGTCCGGGGTGGGCTGCACGACGTGGTGCTTTCCGCGCCGTCAGTGCGAGCCAACGTTTTTGCGGAGATGGAGCGGTGGGTGTGCGCATATTTAGCGTGAAATCTCACATCCACCAGTTTTTTGAGCGTCGTTAACATTTTTGTGTCAAACTTCCCTTGCTGGGCACCGTCGTCCAGCAGGTGCAGATCAACTCCGCGGCACTGAGGCCGGGGGATGGGGTCTGACCGAACCACACGGAGGTTTGGAATGTACGCGAAGAAGATCGCAGCCCTTGCGACGGCATCGATGCTCGTCCTGGCCGGCTGCAGCTCGACCACGACTGACGAGAGCGGGAGCAGGGAGTCGACGACGTCCTCGTCAACCCCGAAGGCAGGCGGAGCCGGCGGCGAGGTCGGCGTATTCACCTGGTGGGCCGACGGCTCCGAGGCGAAGGGTCTCGACGCCCTCGAGAAGATGTTCGCCGAGAAGTATCCGAACGACAAGTTCAAGAATCTGGCCGTCGCGGGCGGATCTGGCTCGAACGCCAAGGCCAAGCTGGCTTCCGACCTCAAGAACGGCAACCCTCCGGGCTCCTTCCAGGGGCACGCCGGTGCTGAGCTGACCGACTATATCGACAACGAACAGATCGAGCCCGTCGACGGCATCATCAAGGAGCTCGGTGGGGAGTCGGTCTTCCCGAAGACCCTCACCGATCGGCTGACCGTTGACGGCCACATCTACTCGGTGCCGGTCGACATCCATCGCGCCAATGTCGTGTGGGCCAACTCAGCTCTGCTCCAGAAGGCTGGCATCACCAAGACTCCGACGGACGTCAAGGGCTGGATTACCGACATGGAGAAGGTCAAGGCCTCCGGCGTCGCCACCCCGCTGTCGGTTGGTGGCACCTGGACCCAGACCGAGCTCTTCGAATCCATCCTGGCTGCTGATCTGGGTGCCGACGGCTACAACAAGCTGTTCACCCCGGACGGCAAGTGGGACAGCCCCGAGGTCAAGACCGCCATCGAGGATTACAAGAAGGTTCTCACCTTCACCAACACCGCCTCCGACGGTGACGACTGGCCGGCCGCGACCGACATGGTTGCTTCTGGGAAGGCTGCCTACAACGTCATGGGTGACTGGGCCGTCGCCGAGTTCGACATGAAGGGCAAGAAGTACGGCACCGACTACACCGCCTTCGCGGTGCCTGGCAAGGAGATCGTCTACGACTTCCTGGCCGACTCCTTCACCCTGCCAACCGACACCAAGAACTCCGAGGCCACCAAGGACTGGTTGCGCTTCGTCGGTTCCGCCGAGGCCCAGGAGTCCTTCAACAAGATCAAGGGATCCATCCCGGCCCGTACCGATGTCAAGCCGGACGGATTCAGCAAGTACCAGCAGGACGCTATGAAGGACTTCAAGGACCTGCCGATCGTCTCCTCGATCGCTCACGGTGCTGCTGTCTCGTTGGCCTGGAGCTCCGAGATCAACACCGCGATGAGCAAGTTCTACCAGGACAAGAACACCGACAACCTGGCCTCCTCGCTGGCGGCCGCACACGACAAGTACGGCAAGTGACCGTCTGATTCTGGCGCGACTGGTGTGGGGCCCGTGCTTGCCTGGCCCCACACCACGCCGGAGGCGCTGCTCCTGACATCTCGTCGTGCTGGTGGTGAGACGGCGTCAGGAGTCCGTGCACGCCTTCAGGGCACTGTGTCGTACTTGTCACCCCCCAGAACCCGGGAGAATTCATCATGAAAAGAGTGAGACGCTGGCTTCCGAGCTTTCTCCTCGTACTGCCGTCAATCATCCTCGTCGGTATCTTCGTCTACGGCTTCATCGGAAAGACCGTCTTCACTTCGCTGGTTCGGGTCAAGACCAAGTCGGGACGCATCAAGGCGCCCGGTGGCTGGGAGAACTACTCCCAGTTGTTGGCCGACAACCGCTACCAGCACGCCATGTGGAACCTCTTGGTCCTGACGGTGGTCTTCGTTGCCGGAACCATGATCTTCGGCCTCTTGTGGGCTCTCCTGTTGGAAAAGGGCGTCACCGGTGAGGGCTTCTTCCGGTCGGTGTTCCTGTTCCCGATGGCCGTCTCATTCGTGGCTGCCGGAGTCATCTGGCGGTGGCTGCTCTCTCCGGCCAAAGATGGTCAGGCCACCGGTCTCAACCAGCTCTTCGTCCACCTGGGGATGCCCGGCTTGCAGTCGTCGTGGTACTCGTCCGGGAAGTTCAACATGGCTGCCATGGCCGTCCCGGCGATCTGGCAGCTATCGGGCTACATCATGGCTCTCTTCCTGGCTGGGTTCCGTGGCATCTCCGAGGACCAGCGCGAGGCGGCACGGGTCGACGGAGCCTCCGAGTTCAAGCTCTACTGGAATGTGCTGTTCCCGCAGCTCTCGCCGATCGCCCTGAGTGCCCTCATCATCGTCGGGCACATGTCGATGAAGATGTTCGACCTCATCTACGCCATTGCCGGCCAGAGCTCCTACACGGCTGAGGTGCCTGCCACCTTGATGTGGACCCAGATGTTCCAGCTCAACAACCCGACGGCAGCCGCCGCCAACGCGACGATCCTGTTGGTCATCGTGGCCGTGGTCGTCGTGCCTTACCTGATCTACACCAACCGCACCGAGAAGGGAGGACGCTGATGACCACCACAGTGCTTCCGGGTGAGGCCAGCGTGCCTCCCACCCTGCCCGGTGACGCCCTGACCGACATGCCGAAGCGTCGTCGCCGTCGCACCCCTGCCCAGAAGACCATGGGTGCGGTCCGCTACGTCCTTCTGGTGTTCTTCGCAGTACTCGTTCTCACTCCCGCCTACGCCCTGCTCGTGACGAGTTTCAAGACGCCATCTGGCTACGATCAGTCAACGGCGTGGAAGTTGCCTCGAGTGTGGTCCGTGGGCGGCTGGCAGGCCGCGTGGAAGGCCTTGGCTCCTGCCATGGGACGGTCCCTCGTCATGGCTGTGCTGGCAGCCATCCTCTCGGCCATTCTGGGATCCTTGAATGGTTACGTCTTCGCGAAGTGGAAGTTCCCTGGATCCCACGTCATCTTCGTGCTCTTCCTGTTCGGAATGTTCATTCCCTACCAGGCCATCATGATCCCGTTGTCGGGCATGATGCTGGACATTCAGCAGGGAGCTCCGTGGTTCGCCGGTATTCCCACCCTGATCTTGTGCCACGTTGTCTACGGCATCCCGATCTGCACGCTGATCTTCCGCAACTACTACGCCACCGCAGTGCCCTCGGAGATCATTGAGGCGGCTCGCGTGGACGGCGCCGCTACGATCTCGACCTACGCCAAGATCGTCCTTCCGGTGTCGATTCCCGGCTTCGTCGTGACCCTCATCTGGCAGTTCACCAGCGCATGGAATGACCTCCTCTTCGCGCTGTTCCTGACGAACCAGAACAATGGTCCGGTCACCTTCGGTCTGAACGCCCTGGCGTCCGGGCAGAACCCGAACTACCCGCAGATCATGGCTGGCGTGCTCGTCGCCTGCCTGCCGACCCTGCTGGTGTACATCGCCCTGGGCAAGTACTTCGTGTCCGGTCTCATGAGTGGATCGGTGAAGTGATTCGCTGACGTATCCTCCTGGGGGATGTGACGAGGGGCAGGCGAGATTATCGCCTGCCCCCTTCGACTTGTTGAACGTGCACGTTCCATGACTCGCGGTCTCTCCGGGCTGTCAAACCTTGAATGGGGCCATCAGCGCTGGATCTGAAGTGGTAGCGGTAAATGCTCTTGGCCACGAGTTCGGGATCGGACCCTGCCGAGGACTTCGAATGCTGGAGGCCAGAGACGACGCTGGGGGGAAGAGCGACGTAGTAGTTGCCCAGAACCGATGAGATTCACCGTCGTCGAGGTTCCTGAGCCGCCTTCGTGGACGACATTGAACCCGCTGGGCGCAATGCGCGACGGGGTTGGCGCCGAGGATCCTGGCAGGGAAGCCGTGAGGTCACAGAGTCAGTCAAGATATGATTTGTATGAAGGATCAGGCGGAAGCTGAGCGGTCTGCAGCATTACAGAATGTTCTTCGGGGTGGCCGGGACCGGGGTCGAACCGGTGACCTTTCACTTTTCAGGCGAACGCTGCTACCAACTGAGCTACCCGGCCATCGTGTCCATGCAAAAGTCTCATGAACACGAAAGCGGTGATGAACTCATCACCGCTTCAGCGACCCCGATGGGACTTGAACCCACGACCTCCGCCGTGACAGGGCGGCGCGCTAACCAACTGCGCTACGGGGCCTTGGCTCTTTCGAGCCCTGACCGCTGCCTCAGGCAACTCGAAAAATATAGCAAGGTTTTGGGGTGGAAGGGAAATCGAGTCCGGGATTGGGGTTCAAAGACGCTGTGACTAGGGGTGTTACTTGCTCCCTGGGGTGCTGTCTGCAGTGCTGTTGTGTTCACTCTGAGTGAACACAACGAAATGCTTTCGGGGTGGAGATGGTGCGAATGGACTTAGAGATAGTGGATGTCCAGACGGCGTCGAGGACTTCGACAGCCTGGGGGAGGAGGGAGGTGGGGTGCGATAGGGAGTGTGGTCACGTGAGAAGACGTCCGTAGAGCATGAAAAGGCCCTGTACCGAATTCGGTACAGGGTTCTGGATTTGTATCCCGGACGGGATTCGAACCCGCGTTGCCGCCTTGAAAGGGCGGTGTCCTAGGCCTCTGGACGACCGGGACTCAGCGGATGCGCACCAGTGGCGACCGCCGAACTGGACCATCATATCTAGGTCACATCACAGGCGAGAAATCGGCGGCTCGAAAGTCTGACCGCCGGAGTCCCGGCACGCCAGAAATTACACACGCCGGCAACCCCTTTGAGGGTTGCCGGCGTGGTGGTGGCTCAGTCGAGGATGTCCGAGTCAATGCGAAGTGGGTACAACGAGGAGTAGATAGAGGTGAGGCGCACTCCAGCACGTGGATTCGCTGCTTCCACTATCTGCCCGTTACCGACGTAGATGGCGATGTGACCACCGCCTGGTTTGGCAAGGAGGTCTCCTGGCTGGATCTCGTCCAAGGAAATGCGATGGCCACGCGCGATCTGCGACCCTGAGTAGTGAGGCAGATAGATTCCAGCCTGCTGGTATGCCTTCAACACCAGGCCGGAGCAATCGAAGCCGTTTGGACCTTCGCCTCCCCAGATGTAGGCCTTACCCACCTGCGCTTTGGCGTAGTTGACAATGGCGGCCCGGGCGCTACTGGGTGAAACTGAAGGCCTGGGCGTGGGTGTTGGTTTGGGTGCTGGGTTGGTGGTGGTGAGGTACGTGCTGGAGGCCCACAGGTTGTGGCCGTGGTAGTTGACCTGTGTCCAGATGCCAGTGGTGCGTCCGGTGGTGGTGAGGGCGGTGCCGCGAGACACGGTGGTGGCGACCGAGGCGCTCATTGATGCGCCGTTGCGCAGGTTGAGGTTGGCGGTCGTGTAGACGGTCGTGGTGTGGGCTGGTTTTGGTGTGGGCTTGGGAGTGGGCTTGACGGTGGTGGTGCTCAGGTAACGGGAAGCCACCCAGCGATGGACGCCGTTGTAGACGACCTCGCTGAATCCCTGGGAGGTACGGCCGGTGAGGCCGACCTTCTCGCCGGGGGAGAGCATCCCCACCTTGGTGGTCTGCATGGAGTGCCCTGCTCGGACATTGACGTATGTCGTCGCCTGGGCGAACCCAACCGGAGAGCTGGATGCGGAGGGGTTTGAGGTCGAAGGGCGCCAGGCGACCGATGACAGGTAGTGATGGTCAACGTAAGCCGTGTGGCCGCGGTAAGCGACCGGGACCCACCCGTTTACGGGCGTGCCGGTTTGATTAAGCTGCTGGCCTCTCTCGAGCACACCCAGGATCTTTCCGTGGACGCCTGCCTGGGACCTGATGTTGACGGCGGTGCGAGCCGACACACGGGCCAGGACTGCGGTCTTGGAGGCTTGTGCCTGGGGGACGAAGAACTGACTGCCGCTGATGGCGAGACCAGCGGTGGCCAGAGTCGCGACCCCGGCCCGAAGTGGGCGCACTACACCCATGGAACTGACTCCTTTCGGCGTGTGGACCCGCCTCCATTCGAGGAGCTCCTGACTCTTCCCCGGATCCGTCCACCGACCCAACCAGGAACGCCTCTCGTGACAAGGACATTGAAGGCGGCCGAAACGGTTTCGTCCACTCGGTTGGAGGTATTTTCTGTCGACGTCAACGCGACACGCCGAGAAAGAGCTGAGAATCTCAAAGGTGTTATTTGGGATTTGAAAAAGGTGTCAAAGGTCTCATAATCCGCATTGACTAGGGATGATGCCGTTGGTACTGACAAGGATGCCGGAGGGTGGCGTCGGCAGGATGGCGAGTCTAAGGATTTTCTGCCAACTCTGAAGTAGTGGTTGACGCTTGTGAGTAGGCATCGTCAGGCCTCGTGGAAGGCATGTTGGACAGACCTTGGACAGCGGCAGGCTCCTCGGCCACCTCGCACCGACATGGGCGTGTCGCTACACTAGGGGAGCCCCCGTAGCTCAGTTGGTTAGAGCAGCGGACTTTTAATCCGCGGGTCCTGGGTTCGAGTCCCAGTGGGGGCACTGGCTCACAGCGAATCTGATGGTTGCCATGTGGTGGGCATCGTGTCGCGCCCATGGCGCCTGTCTGCACAGAGGTTCTCTTTGCCCCGCATCCTTCCTGCGCAAGCCCTCCACCGATAGTCTTGGCCTCATGAGAGATCCTGCAGACATCGAGTGCTGGCTGACCGACATGGACGGCGTGCTCGTCCACGAGAACCATGAGGTGCCTGGCGCCAGCGATCTCATCAATCGATGGGTCGACACCTCGAAGCGATTCCTGGTCCTGACCAACAATTCCATCTTCACTCCGCGGGACCTGGCTGCCCGGATGCAAGCTTCGGGTCTGACGGTGCCGGAGGACAACATCTGGACCTCTGCGCTCGCGACCGCGCATTTCCTGGCTGACCAGCATCCCGGTGCCCGCCTCTACGTCATTGGTGAGGCAGGGTTGACGACGGCTTTGCATGAGGCCGGGTTCATTCTCACCGACACCGACCCTGACTATGTCGTCCTCGGAGAGACCCGTACTTACTCCTTCGAGGCGATCACCAAGGCCGTCCGGTTCATTGTCGACGGTGCACGGTTCATCTGCACCAACCCGGATGCCACTGGACCGACCAAGGAAGGCCCACTGCCCGCCACCGGCGCGGTCGCGTCGATGATCGAGGCTGCCTCGAAGCACAAGCCGTACATCGTCGGAAAGCCGAACCCGATGATGTTCCGCTCTGCCCTGAACCGTATCGAGGCTCACTCCGAGACCACCGCCATGATCGGTGACCGTATGGATACCGACATGGTTGCCGGTATGGAGGCTGGTCTGCTGACGGTCTTGGTGCTCTCGGGCATCACCAAGCGTGAGGACGTTGACCACTACCCCTACCGCCCGAACATCATCCTCGACTCGGTGGCGGATCTTAACGAGCTCATCTGAGCTGGTCATCTGACACTGCGACGGCGGTGAACCGCAGGTTCGCTGCCGCGTCGTCCGTGCCGAACGTCCTCACACCTGCCAGGGGATGACGACGTCCTCCGGAGCTGCCGGGTGCCCGTGGCCCTCGAGGACGTATCCCCATGTCTCGATCTCCTCGGGGGCCAGGTCGATGGACATTCGAGCCGCGACGTCGCGCAGATGATCCTTGACGCGCTGCAACTCGTTCATCTCGTCGCGGGTCGACTCCTTCTTGAGCCAGGCCTGTTCCAACTCCCAACCACGTACGCGAGTGCGAACCGCATCCTTGATGAGCTCGTGGTCATCAGAACTGGCCTTGACGTGCTTCTCGGCCGAGCACATCCAGCCGTAATCCCGGTTGATGCGTAGCAAACCAGGATCAACCGTCATGGAGTCGTGAACGGAGAATTCCGGGCCGATGACGACGGCACCGGCGTTGAGGGCATAAGCGACCTCGTCGCGTTCGGTCTCGTCGGTGAGAATCGACACCGATCTGGTCACCAGGTCAAGCATGTTGCGCGAGCCGTAATCAGACTCCCTGCTCGCTCCCTGTGGCGAACAAGTGATGACATATGGGTTCGTGACGCCAAGGTGACCGATGGCCATCTCAGCGGGCACGTTCTCCCGCAGACCGCCGTCGACGTAGTGTTCTCCGTCGAGGTCGACCGGACGGAACACCCCAGGAATCGAGCACGATGCGAGCACGCCACGGGAGACGTCGAAGGTCGAGGAACCGATGGGGTTGTTGTCCCGGTCGACGAGCTCTCCGGACTCGGTCATGTAGCGCAGTTCCCCGGACTCCAGGGCGACGGTGGCAATGCGGACCGACATCCCTGAGGTGGCCAGCAACTCTGATTTGAAGAAGTCCCGATCGAGAAGCTTGGCGAGGATGGGGCCGGCGCGGTAGGTCGACGCGGAGGTCTCGGCGCCCCGGACGATGGTGGAAATGTCGCCGCCGTCCAGGCTCAGCCGCGACAGGGTGGACAACAACTGCAGGATGACCCCCGGCGTCCAGGAGTCGGCAGGGATGGGGTCGTCACGGGTGGCGATCTCCAGAGTCCACGCCTGGCCGGTGAGCCGGTCGTCGTCGCGGCCCGCGACCGGCTCTGCCGGGTCGGGGACCCTCGTCTGCTCCCCACCTCGGTGGAAGGGCAGGCTCATCCATGGGCGCGGGCCCTTGGCCTTGGCGGCCTCACGATTGAGCAGGGTCATCCATTCCGGGCCCTTCTCCAACAGCTTCGCGAACCACGCCCGCGGGGTGAACATGTCGGACTGGTCGGTCATCTCCAGCCACATCGCTTCCAAATGACGCAGTGCAGCCGCCTGCTTGGCAGGATCCGTCCATTGAGCCAGGGTGCAGGCCACGATCGATCCGGCCGAGGTCGCCACCATTGCGGTGGGGGCGATGCCGACGACGTCATAGAGATGTCGCAGTGCCCCTATCTGGAAGGAGGCCTTGGACCCGCCCCCAGCAAGGACGAGCCCCTGCTGGGGGGACCGGCTTCCGAGCCCGAAGGCGAGAGTGGGAATGCCGAGCCATGAGGGGAATTCCATGGTTCGATCCTACGGGCCGCAGCCAATATTCACGGCACGAACGGTCACCCTTAGGAGGCGGCTGCGATGGTCTCCTGAATGGCTGTGATCGTGGCGTTCAGATGCTCCTGTTCCCAGTCGTCCAGCGGCACCTCGAGGATTCTCTCGACACCCTTGACACCGATGACGCAGGGCACGCTCATGGAGACGTCACCGTCGTGGCCGTACTGGCCGTGCAGGGTGGTGCAGACCGGGTAGACGGCGTGCTCGTCGAGGAGGATGGACCGGGCGATTGTCAGTGCCGACTGACCGATGCCGGCGCTCGTCCAACCCTTGAGGTTGAATACGTCGGTTCCGGCGTCGTTGATGCGTTCGGTGAGCTCGTCACGGTCCATTGGGTCGGAGTCGAAGAGCTCTGCCAGGCCGTCGAAACCGACACCACCGACGTTGACCCCGGAGAACATCGGGAAGCCCGAAGGTCCGTGCTCGCCGATCATGTAACCGCGCACGTAGTCAGGATCGACCCCGAGGTGGTCGGCGACGACCCGACACATGCGGGCCGAGTCGAGGACCGTCCCGGTACCCAGCACGAGGCCCCGGGGATGGTCGAACTCGGTGCTGGCGATGTGGACCACGGCGTCCAGCGGGTTGGAGCAGATGATGATGGCCGCGTCGTGGTTGCGGCGGGTGATCTCCGCCATGGTGGCGCGGATGATCTTGCCGTTGGTGGCGGCCAGCTCGCGGCGCGCGGCGCTGGTGGCACCGCCCTTTCCGGCGGTGATGGAAGGGCCGGCGGTGATGATGATGACGTCCGCGTCGGCCAGGTCGTCGTAGCCGCCGGCATGGACGTCAACATTGGTGACATTCGGGAGCGCGGTGGCGTGGTGCTGGTCGAGAGCCTGCCCGGCAGCCATGTCCTCGTTGACGTCGATGACGCAGATCTCACCGAAGAGGCCGCTCATCATGGCGTCGGAGAGCACGGCGTCACCGACCCGGCCGACCCCGATGATCCCGAGCTTGTGTGGCTTGATGGGCATGGATACCTCCTGAAGTCGTCGCGAAGTGCAATACGCACCAACGCTCCCATCATTAACCCGGGAGGTTTCAATCTCGTGACGGCCTGGCTCGTTGCGGTGACCACAGTGGTCCCTGTGTGGTGCTCCAGCGGCGTCAGGACGCAATGGCCACGGTGTCCTGAATGGCCTTGACAGTCGTCGCCAGATGTTCCTGCTCCCATTCGCTGAGGGGCACCTCGATGATCTGCTCGACGCCGTGGGCTCCGATGATGCACGGGGTGCTCATGGAGACGTCGCCGTCGTGGCCGTACTGGCCGTGCAGGGTGGTGCAGACCGGGTAGAGGGACCGCTCGTCACGTACGATGGCTTGCGCGATCGTCATCGCGGCCTGCCCGACTCCGGCATTCGTCCAGCCCTTGAGGTTGAATATGTCGGTTCCGGCATTGTTGGTGCGGGTGGCGATGTCGTCGGGATCCAGCGGAGTGACGCCGAAGACCTGCGGCAGGTCGTCGAAGCTCACGCCACCGACATTGACCCCGCTGACGAGCGGGAATCCCGAAGGTCCGTGCTCGCCGATCATGTAACCGCGCACGAATTCCGGGTTCACACCGACGTGGTCTGCGATGAGACGGCACATCCGCGCCGAGTCCAGGAGGGTGCCGGTGCCCATGACGAGCCCCCGCGGGTGGTCGAACTCGGTGCTGGCGATGTGAACGTTGGCGTCCAGCGGGTTGGAGCAGATGATGACCGCGACGTCGTGGTTGCGCTTGGTGATCTTGGTCATGATCTCGCGGATGATCCGGCCATTCGTGGCGGCCAGCTCGCGGCGATCGGCGCCGGTGGCAGGGCCCTTGGACGGATCGATGGACGGTCCAGCTGCGATGACGATGACGTCGGCGTCCGTCAGGTCGTCGTGGTCGCCGGCAATCACCGTTGTGTTGGGCATGTTGGGGACTGCGGTGGCGTGGTGCTGGTCGAGAGCTTGGCCTTCAGGCAGTCCCTCTTTGATGTCGATGAGGACGATGCGACCGAACAGCCCACTTGCCATGGCGTCGAAGAGCACCGCTTCCCCGACGCGGCCGACGCCAATGATCCCCAACTTGTGTGGCTTGATGGACATTGCGAACCCCTTCGATCGTCCTCGTTATGTCCATCCATGATGCACCTCGAACGATTCATTGATGCGGTGTCTCGCCAATGCCCGTTCCTTGCGAAGAACACAGGAAGAACACAGGATGGGCTGGGAGAATGTCTGAGTGACGACAATTCCCGACATCTCCGAGGCACCGCCGCGGCATCGGCCGCCAGACGATCTCAGCCGCTTCGCATGGCTGTCGATCGCTGCGGCCGCTGTGACGATCCTGCTGAAGACCCTCGCCTGGCGTATCACCGGGTCGGTCGGGCTCCTCTCGGACGCTGCGGAATCCCTCGTCAACCTCGTTGCTGCGATCATCGCCCTGGTCGCCCTCAAGGTGTCGATCCGTCCGCCGGACAAGAACCATCCCTTCGGGCACTCTAAGGCTGAGTACTTCTCCGCCGGTGCCGAGGGGATGATGATCTTCATCGCGGCTGCGGTCATCATGTACACCGCCGTGCAGCGGTTCATCCATCCCCGGCCCATCGAGGACGTCGGTATCGGTCTGCTGGTCTCGGTGCTGGCCTCGGTCGTCAACGGGTTGGTCGCGTGGGTGCTGCTCAAGAATGGTCGGCAGCGTCGATCCATGACCCTCATCGCCGACGGAAAACACATGCTGACCGACGTGTGGACCTCGGTCGGGGTCCCGGTAGGAGTTGGTCTGGTCTGGCTGACCGGCTGGCAGCGGCTTGACCCGATCGTCGCCTTCGCAGTCGGCGTGAACATCCTCGTCACCGGGGCCAAGCTCGTCGGCCAGTCCGGTACGGCCTTGCTTGACGTCTCCCTGCCCAAGGAGGACAACGAGGCAATTCGGGACTTCCTGGACGCCCACTCCAACGACCACGTCAAGTTCCACGCGGTGCGTACCCGGGAGGCCGGCTACCGGAGTTTCCTCGAGTTTCACATGCTCGTGCCGGGATCCTGGACGGTCAAGCAGGGTCATGACGCCATGGAGGACCTCATTGACGAAATCCTCGATGAGTGGCCTGAGATGCGGGTCAGCGGCCACCTGGAACCGATCGAGGACCCCCGCTCCTATGAGGATATGGACGTCTGATTCCATGGGGCCGGTCATGACTAGGGCCGGTCATGGTGGTTCACCGGAGAAGCGTCTGGTAGACGTGGAACGACGGACGAATGAGAGGAGTCCGAGATGGCTGAGGTCAACGGCGAGGTCGTGACGGTGCCTGATTGGGACGAGTACTTCCTGGGCATAGCTGAGGCCGTCGCGGCCCGGGCCAAGTGCACCCGTCGTCGTGTTGGCGCCCTTCTCGTCCACGAACACCGCATCATCGCCACGGGCTACAACGGCGCCGCTCCCGGTCGTCCGGACTGTCTGGAGGGAGCCTGCCCGCGCGGTCGGCTGGGGTACGGGGAGGTACCCGCCTTCTCCGACTACGACGTTCCCGGTTCCCCGGGGTTCTGCATCGCCATCCATGCCGAAGTCAATGCACTGCTCTTTGCCACTCGCGACACCGCCGGGGCGACGGCCTATGTCACCGACAAGCCATGCCCGGGATGTCGAAAGGCGCTTGCGGCTGCGGGCGTGGTGAGGGCGGTGTGGCCGGACGGTGAGCTCGACCAGGACGGGCTCGTCAACTGGGAGCTGTGACGGCGTCGTGGCCGCGCTGGCCCCGCCAGGGCGTTGCGCTCTCCAGAATCGAAAAGCTCTTAAGAAATGCGAGACGGTGGTGCCCGGATGAACCGGACACCACCGTCGCTCTGAGAACGGACTCAGTCGTTGGAGATCTGGGAGATCTTCGGCTCCAAGGCCTTCTCCGCCTCGGCGGCGACGACCTCCAACTCGGCCCCCGTCGACGCCATGACGGCCGCGACGACAGCCCCCTCGACCAGCGGGGCGGTGGAGATCTTCACCTTGCTGGCGATCTCGGGATCGAGGAATTCCAGGGCCATCTCGGCCGACAAAATCGCCGATCCCAGATCCACCAGTACGAGAATCCCGTCGCAACTACCAATCTTCTCGATGGCGGCGCTTACAGCAGCCGCATCGGTGCCTAAGGTGGTGTCGTCGAGACCGGCGGCAACCTCGATGGGCGGAGTATCCGGACCGGGCAGCATCTGGGATGCAAGATCGGCCGCAGCACGTCCCAGCGGTCGGCTGTGGGAGACGATGACGATTCCAACGCCCTGGTTCGATTCACTCATGATTCAGCTCCTGACAGGCAGCGTGCGGCGGACCCCACGAGCATGGCCATTGAGGTGGCTCCTGGGTCCTGGTGTCCCCTACTTCGTTCTCCAAGATAGGAGGCCCTGCCTCGACGAGCCACCATCTCGATGGTCGCATCGCGGCCCTCATTGGCGGCTTCCGCCGCCTTGGCAAGGGCCTCGGCGGCAGAACCACCGTCGGCGGCGACCTTCTTGACGGCATCAACGGCGGGGGACAGCGCATCAACCAAGGTCTTGTCGCCGACCTCAGCCTTACCGCGAGCCTCGATGCCGGCCAGGCCGGCATCGAGGGCATCGGCAAGCAGCTGAGCAGTGGGCTCGCCGTCAGTCTTGATGACCGTCGACAGACGCAGGAAGAAGGTGCCGTACAGGGGGCCGGAAGCACCACCAACGGTGCTCACCAGCGTCATCCCCGCCTTCTTGAGCAACTCGGCGGCAGAGGCGAAGGAATTCGGGTCAAGGGCGGCAACTGCGGTCATTCCGCGGGCCATGTTCGAACCGTGGTCGGCGTCACCGATCTGGCGATCCAGGTCAGTGAGCTCATTCGCGTGCTCCGAGATGTCCTCCGAGTAATCCTTGAGCCACTCGGAAACGGTCGCGGCAGAAATTTCAGGCATCAGCATCCCCATCGAAGTCCAGGAGTCTCCACCGGGGCATCCCACAGCGTCAGGAGATCGTCGTCAGCGGAGAGCAACGTCAAGGAACATCCTGCCATCTCCAGACTCGTGATGTGGTTGCCGACCAAGGTGCGGGCAACCTTGACACCCTTGCCCTCCAGGATCTTGGCGATCTCTCCCCACACCAAGTACTGCTCGATGAGCGGGGTTCCACCCATGCCGTTGAGCATGGCGATGACGGGAGCTCCGGTGAAGTCACGGTCTGCCATGATGGGCTCGACGATCTGGGCAGCGACCTCGGTGGCCGTCCCCAGCTTGACGGTCTCGCGACCGGGCTCGCCATGGATACCGACGCCGGACTCCATCTTGTCGTCACCGAGGTCGAAGGTGGGCTTGCCGGCTGCCGGCACGGTACAGGAGGTGAGGGCGACGCCGAAGGAGCGGCCACCGTCATTGATGTGCTTGGCGAGCTCGAGCAGGGCGTCGAGATCACGCTTCTCCTCGGCAGCGGCACCGAGAATTTTCTCGGCCAGGACCGTCAGGCCCACACCACGACGACCGGCGGTGTACAGGGAGTCCTGAACGGCAACGTCGTCGGCGATGACGACGGACTCGACGCGGGTGCCGACCTCCATCGAGGCCAGCTCGGCAGCCATGTCGAAGTTCATGACGTCACCGGTGTAGTTCTTGACGATGTGGAGCACCCCGGCACCACCGTCAACGGCCTTGGTGGCCTCGGTGATCTGGTCGGGAACGGGGGAGGTGAACACCTCGCCGCAGCAGGCGGCGTCGAGCATTCCGCGACCGACGTAGCCGGAGTGCAGCGGTTCGTGGCCGGATCCGCCACCGGAGACCAGGCCAACCTTCCCGCTGACAGGGCCGTCGGCGCGTAGCACGATGCGGTGTTCGAGATCGACCTTCAGGGAATCGGGGTGGGCGGCTGCCACGCCGCGCAGGGAATCAACGACGACGTCCTCAACAGCGTTGATGAGTTTCTTCATGGGACCAGTGAACCATCTTGGCCCTGAATTTCCAGAGGGGGCTCTAGGGAAAGGTGGACTGTGTTCACCTGTGGTCGCACCACTGAACGGCTCACTTCGTCTGCTGGACGTAGTCGATCGTCACCGTGCCACGTACCTGACGCAGCCAGGGGGCCCGCTTGGAGGGATCGAAGACCACCCGGATCTTGTCGTTGTGCATGATGACGGCGGTGATGACGACGAACGTGATGCCCAGGCTGATGGCTCCCCATGCGACGGTGGAGCGCGGGCCGATGGCGTTGCCGATCCATCCGACGATGGGGGAGACGAACGGGGTGCCGCCCATCACCAGGGTGGCCCACAGGCTCATGACACGTCCGCGCATCTGCGGGGTGACCGAGGTCTGCACCATGGCGTTGGCGGTGATGAGGGTCGAGATGGCTCCCCAGCCGACGAAGATCTTGAGCACGGCGAAGATGCCGTAATTCGGGGCCAGGGCGGACAGACCCATGCTGACGCTGTAGACGAGCAGGGCCAGCTCGACCCAGCGCAGCCGCGGCTTGCGTCGAGCCGCTCCCAGTGCGGCGGCCATTGAGCCGATACCCATGAGGGAACCGAGCAGACCGTACTCGCCAGATCCCTTGCCGAAGGCCTGAGTCGCCATGACCGCATCGGAGATGTTGAAGTTGAAACCGAAGGTTCCCATCATGAACCCGATCGCCAGCAGGATGACGAGGTCGGGGCGACGCTTGACGTACCGGACGCCGTCTCGCACTCGTGCCTTCTCGGACGATGGTGGGGACGTGTGAAGACGGTCAGCGTTGATGAGCAACAGGGTTGTGATGAACCCGATGAAGCAGAGGACGTTGATGGCCATCACCCAGCCGACTCCCACGGTGGCGATGAGCAGACCGCCGAGGCCAGGTCCGAACAGGCGGGCTCCGTTGAAGGAGGCCGAGTTGAGGCTCACGGCGTTGGGCAGGTTCTTCAGCGGGACGAGCTCGGAGACAAAGGCCTGGGTGGCAGGGCTGTAGAACGCGCCGGCGATGCCGTCCATGGCCGAGATGACGAAGACCATCCACAGCTGCACCGCCCCGGTGAGCACGAGGGTGGACAGGATCGCGGCGTCGATGGCCATGACGATCTGGGCGGTCACCATGATGCGGCGCTTGGACATCCGGTCAGCCAGGGCACCGGCCCAGGGAGTGATGAGGAGGATGGGGGCGAAGTTCACCGCCATCACCCAGCCCAGCATGGCCGCGTTGCCGTGGGTGAGGATGATGAGCACCAGCCATGACTGGGCGGTACGGGCCATCCACTGTCCCATGTTCGTCATGAGGGTGCCCGAGAAGTAGATCCGATAGTTCGGAACCGTCAGGCTGGCGAACATGGTTCTCACGGGGACTCCTGCCAAACTCGATGGGATTGTGGGGTAAGAGAGATTATGTACCGCTTCCGTAGCTTCTGCTGATGCGGGGCTGAATGTGCAGCGGCGATATGGTCGCCCGTGGTGCATGTCCCGGGAAGATCTGCGGTTCAGCACCGTCATGACGTGAATTTCACGTCTTCACCGTCTATCCCAGGAGTTTGTCTATGGCCACAACAGCCGAATGGCTCGAGGGAGCTCGTCCGCGCACCCTTCCCACTGCGATCGCACCGGTGCTCGCCGGAACCGCGATTGCCATCGCCGACGGCGGTGCGCGCTGGGGGCTGGCGACGCTGTGCCTGGTGGTGGCCCTGGGGCTGGTCATCGGGGTGAACTTCGCCAATGACTATTCCGACGGCATTCGCGGCTCCGACGGTGAGGATCGTGTCGGTCCGCTGCGGCTGGTCGGTTCCGGGGTGGCCGAGCCCTCCCACGTCAAGGCAGCAGCCTTCGGGTGTTTCGGTGTCTCGGCGGTGGCCGGTCTGGTCATCACCATCAGCACCGGACACTGGTGGTTTCTCATCCTGGGCTTGGCGTGCATCCTTGCGGCCTGGTTCTACACCGGAGGATCTCACCCCTACGGATATGCCGGGCTGGGGGAGGTCTTCGTCTTCGTCTTCTTCGGATTGGTGGCCGTCGGCGGCACGGTGTACGTCCAGACCGATCACGTTGGTGCCGCGGGGTGGGTGACGGCCAGCCTCATTGGTTTCCTGGCGTGCGCGGTACTGGTGGCCAACAATCTGCGCGACATCGACGGTGACCGGACTAGTGGCAAGCACACCCTGGCCACCAAACTGGGGCACCAGGGGACCCGCGTCTGCTACCTCGCTTTGGTGTTCATGGCCGGCGTCGGCGTCATCGTCGTCGCGGCGTTGACGACCTGGTGGGTCCTGCTGGGCCTGCTCATGATCGTCTTGCTCGTCTCCCCGGTGAAGGCCATGGTCACCAAGGCCACCGGAATGGCCCTGGTGCCGGTCCTCAAGAACACCGGGCTGGCCGAGTTGGTGTGCTCGATCGGACTGTTCGTCGGGGCGCTTATCTGACTTACAGCTTGATGCCGAATCGCTCCAGCCTCTTGCGGTCGGCCTTCGAACTGGATGCTTGCAGGGCCAACAACTCGGCGTAGATACCTCCGGAGGCGGCCAGCTCGGCCGGGGTGCCGATCTCGTCGACGCGACCGGCGTCCAGGGTGACGATCCGATCCACGCTGGAGATCGTCGAGAGGCGGTGGGCGATGATGAGGCTGGTGCGGTCGGCCATGAGGGATTCCAGACCGGCCTGCACCCACCGCTCGGACTTAGTGTCCAGGGCTGAGGTGGCCTCGTCGAGAACGAGGATCGGGGCGTCCTTGAGCAGGGCCCTGGCAATCGAGATGCGCTGCTTCTGGCCACCGGAGAGCTTGATACCGCGCTCCCCGACGAGGGTGTCGTACTGCTGGGAGAACCGCTTGATGAAGCGGTCGGCGTAGGCGCGGTGAGCAGCGTCGCGGATCTGCGCGTCGGTGGCCTCGGTGCCGTAGGCGATGTTCTCCCGGATCGATCCGGAGAACAGTGCCGGATCCTGGAAGACCACTCCGATACGTCGTCGCAAGGCATCCGGGGTCACCTGAGAGATATCGTTGCCGGCCACCATGATGGCGCCCTCGGTGACCGGGTAGAGGCCGAGAAGCAGGTTCACCAAGGTGGACTTTCCGCCCCCGGATTCGCCCACAAGTGCCACCTTCTCGCCGGGACTGACGTCGAAGGTGACATGGTCGATGACCCGATTGGTGCCGTCGTAGCTGAAGACGGTGTCGTTGAAGGAGATCATCGGGACGCCCGGCTCGGGCTCGCGGATGGTCGTCGTGGCGGTCTGCGGTACGTGGGCCGGACGGGTCTCCATGACGGAGAAGTAGTCCTTGGACCCGGCCACGGCGCGCTGGGCGACGTCGATGATGTAGCTCATCATCTGCACCGGCTGGCGAGCCATCGTCATGAGCTGGATGAGCAGGATCATGTCCCCGACACCGAAGTATCCCTTGGCTGTTCGGACGAAGATGATGGCGTAGATACCGAAGAAGATGACGTTGAGGACCACCCTCCGCACGGTGTCCATGAGGTGCCAGTGGTTGGACTGCTGGCGGGTGGCGCCGACGGTGGCGTCGTAGTGGTCGTTGAACTGTTTCTGCTCGCTGGCCTCGGTGACGTAGGACTTGACGACGCGAATCTGGGAGACGACCTCCTGGAAACGTCCGCCGGCGGTGTCGATGTGGTGGTTGATGACGTCCTGATGGGTCTGCCAGTTGCGTGACGTCAAGGCCGTCAACCAGACGTAGATCGGGAAGACGATCGCCAACAGCAGGGCCAGCGGCCAGTAGTAGATGGCCGAAATGATGAGGACGGCGAACGTCGTCAGCAGCAGGGTGAAGAAGTTGTTCGAGAAGGCCTTGGCGAAGTCGGTGACATTGGTGATCGATCGGGTGAGCTTGGAGGTGATCGATCCGGTGAGCTCCTCGTCGAACCAGGACTGCGGCAGCTCCAGCAGCTTGCTGAAGTACCGGGTCGACAGGATCTGGCGCATCTTGGCGCTCATGATGTCGCCTAGCCATCCGTTGACGTTGGTGAGCAGGGAGTTGACGACGTCGAGGACGAGGATGACCACCGCGAGAAGCATGATGTCGCGGATGTGGTGGTCGTTTCCGCGCACGCCTGCCACGGCGAGGTCGGTGGCCCGGGCGATGACGAAGGGTACGGCCAGCTGAGTGATTGCGACGATGACAGCCGAGATGACGACCCCGAGGTAGAACTTCCACAGCTGCGAGGTGAATCGAAGGATTCGTGTCAAGGAACGCATGGGTCTCCAGATGAGCGGATAGGGATCGTCAGGGACGTGTCAACAAAACCGTATACCTTTGCCATGCCAGGATCATCTTTGCCTGACCTCATGCCGATGGCGACACCCGCCACGGCGAAACGTCGTGACCAGGCGTCCCAGGATTACTCGGAGGGCCTCTCGGCAAGCCAACGGCGAACAGCGAGGGTAGCCTTCACGTCGTCCTCGTTGTATTCCATGACTCGGGTTCTGGAGGACTCGCGGACCTGCGGATCGGGGTCATGGACGGCGAGGTCCCACCAGGTCTGGGAGTTGAGGCCACCCGGGTCCGGGTCACGCCAGGAGAACCCGGCGCCGGCGTTGGCAACGACCTTCAGACCAATTCCGTTGACCCCGAAGAAGTGCGCCTTGATGGTGGTGAAGAGGTCAACGAAACAGCCGGAGTCCAGCAGCCGACGCACCGCTTGACGAGTCTCCACGTTCTGGCAGACGTGACCGAAATGACGCAGATGGACGATCTCGTAGTCGGAGTAGTGGACCACGATCGTCTCCGGGTGGGCCGAGACGATCTCGTCGAGCCAGGCGATGGCGCGGGCAGCCAGTGCGTTCTCGTCGTCGTCACCCATGTCAGCGAACTCGCCGAAGGCGACGTAATAGGGCACGTCGCCGGTCGTCGAGTCGAGCAGGCGTTCAGGATCACTGACCTCGAAACCCCACAGATAGACCCGACCATCCGGAGAGGTCTCGATGTCGAAATCGAGTTCCAGTCGGTACGAGGCCACCTCGATGGGTCCCTCGTCGTTGCGCTCCAGCAGGACTCCCTGACGGATGAGGCGCGCGCGACGGGCGGCCGCCCGGAGTCGTTGCTCGGGGCGGGGACGGTGTTGAACCTCAGGCAAGTAGACCGGCAGCAGCTCGTTCAGGTCGGCGTCGGCCAGGTCGTCGACGGTGGAAACCCCGAGACGACGCAGGGTCGAGATCTCCCGGACGTCCAGGGGAGCCTTGGAGATGCGCAGGGAGAGATCGGCATCGTCGAGACGTGGCTCACAGATGGCCCACCACTGACAGGACTCGCACTCACGCACGACGATCGGGGCGACCATCGGCTCGCCGCCGGCGATGGCGTGCTCGGCCACCGACACTCGGAAGGTGTGCTCGTGGTCGTATCGGTCCAGCACGCTGCGGCGACGCCATCCTGAGGCGGCCGAGCGCGAGAAGGTGCGAATGAACTTGTGGTCGAGATCGAGCCAGGAGACGGCCAGGGCGTCGTCGAGGATCCCAACCTCGTCGTGGCCGACCAGCCCCGCGAGACGTCGATGGCTGGGGCACTCGTCAGGGGTGGCGACCAGACCCAGGTCCTCGAGGAGCCTCCAGTGATGGGCGGCCTGGATGAGGGCGCGTTCCCGGCCGGCGCGGAAGGTCTGGTCCAGTGACATCCGCGCGTGGCGAGGATCCGGATCATTCAGGGGGGACACCCAGGTGAATTCCGCCAGGGTGTGGTGGCTCTCCAGCACCAGGTGGTCCTTGACGATGACCGGCAAGTATCCAGGCCCGCCGTCGGCACGCTTGCCGGCCAGCACCAAGGCGTCGGGGGAGCCGGTGCGGTGTTCCTGCGGGGACGACGGCAACTCAGGGCAGACGATGACGGGTGCGCCGGCGTCCATGGCCCTGCGAGTGGCGACCCGGTGACCGGCCACGCTCAAGGTGGCCGAGCGCAGATCGGCGGCGTCCGTGACGGCTGCCAGGGCGTCACAGATGACGGTCAGGTGAGCCTCGGCTCCTGCGAAGAGCTCGTCGTCACGCGGATCGCCGACCGGTTCTGACAGGGTGGGGTCATAGGCGTTCTGGGTCTTGACCGGGCAGTTGCGAGCTGCCCAGGCGTCGAGGAGGATCGGGGAGGAGGGACCTTTCACCTCAGGCCATCTCCTTCTCGTCACTGCCCTTCCAACCACGATGTAAGGCGACGACGCCGCCACAGACATTGCGCCACGCAATGGCCTGCCAACCGGCCTCGGCCATCATGTCTGCCAGATGAGGCTGGTCGGGCCAGGCGAGGATCGACTCGGCCAGGTAGTCATAGGCATCCCGGTTCGAGGAGGCCAGCTTGGCCATGGCCGGGATCGCCGCCAGCAGGTACTTGGTGTAGACGTGGCGGAACGGTGCCCAGGTGGGGTAGGAGAACTCGCAGATGACGACCCGGCCGCCAGGCTTGGTGACGCGCAGCATCTCGCGCAGTGCCTTTTGTGGGTCCTCGACGTTGCGCAGGCCGTAGGAGATCGTCACGGCGTCGAAGGAGTTGTCGGCGTAGGGCAGGCAGGTGGCGTCCCCGGCGACGAAGTGCAGATGGGGCTGGCGCTGCTTGCCGACGACGAGCATTCCGGTGGAGATGTCGGTGGGGTAGACCTGTGCTCCGCGGGCGGCGAACGTGGCTGAGGAGGTGCCGGTTCCGGCGGCCAGGTCGAGGATGACCTGGCCCGGCTCAGGTTCCACCGCATCGACGACGAGGTCGCGCCAGGTGTCGACCGCCCCCATCGTCATGATCTGGTTCATGAGGTCATAGCGCTGTGCCACCCCGTCAAACATTGAAGCGACATCGGCGTGGTGCTTGTCAAGGGTGGCTCGGGTCGTCAACACGCGCCCAGTCTTCCACACGGTTTGGGGTCGGCCTCGACGGTGCGGGAGAATGGCCAGCATGGCATCTCGCTCCACCGTCCTCGTGGCCAAGGACATTTCGAAGTCTTATGGCGACCGAACCATCGTTGATCACCTGTCCCTCACCGTCCGTGAGGGTGAGGCTGTCGCACTCACCGGCCGCAACGGCGCTGGCAAGTCGACGGTGTTGAGAATGCTGGTGGGGGCGGATCGTCCCAGCTCGGGAACGATCGAGGTGCTCGGCAAAAAGGTGTCCGAGACGAACCCCGAGTTTCGTCGCAACGTTGCCACGGTCATCGATGACCTGGACTTCTTCCCTGATCTGTCGGTGGTCGAGCACCTTGATCTGCTCGCCCGCGCTCACGGGCTCGTTGACGCCGACGCCCTCGTCGATGAGGTGCTCGAGGAGGTGCAGCTCGTTCCGCAGTCCGGCCAGCTGCCCGGCACCCTGTCGTCCGGCCAGCGACGTCGTCTCGGCCTGGCTACGGCCCTGGTGCGTCCGCGCAAGCTCCTCGTTCTCGACGAGCCGGAGGCCCGGCTGGACGTCGAGGGGGTTGCCTGGCTCGGCAAGAGGCTGCGCGAGGAGATGAACCACGGTCTGGCGATCATCATGGCCAGCCACGAGCCAGCTCTCGTCCAGACCCTCGGCGCTCGCATCGTCGAGCTGGGAGGCCCGCGCGGATGAGTCGGCGCAACAGCAAGCATTCCAAGCCCCGTCCCAGGAATCCGCGGCCGGAGCAGGCCGTGATGGCGGAGGCGGTGGCCGCCCCCGATCCGGAGTTGGTCATCACCCATCGTCCCGACGAGTTCTTCGCAGGCCAGGCCGATGAACGTCAGCTCTCCCTCCTCATGGGCGACTGGCGCAAGGGCCGGACGACACGCAACATCTGGCAGGCCATCGGCGATGCCTATGTGCTCGTCTTCTCCCTGGTCGTCGTGCTCGCGATGATCATCAGCCTCATCGTGCAGGCCCAGGGCCAGGCATCCGGCTGCACCTCGACGGGGTGTCAGACCGCTCGTGGCCTGCTGCCGTGGGCTGCACTGTCCGGTGTCCTGGCCTTCGCTCTGGCTGCTGCCCGAGTGTTCGGCCCGGTGCTCGCCTCGGCAGCCGAGGGCTTCTGGCTCATGGACGCGCCGATCAGCCGGGCGCGGTTCCTGGCCAAGCGCCTGCGTGCGGCGGTGCTCGTTTCGGTCATCGGCGGTGCCGTCCTGGGGGCCCTGGTGGCAGCCCTCACCGGTGGGTCCGGAAAGGCCGTCATCGCCTGGACCCTCGCGACGGCGCTCGGAGCGGCTGGTGTCGTCTCCTTCTCGGCCGCCGAGCAAGGAGCCGAGCGCACCTGGCCGGTCAAGGTCGTCGAGGCCCTAGCTGGTTTGGCTGGTCTGGCCGTCCTGTTGGGAGTCATCTCGACGGCGTCGGGCTGGTACGCAGTACCGATGTCCAGTGACGCCAACCTCGTATCTGCCTGGGCGGTGGCCGGGGGCGGAGCGGTGCTCCTGGTCGTCTCCTACGTCATCGCCCGGATGCGTCTCAATCGGATCCGACGGGCTCGTCTCATGGCCGGCGGCTCTCTGGCATCGGGCATGCAGGGTGCTGCCTTCGCCCTTGACTTCGCCCTCATTCGCGACATCCTTCAGGAGCGCGAGGCCATCGAGCGTGGTCAGGTCCGACCCACCCGTGGACGTGGTGAGGGACTCAGCTCCCTGGTGTGGCGCGATGTGCAACGTCTCATGCGTTTCCCCAAGCCGTTGTTCACCCTCGTCGTGACGGCCGTGGTGCCCTACGCGGTGTCGGCCCTCGGTTTCGGGGCGTTGACGGTCCCGGTCTCGGCTCTGGTGCTCATCGCGGCCCTGGTTCCCTTCTTCACCAGCCTGCGCGTGCTGACACGAAGCAAGGGTCTGGTGCGCTGCCTGCCCTTCACGACGAGTCAGGTCATCTCAGCTGCGTCAGTGGTGCCTGCGGTCGCTGCTGTCATCTGGGCGATCGCGGTCATCCCGGCCTTCCACGGTGTCGGTTCGACGACGTCGCGGCCATGGGATCAGGCCATCATGGACGGCTTGGTGACGGCTGCTGCCGGTCTGGCGGGTGCCATCCGCTGGGTGAGTGCCAAGCCGGCTGACTACTCCTCGCCGATGGTTGCCACCCAGGCCGGTGCCATGCCACCGGGGCTGATGTTCAACCTCATCCGTGGTTTCGACATGGTTGCCCTCATCACCATTCCGGTGGTGCTCGGATGGTCGCCGTGGGTATCGGTGTTCATTGCCGTCGTCGTGTTCGGATTCCTCCGCATGGGAGGTATGAACCAGCAGGATCTGGCGGAGATGCGTGAGGAATCGCAGCGTCAGCTGGCCGAGGCTCGCGAGGAGGCCCGTGGTGACAAGGTCGAGAAGAAGGTCATCGAGCGCAAGCGTCGTTGAGAACCATGGAGACGCCCTACCACCCTCAGGATTCCGTGGGGCTGTCCGCCCCGATGGGGAAGATGTCTCGCAGGATGTTGAGGCGGTGCTCGGCCTCGGATGACAGGATCTCGGTGTCGTCGTCATGCCCGATGGGGTGCCCGGAGAAGATGTGGACCAAGGACGGGTCGGTGCCGTCGATCTGACCGCCCCGACAATCGGTCACCCATTGGCCATTACCCAAGGAGTCGACCCATCCGGTCGGTCCGGAGACACGGCCACGATCGACGTGCTCGACCTCGGCGAGGACGCACTTCGCGCGGTGCGGCGGCAGGCCAGTGACGAATGCCGGTGGGCACAGGGCATCGACGAGGGCCAGGCAGGATCCCTGACCGGGGGAGTGGACGCCGGTGACGTCGGTGACGAGGTAGTTGGACGCCTCGGTGAACACCGCTCCCGGACAGTCGGGGATGTGGAGGGTGTCACAGAACTGTTCCAGGCGCTCGCAGGTGCGCGTGACGATCTCGGCGTGGTGAGCGGCCAGCGGTCCCTCGTTCTGCAGGGCGGAGAGAAGGGCCTCGTGATTCTTGTCGGTGGCAGGGGAGTGGGTCAGCACCCGGGAACTCACCAGGGACTTGCTGAAGCCGACGGTGAGCTTCGAGGTGGAGCCGACTGATCCCTCGACGAGGTAGGTGTACGAGTTGGGGAACTGACGGCGGAGGGTCTCGACGATCCATCGAGGATCAATGGGTGAGGCCGCGTGGGCCTCGACGTCACGCATGAGAACGATTTGCTCGAGGTCGTCAGGGCTCATGATGTCCTGGACCTGCCGGGCGATGCGACGCCAGCTCTCCGCGGTGACGACGCCGTCTGGCATCGTCATGGTGCCGGGGGAGTGCGGCACGGTTTGCTGACGAGGTGGATCATCGTTAACCGATCCCCAGGACAGTTGGGTCAACCAGGAGTAGCCAGGCCAACGGCCGATGATTGTTTTGGGCAGGATCATGACCGAGCGTGATGACGAGCGGTCGGGATCGAAGGCGAAGGATCCGAAGGCGACGGGGCCGGTCGCCTCGGCTCCTGGCATCTCGGTCTCGTGCTCGAGATCGTCACAGAGAGCCTCCCACCAGACGTCGGCGGCAGTGGGGGAGTCGGTCTCGAACCGGGTGATCTCTCCCAGGCCGACCATGCCGTAATTGCGGTGCAGGAAACACACCGAGTCGTTGGGCGTCATGTAGTTCTCGAGTGGGCCGGGGTCCGGAATCGAGACGGTGCGGGCGCGTAGACGCGTGGAACCTGGATTGAGGATCACCTTCGCAGGATAACCGAGCGCGTGCTGTGTGGTAGGCGCTGTCCACGGCGGGTCGGGGGTGTTTACTGTTTGCGGCGTGGAGAAGGGTGTGGGATTCGGGCCCCGGCCGGAGTTTCCCACGAGTCACACCGTCTAGACTCGCCGGTGCACATCGCCGGGATCCCGGCACGATATCCATGGTTTTCATAGGAGGGGCCCACGTGACGAGCCAGATCGAGTCCGACGTCGTCGTCGTCGGTGCTGGGCCTGGTGGCTCGGCCACAGCTGCGCACCTTGCTCGTAGGGGGCTGCACGTCACCCTGTTGGAGAAGGCGACTTTCCCACGCGACAAGGTTTGCGGTGACGGCCTCACCCCTCGTGCCGTCAAGCAGCTCATCCGGTTGGGGATCGACGTCTCCGAGGAGGCCGGCTGGAAGCACACCGAGGGGCTGCGGATCCATGGTGGACGCGTCGCCCCCTTCGTCCTTCCCTGGCCCGAACTCGCCGATTACCCGAACTTCGGCATGGTCTGCCGTCGCACCGTTCTCGACGAGCGGCTAGCCCGCCACGCCGAGTCCCAGGGCGTCACCCTCGTCGAAGGAGCCAACGTCACCGAGCCGATTCTTGCCCCCGATGGCCGTATTCGCGGCGTCCGGACTGCCGACGGCAGGGTGTACTCGGCACCCGTCGTCGTCGCAGCTGACGGCAATTCCTCCCGCCTCGGCCTGGCCATGGGACTTCACAAGCGTGATGACCGTCCGATGGGTGTGGCGGTGCGCGCCTACTACCGCTCCCCGCTGTCCGAGGCGCGCAACCTGGAGAGCTGGCTGGAATTGTGGGACGGCGCTCCGCACGAGTCAGACTTGCTGCCTGGATATGGCTGGGCGTTCCCCGAGGGTGACGGAACAGTCAACATCGGTCTGGGAATGCTCAATTCTTCTGATGCTTTCGGCCACACCGACTACCGCTCCCTCATGAAGCGCTGGCTGTCCCACATGCCCGCCGAGTGGACCCTCGCCGAGGAGCACCGTGAGGGGCCGATCCGGGGCGCGGCGCTGCCGATGGCCTTCAATCGTCAGCCGCACTATCTCAATGGTCTGTTGCTGGTGGGTGACGCAGGCGGCATGGTCAATCCCTTCAACGGTGAGGGCATCGACTACGCCATGGAGGCTGGAGAAATGGCCGCTGACGCCATTGCCGAGGCTCATTACCGGGGTCACGGCACACCGGCCGCCGAGAAGGCGCTGCAGGGGTATCCGCGCGCCCTGCAGGAGCACTTCGGCGGCTACTACCGACTCGGGACGGTCTTCGTCCGGCTTATCGGTGACCCGCGGGTCATGAAGATCTGCACGACCTATGGCCTTCCGCGTCGTCGAATTATGAAGTTCGTCAACAAATTGTTGGCGAATCTCACAGATTCCAAGGGCGGAGACCTTGATGACCGTATCATTAACGTTCTGACGAGGATTGCCCCGTCAGTGTGAGCTCAGTGGCCGCTGATGCCGTCTGGCGACGCATTATCAGAACTTAGGTTACCCAAAGTACCCGACCGCCAGATGGGCGTCGTAAGGTCTGAGCCAACGGTGCTGACCAAAGGTGGTGAGATGAACGGATACGCCCCCCTGGTGGGGATGATCATCCTGGGTGCGGTCTTCGTGCTCGCGACGATCGCAGTCAACGTCCTTCTTGCGGTGAAGCGACCCAACCGCGCCAAGCACGAAATCTACGAGTGCGGCATCGAGCCAACGCCACAACCAGCTGGTGGCGGAAAGTTCCCCGTCAAGTTCTTCGTCGTCGCAATGCTCTACATCGTCTTCGACATCGACATCATGTTCCTCTACCCGTGGGCCGTCGATTTCAACCATCTCGGCGTCTTCGCCCTGGTCGAGATGGTGCTGTTCGTCGCGATGGTGTTCATCCCTTACCTCTACATTCGCCGCCGTGGCGGCCTGGACTGGACCTGATCTCCCGTCGCGGCTCGCGGGCCGCGCCCAATCAACGTTCGAGCGACCCGCTGCCGCGTCAGTCAACGTCTGAAAGGAAGGACGCACGAGATGGCTGAGTACGACGCCGATGTCCCAGCTGGAATCGTGATGACCTCGATGGAGGCCATCGTCGGATGGCTGCGCAAGACCTCCTTCTGGCCCCTGACGATGGGCCTGGCCTGCTGCGCCATCGAGATGATCTCCTATGGCGGCCCGCGTGCCGACGCCGCCCGCTGGGGCCACGAGGTGTTTCGTGCCTCTCCCCGTCAGGCTGATCTCATGATCGTCTCGGGTCGCGTGAGCCAGAAGATGGCTCCGGTGGTTCGTCAGCTCTACGACCAGATGCCCGAGCCCAAGTGGGTCATCTCGATGGGCGCCTGCGCCTCCTCTGGTGGCATCTTCAACAACTACGCCGTCGTTCAGGGCTGTGACCACATCGTCCCGGTTGACGTCTACCTGCCAGGCTGCCCGCCCAGCCCGGACATGCTCATTGATGCCGTGTTCAAGATCCGTGAGCAGATCCAGCACTGGCCGCTGATGGGTCACATGTCCGAGGTCGAGGCGACCAAGGAGAAGCGGGCCCTCGAGGCCCCGACCACCCTCGAGCAGAAGGGGCTCATGCGATGAGTGATAAGCCGACTCCGCGCGGTGCCGCTGGCGGCTCGGACTCCGGGGACCGTATTCCCGACGGCCGCAACTTCCTCGATGCCAGCAATCCTGACCAGGCCCATACCCCGGCCAAGGGCACTCAGTGGACCCAGGAGGATCGTCGCATCGACACCCGTAAGGGCATGTGGGGGGCAACCTCCGGGCCGGGTGATACCTCCGGTTATGGCGGTATCGTCCGCACCGTCGAGATGCCCGGCAGTTCCGAGCGTCCCTACGGTGGCTGGTTCGACGAGGTCGCTGATCGGATGGAGGAGCTGGTCCCGGACTTCTCGGACGGCCTGACCCTCGTCGATCGCGGCGAGATCACCTTCTTCGTCCGTCCCGAGAAGTTGCTGGAGCTCGCCAAGGTGCTGCGTGACGACGCGGCCCTGCGCTTCGAGAGCTGTTCCTGTCTGACCTGTGTGCACTATCCGCACATGGAGGGTCGTGAGATGCACGTCGTCTACGACCTGCTGTCGATGACCCACAACCGTCGCATCCGCCTCGAGGTCGCACTGGCTGATCCCGGCCAGGAGGACGTGGCACGAACCGGTCACAGCGACGTCGACTCCCTGCCCCACGTTCCCAGCATCGTGTCGGTCTACCCGCACGTGGACTTCCAGGAACGTGAGGCCTGGGACATGTTCGGAGTCATCTTCGACGGCCACCCGGCCCTCACCCGCATCCTGATGCCCGACGACTGGGTCGGCCACCCGCAGCGCAAGGACTACCCGCTCGGCGGCATCCCGATCGAGTACAAGGGTGCTGTCGTGCCACCGCCGGACCAGCGCAGGAGCTACAACTGATGAGCGAGAACCACGAGTACTTGTCCCAGGGCGGCGACTGGGCCCAGATCGTCGACGAGGCTGCCGAGAGGGGCGACGAGACCGTCGTCGTGAACTTCGGACCGTCCCACCCGTCCACCCACGGCGTCATGAGACTCATCATCGAGCTCGATGGTGAGTCGGTGACCGACCTTCGCGTCGGTATCGGATTCCTCCACACCGGTATCGAGAAGAACATGGAGTTCCGCACCTGGACCCAGGGTGTGGCCTTCATGACGCGATGCAACTACGTCGCGAACTTCTTCAATGAGCTGGCGTACTGCCTGGCTGTCGAGAAGCTGCTGGGTGTCACCGACGACATCCCGGAGCGGGCCAAGGTCCTCCGCGTCATGATCACCGAGCTCAACCGCATCTCCTCCCACCTCATCGCGGTGGGTACCGGCGGCCTGGAGCTCGGCGCCTCCTCGGTGGCCGAGGTCGGCTTGAGGGAGCGCGAGATCATCCTGGAGTTCAACCAGGCCGTCACCGGTCTGCGCATGAACAACGCCTGGATTCGTCCTGGTGGCGTCGCCAGTGACCTGCCTGAGACCGGGCTGGACCAGCTGCGTGACCTCATCAAGCGCATGGAGAAGTACCTCCCCGAGATCGGCCTGTTCTGCAACGAGAACCCGATCTTCAAGGCTCGTACCACGGACATCGGTTACGCCGACCTGTCCACCTGCATGGCCCTCGGCGTGACGGGGCCGGCCCTGCGAGCCACCGGCCTGCCGTGGGATCTGCGCAAGACCCAGCCCTACTGTGACTACGACACCTACGACTTCGACGTCGCCACGTGGGACACCTGCGACTGCTACGGTCGTTTCCGTATTCGTCTCGAGGAGATGGACCAGTCGGTGCGCATCCTCAAGCAGTGCCTCAAGCGTCTCGAGGACACCCAGGGCGACCGTCACATGGTGGAGGACCCGCACATCGCGTGGCCGGCAGAGCTGGCCCTGGGCCCCGACGGTCAGGGCAACTCCAACGAGCACATTCGCCACATCATGGGCGAGTCGATGGAGGCCCTCATTCACCACTTCAAGATCGTCACCGAGGGATTTCGGGTGCCTGCCGGTCAGGTTTACCAGGCCATCGAGGGTGCTGGCGGTGAGCTTGGCTGCCATCTCGTTTCGGACGGCGGGGTGCGGCCGTACCGCTCCCACCTGCGCGACCCCGGATTCATCAACGTGCAGTCCCTGCCCGCCATGTGTGAGGGCGGGATGCTTTCCGACGTGGTGCCGTCCCTGGCATCCCTGGACCCCGTCATGGGAGGAGTCGACCGATGAGCGATCGCGAACCCGTCAACCTGGGATACCCCTACGTCGAGTCCTTCCACTCCGACTTCTCGGGGACCGGCGGAGTCGACCAGTCCGACCGTTCCACCAACATCAATGAGCACACCATCGAGGACATGCGCCAGATTGCCTCGCGGTACCCCGATCCCCGTTCGGCCCTGTTGCCGATCCTGCACCTGGTGCAGTCGGTGGATGGACGTGTCTCCCCGGTCGGCATCGAGACCGCAGCTGAGGTACTGGGCATCACCACCGCCCAGGTCTCCGGGGTGGCGACTTTCTACACCATGTACAAGAAGCATCCGGCCGGACAGCACCACATCGGTGTCTGCACCACAGCGCTGTGCGCCGTCATGGGCGGCGAGGAGGTGCTCGCCCGGGTCGAGAAGAAGCTCGGCATCAAGGAGGGGGAGACGACCCCTGACGGCAAGTTCTCCCTCGAGCGTGTGGAGTGCAACGCCGCCTGCGACTTCGCCCCGATCATGATGGTCAACTGGGAGTACATGGACAACATGACCCCGATCCGCGCCGAGGAGATCCTCGACGCGCTGGCCCGCGACGAGGAGGTTCACTCCACCCGCGGTGCGAGGATCACCAGTTGGCGTGAGGCCGAGCGAGTGCTCGCCGGCTTCCCCGACGGTCGGGCTGATGAGGGCCCCAGTGCTGGTGAGGCGTCCCTGCGGGGTGTGCGACTGGCCAAGCAGAACGGCTGGAAGGCTCCGGACCCGAACGACCTGCCCGTTCCTGCTGAGCCCGTGGAGGAGGAGAAGAAGTGACCGATCCACTGACCCCGGTCCTGTCGGCCAACTGGGACGACGAGCGCAGCTGGAAGCTGCTCAACTATGAGCGTCAGGGAGGCTACGCCGGACTTCGCAAGGCCTTGACGATGCAGCCTGACGAAGTCGTCTCGCTGGTCAAGGACGCCAACTTGCGTGGCCGTGGTGGCGCTGGATTCCCCACCGGCATGAAGTGGTCCTTCGTGCCCAAGGACAACCCGAACCCGACCTACCTGGTCGTCAACGGTGACGAGTCCGAGCCGGGCACCTGCAAGGACATGCCGCTCATGATGGCCTCCCCGCACACCCTTGTCGAGGGAGTCATCATCGCCGCCTACGCCATCAAGGCGAAGGTGGCCTTCATCTACATCCGTGGCGAGGTGCTGCACGTCATCCGACGCGTTCAGCAGGCGGTGCGCGAGGCCTACTCGGCCGGATACATCGGCAAGAACATCCTTGGTTCCGGTTATGACCTCGACGTCGTCGTCCATGCCGGTGCCGGAGCCTACATCTGTGGCGAGGAGACGGCCCTGCTGGACTCCTTGGAGGGACGCCGTGGTCAGCCCCGTCTGCGTCCGCCATTCCCCGCTGTCGCCGGTCTGTACGCCAGCCCGACGGTCATCAACAACGTCGAGTCGATCTCGACGGTGCCGTCGGTCCTGCGCAACGGCAAGGAATGGTTCAAGTCGATGGGCACCGAGAAGTCCGACGGTTTCACCATTTACTCCCTGTCGGGACACCTGGCCCATCCCGGCCAGTACGAGGCCCCCATGGGGATCACCCTGCGTCAGCTGCTCGAGATCTCCGGTGGCATGCGCGAGGGCCACGAGCTGAAGTTCTTCACCCCCGGTGGTTCCTCGACCCCGCTCCTCACCCCCGACGATCTCGACACCCCGCTCGACTACGAGGGAATGATGGGGGCCAAGTCGATGCTGGGCACCAAGGCCCTGCAGTGTTTCGACGAGACGACCTCGGTGGTTCGTGTCACGCTGCGATGGCTGGAGTTCTACAAGCACGAGTCCTGCGGCAAGTGCACCCCGTGCCGTGAGGGAACCTGGTGGGTCGTCCAGATGCTGCGTCGCATCGAGGCCGGGGAGGGGCAGGAGGGTGACGTCGACAAGCTGATGGACATCGCCGACAACATCGGCGGTCGTTCCTTCTGCGCTCTGGCCGACGGTGCCGTGGGCTGTCTGCGAGGAGCCATCGGCCACTTCCGCGAAGAGTTCGAGGCCGGTTGCCGCGGCATCCCCGCCTGGCAGTACCTGCCCTACGAGCGCAGCTCGATCTTCACCGACGCCGATCGCCGAGTCCTGGAGGGGGCCGGAGCATGAGCGAGAACAAGCCCGTCGAACTCGTCACCTGCACCATCGACGGTCAGCAGGTGAGCGTCCCCAAAGGAACTCTCATTATCCGCGCAGCCGAGTCCATCGGCACCGCCATCCCCAGGTTCTGCGACCATCCGCTGCTCGACCCTGCGGGTGCCTGCCGCGAGTGCCTCGTCGAGATTCCCGACGCCGGAAATGGTCGTGGTTTCCCCAAGCCGCAGCCGTCGTGTACCATGCCCGTGGCCGAGGGAATGATCGTCAAGACCCAGGTCAGCTCCGAGATGGCCCGCAAGGCCCAGGAGGGGATGCTGGAGTTCCTTCTCATCAATCACCCGCTGGACTGCCCCATCTGTGACAAGGGCGGCGAGTGCCCGCTGCAGAACCAGGCCATGGCCAACGGACGTGGTGAGTCCCGTTATGGCGGAATCAAGCGCACCTACCCCAAGCCGATCAACATTTCGGCCCAGGTGCTGCTGGACCGCGAGCGGTGCGTGCTGTGCCAGCGCTGCACCCGGTTCGCCGACCAGATCGCAGGAGATCCCTTCATCAACCTGCAGGAGCGCGGGGCTGTTTCCCAGATCGGGGCCTACGAGGGCGACGACTTCAACTCCTACTTCTCGGGCAACGTCATCCAGATCTGCCCGGTGGGAGCCCTCACCAGCGCCGAGTACCGCTTCCGTTCCCGCCCCTTCGACCTCGTCTCGACGGTGACGACCTGTGAGCACTGCGCCGCCGGTTGTCAGCTGCGCACCGACCACCGTCACTACGAGGTCAAGCGTCGCAATGCCGGCAACCTGCCCGAGGTCAACGAGGAGTGGAACTGTGACAAGGGCCGCTTCGCCTTCCGCTATGGCCGTGGCGACGACCGGGTGACGACCCCGCTGGTTCGACACAACGGAATCCTTGAGAAGGTGTCCTGGGCCGAGGCCCTGCAGACGGCAGCTGCCGGACTCGAGAAGGCCGGCACCAGCGTCGGCGTCCTCACCGGTGGACGTCTCCCGGTGGAGACCTGCCTGTCTTGGTCGCGGTTCGCGCGTGTCGTGCTCGGTACCAACAACGTCGACTTCCGTTCTCGTCCGCACTCCGCCGAGGAGGCCTCCTTCCTGGCCGCCACGGTCGCCGGACGCAGCCTCGCGGAGTCGGTGACCTACGCCGACCTCGAGAAGGCGTCGCGGGTTGTCCTGGTGAATCTTGAGCCTGAGGACGAGTGCCCGATGATCTTCTTACGACTGCGCAAGGCGTGGCGCCGTAAGAAGGTCGCCATCACCGCAGTCGGAACCCACTTGTCCAATGGCTCGGCGAAGATGGGGGCCGAGTTGGCCCGTTGCTTGCCCGGTCAGGAGCCCCAGGCCGTGGAGCAGCTGGTCTCCGACGGCACGATCGGCGAGGGAACCATCGTGCTGGTGGGGGAGAGGGCCGCCACCCGGCCCGGAACGCTCTCTGCCATCGCCTCCCTCGACTCGAGAGTCCGGGTCGCCTGGGTGCCTCGTCGTGCCGGTGAGATCGGCGCGATCGAGGCCGGTCTGCTGCCGCAACTGCTTCCGGGCGGACGTCTCGTTGACGACGCTGAGGCTCGCGTGGACATCGCTGCCGCGTGGGGAGTCGACAACCTGCCGACCAAGCCCGGCCTCGACACCGCCGGCATGCTGGCCGCTGCCCGCGCCGGCAAGCTCTCGGCCCTCGTCGTCTCGGGGGTGGAGCTGGCGGACATGCCCGATCCGGCAGGAGCCCGCGAGGCCGTCGAGAACTGTGGTTTCGTGGTCTCCCTGGAGCAGCGGTTCTCCGAGGTGGCCGAGAGGGCCGACGTGGTCCTGCCGGTCTGCCTGCTGGAGGAAACCTCGGGAACCTTCCTCGACTGGGAGCATCGCCCCGGTCGGGTGCGCGTGGTCAACAAGCAGGCTGCTACCCCGATGAACGAGATCCGCGTCCTCGACGCCCTGAGCTCGCAGCTGGGATCGGTCTCCGGACTCGCCACCGTCGCCCAGGCCCACAAGGCCTGGCGAGATCTCGGTCAGTGGCAGGGCGGGCACCCGAAGATGGAGTCGACTTCCCCGGTCGTGCCGCAGGCACCCACGGTCGAGCCGGGATCCGTCGGTCGCGTGCTGGAGACATGGCGTCAGCTGCTGGAGGGATCGGCGAGCCTCACGGGTGCCGATGCCTTGGTGGCGACCGCACCGGCTCCCGTCGTCGTCGTCAACCCGCTGACAGCGGATCAGCTCGGCGTGACCGACGGGCAACTTATCGACGTCGCCGGGCCCATCAGCCTGCGACTCCCGGTCAAGATCGACGCGACGATGTCGGCCGAGGCGGTGTGGATCCCGTCGTTGCGTGGCGGCTCGACCTCTCCGCAGAGCCGCACCACCGTCCCAGACGCTCCCGGAACCTTCGTCTCGCTGAGTGCCGTTGAATCCGAGACTCCGTCCAATCGAGAGGCAGGTGTGGCATGAGTCCCCTCGAGGCCACCATCGACCCGGTGTGGCTCATCATCGTCAAGGTCGTCATCCTCTTCGTGATCCTGTTGGCCTGGACCATCTTCAACGTGTGGTTCGAGCGCCGGGTGCTGGCCAAGATGCAGAACCGCATCGGCCCGATCATGAACTCGGCGTGGGCTGGTGGTGTGTTCCAGGCCGTTGGTGACGGTTTGAAGCTCATCTTCAAGGAGATGCTCACCCCGAAGGGTGCCGACAAGATCGTCTTCAATCTGGCGCCGGTGATCGCAGGCATTGCCTGCTTTGCGTCCTGGTCCGTCATCCCGCTCGGTGGTGAGGTGTCGATGTTTGGTCACACCACCAGGCTGCAGATCACCGACGTGCCGGTCGCCGTGCTCTTCATCCTCGCGGTGGCGTCCATCGGCATCTACGGTGTGGTGCTGGCCGGGTGGTCGTCGGCAGGTACCTATTCCTTGCTCGGTTCGTTGCGCTCCAGTGCCCAGATGATCTCCTACGAGGTCGCCATGGGCCTGTCCCTGGTGACGGTGTTCATCTTCTCGGGGTCCATGTCGACCTCCGGGATCGTCGAGTCCCAGGCCAGCCACCTGGTCATCGGCGGATTCGACACCCACATCGCCGGGCACTACTGGCTCCTGCTCATCCCGAGCTTCATCATCTACGTCATCACGATGTTCGGTGAGTCCAATCGTCTGCCCTTCGACCTGCCAGAATGCGAGTCGGAGCTCGTCAGTGGTTACATCACCGAGTACTCCGGATTCCCCTACGGCATGTACTTCCTGGCGGAGTACATCAACATGGCTACCCTGTCGGCCGTCTGCACCACCCTCTTCCTGGGGGGCTATCGCGCTCCGTGGCCGCTCAACTACCTCGGTGCCATCGACTCCGGATGGTGGGGCCTGCTGTGGTTCTTCCTCAAGACCCAGCTCGTCATCTTCTTCTTCGTGTGGGTGCGGGCCGCCATCCCGAGGTTCCGGTACGACCACTTCATGGATCTGGGCTGGAAGGTCCTCATCCCGGTGTCCCTGGGATGGGTTCTGCTGGTCGCCGCGTGGCGCACCGTTCTCAACCAGGGCTGGGGCCGCAACCCGATCTTCATGGTCATCGTCGGCCTCATCGTCGTCGCCCTGCTCATCTGGGCGTTCATGGGAGGCAAGGACGAGTCCGGACCCGAGGTGGCCACTGACGAACCCTTCGACGCCTTCGCGGGCGGATATCCGGTGCCGCCATTGCCACACCAGGTCCAGGCCCCGTTGGCCGGGGCCACAACGGCCACCACGGTGGCGCGACGAGACCACGACGAGAACGGAGGTCTGTGATGGGAGCCTGGTCCGGATTTGGGATCACCTTCGAGACGATGTTCCGCAAGCCCTTCACCCAGGGATACCCGGAGAAGGGCAAGGAGAAGCCGATGCCGCCGCGCATGCACGGTCGTCATCAGCTCAACCGCTGGCCCGACGGGCTCGAGAAGTGCGTGGGTTGCGAGCTGTGCGCGTGGGCCTGCCCGGCTGACGCCATCTACGTCGAGGGGGCCGACAACACCGACGAGGAGCGTTACTCCCCCGGGGAGCGCTACGGCCGCGTCTATGAGATCAACTACCTGCGATGCATCCTGTGCGGGATGTGTATCGAGGCCTGCCCGACTCGTGCGCTGACGATGACCAACGACTTCAAGTTGGCCGACACCACCCGCGCCAAGCACATCTGGACCAAGGACGAGCTGCTGGCACCCCTCAAGGAGGGTATGGAGCAGCCGCCGCATCCGCGCCGACTCGGTGACGACGAGGACGACTACTTCAACGGTTTGCCTCCCTCCGGTCAGGACGACGTGCGGACCGGCCCGCCCACCGGCGCCCATCAGACCCAGCGCAACGACGAGGGGGCAGCCCGATGACTGTTTCCCTGCTCACCGCTCCCTCGAGTGGACTCGTCCCGATGGTGACGGCTTCCCAGTGGGCATTCTGGTTGTTGGCCCCGATCATGGTGCTCGCAGCCCTGGTCATGGTCTTCGCCAAGAAGCCCGTTCACTCGGCCCTGTCCTTGGCCGTCGTCATGATCTGTCTGGCCGTTCAGTACGCCAGTCAGGAGGCGCCATTCCTCTTCGTGGTGCAGATCATCGTCTACACCGGTGCCATCCTGATGCTCTTCCTCTTCGTCGTCATGCTCGTCGGCGTCGACTCCACCGATTCCCTCAAGGAGACCCTCAAGGGACACAAGGTGGCGGCCATCATCGCCGCGCTGGCCTTCCTGGTGCTGCTCATCCTGGCCGTCGGCAACGCTGTGACGACCGGCGTGATCGGCACCGATCAGTCGATCGGCCTGCGAGAGGCCAATGCCGCCGGCGGTGACAACGTCAAGTCCATCGCAGAGCTGGTGTTCACCAAGTATGTGATCGTTTTCGAGGCCACCTCGGCCCTGCTCATCACCGCTGCCGTCGGCACCATGGTGCTGGCCCACGGCGAGGCCGACAAGAAGAAGTCCCAGCGTGAGCGGGTCACCGACCGTATGGCGGCCTACGCCGAGCACGGTGCTCACCCCGGCGTTCGTCCGAACTCCGGTGTGTACGCCCGCACCAACCAGATCGGTGCTCCGGCCCTGCTGCCTGACGGCACGGTCGCCCAGGATTCGATCTCGGGAACGTTGGCCACCCGCGGCGCCATTATCGACGCCGGCGAGTTGAAGGCTCCGACCCATCGGGCCTTCGCCTCGATCAGTGCTGCCCGCCACGAGGCGCAAGGAGAACTCGAATGAACCCGAATGACTACCTGGTGCTCTCGGCGATTCTCTTCGCCATCGGCATCCTGGGCTTCCTGACGAGGCGTAATGCCCTGGTGGCCTTCATGTCGGTGGAGCTGATGCTCAACGCCGCGAACCTCGCACTGGTGACCTTCTCCCACGTCCACGGTTCCCTCGACGGACAGGTCGGGGCGTTCTTCGTGATGATCGTGGCGGCTGCCGAGGTGGTCGTCGGTCTGGCGATCATCGTCACCATTTTCCGTTCCCGTCGCACCACTTCGGTGGACGACACCAACCTGCTGAAGTTCTGAGGGAGGTACCGTGACTGTCCTGGAAACCGGCCTGTTCAACGTGGCCTGGCTCATGATCGCGGTGCCGCTGGTCGTCTCCGCACTGCTGCTGGTGCTCGGACGCCGCAGCGACGTCTGGGGACATCTGTTGGCCACCGTGGCCCCGATCGTCTCCTTCGTCATCGGGTTGGTCCTCTTCATCGACCTGCTGGGCCGCGATGCCGCGTCCCGTGCTGTCGAGGTGGGGGTCTACCAGTTCATCGACGTCGGATCGTGGGATCTGAGGGTTGGCCTACTGGTCGATCAGCTCTCTATCCTGTTCGTCCTTCTCATCACCTTCGTGGGCTCCCTGATCCACATCTACGCGATCGGATACATGGCCCACGACACCGATCGACGTCGTTTCTTCGCCTACCTCAACCTCTTCATCGCCGCGATGCTGACGCTGGTGCTGGCCGACAACTACCTCATCCTGTTCGTCGGCTGGGAGGGCGTCGGTCTGGCCTCCTACCTGCTCATCGGCTTCTGGTTCGGTCGTCCGGCCGCCGCTCGCGCAGGTAACAAGGCCTTCATCATGAATCGCATCGGCGACCTCGGTCTGACGATGGCGATCTTTACCATGCTCGCCCAGTTCGGCAGCGTGCGTTTCGCCGACGTCTCGGACAAGGCCTCCGGGCTGACGTCAACCTGGGCCACCCTGCTCGGCTTCATGCTGCTGCTGGCCGCCTGCGGCAAGTCGGCCCAGGTCCCGCTGCAGGCCTGGCTGCTCGACGCCATGGAGGGGCCGACCCCGGTCTCGGCCCTCATCCACGCCGCGACGATGGTCACTGCCGGCGTCTACCTTGTCGTGCGGTCCCACGCCATTTACGCCGAAACAGGAGCAGCCTCGCTGGCCGTCGCGATCGTCGGTACCGTCACCCTGCTGTTCGGCGCCTGGATCGGTTCGTCCAAGAAGGACGTCAAGAAGGTCCTCGCCGGATCGACGATGAGCCAGATCGGCTACATGATGCTGGCTGCGGGCCTCGGCCCGGCCGGTGCCGCCCTGGCGATCTTCCACCTCATCACCCACGGCTTCTTCAAGGCCAACATGTTCCTGGGAGCCGGCTCGGTGATGCACGGTACGGGCGACGACACCGACATGTACCACTTCGGTGCACTGTCGAAGGTCATGCCCGTCACCTTCTGGACCTTCGCCTGCGGTTACCTTGCCATCATCGGCATCCCCGGCACCTCGGGCTACTTCTCCAAGGACCACATCATCGAGGCCGCCTTCGACAAGGGCGCGGTCTTCGGTGTGCTGGCCCTCATCGGTGCCGGCATCACCGCCTACTACATGACTCGCCTCATGGTGCTGACCTTCCTGGGATCCAAGCGGTGGCGTGAGGACGTCCACCCGCACGAGTCCCCGGCCGTCATGACGATCCCGCTCATCGTGTTGGCCATCCTGTCGATCTTCGCAGGTGCCTTGATGAACAACTGGATCGGTGACTGGCTGGCCCCGGCCACCGGTGCTGAGGTCGAGCACGTCGGCATGTGGCACATGGGCATGATCGGCATTATCACCCTCGTCGTGGTGATCCTCGGCATCTTGGCCGGTTGGCTGCTCAACCGTCACGACGTGCCGAGCGAGGAACCCGCCACCCACGATCCGCTGCTCATCGCTGGTCGTCACGATCTCTACGGCGACGATGTCAACGACGTCGTCGTCGTGAAGCCGGGGCGCTGGCTGGCCGGTGGGGTCGAGGGCTTCGACCGTGCGGTCGTTGACGGTCTGGTCAACGGCGCAGGCTCGGTGACCACGGCCTGCTCCCAGATCGTCCGCAAGGTCCAGAACGGTTATGTACGTAGCTACGGCCTCATGATGGTCGTCGGCGTGCTGGTCGTCGGACTCGTCGTCGTCCTGGGCCGGATGGCCTGAGCGCAGGAGGAGCTGACATGTCTTTCCCGATCCTCACCGTGATCGCCCTGCTGCCGATCGTCGGCGGCATCATCACCATGATGATGCGCGGAGCCGCGGCCCGAACCACCGGCATGGTGTTTTCCCTGGTCACTCTGGTGCTGGGTGTCTACGCCTTCATCCGCGGGGTCAACGGCACTGATCTGTCGGAGACCCACCGCTGGATTCGCGCCATCGGCGCCTGGTACGCCCTGGGTGGCGACGGGCTGTCTCTGACGATGATCCTGCTGGTCGTCATCCTCGTCCCAGTGGTGCTGCTCGCCGAGTGGCACGTGGGCGACGAAGGTAAGGCGCGTTGGTCGACCGGCGCTTTCTTCGGCCTGGCCCTCATGCTCGAGGGGCTGGCGATCTACTGTTTCGCCGCCACCGACGTCCTGCTGTTCTACCTCATGTTCGAGGCCACCCTCATCCCGATGTACTTCCTCATCGCCGGATGGGGAGGTCCGCGACGAGGCCGTGCCGCCATGAAGTTCCTGCTGTACTCCCTGGCCGGTGGCCTGGTGATGCTGTTCGCTGTCATCGGCGTCGGTGTCCACGGTGGTTCCTTCCTGCTGAGCGACCTGGCCAAGGTGAACTTCTCCGGGGCCATCGGAAAGGAGCTGTTCGTCGGCTTCTTCATCGCCTTCGCGATCAAGGCCCCGATGGTTCCGGTGCACACCTGGCTGCCTGACACCGCCGAACAGGCGACCGCCGGAACGTCCGCCCTGCTCGTCGGTCTGCTCGACAAGATCGGCACCTTCGGAATGCTGAGGCTGTGCTTGGGCCTGTTCCCGGCCGCCTCCGACTGGGCCACCCCGTTCGTGCTCACCCTGGCGATCATCTCGGTGCTGTGGGGTGCCATGATGGCCGCCACCTCGAGCGACCTCATGAGGTTCGTCTCCTACACCTCTGTGAGCCACTTCGGCTTTATGGTCATCGGCATCTTCGCCCTGACGACAACCTCGATCACCGGCTCGATCTTCTACATGTTCAACCATGGCTTCTCCACCGCGGCACTGTTCCTGGTGCTCGGATTCCTGGTACGTCGCGGCAGGACGGCGAAGGTCGACGCCTACGGTGGCGTCCAGAAGGTCGCCCCGGTGCTCGCGGGAACCTTCCTCTTCGCCGGGCTGGCCACCCTGTCACTGCCGGGCACCGGGAACTTCGTCAGCGAGTTCATGGCCCTGGCCGGTGCCTGGACGCGTCACCCGATCTACGTCGCCGTCTCCATCATCGGCATGGTGCTGGCTGCCGTCTACGTCCTGGTGACCTACCGACGCACCATGACCGGTCCCGTGCAGGGAGTTTCCGAGAAGGTCAGCGACCTCAATGGTCGGGAGAAGCTGGTGCTCGCACCGCTCATCATCCTGCTGCTGGTGTTCGGCTTCTTCCCACGGCCGATGTTGCACGCCATTGAACCGGCAGCCACCGCGACCACGACCCAGGTTCACGCCACCGATCCGGCACCCGTCGTCAAGGAGGGCCTCAAGTGAATCCCGTCCTGTTGATTCCCGCGCTCGGGTGTCTCGCGCCCCTTGACGTCGTGGCCCCGCACATCGAGTACGGACCGCTGATGCCGGTCTTCGCTCTGATGGCTGGCGCCTGCCTGGCAGTGTTGGTGGAGGCCTTCGTGCCTCGCTCCGGTCGCCGTCCGACCCAGATCATCCTGACGGTAGCCGCCCTCGCCGTGGCCATCGCTTCGACGCTGACCACGATCGCCAAGGGCACCCGGATCGTTGCCGGTCAGGGAACCCTGGCTCTCGACGGTCCGACCCTGGCCACCTGGATGGTCCTGCTCGTCACGAGCCTCGGTGCCGTGGTGCTCTTCGCCGAGCGAGTGGGTGGTACCCAGACGGCCTTCGTGGCGAGCGCCTCGTCGGTGCCCGGATCTCCGCTGGAGGCCAAGGCCGAGCAGGAGCATCGCGAGCACACCGAGGTCTACCCGCTGCTGATGTTCGCGGTGCTGGGCATGATGTGCTTCGCCGCCTCCGACGACCTCATCATGATGTTCGTCGCCCTGGAGATCTTCTCCCTGCCGCTGTACCTGCTGTCGGGGATGTCTCGTCGTCGTCGGCTCCTGTCCCAGGAAGCCGCACTGAAGTACTTCCTGCTGGGCGCACTGTCCTCGGCCCTGTTCCTCTACGGCATCGTCCTGCTGTACGGCTGCGCAGGCAGCTTCAAGCTGGGCGCCATCGCCGCGGTCGGCGTCACCCAGGTGGGCTCGTCAAGGCTCATCATCGCCGGCATGGTGCTGGTCGCCGTCGGACTGCTGTTCAAGGTGGGCGCTGTTCCGTTTGCCTCCTGGACTCCTGACGTCTACACCGGAGCCCCGACCCCGGTCAGCGGCTGGATGGCGGTGGCGACCAAGCTCGTCGCCCTCGTCGGTCTGATGCGTGTGCTCTACGTCGGTCTGGGCGCCATGAGATGGGACTGGCAGATCATCCTCGCAGTGGTCGCCGTGGCGTCCATGGCTGTCGGCGCGGTCGTCGGTCTGGCCCAGACTGACATGAAGCGTCTGCTGGCCTACTCCGCGATCGCTCACGCTGGCTTCGTGCTGGTGGGCGTCGTCGGTGCCTGGACGATCCAGACTGGTATGACCCCGGGTCATACCGGTTCGGTCTCCTCGGTGCTGGTCTACATGACGGCCTACGGTCTGTCCTCGATCGGTTTCTGGCTCCTCATCCTCATGGTGCGGCGTGCCGGTGGTGAGTCGACGGAGATCGACTCGTGGGCTGGTCTCGGTCGCAAACACCCGTGGTTCGGTGTTCTCGTCGTCATCTTCGTGCTGAGCTTCGCCGGCATCCCACTGACGGCCGGCTTCACTGGCAAGCTGGTGGTCTTCCTGGCCGGATGGCGTGGCGGATATGCCTGGCTGGTGCTCCTCGGAGTGCTCTTCTCCCTCGTAGCGGCGGCCTTCTACCTGCGCATCATCGCCGTGGTCTTCTTCCGCAACCCGAAGGATGAGAACGATCCCGTCGAGGTCGCAGAGCCGTCCATCGCCGGGTGGATCACGCTGATCATTTGCGCGGTCTCCACCATCGTCATGGGTGTTGCCCCGCAGCCGATCATTGACCTGTTCAACCAGGCGAGTACCTTCCTGCGCTGAGTTGTTCATGAGGCCGGGGTCGCTGTTCAGAAGGGTTGCGACTCCGGCCTGGTCACACCTGTGGGCCATCCCAACCGCATCCCGGCAAGACGCGAGGCCCGTCTAACCAGTAATGTGGAACACGGTCGTGTCACGGAGAGACGACGGCCGGACGAGCACCGAGCACACGCCCGGTCGGAAGAGGAGAACTGTGTCGTACAGCGCCAGCAGCGAGTTCACCGATCTGGTGACCGCCAAACTTGCCCTCATCGAGGATGAGCTGGGTCGCCAGGCCGGCGCCGACACGCCTTTCGTCACCGAGGCGGCCAACCACATCATTTCCGCCGGCGGCAAGCGATTCCGTCCACTGCTGGTGGTGCTGTGCTCCCAGTTCGGTGACGAGGTCGACGATGCGGATCTGGTTCGTGCTGCCGTCGTCATGGAGCTGACCCACGTCGCCTCCCTCTACCACGACGACGTCATGGACGAGGCCTCCAAGCGCCGCGGTGCCCCCTCTGCCAACCTGCGCTGGGGCAACTCCGTGGCCATCATGGTCGGCGACTACCTCTTCTCCCGCGCCTCCCTGGCAGTGGCCGAACTGGGCGTCGACTTCGTCCGCCTGCAGGCCCGGACCTTCTCCCGCCTGGTGCAGGGTCAGATCGCCGAGACCCGTGGACCCTCCGAGGACGAGGACCCGCTGGCCCACTATCTCCAGGTCGTGGCCGACAAGACCGGCTCGCTCATCGCTGCGTCCGCGGTATTCGGTGGCATGGTCTCCCATGCCTCACCGGAGATCGTCGCCGCCCTGGAACGGTTCGGCGAGGACATCGGCGAGGTCTTCCAGCTCGCTGACGACCTCATCGACATCACCTCGACGGCGACCGGCAAGACGCCGGGCACTGATTTGCGCGAGAAGGTTCCGACCCTGCCGACCCTCATGTTGCGTTCCTCTGGTGATCCGTCCGACGACGAGCTCAAGAAGATGCTCGACGCCGACCTGTCCGACGACGCGGTGCTGGCCGACGTGCTCGAGAAGCTGCGCGCCAACCACGTCGTCGAGGAGGCTCGTGCCGAGATCCAGCGTCGCGCCGATCGCGCTCGTACCCACCTGGCCCCGCTTCCTGAAGGGGATGCCAAACAGGCCCTCATGGCCCTCTGCGACGAGGTTGTGTCCCGTTCGTCCTGACAGAGGCCACGTCCGAAACCGCCAATCCCAGGAGGCATCGTGTCCCGTCATCTCGACCTCATCGGCATCGGCCCCGGCAACCCGGACTGGTTGACCTTGGCCGCCGTTGACGCCATCCAGCACCTCGACGTCCTCTTCGTCGTCCTCAAGGAACATGATGTCGACGACCTCGTCGAGTTCCGACGTCAGGTATTGCGCCGTCACCGTCCGCCGGCCGACACCGACGGCCTGCGGATCGTCGAGCTGCAGGACCCGCCGCGTCCCTGGAAGACCGCCGAGAATTACAAGGAAGCTGTCGCCCTGTGGCGTCGCCAGCGACTCGACCAGTGGACCCACGCCGTCGCGGACAACCTTGCTGATGGTCAGCGGGGTGGATTCCTGGTGTGGGGAGACCCGGGCCTGTTCGAGTCGACCCTGGCCATCGTCAAGAAGCTCATCGCAGCGGTTGAGTTCGACGAGGGAGTACCCGTCGAACTCAACGTCATTCCCGGGATCTCCAGCTCCCTGTCCCTGGCCTCGCGTCATCAGATCCCGCTCAACCGTCAGGGGCGCCCACTGCAGATCTCCCCTGCCCGCCTGCTGGCCGACGGGATGCCTGAGGGGGTCGACGACGTCGTCGTCATGCTGGACGGTCGCCAGACCTTCAGCCTCATCGACCCGACCGGTATCGACATCTACTGGGCGGCATACATCGGTACCCCTGACGAGATCCTCATCAGTGGTGACCTGGCCGAGGTCCGAGACGAGATCCTCGCGACTCGCGCCGACGCCGAGAAGCGTCTGGGGTGGGTCTTCGACACCTACCTGTTGCGTCGTCGCTGAGGGGCGTTCCCGGCCCGGTCGACATGGGGCCGATTCCGATCCGAACCTGCTGCCCCGACGCGCCATATCCGTGGTGTGTGCGGCAGGATGGGGCACATGGATAGTGCACTGCGTCCCCGTCGATCCGTTCTGTTCATGCCCGGCGCCAACGCCAGGGCCTTGGAGAAGGCCCGCGTTATTGATTGCGACGGCATCATCATTGACCTGGAGGACGCCGTGGCCCCCGACCTCAAGGTCGAGGCCCGGGAGCGTGCCGCCGAGGTCGTCGAGGGCCGTCCCTACGGATACCGGGAGGTCGCCATCCGCGTCAACGGGATGGACACCGAGTGGTACCACAACGACATCAAGGCTGCTGTTGCCGCCGGTCCTGACGCCATCGCCGTTCCCAAGGTCGGCTCGGCCGAGCAGGTTCGTTCCATCGTCGCCGACATGGAGGCCGCCGGAGCCGGCGAGGACATCAAGCTGTGGGCCATGATCGAGACCCCGCGGGCCGTGCTGGATTGCGCGGAAATCGCAGAAGCCTCCGACCGCCTGACGGTGCTCATCATGGGCACCAATGACCTCACCAAGGAATTGCGCGCATCCCATGTTCCTGGTCGCGCCCCGGTGACGGCAGCCCTGCAGATGTGCCTGTTGGCTGCTCGGGCGGCCGGTGTCGTCATCCTCGACGGGGTGTACAACGATGTGCGCGACGTTGATGGATTCACTGCCCAGTGTCGTGAGGCCCAGCTCATGGGGTTCGACGGCAAGACGCTGATACACCCCGGTCAGGTGGCCCCGGCCAATGAGGTCTTCGCCCCCGACGCTGACGAGGTCGAAGAGGCCCGCGGCATCATCGACGCCTGGGAGAACGGCAACGGTTCCGGGGTCGTCACCTACCGGGGACGGATGATCGAGAACCTGCACGTCGACACGGCGCGTCGGGCCCTCGCGATGGCCGAGGCGATCGAGGTACGCGGCCATTGATGCCGCATGCCCTCCCGACCATGGGCAGGACGTCGTCGGGGTGAGCCGATTGCGTCATATTGTACGCAGTATGCCTTTTCGACGATTCTTGGCGGGGATAGCGGCCGTCTTGCTTCTTCTGCCTGCTGCGTGTTCGCGGCACGATGACGCGCAGGCGCCCGTTGTCGACAGTCTCGGGACGGTGTTCAGCCCCTCCAACTCCCTCATTCGCGAGCCCGCGAATTCGTCAGTCAATGGGACGCTCAAGAGTACGTATGAGTACCTCCGGCTCATTGACGGTCATGATCTACCCGACGACGATGGCTACGCTCATGATCATCTGGTTGCGGCTTTGCGCCCGTATTTGGTGAATGGTGGAGACAGTCGGCAGACCCACGTCAGCCAACTCATGGCGGCGTCATCCCTGAAGACCCTCAACGCGTTGTCCGACAAGGAGAGATCAGAGGTCGACAAACGTACCCGCCTGCCGAAGGGCTGCATCACGAGAAAGACAGTGACGACGGATCTGCCCATCGCGACGATGAGGCGGGAGATCGGGCTGTCCAATGACGGGTTGTGTCTCACGCCGTGGAAGGTCAAGACGACTTCTTCCGAGGAGGCTCGGTGGGCGATGCAGGCGCTGGCCAGTGCCGACCTATTCAGCAATGCTAAGGACGCCGAGAAATGGGGGTGGGAGTCGATCTCGGACGGGTATTTGCGCCATCTCGAGACCTACAGTGGCCCGAGTACGACTATCGCGATGGCCTTGTCGGCGGCGAATACCGCCTCCGCATTGTCTCGTTCCCAGTTGCAACGCATCGGCGACAGTCTCGCGGATGCGCCATGTCCGAGGAAGGACCTTGGCCCGGCGCTCATTCGCAATGGAAAGCCGGTCAAGGACAAGTGCAGTGTCGAATCGGCGTACCTGCTGAGGTACTCAGGGAACTGGTCATGGTGATCAAGACCTTCCCGTCCGACGATTCGGCCCGGGCTGGCCGTTGGGTGCCTGCCCGCACCATTGCCTCAGTGAGGTCACACAAGCCCTGTGAGCTGCTGCGTGAGCAGTGAAGAATGCCCCCGGGTTCGTGGAACTCGGGGGCATCGTCATCACCAGATGGTGACTCGCTTCTCGGGAGGCAGCCACATCGGGTCATCTTCGGTCACACCGAAGGCTTCGTGGAAGGCGTCGATGTTGCGGACGGTCTGGTTGCAGCGGAACTCGGTGGGCGAGTGGGGGTCGGTAGCAATCTGGGTGCGCAGGGACTCATTGCGCTGTTTTTCGCGCCAAATTCGAGCGTAAGACAAGAAGAACCGCTGCTGCCACGGCAGGCCTTCAATCGGTTCGGGTTCGGCTCCCGCAAAGGAAATCTGGAGGGCTTTGAAGGCGATTCCAGCCCCGCCAAGGTCCCCGATGTTCTCTCCGATGGTCAACTCGCCGTTGACGTGCGGGCCGTCGGGGCCGAGTTGCGTGGGGATCAGCTCGTTGTATTGGGCGATGAGCCCCTTGGTGCGCTCCTCGAAGGCCGCGCGATCGTCGATCGTCCACCAGTCACGCAACAGACCCTTGCCATCACACGTCGAGCCCTGATCGTCGAAACCATGACCGATCTCGTGGCCGATGACCGAACCGATCCCGCCATAGTTGACGGCGTCGTCAGCCTCGACGTCGAAGAATGGCGGTTGCAGGATGGCCGCCGGGAAGACGATCTCATTGCGCAATGGGTGGTAATAGGCATTGACCGTCTGGGGGAACATCAGCCATTCGTCAGGATCCATGGGGCGCGAGAGCTTCTCGATGGTGTGATCGAGCTGGAATGAGCTGCAGGCCAAGGCGGCGTCAACCAAACCACCGTCGGGCAACTGGAAACTCGAGAAGTCGCGCCAGCGCGTGGGGTACCCAATCTTCGGACGGAAAGCCGAAAGCTTGTTGAGAGCCTCAGCTCGAGTCGCCTCGCCCATCCACGTCAGCGTCGAGATGGATTGACGGTATGCCGCCAGCAGATTCGCGACGAGGTTGTCCATCCGCTCCTTGGCTGCCGGTGGGAAATGCTGGGCGACGTACAGCTTGCCAACCGCCTCACCCATGGTCGACTCGACGAAGGAGACACCACGCTTCCACCGCGCTTTGAGCGCAGGGGTGCCGTTGAGGACACGACCGTAAAAATCGAAGTTCTCGTCAACGAAGGTCGAGGTGAGGAACGGGGCCAAAGACGAAATGGCATGCCAACGAGCCCACGACTTCCATTGGTCAAGGCGCTCATCGGTCAGCATTGGTTCGACCTCGTCGAAGAACGAGGGCTGGTTGTCGATGATGGTAGCCAGCACGGTCTGTGGGATGCCCGCGCCCTCTCTCCACAGGTCCAGGTGGAGACCTGGATGAGCCTTCGACAGCTCATCAAAAGACTTCGGATTAAAGGCCGCCGTTATATCTCGGCAGCGGACCTGATCCCAGTGGTGAGATGCGATCTCGGTCTCGAGATCCAGGATGATCCACGCTTGGTCGTCGGCGTCATCCAGCCCGGCCAGGGTGAGCATTTGGGCAATGTGGCTCTGATAGGCCTCGCGAATCTCGGCCTTGTCGTTGTCACGATAGTAGGCCTCGTCGGGCAGGCCAAGCCCAGCCTGGCCCATCCACGGTACGTAATGCGTGGGGTCGGCAGGGTCCGACTCGTCGGCGAGGTAGAACAGGGCACCCAAGGACTCGCGGTAATGCTGGCCCAGCAATGTCATGAACTCGGACGTCGTCGTCACGCGGTCGATGCGTGCCAAGATCGGGGCCAGGGGGCCGGTGCCGGCATCCTCGACCGCATCGGCGTCCATGAAGCGGCGGTACAATTCGGCCAAGAGCTCGACCTCGTGGTCGGTTGACTCGCTGGCCGCCTGCCGCAACTCGTGAGCGTCGCCGGAGCTCAATTCAGCAAGGATGTCGCGGACGGCGGCCTCGGAGTTGTCGCGCAGAACCCGGAACGACCCGGTGCTCGCCTGATCGTCGGGGATCGTTGTTGCCGACAGCCACGACCCGTTGACATGGCGGAAGAGGTCGTCGGCTGGACGGACGGAAGGATCACGGTCCTCGAAGGTGGCGGTCATGGGGCCCAGCCTATAAGGCTTCACGACGGTGGTACGGCCATCGTCTCGATGTAGTCCGCCGATTGTAGATGTTGATCGTACGTGACTAGGACATCAACTGGGTGTCACCCCTGGGCCTGCCAGGTGTCGGTTCCGGTAAGGAGAGTTGCCAGTGCAGCGTTGCCATCATTGGTAGGTGATGCGTTTGCGCTGTCAACGAGTCTTGCCAGCTGCGCTTGTGGGGTGGATGTCAATGGTCCAGAGATGGTGGTTGTCATGGCGATTCCGGTCGTCTTGACTCTGCGTTTCTTTTTCACCGGAGTTGTGCAATTGCAGGCTGTTCTGCCCTATAGGCCAGTTATCCACCCAAGTACAGGTAATGTCAGGGCAATAAAAGCCATTTTAATGTTCTGTGAATACCCGCCCATCGGAAATAAGAAAGGTAGTAAAAACTCAACCGTCCAGAGCGCTCCAACGATGGTGCCGATGGTGAGGTCGCTGAGGGGTGCGTGGCGGCACTGTTCCCTAGTCGTGTTGTCGTGAATAGGCATGGTTGCCTCGTGTATTGACGAAGGATGACGGACGGTCTAGTTGCGTAACATGGATGCATGGAGGGTGGCAGCAATTCCACACTCGCCAATGTCGCCACTCAAACAGTACAAACCATCAGAGCCCAAAGAAAAATATCATCATAACTGAGTATAAATAGACCCACGCCGCCGCGGTTATGAAAAGCGTGACCACTGAAGCAATACTCGTGCTAAGAATAAAAAGGGGCTTCGCTGTTCTTGGGTCTGATCCCGATATCGCTGAGAGCCAGTCCAGCACAAGGAAACACTGCTAACGGAATCGGGTGTACTGCTGCTTCCACACTGCTAAGAAATATACGATCCGTAAATAGGAAAAACTCGGTCGAGAACATGAGTATGCCAGCGAAAGTCGCCATGACAGCACCTATGATTTTGGCTTTGAGTCTCCGGTTCTCCGGGTTATCGCACGTGTACATCTTCCGTTCCCACAATCCTGTGAGCCACCCAACCAGAGGGAAAATGAGCGACATGGTAAATACAGGGGGGTACGCCTTGGGAACGAGAACTAGCGTTTCTCGCACATGAAGTATCCCGAATACCGTAGGCCAGACAACTCCGACGATGGTGCCGATGATGAGGCCGTTGAGGGGTGCGCGACGGTACTGCTCCCTGGTTGTGCTGTTGTGGGTGGTCATCGCGGTGCCTTCGTGGCGGTGTGGGGGTTGCAGGCGTCTCCTACGCCATCGTGGTCGGAGTCAACTTGTTCCGGGTTAGCGATCGTGGGGCAGTTATCCCGGGCATCGGGGACACCATCACCATCACGGGTCACCTCGATGGGGAAGGTGAGAGTGCCACTGGCGCCACTGTCATCATTAATACGAAGATGAGCCCGATATGCGCTCACCACTGGCCCGCACATCGTCGTCGATTTCACCACCATGTGCCCCTCCTTGGAAGCGTTCCGAGGGGAGCCGCGGGCAGCACGGGCGTAGCAAGCGTCGGTGACGATCCGTAACCCTCGACGGAACAGGAAACCAATCTCCACGGTAATTTGGTACTCCGCTTCCACACCTTGCGGCATGGTCACGGTTGCGGGACAGCGCCGGATTCCCACCGACTTCTCCACATCCCCAAGGGATCAACCCACCCATTGGACTGACAGAAGAAAAGATACACCCCAAGCCTCTAGGAACACACACGACACAGCACGTGCCGGCGCCAGGAGGCTTTGGGGCCAAGACCCATTCCTGGCCCCGGAAGTTTCAGCCCTGGACCTCCCAGGTGTCGTTCCCGGCCAGCAGAGTGGCCAGAGCGGCGTCGCGGGACTCCTGGTCGGTGGCGTCACCAGCGGCGAGCGTGACCTGGGCGCGAGCCTGATCGTCATAGGTGGGACGCTCGACGTCGCGGAAGATTCCGACCGGGGTCTGGCTGACGATGACGCCGTCATCCAGGTGAGCAAGCTCGAAGGCCAGCGACGGGTCAGCACGGTGGGAGTCGTGGACGAGCACGTGGTCCATACCCACCTCGGCGACGTCAGCCACCGTCAACTCGCCACTGACGGGGTCGCGCACCACGCCGCGAGAACCATCGGCCCCGACGAGAACGGGCTCGCCGTCGGCCAGGCGGATGAGGTGCTGGCTGGCCTCCGGACCCTTGTAGTCATCGAACGCCCCATCGTTGAAGATCGGGCAGTTCTGGTACATCTCGACGAAGGAGGTACCGCGGTGCTTGGCGGCCGCAGTGAGCACCTGGGCGAGGTGCTTGCGGTCGGAATCGACGGCTCGAGCCACGAAGGAGCATCCGGCACCCAGGGCCACGGCCAGCGGGCTGAACGGGGCGTCAATTGAACCCATCGGCGAGGATTTGGTGACCTTCCCAGCCTCCGATGTGGGGGAGTACTGGCCCTTCGTCAGTCCGTAGATCCGGTTGTTGAACATGAGGATCGTCAGGTTGACGTTGCGGCGCATGGCATGGATGAGGTGGTTGCCGCCGATGGACAGAGCATCACCGTCACCAGTGATGACGAAGACGGCCAGATCCGGGCGAGACACTGCCACCCCCGTCGCGATGGCCGGGGCACGGCCGTGGATGGAGTGCATGCCATAGGTGTTCATGTAGTACGGGAAGCGCGAGGAGCAACCGATGCCCGAGATGACAACGGCGTTCTCCTTGGCGATGCCCAGATCCGGCAGCACACCCTGGAAGGTGGACAGAATCGCGTAGTCGCCACAGCCGGGGCACCAGCGCACCTCCTGGTCGGAGGCGAAGTCACGACGCTTCAGCGGCTCGATCGCCAGTGGCACACCGGCAAGTCCGGCGGGACGATCCTCGGTGGTGATGTCAGTCATCTCAGGCCTCCTCGGTCTCGTCGTTGCAGTACTGGCACAGTTCCTCACACAGGTCGACCGGGGAGATCGGTAGCCCGCGCACCCGCGAGATCGTCTTGACGTCGACGAGATACCTCGAACGCAACAACATGGCGAACTGGCCGGTGTTCATCTCGGGGACGACCACTCGGCGGTAACGATGCAGCAGGTCGCCCAGGTCCTCCGGCAGCGGATTGAGGTGACGCACGTGGGCCTGAGCGATGGACAGGCCACGAGCACGGACTCGACGCACCGCAGCGGTGATCGGACCGTAGGTGGAACCCCAACCCAGCACCAGGACGTCAGCGTCACCGGACGGATCGTCGACGACGGTCGGCGGAATGGTCTTGGCGATTCCCTTTACCTTGGCGGCCCGGGTGGCGACCATGTCCTCGTGGTTGGACGGGTCGTAGGAGATGGCGCCGGTGCGAGCCGACTTCTCCAGACCGCCGATGCGATGCTCCAGACCCTTGGTCCCGGGCAAGGCCCACGGACGGGCCAGGGTCTCCGGGTCGCGGTGGTACGGCATGAATCGCGGCGAGCCGTCGGCAGCAGAGGAGTTGGGGTCGGTGGCAAAGTTCGGGTCGATGTGCGGGATCTCGTCGAGGTCCGGTACCTTCCACGGCTCCGCGCCGTTGCCGAGGTAGCCGTCGGACAGCATGATGACCGGGGTGCGGTAGGTCACGGCCACCCGGCAAGCCTCCAGAGCGGTGTCGAAGCAGTCCGACGGGGACTTGGCCGCGAGCACGGGGACGGGGGACTCACCGTTGCGGCCGAACATCGCCTGCAGCAGGTCAGCCTGCTCAGGCTTGGTCGGCATTCCGGTCGACGGGCCGGCACGCTGTACGTCGACGACGACGAGCGGCAGCTCGGTCATGACGGCCAGGCCGATGGCCTCGGACTTGAGGCTCATACCAGGTCCGGAGGTTGTCGTCACGCCCAGGGAACCCGAGAAGGAGGCGCCGATGGCGGAGCTGACACCAGCGATCTCGTCCTCAGCCTGGAAGGTGACGACGTTGTGGGACTTGCGCTTGGACAGCTCGTGCAGGATGTCGGAGGCCGGAGTGATGGGGTATGAGCCCAGGAAGAGCTGCAACCCGGCCCGGTTGGCACCGGTGATGAGGCCGTAGGCGGTGGCGAGGTTGCCAGTGATCTGACGGTAGGTGCCCTCGGGCATTGGTGCCGGGGCCACCTCGTAGCGGACCCGGAACAGCTCGCAGGTCTCGCCGTAGGCATGTCCGGCCTTGAGGGCGGCGATGTTGGCATCGCGAATCTCCGGCTTGGAGGCGAACTTGCCGGCCAGGAACTTCTCGGAGGGGCCGAGCGGACGCCCGTACAGCCAGGTCAGCAGCCCCAGGGCGAACATGTTCTTGGCTCGTTCGGAGTTTTTGCGGCCCAGGCCGAAGGGCTCGACGGCGGCCACGGCCAGACCGGTGAGGTCCAGCTCGACGACCTGGTAGGACTCCAGGGTGCCGTCGTGACGCGGATCCTCGGCGTATCCGACCTTCTTCAAGTTCTTCGCGGTGAACTCGGCGGAATCAAGGACGATGAGGCCGCCGCGGCGAAGATCGCCGAGGTTGGCGGCCAGGGCAGCCGGGTTCATGGTCACCAGGACGTCGGGCTGGTCGCCCGGGGTGGCGATGTCGTAATTGGCGAAATGCACCTGGAAGCTCGAGACGCCGGGGATGGTGCCTTGGGGAGCACGAATCTCGGCAGGGAAGTTCGGCAGGGTGGAGATGTCGTTGCCATGGATGGCGGACTCAGCGGTGAAGCGGTCACCGGTCAACTGCATGCCGTCGCCGGAATCGCCGGCGAATCGAATGACGACTCGGTCGAGGGACTGGACCTCTCGCTCGTCAGTGGTGTGATGTGCCGTGTCGGTGGAAGGCACTCTGACCTCTTTTCTCGTCGCGGGACTCCGGTGGGGACGTGTCACGTGGTGACGAATGGTCGTACCCGCGAGGCGCGTCCGGATGCTTCGGAACCGGCTCCCAACGCTACCATCGCGCCGCTGCTCGTCGAACTTGGCCACCGTCAGGGTTGACGCCTACCCGCAGCACAGATCTGGCTGGACGACATCGTCGGTACGATGGCCCGGTGAAGTTCATCGACTGGTTCGCCGACAAGTCCGTGTACGTCGTCGACCTCGCCCTCGCCTGTTGTGGGGTCGAGAGCGGGGCGGCAGTGCCGACTGCGGCCCCCACCTGTCAGGACGCCCCCTCGGGGGCGCCGGTCGTCGCGGTGGTGTCGGGAACTATTTCGACGGTGTTGGCGCCGGTGGTGCGTTCGACCATTGAAACCTTGCGTGAGGACCATCCGGTCGACGTCGTGGCCTTCGGGGCCTGTTCCTGCGCCGGTGGCCCCTATTGGGACTCGGCGGCAGTCGTCGACGGGCTGCCCGCGATCGGTGTCGAGGCCGATCACTGGATCCCGGGTTGCCCGCCGGCCCCGGACGCTCTCACCGGCTTCCTGTCCTCTTCCCGGGAGGCAGCATGACGACCATTGATGTCACTGCAGACAGGTGGCATGATGCCGTCGCCGAGGCGATGTCCACCCATCCGTGGCTGGCCCATCTGACGGCCATCGACGGTGCGGGCGAACGCGGACAGGACCCCGACATCATCGTCGTCTGTCGATGCGAGAACCATGACGGCGACGACGTCACCGTCTCCACTCGTGTGCCACGCGATGGCGGGAGCCTCGACTCCGTCGTCGACGCCGTGGCGGGAGCAGCCTGGTATCAGCGAGAGATCCACGATTCCTTCGGGGTGACCTTCGTCGGCCCGGGAGCTGACAATCGTGCCCTCCTCATCCGCGACGCGCCCAAGCCGCCGCTGCGCAAGGAGGTCGTGTTGGCGCAACGAGCCGAGACGACGTGGCCCGGCGTGGCCGGCCCGGGCCTTTCGACGTCAGCGAGCCGACGCCGTGCTCTACCTGCCGGTGTTCCCGACCCCGAGACCTGGCAACGTATCAAGGACGGCGAGGACATTTCTGACGTCGAGGTCGTCGCGGCCATGTCAGGGCGACGTCCACGATCGAGCGCCGGACGAGATGCTGGAGCCACACAAACCAGACGAGGGCAGGCCGCACGAAGGAGGCGAGCATGAGGCATTCCGCCATCGACCTCGACGTTGACGCCTGCACCTCCTGCGTCATCTGCGCCCGGACATGCCCGGCCTGGTGCATCACCATCGACGCCCACAATGAATCCGTTCCCGACTCAGACGCCCGTCGTCCCCGCACCGTCGCCGCCCTCGACGAATTCACCATCGACTGGGGACTGTGCATGTACTGCGGGATGTGCATCGAGTCGTGTCCGTTTGACGCCCTGTCATGGAATGACGAGCGGGTACCGGATTCGGAGACGAGAACGGACCTCGTCAGCGCGTGGGGATCGGACGGTGGCCGGTGAAGCAGCCGGTTGGCTGGCGTCGACGCATCCAACTCAAGTGGGTTGCCTACCTGCGCGCCTGGCGGTCCCGGTCGGTCCTGGAAGGACTGGTCGGGACGATTCTCATCACGGCCGGATCCCTGACCCCGGCATATCTACCGTTGAACTCACCGTGGTGGTCCCGGCTCGACGAGGCCGGGCTGCGTGGCTCGACCTGGCGCATCGTCGGAACCCTCCTCGTCCTTGTCGGTGTCGGTCTGTTGGTGGATTCCTGGCTTCGCTTGCGTCCCGGCCGTGAGCCCCGTGACCTCGGCGCCGAGCCGCTTCCCAAGCATGTGCGTCGGTACTTCAAGCATCGTCCGGGAATCCGCGCCGGGCTGCGCCCGTGGGCCGTCCTCGGCGTATGGGGCCTGCCCTTCCTGCTCGCCCCACCCATCTTCAGTCACGACGCCTACTCCTACGCTGCGCAGGGGTGGCTGCTGGAGAACGACGTCAGCCCTTATGAGGGGTACCCAGGTCTGCTGCCGGGGGCCTTCGCCGACCAGGTGGCCCAGGAATGGCGGTACACCAAGACCCCCTATGGCCCGCTGGCCCTGGCCGTGCAGCACCTGATCGTCCATCTCACCGGTGACAACCCATACTGGTCCGCGGTGTTCATGCGGATCCCAGCCGTTCTCGGCGTCATCGCCATTGGCCTGCTGATGTCACGGGTGGCCCGCAGAGTCGGCCGGGACCCGCACTTTGCCGCATGGTTCTCCACCCTCAACCCGATCCTCGTCGTCGACTTCATCGGCGGAGCCCACAACGACTCCCTCATGATGGGGCTGGTCGTCATCGGGTTGTGGCTGGCATGCATGACGAGCTGGTCGTGGCTCCTCGGAGCAGTCCTCGTCGGGGCGGCGGCGGCCGTCAAGCAGCCGGCCCTCATGGTCGCGGTGGCATTGCCATTCATCCGTCATCCCATGGAGTCGTGGCATCCCCGTCACCTCTTCCCAGCCCTGGGGCGAGCGGTGTGGTCTCTCGCTGTCTCGGTGGCGGTGTTCGCGGGTATTTCATGGGCATCCGGTCTGGGATTCGGCTGGTACCACGCCGTCGATGTCCCGGGCATGGTGCTGACGGTTTCGCCATTCACCCTCGTCGGCATGGGGGTGCGCATGATTCTCGGGCTCTTCGGGGCCCACCAGGCGGCGGCTGCCGTCATCCCCATCGCCCAGGCGATCGGCGTGCTCGTGGGAGCCGCACTCCTCGTCGTCATGGCGATCCGTCTGCTGCCCCGCAAGCCGCTGTCCTTCCTGGCCCTGGGATTCCTCGCCGTCGCACTGTGCGCGCCCGCCCTGCACTCCTGGTACGTGCTGTGGGGGGCGCTGTTGCTGCCCTTGATCGACAAAGCCGCCCGGTACGTGCGCCCGGCAGTGTGGACCACCGTCATCCTGCTGTCCTTCGACGCCGTCAACCTGTCGTGGCGCAATAGTGCGGTGGCCCTTGGGGTCGCTCTGGTCCTGGTGCTGGCAGCCCGACTGGTCTGGCACGAGCGCAGCCTGGGACAAGGGTGGACGCACAAGGATGTCCACGTTCCGCATCGGCACACAGCTCACGAACAGTCGTGACCGGTATTCTGCTGCCATGTCTGTGACCAGTCTGACTGCGAGTTCCCAGACCTATCTCAAGGCGATCTGGAATCTCCAGGAGTGGTCTGACGACCCCGTCGGCACCTCGATGTTGGCTGCCAAGGTGGGTGTGCGGCTCTCGACCGTCTCCGAGGCCGTTCGAAAGCTGACCGAACAGGGGATGCTTCAGCACACCCGGTATGGGTCAGTTGCCCTGACCGAGGAAGGCGCCCAACACGCCGTCGCGATGGTGCGCCGCCACCGTCTCATCGAGACCTTCCTGGCAGAAATCCTGGGATACCGCTGGGATCAGGTCCATGAGGAGGCCGAGGCCCTCGAGCACGTTGTCTCCGACTTCATGGTCGACCGTATCGACGAGTTGCTCGGGTACCCCACCAAGGATCCCCACGGCGACCCGATTCCCAGCCGAGCCGGGGACATTGAGCATCCGGACGGGGCGGTGCAGCTGTCGGCCGTCCACCCCGGGGTGGTCGTGCGCGTCGAGAGGGTGGCTGACGGTGACCCCGGTCTCCTGCAGTTCCTGGCTGAATGCGGCATCGGCGTTGGTACCCGGATGGAGCCGCGCCTGGGTGCCCCTTACTCCGATTCGATCGAGGTGACCGTGGCCGATCGGGTCATACCGCTGGGCCGTTCAGCGACTGACGCCGTCTGGGTGAGCGTCGAGGGCTGAGATCGCCTGTGGCGACGCGCCCGCGTGACGACGCCGTGGCGCGGGCTGAAGAGGTAGACGAGCAGGAATGCCACGCCCTGTACTACGACGACCAGGCCGCCGGGGGAGACGTCGAACCAGTAGCTGAGGTAGATGCCGACTACCGTGCACAGCGCTGACAGGCTCGGCGCGATGACGAGCATCCGTGAGAATCGGTCGGTGAGCAGGTAAGCCGTCGCTCCCGGAATGATCAGCATCGCCACGACGAGAACGACCCCGACGATCTGCAGGGCGACGACCGCCGTCAGCGCCAGCATCCCGAGCAGGAGAGCCCCGAGGAGGCGTGGGGACAGACCGATGGCGTGGGCATGGACGGGGTCGAAGGCGTAGAGGGTGAGATCCCGACGCTTGAGCAGCAGCACGAGCAGGCTGATCCCGGCCAGGATCGCTACCTGAACCATGTCGGCCTTCGTGATGCCCAGCACATTGCCGAAGATGATGTGATTGAGGTCGGTCTGGCTCGGGGTCGTCGAGATCAGGATGAGACCGAGGGCGAACATCGTCGTGAAGACGATGCCGATCGCGGCGTCCTCCTTGACCCTGCTGGTGCCGCGGACCACCCCGATCAGGATGACGGCGAGGAAGCCGAAGACCACGGCGCCGAGGGCGAAGGGCAGGTCGAGGATGTATGCCAGAGCCACTCCAGGTAGTACGGCGTGGGAGACGGCGTCCCCCATGAGAGACCATCCGACCAGCACGAGCCAGCACGACAGCAGGGCACAGACGACGGCCGCGACGACGCTGGTCGTCAGAGCGCGAACCATGAACTGGTAACTCAGTGGTTCGGTGAGCCACACGAGGGCATTCATGCCATCCTCCCGGATTCGGTGACGTCGACCCCGAAGGTCAACGCGAGGTTTTCTGGACGTAGTGCCTCGGCGACCGGTCCGTGGAACAGGATGGTGCGCAGCAGCAGGACCGCGTCGTCGGCGAGGTCGGGCAGGGCGTGGAGGTCATGGGTGGACACGATGAGGGTTCTTCCCTGGTCGGCAAGGTCACGCAGGAGTCTGACGATCGTCGCCTCGCTGCGTTTGTCGACCCCGGCGAAGGGCTCGTCAAGGAGCATGACGCGAGCTCCCTGGGCAATACCACGAGCGACGAAGGCGCGTTTGCGTTGGCCGCCCGACAGCTGGCCGATCTGACGATCCGTCAGGTCAGCCAGCTCGACCCGTTCCAAGGCCTCTGCCACGGCCTCGCGATCCTCGGCGCGTGGCCGTCGGGTGAATCCCTGCTGGCCGTAGCGACCCATCATGACGACATCGCGCACCGACACCGGGAAGGACCAGTCGACGTCCTCGGCCTGTGGGACATATCCGACGATGCCGTGACGACGAGCCTTGGCGGGGGAGTCGCCGTCGATGAGGACCCGGCCATGTTCGGGCCGAATCATCCCCATGATCGCCTTGAAAAGGGTGGACTTGCCTGACCCGTTCATCCCGATGAGACCGGTGACGCGACCCGGCTCGACGGAGACGGTGACGTCCGACAAGGCGACCACCTCCCCGTAGCGCACTGAGAGATGGTCGACGTCAACACATCCGGTCATGACTTCTTTCCGGTGAGGGCAGTGGTGATGGTGCGGGCGTCGTAGTTGATGAGATCGAGGTAGGTCGGGACCGGTCCGTCGGCCTTGGAGAGGGAATCGACGTAGAGGGTGCCGCCGAACTTCGCCCCGGTGGAGTTGACGACCTGCTTCATGGGTTTGAGGGAAACCGTGGATTCGCAGAACACGGCCGGAACCTTGTTCTTCCTGACGAAGTCGATCGCCGAGGCGATCTGCTTCGGTGTGCCCTCCTGATTGGCATTGACGGCCCAGAGGTACTTCTCGGTCAGGTCGGTGTCCCGAGCGAGGTAGGAGAAGGCGCCTTCGCAGCTGACCAGGGCACGCTCATTGCGCGGCAGGGCGGACAACTGGTGGGTCATGTCATCGGTGACCTTCTGGAGTTTCTCCTTGTAGGTGTCTCCGTTGGACTTGTAGTCCTTGGCATGGTCGGGGTCGAGTTTGCTGAAGGCCTTGACGATGTTGTCAGTGTAGATCTGGACATTCTTCGGGCTCATCCAGGCGTGCGGGTTCGGCTTGCCGGCGTACTCGTCCTCGGCGATGTTCATCGGTTCGACGCCCTCGGAGACGACGACGTGCGGGACGTCGGCGGATTCCACGAACTTCTGGAACCAGCGCTCCAGGCCCAGCCCGTTGTCGAGAATGAGATCGGCCTTCGACGCCTTCTTGATGTCGTCGGGGGTGGGTTCGTAGTCGTGGATCTCGGCGCCGGGCTTGGTGATCGACTCGACCGTCAGGTCGTCGCCGGCAATGTTCCTCGCGATGTCCTGCAACACGGTGAAAGTGGTGAGGACGACGGGTTTGTTGTGTGACTTCGGGGGATTGGCAGCGCCGCAGCCAGTTAGGGCGAGCGCGACTGCCGCGACGAGCCCGATGACCATGGCGTGAGGGGAGCGATGCATGGAGACCTCCTTGGAGTTGTGAAACTTAAAAGTTCGGTCAACCTAAGTTCAAGGCGAGGCTACATCGTGAGGATGGCGGGTGCCACCGTGAGTTTCTGGTGGGATGGGTGCAGGAGACATGTCCTCGCCATCGGCGAAGGCCTTCGTCAACCAGCTTTTCTGGGTGGTGATTCGGCAAGGTGGCAGGCTTGAGGTCATGGATGAGGTGAAGATCAGCGGTACCGACGATGTGACGATCACCCTGGATCGCCCCCGAGCCATCAATTCGTTGTCCGGCGAGATGCTGGCGGCCATCGGGAAGGCCGTCGAGGATTCGCCGCGCAGTATCGACCTGTCAGGCGCGGGAGAGCGCGGTTACTGCTCCGGGGCTGACATCCGTGAGCTCAGGTCGCTGGCTCTGGAGGATCCCGAGGCTGCCGGCGACTGGTTGGATTTCGAGTACGACGTCGATGCGGCGATCGCGGCGGTCCACTCCGGAACCGCGCATCTGCACGGGATCTCCATGGGCGGTGGTCTTGGTCTGGCCCTTCGCCTCAAGCAGGTCGAGGCACGAGAGGACCTCGTTCTGGCGATGCCGGAGACGGGTATTGGGCTGTGGCCCGACGTCGGTGTGTCTTTCGAGCTGTCCCGCGCCCCGCGGTATGTCGGGCGCCACCTGGCCATGACGGGAGCCTCCATCGACGCAGCCTCGGCGCTGTGGGCTGGTCTGGTGGACGAGGTCGTTGACGCCGACGGCAATCCTGCTGACGTCGATCCAGTTGCATGCCAGCTGGCCCGCGATGCGGTGTGGATCCAGGAGTGCTACGACACCGACGACCCGGTTGAGGTGTGTCGTCGACTGGCTGATCGCCCGGAGGAAGCCGCACGCAAGACCGCTGGGCATATCGCAACCCGCTGCCCGTTGTCGGTGGCCGTCGCGCTGGCAGCCGTCATCAAGGCTGAGAGTGCGTCAGGACTCGCTGAGGTTTTGGAGACTGATCGAGCCTTGGGGCGCTCCTTCATGCGCGACTCGGACTTCTGCGAGGGGGTGCGGGCTCAGCTGGTCGACAAGGACCGCAACCCCCACTGGTCACACGAGAGCCTGGCCGACGTCCCCGCGCGTCGTGTCGAGGAGATGTTCGACCCGTCCTGAGTCACAGGTCGTAGTCGACGACGACGGCCGCGTGGTCGGAGGTGCGCTCGGCATAGGAGGGGTCTCGGTCGATCTCGGCTGTGACGGCCTTCCTCGCCAGCTCCGGTGAGGCCAGGTGATAGTCGATACGCCATCCGGCGTCATTGACGAAGGCCTTGCCACGCCAGCTCCACCAGGAATAGGGGCCGTTGACGTCAGGGTGCTGGGCGCGCACGACGTCGACGAGGGTCTCGGGAGACAGGATGGTGTCGAACCACTGCCTCTCCTCGGGCAGGAATCCCTCGTTGCGTTGGTTGGACTTCCAGTTCTTGAGGTCGGCGTTCTCATGGGCGATGTTGAAGTCGCCCATGAGAAGGACATGACGCCCCTGGGCCGCGCACTCCTGGCGTCGGGTCGCCAGGTACTCACGGAACCCGGCGAGGAAGGTCATCTTGCGGTCCTGCTTGGCTATGGACTTCTCGTCCTTGGGGTCCGGAGTGGCTCCCTTGGGCAGGTACAGGCAGGCGACGGTGACGGGTGCGTCGGCGAGATCAACCTCGATGTAGCGCCCCTCCTCAGCGAAGGGAAGCAGCTCAGCTGGTAGTCGATCGGTGATTCCGGTGCGGACCTCGTCGAGATTGGGTGTCTCCCCGGGGGGCATGACGAGGTGGGTGCCCCAGGATCTGACCTCGGCCGGAGCGGTGCGGGTGAGCAGGGCGACGCCATTGCGTCCGGCCAACGAACCCGGCGCCCAGGAGACGTGACGATCGCCGAACGCCCCCTCCGGGAGATCGGCGGGACGGCAGCGCACCTCCTGCAGGCCGATGACGTCGCAGTCACGGGTCTCCATCCAGTCGGAGAATCCCCGTTTCAGGGCAGCTCGGATGCCGTTGACGTTGAAGCTGGCGATGCGCATGGGGAGAGTTTGTCACAGGGTGACGACGCAGTGACGCGACGGCTGTTCGGCATCACTCGTAGAGGTACCCGACGAAGGCCTTTCCCTCCTCGCGGGCGATGTCATGGAGTCCACACGACTCGTAGAAGGCGACGATCTCGGGGATGTCGTCGGAGAGCAGGACGATCTGGCGCAGCCCCGAGTAGTGCTCCATCATCGACGTCAGCAGGTGGCGGCCAATCCCATGCCGCTGCCACTTCGGATGAACCAGTAGGTCCTGAATGAGGGCGACCTGGACGCCGTCAGATATGGCTCGTGAGAAACCGATGAGTTCATCGTCGATCCTGGCGCATCGCACCTGGTCGACTCGGTCGAGCAGCCCTTCCATCTTGTACGGGTGGGTGGTGTAGGCGGTTCAGCCAACCGAGTTGTACAGGGTCATCAAGTTGTACAGGGTCATCAATTCTTCGATGTGAGGGTGCTGATGGTCATAGGAGACACCCTGACATGTTGGTCCTGACATGTCGACATTGTCCAACTCGGCGTGCGGACGGGGAGCCTCATCACAAGGCCACATGCGGTGGTCCTGGCTGGTCCGTCGGGCTTGGTGACGGGCCGGATTGGTCACGACGCCGGCACGCCTGCTAGTATTTTCGATCGCTGGCTCGCGCCAGCAAGGCAGGTTGCCCGAGTGGCCAAAGGGAGCGGTCTGTAAAACCGTCGGTTCGCCTACGTTGGTTCGAATCCAACACCTGCCACGCAACCCCCGGGTCGGATGGATTCGGGGGTTGGTTTCGCCAAAGCAAGATTCTTGGCCGACTCGTTCGGTCGGGGAAACGGTAGAGGTGAAACGGCCTGGTTCGATTGATTACCGGTTCCCACAGGGGATTTCATTCCGGGGTCAGGAGATTCGGGTTTCAATTTGCCAACGACTGGAAGCTCGTGTAACTTTCTCATTCGTTGCCCCTATAGCTCAGTAGGCAGAGCGTCTCCATGGTAAGGAGAAGGTCAGCAGTTCGATTCTGCTTGGGGGCTCTGAGTGTGAATCGGCCCCACTCGCCCGGTGGGCCGGGCCCGAATGGGTGCCGAGGATCACATGGCGGGGTAGCTCAGGGGTAGAGCAAGCGGCTCATAATCGCTGTGTCGCGGGTTCGATTCCCGCCTCCGCTACCAAAACAAACCGGGGAAACTCGGGAGCGCACACTCCACACGGCTCGAAAGTAGGAAAGATGGCCAAGAAGTCCGGCGACGTTCGCCCGAAGATCACGCTCGCCTGCACCGAGTGCAAGGAGCGCAACTACATCACCAAGAAGAACCGCCGTAACAATCCTGATCGCATGGAGATGGCGAAGTTCTGCCCGCGCTGCCACAAGCACACCGCGCATCGCGAGACCCGCTGACGTCGGGTTTTCAATCCAAGAACCTTTGACGAGGGGTCACCTGAGGGTGGCTCCTCGTCTTTTCGCTCGTTTTCAAGGGTTCTGTGGCGTCGGGGGTCTGGGATAGCCTGAACGACATGCCGATCAGTCCTGATGACGTCGGGCGCACGTATCCGACGACAGATCCCTACCTCGTTACCGCGGAGAAGATCCGGGAGCTCGCCACCGCCTTGGGTGACACTGCTCCGGCCTACCGGGGGGACGACCCCATTGCTCCGCCCACATTTGCCATGGTGTTGGCGTCCCGGGCGTGGGAGGCACTGTTCGACGACGAGCAGCTTGGCCTCCAGCTGGAGCACATGATTCACACCGATCAGTCCTTCAACTGGATCCGTCCGCTCCACAAGGGTGACGAGGTCACCTCGACCTTGAGGATCACCTCGGTTCGCATCCGGGGCAACACCGACATCATCGGCATCGACGTCTCCTTGGACCACGTCAATGGCGAGCATCTCGGCAACGCCACCTCGACCTTGTGGCACACCCGTCCGGAGGCGAATGCATGAGCGCGCAGCTGACGGAAGGTCAGACATTCGGGCCGCGAGCCATCGGTGTCACCCGGACCACCTTGGTCCGCTATGCCGGTGCGTCAGGGGACTTCAATCCGATCCACCACAGCGACCGTGCTGCCCGGGAGGCCGGCATGGACGGCGTCATTGCCCACGGCATGTGGACGATGGGGGCGGCCCTGGGTGCCGTCATCGAGTGGGTCGGGGGGCCTGAGCAAGTACTGTCCCAGAGAGCTCGCTTCACTCGCCCGGTGCTCGTCCCCGACACCAAGGAGGGGGCGTCCATCGAGGTCGCCGCCACGGTTCGCAGGGTTGTTGATGACACCGCGATCCTTGGCGTCGACGTCAAGTGCGGCGGACAGTCCGTTCTCGGACGAGTTGAGGTCGTCATCAAGCAGGGGGAGCAGTGAGTACCACTGTCATCGGCCCCTACGAGGACGACGACCCCACCGAGGCATGCAGCACCATCCATCACGAGGCGATGGGCGCGACGACCACCCTCATCGGAGGGGACGACGTCCCGCTCGCCCCGCTCACGACGTTCAAAGTGGGTGGCCCGGCCCGTCATCTCGTCATCGCCACGACCAATGACGAGCTCCTGCAAACCGTCCGCGACTGCGATCGACGCGGCGAGCCCTGTCTTGTGCTCGGAGGCGGTTCCAACGTCCTCGTCGGCGACGATGGATTCGACGGCACCGTCGTGCGTGTCGCGACCTCGGGACTGTCCGCCGAGGTGTCTTCATGCGGTGGTGCTCTGGTGACGGTTGCCGCCGGTCAGGTTTGGGACGACTTCGTCGTCCACGCCATCGAGCAGGAGTGGATCGGCCCGGAGTTCCTCTCCGGCATACCTGGTCTCGTCGGCTCGACGCCGATCCAGAATGTCGGCGCCTATGGCGTGGAGGTCTGCGAGTTCATCGCCCGGGTGCGTACCTGGGACCGTGTCGATGACACCCAGCGCACCTTCACCGCGGACCAGTGCGGCTTCGGCTACCGCTCCAGCCGGTTCAAGGCCGAACCAGACCGCTATGTCGTCCTGGACGTCACCATGCAGTTCAACCTCGGTACTCGGTCGCTCCCGGTGCGCTATGCCGAGCTGGCGCGTCGTCTGGGGGTCGAGTCAGGAGAGAGGGCCAACACCTCCGAGGTCCGCGAGACCGTCCTGGAGGTGCGTGGTGGCAAGGGCATGGTCCTCAACCTTGATGACCACGACACCTGGAGTGCGGGGTCCTTCTTCACCAACCCGTTGGTGGCTCCCGACGAGGTTCCGGAGGCTGCACCCGCTTTTGTCCAGCCTGATGGTCGTGTGAAGACCAGCGCCGCATGGCTCATCGACCACGCCGGATACGGCAAGGGGTTCATGGTGGCCGAGGACTCCCCGGCTAGCCTGTCGACCAAGCACGTGCTGGCCCTGACCAACCGCGGCAGCGCCAGCTCCGACGACCTCACTGCTCTGGCGCGCACCATCATCGAGGGAGTTCGCGACGCGTACGGCATCACCTTGGTGCCTGAACCACGCCTCGTCGGTTGCGCCATCTGAGGTCGATGGAACTCGTCCAGACCGACGACCCTCCAACCTCGTATGGCCGGGTGTGGAGGGTCGCCTGTCATTGTGGCGGACCCAGGGGCCATAATTGGCCTATGCTGACCCCGCTGACCGACTTGTCCCCCGATGACCTGTCCGCCCTGCACGAGCAGCTGAGCGATGAGCATGCCGAGCTCGTCGCCCGTGGTGTCTCTCTCAACATCACCCGCGGCAAGCCTTCCCCGGCACAGCTTGACCTCAACGCGGACCTGCTTACGATTGATATCCCTTCCCACGCCGAGGACGGCCAGGATGTCCGCAACTACGGAGGCAACCGCGGACTCACCGAGATTCGCCGTATCTTCGGTGAACTGCTGGGGGTCGACGTCGATCACATCATCGCTGCCGACAACTCCAGCCTGTCGATCATGCACGATCTCGCGATGTTCGCCTTCGTCCATGGCATCGCGGGTGAGAAGCCGTGGTTCGGCCAGAACGTCAAGTTCATCGCCCCGGTCCCCGGCTACGACCGCCACTTCGCCATCTGCGAGCACCTCGGTATCGAGATGATCCCGGTGGAACTGGGGGAGCACGGCCCTGACGTCGACGAGGTGGCCAAACTGGCCGCCGACCCGTCCGTCAAGGGCATGTGGGTGGTGCCGATGTACGCCAACCCGAACGGCGTCGTCTACGACGAGGAGACCGTTCGCGCCCTGGTGTCCATGCCTGCCGCCCCTGATTTCCGTATGTGGTGGGACAATGCCTACGCCCTGCATCACCTGACCGACACCGAGCGTCCACCGCTGCCAGTGCTGCAGTGGGCCGAGGAGGCTGGTAACCCTGACCGCGTCTTCGAGCTCGCCTCGACCTCCAAGATCACCTTCGCCGGCGACGGCATCTCCTTCCTGGCCTCCTCGAAGGCCAACCTGGACTGGTACCTGGGGCATGCGGGGATCCGCTCGATCGGCCCTGACAAGGTCAATCAGTTGCGTCACGCGAAGTACCTGGGTGACGCCGAGGGTGTTCGCAAGCTCATGCGTGCCCACCGCGAGATCCTCGCCCCGAAGTTCGCCCTCGTCGACGAGATCCTCACCAGCCGCCTCGGCGGTCGTGGGGTCGCCACGTGGACCCATCCGACCGGCGGTTACTTCATCACCCTCGACGTCATGGATGGCACGGCTTCTCGCGTGGTAGCCCTGGCCAAGGAAGCCGGCATTGCCCTCACCCCGGCCGGGGCGTCTCACCCGCTGCACGATGACCCGCACGATCGCACCATCCGTCTGGCGCCGTCCTTCCCTAGCATGGGCGAGCTGCGAGAGGCCATGGAAGGTGTCTCGACCTGCGTCCTGCTGGCAGCCGCTGAGAAGCTTTTCGCCAGCTGAGAGAGGCCTTTCTGCAATTCGGCGAAACCCCGTATGCTGGCCTCGCACGCGCGAGAAGTGTGTGGGGCCGTTGGCGTTGCGTATCCTGAAGGCCTACTGGTCCGCTGAGTTTCAGCAGGAGGGGGCATACCCGTGGCTCACGACGACGGACTCAATCTGTTCGACGACCCGGACGATTTCGAGGGCGAGAACGGCGTCGACCCTGACGCCAGCGAGGCACCTCGTCGTGGACTCCCCGCCGGGGGTGCTGAGCCGACTGCCGGACGGCGCGGTTATGACCCGGACGAGGAGGACGCCACCGTCGATGAGCTTCTCGAGGAGCACTCTGACGACGATGATGAGGACCGTGCGGCATCGGCAACGGCGGCCAGACGCAAGCGTCGTTGGCCGAAGGTCTTCCTCGTCATCGTCCTGGCGCTGCTGCTCATCGTCGTCGGCATCATCGCCTACTACCTGCGGTCGATCAATGTTGGTATGAACAACGTCAATCGCGCCCCGGTGGCGGTTCAGGGCACTCGTCCGCCGTCGGTCGAGACCGGTGCACAGACCTTCGTCCTCGTCGGGTCGGACTCCCGCGGATGGGATCGTGGCCGTTCTGACACCCTCATGGTTGCCTACCTGCCCGCCGATCGCGAGAAGCTCTACCTCATCAGCTTCCTGCGTGACATGTGGGTGACGATCCCGGCCAATGACGTCGTCAAGAAGGATTCCAAGGCCAAGATCAACGCTGCCTACTCGTGGGGTGGCATGCCTCTGACGATCAAGGTGTTGGAGGAGCTGACGAACGTCAAGATGGACCACGGCGTCGTCATCGACTTCAATGGGTTCAAACAGCTCAGCAGGGACCTCGGCGGCATCCAGGTCTACAACTCGCAGGAATTTGACAGCCTCGGTCACCACTTCGACAAGGGCAGCGTCACCCTTGAGGGCGACGCGGCCTTTGCCTACGTCCACGAACGCAAGAGTCTCACACATGGTGACGTGGACCGTGCAGCGAACGAGCGCGCCGTCCTCACCGCGATGATCGACAAGATCTTTTCGATGGACACGCTGACGAACCCGAAGAAGTTCTCCCAGGTGGTCTCCGACGTCGGCTCGACGATGACGGTCGACGATGCGCTCACCAACAAGGAGGTGCGCAAGCTGGCCACCAGCCTCAAGTTCGACTCCGGGGCTGGCATCGTCTCCGTGCAGGCCCCGATCAAGGGTTACGGCAAGTCAAAGGACGGGCAGCAGTACGACATCGTCGACGAGGCCGGTATGCAGGAGTTGGCACAAGCGATGCGGACTGACACCATGGACCAGTACGCGGCCAGACACCCTGCGTGATGGATGACCGGCGGGGAGTTTTGGAGAGGACCTGCGAGTCTGATTCGACGTGAGACCGAATCCTCTCCTATACTCCCTGTGCTGGCGTTGCCCACCAGGCAGCGCCGAAGGGCACTAGCTCAATTGGCAGAGCAGCGGTCTCCAAAACCGCAGGTTGGGGGTTCAAGTCCCTCGTGCCCTGCGAGACGCATGTGCGGGGCGTATCCCTGGTGCGCAGCCGTGGCGAAGTCCTGGTCCACGGCACCAACCGTCAGGCAGGACCCGAAGGAACAGCGTGACCGACGAGAAGCGAAACCTCAGTGACGGAGACGATCCTTCCGTCGAGGGCGAGCTGTCTCCGAGGGGGGAGGATCTTGCATCCCGCAACCTTACGGAGGCGCAGGAGTACGACGTCGTCGATCCCGAGGCTGAGGAGTTGACGACTCCTGACGATGTCGTCGACAAGACTCCTGACAAGGCCGACCCCGAAGACATGGTGGTCGACGATCCCGAGCAGCTCGAGGAAGCCGAGAAGGCTGCAGTTTCCGCTCGTTCCAGCCGTCCGGTTCGCAAGAAGGACGCCGCTGGCAAGCCAGCTCGACATGGCAAGCCGGTGCGCAAGGGTGCCAAGGAAGCTGACGCCGTGGACGGGAAGCCCGCAGCTGCTTCTGCTGCCAAGCCTGCTGGCCCTAGGCCGAAGCGCGAGTTGACCAAGGCTCCCGTCCGTAAGCAGAGCAGCAAGCAGAAGGCTGCCGAACAGGGCAGCCATCGCACCGGCCCGGTGACCTTCACGAAACAGTCGGTTGCCGAACTGCGCAAGGTCAAGTGGCCCACCGGCGACGAGCTGGGCCAGTACTTCCTCGTCGTCCTTGTTTTCGTTCTGCTCATCATCGCTTACGTCAGTGGCTTGGACGTCCTCTTCGGATGGATCATCATCAAGCTCTTTGGCAACTGACGATCACATTGGAGAATTGATCTGTGACTGACAGCCCCCATTTCAGCGAGAACGACGACGTCGAGATCAACCTCGACGTGTTAACCCCTGACGAGACCGAGAAGAAGGACGATCAAGTCGACATTGACCTCGGAGACCTCGGCGAGGAGGACTCCGCCAAGGAGCCTGAGATTAACTTCGACTTCGGTGACGACAAGTCCGAGGAAGCCTCGGATGACGACATCGCCCGTAACCTCGGTATCGGCCAGGCTGCCGACGACGAGGAGAAGCCCGACGAGGACGAGCCAGCCGATGCCGGCAACCAGGACGCCGTCGACGCCGCCATTGAGGAGTTGCGCGACGAACTGTCCTCGAAGTTCGGCGAGTGGTACGTGCTGCACACCTACTCCGGCATGGAGAACAAGGTGAAGCAGAACCTCGACGCCCGCGTGCAGAACTTCAACATGGAGGACTACATCTTCGAGACGGTCGTCCCCACCGAAGAGGTCGTCGAGATCCGTAACGGCACCCGCCGCACGATCACCAGGGTGTACCTGCCCGGTTATGTGCTGGTGCGCATGGACCTGACCGACGACTCGTGGGGCATTGCGCGTCACACCCCGTCGGTGACCGGGTTCGTCGGTCAGTCGACCACCCCGATCCCACTGACCTTCGACGAGGTCGTCACGATGCTGACGCCGTCGGTCGTCGCCAAGGTCGCTCACGAGAACGCCGACAAGGCCCCCTCGCCCAAGGCCAAGCCGAAGGTCGAGGTCGCTGATTACGAGGTCGGCGAGTCGGTGCAGATCACCGATGGCCCCTTCGCCGGCGTCCCGGCCCAGATCACCGGGATCAACACCAACAACCAGCGTGTCAAGGCCTTGGTTGAGATCCTCGGACGTTCCACCCCGGTGGATCTCGAGTTCAACCAGATCGAGAAGATCTGAGAGTTTTTCGATTCTCTACGCGAGCCGGACCGTGATGGGTTCGGCCCGCGTCGTCTTTCGGCTGGCCGAGCACCGGTGTGATGCCTGCTGGTCATACCGTCGACCCCTTGATTTTGGACCCACCGGCCGAGTCGCTTAGACTTGATCGGTGCGTCTGTGTCCGGATGCTCGTCACGCCCGGACTCGCACTGGCGGTATCAACCGATGCCGTCACGACCGAAAGAAGGACCCATCAATGCCTGCTAAGAAGAAAGTAGCGGCTCTCGTCAAGGTCGCTCTCCAGGCTGGACAGGCCACCCCGGCCCCGCCAGTCGGTACCGCTCTTGGTCCCCATGGTGTCAACATCATGGAGTTCTGCAAGGCCTACAACGCTCAGACTGAGGGACAGCGCGGAAACGTCGTCCCGGTTGAGATCACCATCTACGAGGACCGCACCTTCAGCTTCGTCCTCAAGACCCCGCCGGCTGCTGAGCTCATTAAGAAGGCTGCCGGAATCAAGAAGGGCACCGAGAACCCGCTCACCCACAAGGTCGGCAAGATCACCAAGGATCAGGCCCGCGAGATCGCCGAGACCAAGATGCCTGACCTCAATGCCAACGACGTCGAGGCCGCCATGAAGATCGTGGCCGGCACCGCCCGCTCCATGGGCGTCGAGGTCGAGGCCTGAAGCTCACAACCCACAGACAGTTCTTGTGGAGGGGCACGCGCTGCCCTCACCACACCTGGTGAAAGGAACCAGACATGAAGCGCAGTAAGGCATATCGCGCAGCCGCTGAGAAGGTGAACTTCGACCAGCTCTACTCCCCGGAGGAGGGTCTGGCCATAGTCACATCCGGTGCGTCGGCCAAGTTCGACGAGACCGTCGACGTGGCCATCCGTCTCGGCGTCGACCCCAAGAAGGCCGACCAGATGGTTCGCGGTACCGTCAACCTTCCCAACGGCACTGGCAAGACGGCACGGGTCCTCGTCTTCGCCACCGGTGAGAAGGCCGAGGCCGCCCGTGCTGCGGGCGCCGACGAGGTCGGTGACGACGACCTCATCGCGAAGGTCCAGGGCGGATACCTGGACTTCGACTCCGTGGTCGCCACCCCGGACATGATGGGCAAGGTCGGTCGTCTGGGCCGCGTCCTCGGTCCCCGCGGCCTGATGCCGAACCCCAAGACCGGCACCGTCACCATGGACGTTGCCAAGGCCGTCTCTGACATCAAGGGTGGCAAGATCGAGTTCCGTACCGATCGTTACGCCAACCTCCACTTCCTCATCGGGAAGGTGTCCTTCGGACCGGAGAGGCTGGCTGAGAACTACTACGCCGCTCTCGACGAGATCCTGCGTCTCAAGCCGAACTCCGCCAAGGGTCGTTACCTGCGCAAGGTGACCGTCTCCTCGACGATGGGTCCGGGCGTGCAGATCGATCCTGCCTCCGCTCGCGTCGCTGAGTGACGAACTGACTGACGACGGCCCCTGCAGCCATGGTGCTGCGGGGGCCGTTCTGTGATGTCAGGGGGCGGGGTCACGCAAAGGACCAGATGCGGACAACAACTGCACCAACTCCGTCTTCGGGGCTGTGCCTGGTACTCCGGCGTCCGTGACCTGGACGAGGCCTTCCCCCGCACGGCATGGGTGATGCCGAGAGTGGTCGGCCCGTGTCGCTGGGGCGGGCAACGGGGGCCTTCCGCTCAATTTGGTCCACCGCTCTCCGTCAGTTATACTGTGCAAGTTGCCGTAGACCGCTGGCCGGGTTTCCCGCCAAGCACCCGGAGTGACGGATGGCCCGCGCAGGTGAACGCCGAGATGCTTTGCTACCCCGTCGTGCGCCTGTGCCCCGGGGTTTTCTTTTGTCCTCCCTGCGGCTCCGGTGCTGACAGCCCAGCTGCCAGCATGACGTACGAGAAGTGGGAAGGAGACCCAATGGCTAGGCCTGACAAGGTCGCCGCGGTCGCTGAGCTGAAGGAGAAGTTCTCCTCGGCCGACGCCACCGTGCTGACCGAGTACCGCGGTCTCTCCGTGTCGGCGCTCAAGGATCTGCGCCGTTCACTGGGGAGTGACGCCACCTATGCCGTTGCGAAGAACACCCTGACCCGCATTGCCGCCAAGGAGGCGGGTATCGAGGGACTTGACGAGCAGCTCGTCGGCCCCACCGCCCTCGCCTTCATCAACGGTGACGTGGCCTCCGTGGCTAAGGGTTTGAAGAACTTCGCAAAGGACAACCCGCTCCTGGTCATCAAGGGCGGCGTGATGGACGGCAACGTCCTCGACGCCGACCAGGTCAAGAAGCTTGCCGATCTCGAGTCCCGTGAGGTCCTCCTCGCCAAGCTCGCCGGTGGCCTCAAGGCCAACCTCACGAAGGCCGCTGTGGTCTTCAACGCCCTGCCGTCCAAGGCCGCCCGCGGCCTCGGCGCCCTGCAGGAGAAGGCTGCTGCTGATCCGTCCGTGATCGGTGGAGCTGGAGAGGCTTCCGACCAGGAGCCCAAGACAACCGAGACCCCTGAGGCGTCCGCCGCCCAGGACAACACCAACGAGTGAAAGGACGCCCATCATGGCGAAGCTCAGCAACGAAGAGCTCCTTGACGCTTTCAAGGAGATGACCCTCATCGAGCTCTCCGAGTTCGTGAAGCAGTTCGAGGAGACCTTCGACGTCTCCGCTGCCGCCCCCGTGGCTGTCGCCGCTGCTGCCGGTGCTCCGGCTGCCGGTGGCGAGGCCGCTGCCACTGAGGACGAGAAGGACGAGTTCGACGTCATCCTCGAGTCGGCCGGCGACAAGAAGATCCAGGTCATCAAGGAGGTCCGTGGCCTCACCAGCCTGGGTCTGAAGGACGCCAAGGACCTCGTCGAGGGCGCTCCGAAGCCCGTCCTCGAGAAGGCCAAGAAGGAAGACGCCGAGAAGGCCAAGGAGGCTCTCGAGGCCGCCGGTGCCACCGTCACCCTCAAGTGACCCGGTGAGGGTCGCCCGAAGTGGCGACTGAAAAACGTTGCGCCGCCCCCTTGTGGGGCGGCGCAATCGTATTTTAGTCTTCTCCCTGACCGAGATGGGATGTATTCCCAACAAGCTGACCGATGCTCCGGCTCAGGGAGCTTCGGTGATGTCTATAAGCGATGGCGGGACAATGCGAAAGACCATTATTGGAGGGCTTGCTACAGAGCTGTCCTGGCGATGAGCGCAGCAGTGATACCGATGGCTCAAGCCAGCGATCCTCCGGTTATCGGCGGCGAGCCCATGAGGATGGCGCCGTCTGGGGCGATGCCGTGCAATCCAGCTGGAGCACCGGTCGAAGTGGCCAGGACCGGGACCATATCGACGCAGGGGCAGGTGTTTCCGGCATGCGCTGGGGGCGGGTCGGTTGTTTTGCCCATGCGATTGGTGGTCCCTGGCAAAGTTAATCGAGTAGACGTTGGTAAGTTCTCGGTCAAGGTTAAGGGGCGGACAGCTTACCAAGAGCCCAAGAAGCAGTACTGGATTGATGAGGACACCGCTGGCCACGGCGGCAGCGCGTGGAACGTCAAAAAGGGTGATCCACGTGGTAAGTCTGACCTCGTGGTGTCTGTTACCGCGAGCGGTGTTCCACTACGCGGGAACATGATCGCGATTGCGGGGTGACGTCATGACCGGGACAAGGATTGAGCAATGGCCTTGGGATGGTGGCCCTGAGGTCGACTGGCTGCGCGGGTCTGGCGTCTGTGGGGCTGATCCCATTGGGGTGGTCACTGCTGGTGGCCGAGATCTTGTCGTCCTTGGCCCGCTGGACGACTGGCGGTCCAGCGACGGAAATCTGGGCTGTGGGGGAGTCCTGCTGGGTGGGGAAGGGCCGATCCTCGTCGTGTGGGACAGATCCGGTGTGCGGGTCCTACCGTCCGGGTGCCCGGCCCTGCCGTGGCTGGTCGTCGAACCCGAGGGGGAGCTCGCGGAGATACTGGCAGCCCTCATCCGTGCCGTGCCGAGTCAGTGGTGCCAGGAGTCCTCCGAGGACCTGCCCGAGAGTCAGGGTTCGGTCACCCTTCCCGAGGATCCCGAGTGGGCCGGTGCCCATCTACCGATCCCGGTTCCGCAAGGAGCCCCGGCAGAATACCTGCTGGTCGTCGGTCGTCGAGGCAGCAGTGTCGTCATGCGCGAATGTGCTGGCATCTGTGATGACTGGTGGCAGGACCCCGCTGATCTGGAGGCCGTCGACTGCGTTCCCGAGGGGATTGGCCTACCGGAGGGTTGGAATGGTGTGACCTTGGGTCGGACCCACGTCGGCCATCCCACCCTCGTCACCGAGGACGTGGCTGGGGCCAAGATCTTGTGTGGGGAAGTGGCCGGTGATCCGGTGGCTGAGATCGTCAACGGCCAGTTGCGTCGCCTCCGTGCCCCGGCGCTACCAACCTGTGCACTGCTCACCGTCAGGTCCACCGCTGAGGGCCGGGCACAACTGGACCCCGGTGCGACCCTCATCGTCACTGACGCCGAAATCCTTGCTGGGTGGGGAAGTACGGCTCGTCCTCATCGCTCCTTGCATCATCTCAGTGCGGAGGGTGACCACCTCGTCATCATCGACCATGGCCCATTGCTGCCGGCACATCGCCCGGCTGACCGGGCCCAGGAGTACCACAGTGCCACCGTGGTACGCCGCGAAAGAGGGGACGCACCGATCACAACGACCCTGTGGTGGGCTCCGGGCGACGACACACCCCGCCAGGTCGGGAATAACTGTTTGGCTGGTCATGTGATCGAAGGGTGGTATCACCCGTTCGTCGGAACGCCGGTCGATCCGTTGCTCCTCGGGCTGTGGCGAGAACTCGTCGGGTGAGCCCCTCGTCTTCCTCCGATGGCTGGGTCGCCCTGATTGTGGTTGCATTATTTGTGATAATGTCGTAAACTCATTCTTTGCACCATAGCCAGCGATCGCCCATGCTTGACATGGGCGGTTTGTCATGCCCCCAGGCCGGCCGACGGGTCGGTTGTAGGAGTTCTCGGAAGGACCGCACATTGGCCGCCACGCGCACTGCGTCGAAGAACACCAACGCCATTTCGCCCCAGTCGGGACGAATCTCATTCGCCAAGATTCACGAGCCGTTGGAGGTTCCCAACCTTCTCGACTTGCAGGTTGAGTCGTTCAACTGGCTTGTTGGCAACGAGATATGGCAGTCCCATGTGGACGCCGCCCTTGCAGAGGGGCGCACCGATATCAACACCAAGTCCGGCCTCGAGGAGATCTTTGAGGAGATCTCCCCGATCGAGGACTACTCCCAGACGATGTCCTTGTCTTTCCGGGATCACCGTTTCGAGGATCCCAAGCACAGCGTGGACGAGTGTAAGGATCGCGACACCACCTACGCGGCCCCGCTGTTCGTGACCGCGGAGTTCATGAATAACGAGACCGAGGAGATCAAGTCCCAGACGGTCTTCATCGGTGACTTCCCGCTCATGACCTCGAAGGGCACCTTCATCATCAACGGCACCGAGCGTGTCGTCGTCTCCCAGCTGGTGCGTTCCCCGGGTGTCTACTTCGAGAAGACCGCCGACAAGACCTCCGACAAGGATATCTTCACGTGCAAGGTGATTCCGTCGCGTGGCGCTTGGCTCGAGTTCGAGATCGACAAGCGCGACACCGTCGGAGTTCGTCTGGACCGTAAGCGCAAGCAGAACGTCACCGTTTTCCTCAAGGCCCTCGGCTGGACCGCTGACCGCATCCTCGAGGAGTTCGGCGACTACGAGTCGATCCGTCAGACCCTCGAGAAGGATCACGGCGTCGAAACTCAGGATCAGGCGCTGCTGGACATCTACAAGAAGCTGCGTCCTGGCGAGCCGCCGTCCCGTGACGCCGCCCAGCAGCTGCTCGAGAATTACTATTTCAACCCGAAGCGCTACGATCTGGCCAAGGTTGGTCGTTACAAGATCAACAAGAAGCTCGGTCTGTCCCTGCCGTTCGACCAACAGGTGCTGACGATCGACGACATCGTCGCGGCGATCCACTACGTGTGCGCCCTGCACGAGGGCACCGAAATGCTCCCGCGCGAGGGACGCGACGACATCGTCGTCGAGGCCGACGACATCGACCATTTCGGCAACCGCCGTCTGCGCACCGTCGGCGAGCTCATCCAGAATCAGCTGCGTACCGGTCTTGGTCGGATGGAGCGTGTCGTGCGTGACCGCATGACCACCCAGGACATCGAGGCCATCACCCCGCAGACCCTGATCAACATCCGCCCGGTGACAGCCGCGATCAAGGAATTCTTCGGAACCTCCCAGCTGTCGCAGTTCATGGACCAGAACAACCCGCTGGCCGAGATGACCCACAAGCGTCGTCTGTCGGCCCTGGGACCCGGCGGTCTGTCCCGTGACCGCGCCGGCATGGAGGTTCGAGACGTCCACCCGTCGCACTACGGTCGTATGTGCCCAATTGAGACCCCTGAGGGTCCGAACATCGGTCTGATTGGTTCGCTGGCCTCCTTCGCCCGCGTCAACGCCTTCGGCTTCATCGAGACCCCGTACCGTAAGGTCATCGACGGGCAGGTCACCGACCAGGTCGTCTACCTGACCGCGGACGAGGAGGATCGTCACGTCATCGCCCAGGCCAACGCCAAGGTCGATGACGACGGCCGTTTCGTCAACGATCGCGTCCTGGTGCGCCAGCGTCACGGCGAGGCCGACGAGGTCCCGAACTCCGAGGTCGACTACATGGACGTCTCCCCGCGCCAGATGGTGTCGGTGGCGTCCGCCCTCATCCCGTTCCTCGAGCACGACGATGCCTCCCGAGCCCTCATGGGCGCCAACATGCAGCGTCAGGCCGTGCCGCTGGTGCGTACCGAGGCTCCGTTCGTCGGAACCGGTATGGAGTACCGCTGTGCGGTTGACGTCGGTGACGTCACCCTCGCCGAGAAGGCAGGTTCGGTCCTGTCGGTGAGTGCTGACCTCATCGACATCGCCTGCGACGACGGCACCTACCAGACCTACAAGCTGGAGAAGTTCCGTCGCTCCAACGCCGGTACCTGTATCAACCAGCGTCCGCTGGTCACGGTGGGGCAGCGTGTCGAGGTCGGTACCCCGCTTGCTGACGGCCCGTCGACGGACAAGGGCGAGCTCGCTCTCGGCCGCAACATGCTGGCCGCCTTCATGCCGTGGCAGGGCCTCAACTACGAGGACGCCATCATCCTGTCCCAGCGCATCGTCTCCGACGACGTCCTCACCTCGATCCACATCGAGGAGCACGAGGTCGACGCCCGTGACACCAAGTTGGGCGCTGAGGAGATCACGCGGGACATCCCGAACGTCTCCGAGGACATGCTGGCCAACCTGGACGAGAACGGCATCGTGCGCATCGGAGCCGAGGTCGGTACCGGCGACATCCTCGTCGGCAAGGTCACCCCGAAGGGCGAGACCGAGCTGACTCCTGAGGAGCGTCTGCTGCGCGCCATCTTCGGTGAGAAGGCCCGCGAGGTCCGCGACACCTCCCTCAAGGTTCCCCACGGTGAGGAGGGCACCGTCATCGGCGTGCGCGTGTTTGACGCCGAGAACGGTGACGAGCTGGCCCCCGGAGTCAACCAGATGGTTCGCGTCTACGTCGCTCAGAAGCGCAAGATCTCGATCGGTGACAAGCTCGCCGGACGTCACGGTAACAAGGGTGTCATCTCGAAGATCCTGCCCGTCGAGGACATGCCGTTCCTGCCGGACGGCACCCCGGTTGACATCATCCTCAACCCACTGGGTGTGCCTTCCCGTATGAACGTCGGTCAGGTGCTCGAGATGCACCTCGGTTGGATCGCCCACTCCGGCTGGGACATCACCCAAGCCGAGGGCGACTGGGCCGAGCGTCTGCGCGAGGTCGGTCTCATCGACGTCCCCGAGGAGTCCCGTCTGGCCACCCCGGTCTTCGACGGTGCCACGGAGGAGGAGATCACCGGTCTGTTGCAGTACGGTCACCCGACCCGCGACGGCGACATGCTCGTCGACGCCGACGGCAAGGCCACCCTCTTCGACGGTCGTACCGGCGACCCCTTCCCGTCCAAGGTGGGTGTCGGCTACATGTACATGCTGAAGCTGCACCACTTGGTCGACGACAAGATCCACGCCCGTTCCACCGGTCCGTACTCGATGATCACCCAGCAGCCCCTTGGTGGTAAGGCCCAGTTTGGTGGTCAGCGATTCGGCGAGATGGAGGTGTGGGCCATGGAGGCCTACGGCGCCGCCTGGGCGCTGCAGGAGCTGCTCACCATCAAGTCCGATGACGTTCCCGGCCGTGTCAAGGTCTACGAGGCGATCGTCAAGGGCGAGAGCATCCCGGAGCCGGGCATCCCCGAGTCCTTCAAGGTACTCGTCAAGGAGATGAAGTCGCTCTGCCTGAACGTGGAGGTGCTCAACTCGGAGGGCCAGGAGATCGATCTGCGCACCTCCGACGAGGACACCCGGTCCGGTCTGGGTATCGACATCGGGCGTCGCCCCGGTGCCGACAACGCCATGGCCGACTGACCTGCCCATTCTGCCGGGGCGACGACGTCGCCCCGGTCCCTGAACACAGTCCGTTTGACGGGGGTGGGGACGGGCCCGGACAACCCGCCCCACACAGACACCCCGACTGGAACCCCTCCTGACGAGGAGGGGCTACCACCCACCCAGGTGGGGGAAAGAGAACAATCGTGCTGGACACCAACTACTACGACCGGTTGCAGATCGGCCTGGCCACGGCCGACCAGATCCGTGCGTGGAGCCACGGCGAGGTCAAGAAGCCCGAGACCATCAACTACCGCACCCTCAAGCCCGAGCGTGACGGCCTCTTCTGCGAGAAGATCTTCGGCCCGACCCGTGACTGGGAGTGCTACTGCGGCAAGTACAAGCGCGTCCGCTTCAAGGGCATCATCTGTGAGCGCTGTGGCGTCGAGGTGACCCGTTCCAACGTGCGTCGTGAGCGCATGGGACACATCGAGCTGGTCGCCCCGGTGACCCACATCTGGTACTTCAAGGGAGTTCCCTCCCGTCTGGGTTACCTGCTCGACATTGCCCCGAAGGACCTCGAGAAGGTCATCTACTTCGCGGCCTACATGATCACCGCCGTCGATGAGGAGGCTCGCCACCGCGACCTGCCGTCGTTGGAGGCCAAGGTGCAGACCGAGCGCTCCCGCATGGAGCAGCGTCGTGACTCCGAGCTGGAGGCCCGCCGGGTCAAGCTCGAGGAGGACATGGCTCAGCTCGAGGCCGACGGTGCCAAGGCTGACACCCGTCGCAAGGTCAAGGACGGCGCCGAGAAGGAGCTCAAGCACATCGAGACTCGGGCCCAACGCCAGATCGATCGTCTCGACGCTGTGTGGGATCGCTTCAAGAACCTCAAGGTTCAGGACCTTGAGGGTGACGAGATCCTCTACCGCGAGATGAAGTCGCGCTTCGGCAAGTACTTCGAGGGTTCGATGGGCGCCGAGGCGATCAAGCGTCGTCTCCACGACTTCGACCTCGCCGCCGAGTCCGAGAAGCTGCGCGAGATCATCAAGACCGGCCGCGGCCAGAAGAAGACCCGCGCCCTCAAGCGCCTCAAGGTCGTGCAGGCCTTCCTCGAGTCCGGCAACTCGCCGGAGGGCATGGTCCTGGACTGCGTCCCGGTCATCCCGCCGGATCTGCGCCCGATGGTGCAGCTCGACGGTGGCCGCTTCGCCACCTCGGACCTGAACGACCTCTACCGTCGCGTCATCAACCGAAACAACCGCCTCAAGAGGCTGGTTGACCTCGGCGCCCCGGAGATCATCGTCAACAACGAGAAGCGCATGCTCCAGGAGTCCGTCGACTCACTGTTCGACAACGGTCGCCGTGGGCGTCCGGTGAGTGGGCCGGGCAACCGTCCGCTCAAGTCGCTGTCTGACATGCTCAAGGGCAAGCAAGGTCGTTTCCGTCAGAACCTGCTCGGTAAGCGAGTCGATTATTCCGGCCGTTCGGTCATCGTCGTGGGCCCGCAGCTCAAGATGCACCAGTGCGGTCTGCCGAAGGCCATGGCCCTAGAACTGTTCAAGCCCTTCGTCATGAAGCGTCTGGCCGACCTCGAGCACGCCCAGAACGTCAAGTCCGCCAAGCGCATGGTCGAGCGCCAGCGTCCCGTGGTGTGGGACGTCCTCGAGGAGGTCATCAAGGAGCACCCGGTTCTGCTGAACCGTGCACCTACCCTGCACCGTCTGGGTATCCAGGCCTTCGAGCCCCAGCTCATCGAGGGCAAGGCCATCCAGCTTCACCCGCTTGTCTGCTCGGCCTTCAACGCTGACTTCGACGGTGACCAGATGGCTGTGCACCTGCCGCTGAGCCCTGAGGCCCAGGCCGAGGCCCGCGTCCTGATGCTGTCGACGAACAACATCCTCAAACCGGCTGACGGTCGCCCGGTCGCCCTGCCCTCGCACGAGATGATCATCGGCGCCTACTACCTGACGATGGCCCTTGACGGCCTCAAGGGTGAGGGACGTGCTTTCTCCTCGCTGGCCGAGGCAATCATGGCCCATGATCTCGGCGAGCTCGAGATCGGTGCCAAGATCAAGCTGCGTCTCAAGGGCGTCGTGCCGCCGCACGGCGAGACGGTTCGCGCTGACGGCTCCGTCATCCTCGACACCACCCTGGGACAGGCCCTGTTCAACGAGGTGCTGCCGGACGACTACCCGTATGTCGACTACCTCGTCGGCAAGAAGCAGATTGGCAAGATTGTCAACGACCTCAGCGAGCGGATGACCCAGCTCGAGGTGGCCCACGTCCTCGACAACCTCAAGAACATCGGCTACAAGTGGGGTTCGCTGTCCGGCGTGACCGTCTCCATCGGCGACGTCCAGACCCCGCCGACCAAGCCGGAGATTCTGGCGGGGTACGAGGCTCGCGCCGCCAAGGTCGACCGAGAGTACGACCGTGGTGCCGTGACCGAGGAGGAGCGTCGTCAGGATCTCATCCAGATCTGGACCGAGGCCACTGCTGAGCTGACCTCCGCCATGGAGGCCAACTTCACCCAGACCAACCCGGTTCACATGATGGTCGACTCGGGCGCTCGAGGCAGTATGACCCAGATGCGTCAGATCGCCGCTATGCGCGGTCTGGTGGCTGACCCGAAGGGTGACATCATTCCTCGTCCGATCAAGTCCAACTTCCGCGAGGGCCTGACGGTTCTGGAGTACTTCATCTCCACTCACGGTGGTCGTAAGGGACAGGCTGACACCGCTCTGCGTACCGCTGACTCCGGTTACCTGACTCGTCGTCTGGTCGACGTGTCCCAGGACGTCATCGTCCGCGAGGAGGACTGTGGCACCACCCGTGGCATGCCCAAGACCATTGCTGTCGACGCCGGCAACGGCAACTTGGTGCGCGCCGAGGGGCTGGACACCGCGGTGTACGCCCGATGCCTGGCTGCCGACGCCCTCGACGCCAATGGCAATGTCGTGGTGGCGGCCAACTCCGATCTCGGTGACGAGGAGATCTCCAAGCTCATCGCTGCTGGTATCTCGCAGATCAAGGTGCGTTCGGTGCTCACCTGCACTGCAGCCCAGGGCTGCTGCGCTCGTTGCTACGGACGTTCACTGTCGACCGGTCACCTGGTTGACGTCGGTGAGGCCGTCGGCATCATCGCTGCTCAGTCGATTGGTGAGCCTGGCACCCAGCTGACGATGCGTACCTTCCACACCGGTGGTGTCGCTGGTGACGACATCACCCAGGGTCTTCCCCGTGTCGTCGAGCTCTTCGAGGCCCGTAGCCCGAAGGGCAAGTCGCCGCTGGCCGAGGCCGCTGGTGTCATCCGCATCGACGAGTCCGACAACCGTCGCAAGCTCGTCCTGGTACGTGACGACGGCGAGGAGGACGTGGAGTACGTGCTGCCGCGCCGTGCCCGTCTCGAGTTCGACCTCGACGGCACTCACCGTGTCATTCGTGACGGAGTGCGGGTTGCCGCAGGTGAGCAGCTCATGGGTGGCACCGCCGACCCGCAGGACGTGCTGCGTATCTCCGGTGTTCGCCGGGTGCAGGAGTACCTCGTCAAGGAGGTTCAGAAGGTCTACAACACCCAGGGCGCTGGCATCCACGAGAAGCACATCGAGATTGTCATTCGCCAGATGCTTCGCCGCATCACCGTCATCGAGTCCGGTGACACCCAGATGATGCCTGGAGAGCTGGTGGACCGTAACTCCTACGAAAACGCCAACCGCAAGGCTGTCGCCGAGGGTGGTCGCCCGGCTGAGGGTCGTCCGGTGCTCATGGGCATCACGAAGGCCTCGCTGGCCACCGAGTCCTGGCTGTCGGCTGCCTCCTTCCAGGAGACGACGAAGGTGCTCACCGATGCCGCCATCAACGGCAAGACGGACACCTTGGTCGGCCTCAAGGAGAACGTCATCCTCGGTAAGCTCATCCCGGCCGGAACGGGCCTGGAGGTCTACCGCAACATGAGGGTGGAGCCGACCGCGGAAGCCAAGGCTGCTGCGTTCACGATGAACTACGACCCGTTCGACTACGACTTCGGTTCGGGGTCGGGCGCGGCTGTTCCGCTCGACGATCTGGATCTGGGTGATTTGAGCTGAGGCTAGGACCCGGCTGCGAAAGCCTCTCCTCCCCACGTGGGGAGGAGAGGCTTTTGTATGAGGCCTGAACGTCGGTCAGGGTGCCGTTGTCCTTGACATCGGTGCTATTGATCTCGACTTTGTCGAGGTGACGGGGCCGGGGAGGATCTCTGCATGTTCATGCGGGGGATCGGCAAGCTGCGATCTCCGCTGGCAAGGCCGTCGTTTATGGACCTGTGACTGACACCTGGGTTGCCGGTGGTCAGCATGGTGGTCAGTCGGCGGGGGCGTCGAGGGGCCAGGCTGCTGCCAAGTTTACTGATCAGCCGTCTGGAGCGCAGGCCGGATCGGTGCGCCGCTCGGTGGTACTACGACGGACTGGCGAGGCGTGATTGGAGGCGTAGACTGCGGTGGTACGCCTGCTAAGGTGCTTGCTGTGTTACGAGGGGATAGCGGGATGAAGCGAACAGCTCTGACGGGGATGGTTGCAGCATGCTTGGGACTGGCCGTTTTCGTAGGGACGGCTCCGGGGGCAAGTGCGCACCAGGTTGCTCCCGTTCCCGTTCCGACATCCCGGGCCACTGCGGATGCCCGCCCGACTCATCGTGCATCGGTGCATGTGAGTGTTGGCGTCAGCCTGCCGACTCACCATCGGGGCATCGTGCCTCCGGAGATTCGTGGCGGCACCGTTTACCTGCCGGACGTCAGTGCTGGCCCCATCATCCTGCCGACCGTCAAGGGCGGGACGATCGCCCTTCCCGACGTCAAGGGCGGCACCATCACCCTTCCCGACGTCAGTGGACGTCCCATCGTCCTGCCGAAGATTGAGGGTGGGACGGTGAGCATTCCGCCGATCGTCTTCCCCTCCATGCATGCCATGGGCAGCCTTCGCGTCAACGGAACGATCAGGGGACAGGTCAACGACAAGGGCCATGGTAACTTCCTGGCTGCGGGCGGCGTGGGTGCTCCTGTGTCTCGCCCGGTGGCCCTTCCTCGAACGGGTGCCTGAGGAGCTGCGGACGCAGCGCTTTTCATCTGTGGAGTTTGATTTCCATGGGGTTTCGTGGCGCCCCCGGTGCGCCTCCTCGCAGCGTCGCTGAGTTTGACCCCCTGAAACCCGGGAGATACGCTGTTAACGCGTGTCCGGTTCGACCGGATACTTGTGCGTGCCCTGGCATGGCGACAAACGACCACTCGAGTTGCTGCGAGAAGGTCTGCCCGTGCGGAGTTCGCACGGCACTCCCAATCTGCAGCGAGGGGCAGCGGTGATCCCGACGCAGCGATGGAGGGGTGCACAGCCAGGGAATTCCGAACCCACCAGACGGAAAGAGATACCAGCCGGTGCCTACAATCCAGCAGCTGGTCCGCAAGGGCCGCACTGACAAGATCAGCAAGAACAACACGCCTGCCCTCAAGGGCTCGCCGCAGCGTCGTGGCGTGTGCACCCGTGTGTACACCACGACGCCGAAGAAGCCGAACTCGGCTCTGCGAAAGGTCGCCCGTGTGCGCCTGTCGTCGGGCATCGAGGTCACGGCCTACATTCCCGGTGTCGGACACAACCTCCAGGAGCACTCGATGGTGCTCGTGCGTGGCGGTCGTGTGAAGGACCTCCCGGGTGTGCGTTACAAGATCGTCCGCGGCTCCCTCGACACCCAGGGTGTCAAGGGCCGCAAGCAGGCCCGTAGTCGTTACGGCGCCAAGAAGGAGAAGTGATCCATGCCTCGTAAGGGACCCGCGCCGAAGCGCCCAGTGATGGTCGATCCCGTCTACGGATCTCCTCTCGTCTCCCAGCTCGTGAGCAAGATCCTTCTCGACGGCAAGAAGACTGTCGCCCAGAACATCGTTTACACCGCCCTCGAGGGTTGCCGCGCCAAGACCAACACCGATCCGGTGCAGACCCTCAAGCGCGCGCTCGACAACATCAAGCCCTCCCTGGAGGTCAAGTCCCGTCGTGTCGGCGGTGCCACCTACCAGGTGCCGGTCGAGGTCAAGCCCGCTCGCCAGACCACCCTGGCCATGCGTTGGCTGGTTGCCTTCTCCCGTGAGCGTCGTGAGAAGACCATGGCTGAGCGTCTCATGAACGAGATCCTCGATGCCTCCAACGGCCTCGGTGCTTCCGTGAAGCGCCGTGAGGACACCCACAAGATGGCTGAGGCCAACCGCGCCTTCGCCCACTACCGCTGGTGATTGTTGGCCCCCTTCCCGTCGGGAAGGGGGCACCATCACGTCCAGCCCAGAAAACCTCGCGGTTCACCGCAGGTTCATCTGCGTCGAGCATCATACGAAGACCACTAACTCCAAGATTTGAGGTCAAGAACAGTGGCCAAAATTGACCTGAACAAGGTTCGCAACATCGGCATCATGGCCCACATCGATGCCGGCAAGACGACGACGACCGAGCGCATCCTCTACTACACCGGTAAGTCGTACAAGATCGGTGAGGTCCACGACGGTGCCGCCACCATGGACTGGATGGAGCAGGAGCAGGAGCGCGGCATCACCATCACCTCCGCCGCGACCACCACCTTCTGGCACGACACCCAGATCAATATCATTGACACCCCCGGACACGTGGACTTCACCGTTGAGGTGGAGCGCTCCCTGCGTGTTCTTGACGGTGCTGTCGCCGTGTTCGACGGTGTCGCCGGCGTCGAGCCGCAGTCCATGACTGTGTGGCGTCAGGCCGCCAAGTACGGCGTTCCGCGCATCTGTTACGTGAACAAGCTTGACCGCACCGGTGCTTCCTTCGATCACTGTGTGCAGACCATCAAGGATCGTCTGCACGCCATCCCGGTCCTGTTGCAGCTGCCGATCGGTGCCGAGGACAAGTTCATGGGCATCGTTGATCTCGTCGAGATGAACGCCAAGACCTGGCGTGGCGAGACTGAGCTCGGGGCTCATTATGAGACCGAGGAGATCCCGGCCGACATGAAGGACGAGGTGGAGGCCGCTCGTGCCGAGATGCTCGAGACCGTCGCCGAGAACGACGAGGAGTTCATGGAGCTCTACCTCGAGGATCCGGACTCGGTGACCATCGACCAGCTCAAGGCCGCCATTCGTCGCGGTGTGCTGGCTTCCGCCTTCACCGCAGTCACCTGTGGCACCTCGTTCAAGAACAAGGGTGTGCAGCCGCTGCTCGACGCCATCGTCGACTACCTGCCTTCCCCGCTCGACGTCCCGGCCATCTCCGGCTTCAAGCCTGGTGACGAGTCCGTCGAACTGCAGCGTCGTCCCTCCGACGACGAGCCGCTGTCGATCCTGGCCTTCAAGATTGCCTCTGACCCGCACCTGGGCAAGCTGACCTTCGTGCGCGTCTACTCCGGCGTCATGCACGCTGGCGACCAGGTGCTCAACGGCACCAAGGGCAAGAAGGAGCGCATCGGCAAGATCTACCAGATGCACGCCAACAAGCGTGAGGAGATCGAGAGCATCGGTGCTGGCATGATCTGCGCCGTCATGGGCCTCAAGGACACCACCACTGGTGAGACTCTCTGTGACCCGAGCAACCCGATCATCCTTGAGTCGATGACCTTCCCGGCTCCCGTGATCGAGCAGGCCATCGAGCCGAAGTCGAAGGCCGATCAGGAGAAGCTGTCGAACGCCATTCAGCGTCTCGTCGAGGAGGATCCGACCTTCCGCGTCCACACCGACGAGGAGACCGGCCAGACCATCGTCGCCGGTATGGGCGAGCTTCACCTGGACGTCTTCATCGACCGCATGAAGCGTGAGTTCCATGTGGAGGCCAATATCGGCAAGCCGCAGGTGGCCTACCGCGAGACCCTGCGCAAGCCGGTCGAGAAGTACGAGTACACGCACAAGAAGCAGACCGGTGGTTCTGGTCAGTTCGCCCGCGTCATCATCGCGATCGAGCCCCAGGAGCCTGGCTTCGGCTACGAGTTCGTCAACGCCGTCACCGGTGGTCGCGTCCCCAAGGAGTACATCCCGTCGGTCGACGCCGGTGTCCAGGAGTCGATGCAGTTCGGTGTTCTCGCCGGCTACCCGGTCGAGGATGTCAAGGTCACCCTGCTCGACGGCGCCTACCACGAGGTCGATTCCTCCGAGATGGCCTTCAAGATCGCCGGTTCGATGGCCTTCAAGGAGGCCGCTCGCAAGGCGAGCCCGGGTCTGCTCGAGCCGCTGATGGCCGTTGAGGTGACCACCCCCGAGGACTACCTCGGTACTGTCATCGGCGACCTCAACTCCCGTCGTGGCCAGATCCAGGAAATGGTCGAGGAGCACGGAAACAAGGTCGTGCGCGCCCTGGTCCCGCTGTCCGAGATGTTCGGATACGTCGGTGACCTTCGCTCGAAGACCTCCGGACAGGCGACCTACTCGATGGAGTTCGACTCCTACGGCGAGTGCCCGTCCACCGTTGCTGACGAGATCATCGCCGCGGCCAACGGAGGCAAGTGAGCTTGCTGGTATAGTTGATTGACGCATCGGCCCGGTTCCACATATGTGGAACCGGGCCGATTGTCGTGAATGGCCCTGCGGGGTCAATCCCCTCAGCTTCCGAGTTCGCGTCCTACCCGCCCCAGGCAGGCTCTGGCGCCGGGGCTCCAGGGTGGTCCACAGGATAGTTCGAAGCCCATTCCACAGCCCGGAACTCCGTGGAACGGTGGCGCTGTACTTATGGCTCCGGGCCAGGCTCGGCGGCGTGGCCATGGCAGATGGGCGGCCCAATCGGTTCGTCGAGGTGGAACGGAAGCTCAAGACGACACGGCGTAGTAATCCCTCAAGTGCCTTTAATCTTGCGACCCCGATGTTCTGGGGATGAGCAGCGCTGGCCCAGGCCGAGTTCGTCGGCTTCGCCTATGCGAACCTGCTGCCGGTGACGAAGAATGAAAATTTGAATTGATCGGTACGTGTTCCGAGTTGACGGATTGGGTAGCTCGTGGCGGTTCTGGTTGGCGGTGCGCCGAGTCAGTTGGCTCGACGCACCGCTGTTGTTCATGGATACGGCGAGGGAGTTAGGACCTCATGTCGCCCTTGGTTTGACTATCACGGACTGCTGCAGAACAATAGGACAAGTTCCCTGACCTCTGGTCGGGGGCCCGTCCAGAAACGTTCCTGGGAACCTCCCAGGAATATCCACATGACGCGTCCCGTGCACAAGCGGGCGACATTCCAGAAGGAGCCCCAGTGGCAAAGGCCAAGTTCGAGCGGACCAAGCCGCACTGCAACATCGGCACCATCGGACACATCGACCACGGCAAGACGACCCTCACCGCGGCGATCTCCAAGGTGCTGCACGACAAGTACCCGGAGCTGAACGAGGAGTCGCCGTTCGACCAGATCGACAAGGCTCCCGAGGAGCGTCAGCGCGGCATCACGATCTCGATCGCTCACATCGAGTACCAGACCGAGAATCGTCACTACGCTCACGTTGACTGCCCCGGTCACGCTGACTACGTCAAGAACATGATCACTGGTGCTGCCCAGATGGACGGCGCCATCCTCGTGGTCGCCGCCACCGACGGCCCGATGCCCCAGACTCGTGAGCACGTCCTGCTCGCCCGCCAGGTGGGCGTGCCGGCCATTGTCGTCGCCCTCAACAAGTGCGACATGGTCGACGACGAGGAGCTCATCGAGCTCGTCGAGATGGAGGTTCGCGAGCTGCTGACCTCGCAGGACTTCGACGGTGACAACTGCCCGGTCGTTCGCATCTCCGCCTTCCAGGCCCTCCAGGGTGACGAGAAGTGGACCCAGTCGATCCTCGACCTCATGGATGCCGTGGATGAGTACGTCCCGCAGCCTGAGCGTGACCTCGACAAGCCCTTCCTCATGCCGATTGAGGACGTCTTCACCATCACCGGTCGTGGCACCGTTGTCACCGGTCGTGTTGAGCGCGGCGTCGTCAAGACCAGCGAGGAGGTCGAGATCGTCGGTATCCACGACAAGATTCAGAAGACCACCGTCACCGGCGTCGAGATGTTCCGCAAGATCCTCGACGAGGGTCGCGCTGGTGAGAACGTCGGTGTTCTGCTCCGTGGCACCAAGAAGGAGGATGTCGTTCGCGGCATGGTCCTCTGCAAGCCCGGTTCCACCACCCCGCACACCGACTTCGAGGGCCAGGTCTACGTTCTGAAGAAGGATGAGGGTGGCCGTCACAAGCCGTTCTTCTCGCACTACAGCCCCCAGTTCTACTTCCGCACCACGGACGTGACTGGCACTGTTGAGCTCCCCGAGGGCACCGAGATGGTTATGCCGGGTGACAACACCGACATGACCGTCCACCTGATCCACCCGATCGCCATGGAGGAGCAGCTCAAGTTCGCCATCCGTGAGGGCGGTCGCACCGTCGGTGCTGGTCGTGTCACCAAGATCATCAAGTGATGTGATCTGAGTTTTTGACGAGGTCCGTCCCCATGGGGGCGGACCTCGTTGCATGTCTGGATATGGGTGGAGGAGGCCGGGCAAGACGTGGTCCACATTCGTGGCAACCAACCAGCTGCGAGGGGATGGCGCGCGCCATCAGCCCCCACAGACGCGGCGATCACCGAGGAGCTGAGGTCTTGGGGATCGCTTTCGCGATGGCATCCATGGTGTGACGATCGCAGTGAATGCCGAGGACTGCCGACCAAATGGGGATGAATTCGCTGTGGTAGTTGTGCCCATGCCCACCAGGCGGAGTCGTCGACAAGGCCATGTCGGCCGTGACCTGCCAGAAACTCGACCATGGCGTCCACTGAATGTGGGGATTGACGTCGTCTCCAGCGCGCTCGCGCATCCAGTCGGGCTCTGACCAGATCATCTCGGGGGACCACCACGTCACCGGATCGGACGGGTGCTGTACATAGGCGATGCGTGTGTGGGCTGACCAAGGAGGATAGGCGGCTCCCCAATGGTCGTGGTAGATCTCGCCCGGATTACCCATGAACCTCACGATTCGGCCATCGTCGATCACGGGAACGATGGCGGGGGACCCCTCTCGTCGGTCCGCCTCCAAATCCTTCCAGATCGGCGTGAACCCGGGGGTTCCGACCCACACGGCGCCGTCAACCTTGGCGATCATGTCGTCGATGGATGGGAAGGCGGACTGACCACCGTAAGAACCCAGGGACACACCGCTCGTGTAGAGCCTCGGACGAGTTTCGGGGGCCAGGGTGGCCCAGTAGTCGTGGATGACGCTGAACAGGGCCTGGGCACCTTCTTTGGGCGATTCGCGGTCCAGGAGGAAGGCCCCGACGCTGCCCAGGTACGAGTACTGCATCGTGGCCGTCGCGCAGTCACCGCCGGTGAGATATTCCACGGCCGACACCGACCACTCCTCGATCCAGCCGGACCCGGTGCCGTTCTGGACGACGAGCACCTTGCGATTGAACGCCCCAGTACGGATGAGCTCGGCGAGAACGCCATTCGCCTCGGCGACGTAGTCACGACGGGAATTGAGTCCGGCGTAGACGCGGATGGGCTCCTTGGCCGACTGGCCGGTGACCTTTTCGATCATGGCGGCGTCGGGGCCGTCAGTGACGGCGTCCTTGCCCTCCCGGCCCAGGCTGTCCCAGGTCTGAAGTGAGGCGGAGGACCCGGACCGAAGAGGCGACGTCGGGGGTTTCCGTCCGGCGGCCGTCTGCGCATTGGTCTCAGCCATGACGTGGGCAACACCGTTGGCCGTCGTCCTGACGATGACATTGTTCGTGGCCCAGAGCAGGAGTGAGATGCTCAGCACCACGACGACGATTGCCAGTACCGGCTGGGCGATGAGACGGTGCACGCCGGTGTACAGATTTCGGATGCCATGAGCGATGAGGCGGATGAGCAGTACCGTCGCGGTGAAAAGGATCAGCCCCGTGAACACGCCAGTGGTCTGCGCGACCCAGACCTTCCGTGGCAGACCGACTTCCTCTGAAACGTGCTTCTGCTGTCTCGTGCACCACACGAACATCCACAGCGATATCAGGGCGAGAATGGCGTACCAGCTACGTCGGATGCCCCGGACCGCGTGAGTTGAGATCATCACCTGCAAGCGCGTGATCTCAGCCAGCCACCGGGAAATCCGCCCGATGAGCCCTCCGACCCCATAGGCGAGAAGGGTCGACAACCACACGTTGACGGCCACCATCCACCAGGTCCGGGGGACTAAGGACGGTGTCAGGGCGGTCCACAGACCGAAAAGGGCGAAGACGAGGCCAGCAATGCTGGCACGGCGCAGCACCCTTGCCGGCCAACGTCGGTTGCCCAGCCGAGCCGGGAGTTCATGCCTGGGATCCCGTGGAACGATTTGGGTTGTCAGCGCTGCGTCCTTTCATTTGTCAGTGGTGGAGGTTGCCGTCTCCAGGTGCCACGGGACACTCTTCCACGTCGTGAGGACAAGAAGGGCCTCGGCCCACCAAGTCGGGTGGGCCGAGGCTCAACTGTTGTCGGAACCGGTCAGACGCCGGTGCGCGGCAACGTGGTCGGACGATCGCCGGAACCGGGCATGATGCCGTTGCCGGGCTTCGTGCCGTCGCCGAGCTTGGTACCGTTGCCGGGCTTGCCCGTGGCCGGCCAGGTCTCCCCAGTCGTGGTGAGGAACCAGTTGCGATCGAAGAAGTCCTTCGGATCGATGGTCTTCATCTTCGAGGCGGTGTCGATGAGCAGCTGACGGATCTCGAGGATCTCGTCCCAGACGACCGGGGCCTCCGCGACGTGCGGGTAGGCGCCGCCACCGCTCATGCGGTAGTTGTTGATGGCCAGGACGAACTTCTGGTCGTCGGTGACCGGCTTGCCCTGCCAGGACAGGCCCAGGATGCGCTTGCCCACCGGCTTGGAGACGTCGATGGAGTACTTGACACCGGTGACGGCGTCGTAGTTGTAGTCCCACACCGGCTTGCCCTGGTAGTCAGCCTGGGTGTCGCCGCCCTCGCTGGCCGGAGCCGGGTTGACGATGGCGCCCTTCTTGACCTGCTTGAAGTACTTCGCGGAGTACTCCAGGTAGTCCTTAAGTTGTTTACCGGTGAGCAGGAGGCCTGCCAGTGTGTTGTCGAAGACGTACAGGCCGGCGATGTCCTTGATCTTGACATCGCCCTTCGGGAAGGCGGCGGTGCGTGAGAACGGCGAGACCTGGGCGATGACCGGAATACCGTCGTACTTGCCACCCTTGATCGCCTTGGCGACGGTGTCGGCCTCGACCTTGCCGATGAAGTCGAGGATCGGGGTGTCCTCAACCATCGAGCGCTCGGTGGTCAGCTTCGTCGTCGAGGTGGCGACGACCGAGTTGACGTACGTGACGGTGGCCTTGTGGCTGGCCTGCAGCTCGGGGTCAGAGGCGAACTCCTTGTTTTCCTCGACGTCACGGGTGTAACGCGGCTTCACGGCGACCTTGTCGTGGAGCACGGAGACCTTGCCGTCGGAGAAGTCGAGCGGGATCGTCACCTGGGAGACCGAACGGGCCCAGTAGTCGGGCTGGGTGATGACGACCTTGTGGCCCGAGATGCCGTCGATGATCTCGACCGGGTCGTCCTGGTGGGTGTGACCGATGACGACGAGGTCGACCTCGGGAACGGACTTGGCCAGGACGGTGGCATTGTTCTCCGGCAGACCCTTGTAGACCGGGGTGGCCTGGTCCTCCGACAGTCCGGCGTGGACGAGGACGACAACGACGTCAGCCCCTTCCTTGCGCAGCTTGACCGAGTACTTCGCAGCGGTCTTGACCGGGTCGGCGATGTCGACGTTGCCAGTGAGGTTCGCCTTGTCCCAGACCATCGAGCCAGGGGTGGTGACGGCGACGACGCCGACCTTGACCCGGTGGCCGTCGACGGTCTTGGTGAGCATGAGAGTGCCCTGGGTCAGCGGCTTGCCGGTCTTGAGGTCGATGACGTTGGCGCACAGCAGTGGGGCGTCGAGGTCGTTCTTGTAGCGGTTGAGTTCCTTGAGTCCGTAGTTGAACTCGTGGTTGCCGATGTTGGCCGCGTCATAACCAACGAGGTTGAATGCGCGGGCCATGACCTCGGTGCGGCCAAGTTTCTCGGGCTGCTTGGCAGAGAGGTAGGTCAGCGGGGTGCCCTGGATGGTGTCACCGTTGTCGAGCGTGACGACGGAGTCGGCCCCCTTCTCGGCGCGGACCTGCTTGACGATGGTGGCCACCCGGCTCACGCCCAACGGAGCTGAGGACCGACCCTTGTCCGACGGCGGGTAGGGAGCGTCGGCGAAGTAGTCCCAGTCGTAGACGTGACCGTGGATGTCCGTGGTGGCGAGCACCGTCAGTGCTGCGGCACCGGCAGCAGAGCCTGCGGTGGCGGGAGCGGAAGACGTCGACGGCGACGCGAAGGAATTCCCGACGGCAGTCATCGCGAGCCCCGTCCCCAGGGTGCCGACCAGCACGGCGCGACGCGACAGGTTCGTACCAAGTGGGTTGTCATGCATGGATGGTGTCCTTCTAACGGGATGGGAAAGCGGTACCATCCTTGCCGAAAGAAGTGACGGACGGGTGACAATCTGATGGATTGCTGCCGTCAACAACACCTGTTCAGCCCTGACGCCTCTGCAGCTGGGCCCATTCGTCACGCAGACCAACGGTGCGGTGGAACACCGTGGTGTCCTGATCCGCCGCGAAGTACCCCAGCCGCTCGAACTGCACCACCTCGCCGGGGAGCACCTCGGCCAGGGCCGGTTCGGCCATGACGTTGGTGAGGGTCTCGCGCGAGTTCGGGTTGAGGTCGTCGAGGGCCTCGCCGCTCTCCGATCCGGGAATCTCGGCGGTGAAGAGACGGTCATAGAGGTTCGCTGTCACCGGCACGGCGTGGGCGGCGGACACCCAGTGCATCGTCGACTTCACCTTGCGACCGTCGGGGGCGGTGCCGCCGCGGGACTCCGGGTCATAGCTGGCGTGAACCTCGGTGATGGTGCCGTCAGGGTCCTTGACGACGTCAGTGGCCGTCACCAGGTAGGCACCACGCAGACGCACCTCGCGACCGGGGGAGAGACGGAAGAACTTGCGGGGCGGGTCCTCGCGGAAGTCGTCGGCTTCGATCCACAGCTCACCGGTGAAGGGGACGCGCCGGGTGCCGTCATCAGGATTCTCCGGGTTGTTGACGAGCTCGAACCATTCGACGACCGGGTTGCCGTTCTCGTCAGTAGGCCAGCCGTCGAGGACCAGTTTGAGCGGGTGCAGGACGGCCATGCGGCGCTGCGTGGTGGCGTTGAGCTCGCGGCGCACGAAGGACTCGAACTCCTCGATGGCCTTCACGGAATTGTTCTTGGTGGTACCGACGGCCTGGCAGAAGGCACGGATGGCGGCAGCCGGGTAGCCGCGACGACGCATCCCGCGCAGGGTGGGCATGCGGGGGTCGTCCCAACCGTCGACGACGCCGTCGGTCACCAGGGACTTGAGGCGACGCTTCGAGGTGATGGTGTGGGTCAGTTCGAGACGGGCGAACTCGCGCTGCTTGGGGGCCGGGGCGTCGAGCGGCACATGGGCGAGGAACCAGTCGTAGAGGGGGCGGTGGCTGTTGAACTCCAGGGAGCACAGCGAATGGGTCACACCCTCTATGGCGTCGGACTGACCGTGGGCCCAGTCATAGGTGGGGTAGATGCACCACGTGGTGGCGGTCGAGTGATGGGCCTGGTGGCGGATGCGGTACATGACCGGGTCACGCAGCCACATGTTCTCCGCCTGCATGTCGATCTTGGCGCGCAGACAGCGGGAGCCGTCGGGGAACTCGCCGTTGCGCATCCGCTCGAGCAGGTCGAGTGATTCCGCTGCGGGACGGTCGCGGTAGGGGCTCTCGATACCCGGCTTGCCGTAGCCGCCTTTCTGCTCGCGGATCGTCTCGGGGGACTGGTCGTCGACGTAGGCCAGGTCCTCGCGGATGAGGTACTGGGCCCACTCGTACAGCTTGTCGAAGTAGTCGGAGGCGTGGACGACGTGGGCGGGGGAGTACCCGAGCCACTCGATGTCCTCGATGATCGACTGGACGTACTCAACCTCCTCGGTGCCCGGGTTGGTGTCGTCCAGACGCAGGTTGCAAATGCCGCCGAAGTCCTCCGCGACGCCGAAGTCAGTGACAATGGCCTTGGCGTGGCCAATGTGCAGGTAGCCATTGGGCTCGGGTGGGAACCGGGTCTGGACCCGTCCTCCATAGGTGCCCTGTTCGTTGTCCGCGCGAACGACCTGATGAATGAAGTCCGAGCCGGACTCGGCCGGGGCGGCGGGAGTCGGGGTTCCAGTGGGTTCTGCCATGGCGGGAACCTTACCGGAGTCTGTCGGTACTTCCCGATAGACTCCGAGGCATCATGACTGAGTTGCATCCCGCGCGCACACGCGTCGCCCCCTCGCCCACCGGAGACCCTCACGTCGGTACGGCCTACATGGCGTTGTTCGACAAGGCTTGGGCACAGCGCACCGGCGGCCAGTTCGTGCTGCGCATCGAGGACACCGACCGCAACCGTCTGGTGGAGGGTTCGGAGGAACAGATCTACGAGACCCTTGACTGGCTGGGCCTGTCCCCCGATGAGTCGCCGCGGGTCGGTGGACCGTACGAACCGTACCGGCAGTCTGAGCGTTTGGACACCTACAAGCCGCTCGTCGACAAGCTCATCGAGTCTGGTCACGCCTACCGCTGCTGGTGCTCCCAGGAGAGGCTCAAGGCACTGCGCGAGGAGCGCGCGGCCGCGAAGTCCTCGGACACCGGTTACGACCGCATGTGTCTGGGCATGTCCAAGGAGGAGCGGGCCAAGCTGTCGGGTTTCACCGAGACACCCGTCGTGCGCATGCTCATCCCTGAGGACGTCGAGCTGGAGTTCGACGATCTCATTCGCGGCAAGGTCCACGCCCCACGTCCCGATGACCAGGTCATCCTCAAGGCCGACGGATTTCCGACGTACCACATGGCCGTCGTCGTCGATGACCATCTCATGGGCATCGACACGGTCGTTCGTGGTGAGGAGTGGATCTCCTCGACGCCGAAGCACCTGTTGCTCTACAAGTGGCTGGGCTGGGAGGTGCCGAGGTTCGCGCACATGCCGCTGCTGCGCAACACCGACAAGTCCAAGATCTCCAAGCGCAAGAACCCGGCTGCTCGGTTGATGTGGTTCCGTGAGCAGGGTTATCTGCCCGAGGCGCTGCGCAACTTCCTGCAGCTGCTGGCATACCCGACGATCGCCGAGGGTCAGGAGATGGAGGACCTCGACTCCTTCGTGTCCCGCTTCGACTGGGCGAGCGTCTCCACTGGCGGGCCGGTCTTCGACGTCACCAAACTTGACTGGCTCAACGGCCAGTACATCCGCAGTCTTGACGCCGAGGACCTCACCGATCGCGTGCTCGAGTACGCCGATCGCACCGGTCAGGCCCAGGAGGTGCTCGGCCGTGATCTGACGTGTGAGGACCGTGAGATCATCCATGCCGCGATGCCACTCATTCGTGAGCGTCTGGTGCTGCTGTCGGAGGCACTGCCGAAGCTGGCATTCCTGCTGATCGACGACGACGCCCTGGTCTTCGATGGGGATTCCGTGGCCAAGCTCAAGACAGGAGCCGACGAGATCCAGCAGGCGTCCACCGAGGTCCTCAAGGGGCTTGACGATTTCTCCGCCGATGCCATCCAGGTGGCGCTGCGCACCAAGCTCTGCGACGAGATGGGTATCAAGCCGCGTCTCGCCTTCGCCCCGATCCGCGTCGCCGTCACCGGTTCGCGGGTGTCCCCGCCACTGTTCGAGGCCATGGAGATTCTCGGCAAGGGGTCGACTCTTCGTCGTATGGAGCGGTTTGAGGCTGAGATAGAGTAGAGTAGTGATTGAACACGATGAGACGAGGCCTGGGCTCCTGCGACGTCCAATAGTGTGGTTCTGGGTGCTCGTCACCTGTTATTGGGCGTTGGTGTGGCGGACACCTGTGTGGGATATCGATGATCTGTATTTCGCCACCCGATCTGGCACTCCCAGCGGTCGTATCGACTGGGCGGATTTTGCACGGCTCACCGTATACGATCTGGGTGGGCGTAATGGCCGTTTCTCGGACATGATGGTGCAACTCGTCATGGCGATGGGTGGATGGATTCGTGTTCCCCTCGTGCTCTCATCCCTGTCAACGTCGCTGGCACTGTGGCTCATGATGCGGGCCCTCATCCGGGATCTACGGGGAGTGGTGTCTCCCGGTGTTGACTTGTTGGCAGGCGTAGGTGCATTTCTCGTGCCGATGACCCTGATTGGTATCGAGCCAAACATGGGTGGGGACACGATCATGTTCATAGCTGCGAACATCGGCTACATGTGGGGCTTAGCGCTCGGGATCGTATCCATCCTCCTGCTGTGGTCCCAGCGGGGGCCGAACGTTGACCACGGCTGGGTTTTGTGGGTGGCGGTGGCGCTGTCCTATGTGGCAAGTATTCATCATGAATTGAATGCGCCGGGAATCGTCGGGGCAATCGTCGCGATGGCGCTCATCACACCCGCAGGGAAATGGACTACTCGGTGGGCGGTGGCGCTGGTCATGGTGGCCGCGGGAAATACTGCGAGAATGGGAATGCCCGGTTTATGGGCACGTAGCCGTCGACTTGGGGGGCCGTACCCGTACCCGAAAATAACTGGCGAGATTCCCAAACGGGTGTCGTTCGTCGTCCACTCCGTCAGCCATTCGCTCACAAATTACCCGGTCGTGTTCTTTGCGATCATGCTGTCAGTCATCGTCATGTGCCTGGTGGTTATGAAACGCGGATTCCATCGCCGCGCCATCGGTATCCTCCTCGCACTGTTCTGTGTGGCATCTGTCGGGCTGGCCGCGACCAGCCTGCGAGTTGTTACGGTGCTCGCGCGACGAAAGCTCGTTGGAGATATTCGACTGTACCTTTCGGCCACCGGGCTGTTGGTTGGAGTGTGCTTTAGCGTCGTGATGGTGATCCTTGTGGTGCTCACTGTGATGGTTGCTCGCATACCGGGATGCTGCATGGTGGGGGTTTCGACGGGCGCGGCGTTTGGTTATTACGCGCTCCCGATGATTCAAGGGTCCCCAGGGGGACGAACGTCCTTTTTAAGTCTGGTGGTCTTCACCATGAGTGCGTTGGTGTGGACATGGGCTGCTGTCGGATTGGCGCAGAGAGGCACGAACCAGGTTGACGGCGGTGCCTCATCCATGGAATCTGGTGGACGACTCGCGGCTGCGACACCGGGGTCGCAGCTCGCTATGGTTCTGGTTACCATCGCTACGGCGGCATGCCTGGGCACCGGCCTGCAGGGAGCGTGGGGGATGCTCCAGGGAGCGACGATCAACGGCAGTGTCTGGCGACAGGTAAATGCCCAGGTAGACCTGGCGCGTCGCGGGGAGCGCGACACGGTCGTCGTCCCGAAGGCGTTACCTGCCCCGGACTGGTTGCCCGACTACGCGGGACAGCGTGGATCCGTCGTCGATGGCCTGCATCAGTATTATGACCTCCCGAAGAACGTCACCGTGGTGCGTCGTTGAGAGTGCTGTCGAGGACCTCGCTGAGGGACGCGACGAGAATCCTGATGTGCTCGTCTGTGTGACGTGCCGTCAGGCAGATACGTAGGATTGCGTCGCCTTTCGCGACGGCGGGGTAACGGACCGCAACGACCATGAGGCCCCGTCGTGCCAACTCCTCTTGCGCCGCGACGGCACGATCCTCGGGACCCACCGGAACCCTGATGATCGGACCGAGATCATTGGCTGTAGGGGCGGGAATGAGCCCGGCCCCGAAGAGTGCACGGCGCGCGCGAGCCACAGTGGTCTGGAGCCTCTGGACGGGAGAGGCATCGGTTCGTAGCTGATGCACGGATGCCGCCACGGCAGCTACGACGGCGGGGGAGGGGGCGCTGGAGAACACGTATCCTCGTGCGCAGTTTCGAATCAGCGTTGCCAAGGTCTCGTAGACGCAGACGAAACCGCCCTCGACGCCCAGGGCCTTGCTGGCCGTTCCCAGCAGGACGTCCGGTCGCAGTTCCTGGGGCAGACCTTCGGTGACGCCACGCCCGGTGGGCCCGACAGTGCCTATCCCGTGGGCGTCGTCAACGATGGTCAAAGCGCCGTGACGACGTGCGATCCGGACGAGGTCAGCAATGGGAGCGACGTCACCTCCCATGGAGTAGACCCCCTCCGTGAGCACGATGGCTCTTTCGGTGGTGACGTGATCAAGGGCATGGTCGATGGCATCGAGGTCCGCATGAGGGACGACGACCGTGCGCGCCCGAGCCAACCGACACCCGTCGATGAGACTGGCATGGTTGTCCGCATCGGAGACGACGGTGACGTCAGGACCTGCCACCAGCTGCATGGTCGCGACATTTGCCTGATAGCCGCTGGCCATGAGGACTGCCCGGGGATACCCCAACCATGTGGCGATCTCGTGTTCAGCATGGTGGTGTGCCACCGAGGTTCCTGTCGTGAGGCGTGAGCCGCCAGAACTGCATCCCAGCTCACTGATGACGTTGATCATGGCCTCCTGGACGGCCGGCTCCGTGGACATGCCGAGGTAATCGGAGGAGGAGAACAGCAGGGCAGGACCGTCGGTGGTGATGGCGTCAGGAATCTGAGACGACGAGAAGGTGCGTGGATGGCGCTCGAGGCCGGAAGCCCGCCACGAGTCGAGACGGGATCGAATGTGGTCATGCCAGGACGTGGTGGTGTCAGTACTGGGAGAGTGGGTGGCAGGTCCGATGAGAACGGGGTGATTCTCCAGCCAGTCCGTGACCATGGCGGGATCTGCGCACGAGGTGTCGACAAGAATGACGCGGCCCCCGTTGGGGTCCCCATCGGCCTTGACGTTCGTCACGGTTGTGTACACCCCGTCGACGCAGACATAGCCACGGGTGTAATGGGGATCGTCGGAGATGCAGAGTTCCGCGAGAACTCCGGGTGCAGCAGCAACCTTGCTCGCGAGGAGGACCGCTTCATGATGGTGCCTCTTGTGAGCCAAGGACGTCCCCGGGGCAGATTCCGTGAGATCCCCGAATCGAGTCACACGAACGCCACGCAAGGGATCGGTTTCCAATCGTCGTCCACTGCCCACCTCGACCATGGCAGCCCCACGCATCGTCGGTCCGGCGGTGAGAATGCGCATGATCTCCTCCGGATTGGGCACGAATCGGGACAAGACGTCAAGGAAGTGGTGATGTGCGGAGTCGATGTCGATGCATTCGTTGATGTCTGCGGGCAGGGCAGGGATGACAGCGGGATCGGCGCCAAGCTGATCCAGGCTGAGTCGCACCTGCCGAGCCTCGACGGTGTGACCAAGGGAGAGCGCGCGATGGATGAGCCCCGTCAACGTCTGCCCGATCATGTCCGGAGACACCAGCGACTCGGCTCCGCTGACGTGGTACGGCTCCCCGTCGATGATTCCGGTCGCGCGCATCCGCACACTCCACCAAGGCGTGGCAGTAGGTGTTTGCGATGGATCTGACATGATGACTCCTCGGCGTTGGCGACCGCTCAACATTGAACACCATTCAATTCCCTGGGGTTCAGAGAGGCCGTCATTCCGATTTGCCTTGTTGGTTCATCGGTGACAGACTGTACAAGTTGCTCCGAACGGGGCTGCAGTGCGTCACGCTCGTGACCCTTGAGGTCGAGCCCGGCCACTGACGCCCGACGGCAGAGGTGTCACCACCAAGGTGAGTCCGCTGCCGGGCCCACGGGAGCGGGTCAGCATCGGAAGCCGACAGACAAATCCACAGTGTTCACGGGGTCCTCGATGACTGGTGAGCGGTGGGCGTCCTGCGGCTTGTGATGCGCGACACGCCCGAGCGCGTGGGTCGGGGAGGGGTGATGTGACCTCCCGGTTTTCACACCAGTTGGAAATCGTCAGGTTGGGACCAATGAGGAGTTCGCTCCTCACGCCGGAACCCTCTGGGCGTACCGGACTCCCATGTCAGGGAATCTTGGACGCGGCAGAGACGAGTAGAAGGAACAACTGTGGCGGGACAAAAGATCCGCATCAGGCTGCGGGCCTACGACCACGAGGTCATCGACTCGTCGGCGCGCAAGATCGTCGACACGGTGACCCGCACGGGTGCCAAGGTCGCCGGCCCGGTGCCGCTGCCGACTGAGAAGAACGTTTTCTGTGTGATCCGTTCGCCCCACAAGGACAAGGACAGCCGCGAGCACTTTGAGATGCGCACCCACAAGCGGCTCATCGACATTCTCGAGCCGACCCCGAAGACGGTCGATTCGCTTATGCGTCTCGATCTGCCGGCCGGTGTCGACATCGAGATCAAGCTTCCGTGAGGTTGAGCACCATGACCAATGAACGCACTGTCAAGGGCGTGCTGGGCACCAAGCTCGGCATGACCCAGCTGTGGGACGAGCACAACAAGCTCGTTCCTGTGACCGTCATCCAGGCCGGGCCGTGTGTCGTCACCCAGGTGCGCACCCCCGAGACCGATGGCTACTCCGCTGTCCAGCTTGGTATCGGAGCCGTCAAGGCCAAGAAGGTCACCAAGCCGGAGGCCGGCCACTTCGAGAAGGCCGGCGTGACCCCTCGACGTCACCTCGTCGAGTTGCGTACCGCCGATGCCTCTGAGTACACCCTGGGCCAGGAGATCACCGCTGACGTGTTCTCCGAGTCCGATTTCGTCGACGTCACCGGCACCAGCAAGGGCAAGGGCACCGCTGGCGTCATGAAGCGTCACGGCTTCGGCGGCCTGCGTGCCACCCACGGTGTGCACCGCAAGCACCGCTCGCCGGGCTCCATCGGCGGCTGCTCGACGCCAGGCAAGGTCATCAAGGGCCTCCGCATGGCTGGCCGCATGGGTGCCGAGCGTGTGACTGTCCAGAACCTGCAGGTTCACTCCGTCGACGCCGAGCGTGGGATCATGCTGGTCCGTGGCGCCGTTCCCGGCCCGAAGGGGTCCCTGCTCGTCGTCCGCAGCGCCGCCAAGAAGGCCGCCAAGAATGGGGATGCCGCATGAATGAGACCAAGACCATCGACGTCCTTGACGTCAAGGGTAAGAAGGCCGGATCGGCTGAGCTTCCCGGTGACGTCTTCGACGCGAACACCAACATTCCGCTGATCCATCAGGTCGTCATCGCCCAGCTCGCGGCTGCCCGTCAGGGCACCCACGCCACGAAGACTCGTGGCCTGGTCTCCGGTGGCGGCAAGAAGCCGTGGCGTCAGAAGGGCACCGGTCGTGCCCGTCAGGGTTCGACCCGTGCACCACAGTGGGTCGGTGGCGGCACCGTTCACGGTCCGCAGCCGCGCTCCTACGCTCAGCGCACCCCCAAGAAGATGGTGGCTGCTGCTCTGCGTGGGGCTCTGTCCGACATGGCTCGCGACAATCGCATCTTCGTCGTGACCTCCCTGGTTGACGGTGACAAGCCCTCGACCAAGCAGGCCAAGGCCGTCCTCTCCGGTCTCGCCGAGCTCCGCAAGGTGCTCGTCGTCCTGGATCGCAGCGAGGAGGTCGCCTGGCTGTCCGTGCGCAACCTCAACGAGGTCCACGTCCTGGCCGCCGATCAGCTCAACACCTACGACGTCGTCAACGCGCGGACCATCGTGTTCAGCCAGGCCGGACTTGACGCCTTCGTCGGTGCTCGCAGCGCCAGCACCCAGGCCCTGGCCGCTGAGCCAGAGGTCCCGGAGACCAACGTTGCGGACCAGCATCCCTACGGTGAGGACTCCTTCCGCGGAGACAACCCGCCGGCCGGATTCGACATCAAGGGCAACGAGGACTCCAAGAAGTTCCACGCCCCGACGTCGCCCTGGTACGGACGCACCATCGCTGAGGTGTGGTTCCGTTCCGCCGAGGCTGCTGAGGCCGCTGGCTTCGTCAACGCCGTCAAGTCTGACTCCGACAAGGAGGATGCCAAGTGAGCGAGCTGAAGATCCGAGATCCCCGGGACATCATCCTCGCCCCGGTTGTCTCCGAGAAGAGCTACAGCCTGCTCGACCAGAACACCTACACGTTCCTGGTCAAGCCGACTGCCAACAAGACCGAGATCAAGATCGCGATCGAGCAGATCTTCGGTGTGAAGGTCACCTCGGTTAACACGATGAACCGCAAGGGCAAGGCACGCCGTACCCGCTTCGGCATGGGCAAGCGTCCCGATACCAAGCGTGCCATCGTGACCGTCGCCGAGGGTGATCGCATCGACATCTTCACCGGCCCGGTCGCCTGAGCCGCGAGAGAAGGAACGAAGTACCAATGGGTATCCGCAAGCACAAGCCCACCACTCCGGGCCGTCGCGGCTCGAGCGTGTCGGACTTCGTCGAGCTCACCCGCTCGACCCCTGAGAAGTCCCTGCTCGTTGCCAAGCCCAAGACCGGTGGACGCAACAACACTGGCCGCATCACCACCCGCCACATCGGCGGTGGACACAAGCAGGCCTACCGCATCATCGACTTCAAGCGTTACGATAAGGACGGCGTGCCGGCCAAGGTCGCTCACATCGAGTACGACCCGAACCGCACTGCTCGCATTGCCCTGCTCCATTACGCCGACGGTGAGAAGCGTTACATCATCGCCCCCGATGGCGTCAGCCAGGGAACCGTCGTGGTGTCCGGCCCCGAGGCCGACATCAAGCCGGGCAACAACCTGCCGCTGCGCAACATCCCGGTCGGTACCACGGTTCACGCCGTGGAGCTGCGTCCGGGTGGTGGCGCCAAGATGGGTCGCTCCGCTGGCGCGTCGGTGCAGCTGGTCGCCCGCGAGGGCAAGTACGCCACCCTGCGCCTCCCCTCTGGTGAGATGCGCATGGTGGACATCCGTTGCCGCGCCACCATCGGCGAGGTCGGCAACGCCGAGCAGACCAACATCAACTGGGGCAAGGCCGGCCGTAACCGCTGGAAGGGCATCCGCCCGACCGTCCGTGGTGTGGTCATGAACCCGATCGACCACCCGCATGGTGGTGGCGAGGGTCGTACCTCTGGTGGTCGGCACCCGGTGAGCCCCTGGGGCAAGCCCGAGGGTCGTACCCGTAACAAGAACAAGGCGAGCAGCCGTCTCATCGTGCGTCGCCGCAAGTCCGGCAAGAAGCGCTGATTGGGAGTCTGAGACATGCCACGCAGTCTGAAGAAGGGCCCCTTCGTCGACGAGCATCTGGCCAAGAAGGTCACTGCCCAGAACGAGGCGGGCACGCACAACGTCATCAAGACCTGGTCACGTCGATCGATGGTTACCCCCGACATGATCGGGCACACCATCGGCGTGCACGACGGTCGCAAGCACGTCCCGGTTTTCGTGACCGAGTCGATGGTCGGGCACAAGTTCGGAGAATTCGCCCCGACCAGAACCTTCAAGGGTCACGTGAAGGACGACAAGAAGGCGCGCAGGCGCTGACGAGAGGGATCTGATTCATGAGCAACACTGAGAGGCCCAGCCGTCGCGCCGCCCTGCTCGGCGATCGCCCCGGCTCGTACGCCATCGCGCGTCACGTCCGGATGAGCGCCAGCAAGTGTCGTCGCGTCGTCGACCTGGTTCGCGGAATGGACGCCGCTGACGCGGTGGACATGCTGAAGTTCCAGCCGCAGGCCGCGGCTGAGCCGGTTCGCAAGGTCATCGCCTCGGCCATGGCCAACGCCGAGCAGACCGAGGGTCTGCGCGCCGAAGACCTGTACATCTCGCAGGCCTTCGTTGACGAGGGCGTCACCATGCGCCGCATCCGTCCCCGCGCCAAGGGATCCGCCAGCCGAATCCTGAAGCGCTCCGCCCACATCACCGTGGTTGTCGAGCCCAAGGACGCCCGTCCGGCCCCCAAGAAGGCCAAGAAGGGTCGCCCGGCGGCTGCAGCCAAGTCCGAGACCGAGAAGGGAGCCTGACATGGGCCAGAAGATCAACCCCCATGGTTTCCGTCTCGGTGTGACGACCGATCACAAGACCCGCTGGTACGCCGAGAAGCAGTACGCCGAGCTCGTGGGTGAGGACGTCAAGATCCGGGAGTGGCTCCACAAGAGCCTGGAGCGCGCCGGTATTTCGTCCATCGAGATCGAGCGTCGCTCCGAGCGCGTGACCATCTTCCTCTACGCCGCCCGCCCGGGCATCGTCATCGGGCGCAATGGCGCCGAGGCCGAGCGCGTGCGCGGTGAGCTCGAGAAGCTCACCGGCAAGCAGATTCAGCTGAACATCCTCGAGGTCAAGAACCCCGAGACCGATGCCCAGCTGGTCGCCCAGGGAATCGCCGAGCAGCTCGCTGCCCGTGTCGCCTTCCGTCGCGCCATGCGTAAGGCCCAGCAGTCCGCCATGAACGCAGGCGCGCTTGGTATCCGTATCAAGTGCTCCGGTCGTCTGGGCGGTGCCGAGATGAGCCGTTCCGAGGGTTACCGCGAAGGTCGTGTGCCGCTGCACACCCTCCGCGCTGACATCGACTACGGCTTCTTCGAGGCCCGCACCACCTTCGGCCGCATCGGTGTCAAGGTGTGGATCTACAAGGGCGACGTCACTGGCACCCGTGCTGAGCGCGCTGCCCAGAAGGCTGCTCGCCAGGCCGCCCAGGGCGGTCGCGGTGGACGTGGTGGCCGTCGTGGTCGGGGTGATCGTCCCGACCGTCGCGGTGGACGTCGTCGCGCCGAGGCCGCCAAGCAGCAGTCCGCCGAGACCCCGGCCCCGCAGACCGAGAACGCAGGAGCCTGACATGTTGATTCCTCGTCGAGTGAAGTACCGCAAGCAGCACCATCCCAAGCGGACTGGCGCTGCCAAGGGCGGCACCCAGCTGGCCTTTGGTGACTACGGCATCCAGGCCACCGAGGGTGGGTACCTGACCAACCGTCAGATTGAGGCCGCTCGTATCGCCATGACCCGCTACATCAAGCGTGGTGGAAAGGTGTGGATCAATGTCTACCCGGACCGCCCGATGACCAAGCACCCCGCCGAGTCCCGTATGGGTTCCGGTAAGGGCACGCCTGAGTGGTGGATCGCCAACATCAAGCCCGGACGAGTTCTCTTCGAGCTGTCGGGTGTGCCGGAGGACGTGGCCCGCGAGGCCATGCGTCTGGCCATCCACAAGCTGCCGATGAAGGCTCGTTTCATCTCTCGTGAAGGCGGTGACAACTGATGCCCAAGCTTTCTGCTGCTGAGCTGCGCCAGCTTTCCGGTGAAGAGTTGCGCAACAAGGTTCGCGAACTCAAGGAGGAGCTGTTCGGGCTGCGTTTCCAGTCGGCGACCGGCCAGCTCGAGAACACGGCTCGCCTGCGTGAGGTCCGCAAGGACATCGCTCGCGTCTACACCGTGCTCCAGGAGCGCAACCTCAACATCGTCGATGATCCTGACGCTGCCAATCCCGAGAACGATAAGGAGGCCTGAGCATGAGCGAGAACACCGCTGAGCGGACGACCCGCCGCAAGGTCCGTGAGGGACTGGTCGTGTCCGACAAGATGGACAAGACGATCACCGTCCTGGTCGAGGACCGTGTCAAGCACCCGCTGTACGGCAAGGTCATGACCAAGTCTGTGCGCCTCAAGGCCCACGACGAGAAGAACGAGGCTGGCATGGGAGACCGCGTGCGGATCATGGAGACCCGTCCGCTGTCCGCCACCAAGCGCTGGCGTCTGCTCGAGATCGTCGAGAAGGCTAAGTGACCCACTGGTGAGTTGATCACCAGGTTTTGCTGCAAGGCGACCCATCCGAGAGGGTGGGTCGCTTTGTTGTGTTTGTGGTCGCGGGGGAGTGGGCGCGTGTGGGAGTGAGGACGTGGCACGGATGCGCGTCACGTGACTGACGTGAGCCACTTCTCCATGAAGCCCCGAGCCAGCTGCGCCAAGTATGCGCAGTTGCGCCGCCTCTGGCCATTTGCGCCGTCGTTGTTTACCTGCGCCACCTGTGCTCAGTTGCGCCGCGGTTGAGCACCTGCGCCATTCCTGTTCACTTGCGACAGGGGGGTGACGGCTTAGTCTTCTGTAGCGTCAGTGACCGGCGTCCCGTTGCGCCGCCTCCGATTATCTGCGCCACTGTCGCGCACCTGCGCCTCGGCTCCCTTCTCGACCTGCGCCGTTGGTAAGCAGTTGCGCCTCTGTAGCGCGTGCGGGCGAAGCGGTTGCCGACGTGAGGCCATCAGTTGCGCCATGGTTGTGCAGTTGCGCCGGGCAAA
>OKOX01000012.1_pt1 | contig 194650 bp, 176 predicted proteins | sample 1614201 | NCBI WGS metagenome assembly OKOX01 (sample SAMN04436913, study PRJEB24849) | human gut metagenome | biome: human gut; feature: NICU; material: stool | host: Homo sapiens | place: USA: Saint Louis, MO | collected 2012-05-21 | reverse complement strand
TGAAGTCGCCGGTTACCAATAGTTTGAGCGGTAATTCTGTTTTCTTGCTTGCCCCTCCCGTATGCAGGTCAAGTTTAAGGTTGATGCGTGCCTTGGGCACCTCAGACTGGAAGCTGTCAGACATATGAATTATCCCTGTGTTATATCTGTGCGTGTTTTTTACGCTAACGCGTAGAGATGTCACATTAGATCATTAAACCAGCATAAACCATATATTCAGATCAAAATCTTGGTACAAGAAAATTCTTAGGTCATTTATTCTGGATAAATAAAAAAGATAAAGATCCTGGCTACCTGGATTTAACAGCTACCCATGGACTAAAAACTAACCACTTGCATCGTGGATGCAGTATTTTTCAGTGATTAATGATGAATTAAGTAGGTATTGATTTTAATCAATTATTGATTATTTAAAGAAATTGACAGAAACTAGTGAAATCAAGTCTGGCGAGTGAGACTTAATGACGAAAATCTTAATAATGAGGTTAGTGATTTATTTTAACTTCCCCTCCCCTCCCTGGCAGGGAATTAGAATAATTGATTTAATAAAAGGAAAATCATTATCCATTCACTTCAATTATGATTATAGTCCTGAAAGTTGATTCACTTCTTTATTCACCGTCGTCATTTTATTCACCCCGCCACCACCAGCCTCGGCAGCATCACCTGGTTATGCACCGCGCCCGCGCCGTCGCCGATGCGCTGCAGCACTTTTTCCGCCACCTGCTGGCCTATCTCCCGCGCCGGAGTAATGGCCCAGGTCACCGGGGCATCCAGCAGGTCGCTCTCCGGTACGTCGGCAAAGGCCGCCAGCGCCATGCGCTTCTCGTAGTAGTTCCCGGCGCCGCCGTCGCCGCACTCCCAGCCGGAGCGCATTAGCTCAAGCCAGGCGCCCAACGCCACCGCGCTGTTGTAGCACACCACCGCCGTGATGGTCTGGTGCTGGCGCAGCAGCGCTGACAGCGCTTCGGCGGCCTGCCGGTGGCCGGTTTCGCACTCCACGACCCATTCGCTGTGAAACGGCAGGCCGTACTTCAGCAGCGTGGCGCAGTAGCCGCCGACGCGCTCCGCCCGCGCCAGGGAGGCGCTGCGTCCGCCGAGCCAGGCGATGCGCTGGTGCCCCTGGCGGATCAAGTGTTCGGTGACCGCCTGCGCGGCGCGGGTGTTGTCCGGGCGGATCAGGTCGACATCCTCCAGATAGCTGGCGCGGGAGGCGAATACCAGCGGCACGCCGGCCTCTTCGGCCTTCTGCCTGAGCGCGATCGCGCGATCGACCGCCCCGGCGATCGCCACGCCGTCAACGCCCTGAGCCATCAGGGTGTCGAAGCGCTCGGCCATGAACTCCCCCTGCCTGCCGCCCTGGGTGAGAAAGACCATTTTTCCCTGCGCCTCCAGCGCGGCGATGGTCCCGGCGGCGAGCTCGGCGTAAAACGGCGCGCTGAGGTCGGCGACGATGAGCCCGATAACGCCGGTCTGGCCGCCGCGCAGGGAGGCGGCCTGGCGGTTGCGCACGAAGCCGAGCTGTTCGATCGCCTGATTGACGCGCTCGCCGGTCGCGCTGGAGATGCGCCCTTTACCGCTCAGCACCAGCGAGACGGTAGAGACCGAGACGCCCGCCGCGTGGGCCACATCGTTAATGGTGATTTTTTTCACGCCCGCCATGAATCCTGACCTGCTCCTTGCCTGGGGATAAAACGTTTTATCAATAGAGAATATTTATAAACGTTATTATCGCTGAGTTATGTGATTTTAATCGCACTAAAATTAGGTAAAACGTTTTATCTTCCTGCCTCATTGATGATGCATATTGTTCAAGGAGTCGCACAATGACGGCGAAAGCAGCACCAAAAATTACACTGTGGGAGTTTTTCCAGCAGCTGGGTAAAACCTTTATGCTGCCGGTGGCCCTGCTCTCTTTCTGCGGTATCATGCTGGGGATCGGCAGCTCCCTGAGCAGCCACGACGTCACCACGCTGCTACCGTGGCTGGACGTGCCCTTCCTGCAGGCCATCTTCGTGTGGATGGGAAAAGTCGGCTCCTTCGCCTTCAGCTTCCTGCCGGTCATGTTCTGTATCGCCATCCCGCTGGGGCTGGCGCGTGAAAACAAGGGCGTGGCGGCGTTTGCCGGTTTTGTCGGCTTTGCGGTGATGAACCTGGCGGTCAACTTCTGGCTGACCGCAAAAGGCATTCTGCCGACTACCGATCCGGCGGTGCTGAAGGCCAACAATATTCAGTTCGTGCTCGGGATCCAGTCCATTGATACCGGCATTCTCGGCACCGTGATCTGCGGCATCATCGTCTGGCTGCTGCACGAGCGCTTTCATAATATCCGCCTGCCGGATGCCCTGGCTTTCTTCGGCGGCACCCGCTTTGTACCGATTATCTCGACCGTGGTGCTCGGGCTGGTGGGGCTGGTGATTCCGCTGGTGTGGCCGTTCTTTGCTAAAGGCATCAACGGGCTTGGCTACGCGATCAACAGCGCCGGCGATTTTGGCCCGATGCTGTTCGGCACCGGCGAGCGTCTGCTGCTGCCCTTTGGCCTGCACCATATCCTGGTAGCGCTGATCCGCTTTACCGAAGCGGGCGGCACGCTTAACGTCTGCGGCCACGAGGTCAGCGGCGCGCTGACTATCTTCCAGGCGCAGCTGAGCTGCCCGACCAGCCACGGCTTTGCCGAAAGCGCAACCCGCTTCCTGTCGCAGGGCAAAATGCCCGCCTTCCTCGGCGGCCTGCCCGGCGCGGCGCTGGCGATGTACCACTGCGCCCGTCCCGAAAACCGGCATAAAATTAAAGGCCTGCTGATTTCCGGCGTCATCGCCTGCGTGGTGGGCGGGACTACCGAGCCGCTGGAGTTCCTGTTCCTGTTCGTCGCACCGGTGCTGTACGTGATCCACGCCCTGCTGACCGGGCTGGGCTTTACCCTGATGGCGGTGCTGGGCGTGACCATCGGCAATACCGACGGCAACATTATCGATTTTGTGGTGTTCGGCATTCTGCACGGCCTGGCCACCAAGTGGTATCTGGTGCCGGTTGTCGCCGCCGTCTGGTTTGTGGCCTACTACGCCATTTTCCGCTTCGCCATCACCCGCTTTAATCTCAAAACGCCGGGCCGCGATGCCGAAAGCACCGCCAGCGTCGAGAGCGCCGTGGACGGTACCGTCGGCAAATCGGGCTACAATACTCCGGCGATTCTGGCCGCGCTGGGCGGGGCGGAAAATATCACCAGCCTCGATAACTGCATCACCCGCCTGCGCCTGTCGGTGGCGGACATGAGTAAAGTGGACCCGGCGGCGCTGAAGGCCAACCGCGCCATTGGCGTGGTGCAGCTCAACCAGCACAATCTGCAGGTGGTCATCGGCCCGCAGGTGCAGTCGGTGAAGGATGAACTCTCCTCCCTGATGAATACCATCCAGGCCTAGCGGCCAGCGGGCTCCGAACGCGGGGCCCGCTGATTTTATGGACAGAAGATATGACTGATTTTTCGCAAGTAATTGACCGCCGCGGCACCTGGTGCACGCAGTGGGACTACGTAGCGGACCGCTTCGGCAGCGCCGATCTGCTGCCGTTCACCATTTCCGATATGGATTTTGCCACCGCCCCCTGCGTGATTGACGCCCTGAGCCAGCGCCTGCAGCACGGCGTGTTCGGCTACAGCCGCTGGAAAAACGACGAGTTCCTCGCGGCGGTGGCGGGCTGGTATCTGCGCCGCTTCGGCAGCGCTATCGATCCGCAGAGCATTGTCTACGGTCCGTCTGTCATCTATATGGTGGCAGAAATGATCCGCCAGTGGTCCGCCGTCGGCGACGGCATCGTGGTCCACACGCCCGCCTACGACGCCTTTTTTAAAACCATCGAGGGCAATCAGCGCCGGGTGGCCCCGGTACCGCTGACGCAGAACGCGGGCGGCTGGGACTGCGACATGGCCGCACTGGAGGCCGCCCTGGCGGATCCGCGCAATAAAATCCTGCTGCTGTGCAGTCCGCACAATCCCACCGGCAAGGTCTGGTGCCGGGACGAGCTGGAGGCAATGGCCGCGCTGTGCGAAAAACACGGCGTGAAGGTCATCAGCGACGAGATCCATATGGACATGACCTGGGGCGATAGCCGCCACCTGCCGTGGTGCGAGGTGGCCGGCACGCCGTGGGCGCTGTTTACCTCTGGCTCCAAGAGTTTCAATATTTCCGCCCTCACCGGCGCCTACGGCCTGATTGCCGATGCCGCAGACCGCGAGCAGTACCTGCAGGCGCTGAAGAACCGCGACGGTCTCTCGTCGCCGTCGGTACCGGCGCTGGTGGCGCACATCGCCGCTTACCGCGATGGCGAAGCGTGGCTGGACGCCCTGCGCGGCTATCTGCAGGCGAACATGCGCTATATCGCCGACGCCCTTAACGCTGCCTTTCCCGAACTGGGCTGGCAGCCCCCGGAGGCAACCTACCTGGCGTGGATCGACCTGCGGACGCTGAACATTGACGACCGGCTATTGCAAAAGGTGCTGATCGAGCAGCAGAAAGTGGCCATTATGCCGGGCTATACCTACGGCGAGGAGGGCAACGGCTTCGTGCGCCTCAACGCCGGCTGCCCGCGCGGCAAGCTCGAAAAGGGCGTTCAGGCCCTGATTAACGCCCTTCACGCCCTGCGCTGATTTAACGCCCTCTCTTCGCGGCCTGGACATCAGGCCGCGCACTGCGTAAACGCAGTCTCTCTGAATCACCTTTTCCCGGTCTCAGCGCTGGCATTACCCCGGCGCGACCATTACTATAGCCTGCGCTTTGTAAAGCGCATTTCAGGGAAGAGCGCAGGCAAGGTAGGGATGCAGCTTTTTTAATCAGGAATAACCTTTTGGTCATTTTATGAAAAAACTTTTTCTTTTCTCATTGGTAAACGTGCTGATTTCAGCGCTGATTGCCATACGGTATTTCACCACGCCGGGCAGTCTGTTTAATATCACCACCCACAGCTTCTCCTTTTTTGCGGTGCTGGGGAATTTCTTCCTGCTTTATCTGCTGCTGTTCCTGATTTGCTCGCCGCTCCTCTTGCTGAATAAGTATGTGCGCCGCCCCATCGTGGCGCTGCTGTTTACCTTCGCCCAGATAGCGCTCTACGTGGATACCATCGTCTTCGAGCAGTATCGCTTCCACATTAATCAGTCGATGCTGACGCTGGTGCTCTCCGGCCAGGTAGTGGACTTTTCGCTGGCCACCTACGCCCTGGTGGCGCTGATCTTTATCGCCGCCTTTGCGATTGAACTGCTGATCCTGCTGCGCATAGAGCGGCGCTACGCGGGGGATAAAGGGCGTAAAATCGTTAAATGGGCCAGCATCTTTGCGGTGGTGGCGCTGCTTATCAGCAATATCACCTATATGATTGGCTTCTGGTATTCCTATTCGCCGATCATGACGGTGCAGGAAAAACTGCCGCTCTACTACCCGCTGACCTCGAAGAAGATCATGGGCTTCTTTGATAAAGAGGGCGGCAAAAATCGTCATCCGGTGGTTGACGAAAGCGCCCGCCATCTCAACTATCCGCTGCATCCGCTGATCATCAATCCGCTGACTCACAAGCCGAAAAACATCATGTTTATTCTGATTGATGCCTGGCGCTTTGATACCTTCTCGCAGGCGGTCTCGCCAAACATGGTCAGACTCACCGCCGAGAATAACGGCGTAGTTTTCGATAACCACTACTCCACCGGCAACGCCACCCGCACCGGCATCTTTGGCCTGTTCTACGGCGTGCCCGGCACTTACTGGGAAGCCTTCCTGCATAACAATGTTCCGTCGCTGTTCGTGACCACGCTGCAGAAGCAGGATTATCAGCTAGGTATTTTCACCTCGGCCAAAGTCACCTTCCCGGAGTTTGACCGCACGGTATTCGCCACCGTGAAAAATCTGCGCATCAACAGTGCGGGGACGACCACGCCGGAGCGCGACGCCAACGTCAACAAGGACTGGAGCGCGTGGTATCAGGCGCGGGATAAGAGCCGCCCGACCTTCTCCTTCCTGTTCTACGATTCAGCCCACGCCTATGAGTTTCCGAAGGACGGCGAGAAGTTTTCTCCGGTCAACGACCTGAACTACATGACGCTGAAAAACGACACCGATCCGCAGCCGCTGTTTAACCGCTATAAAAACAGCGTCTACTATATCGATTCGCTGGTGGACAAAGTGTTTGCGCAGCTGAAGGCCGACGGCACGCTGAACGATACGCTGATCATTTTGACCGGCGACCACGCGCAGGAGATGAACGATAACCACATGGGCTTCTGGGGCCACAACGGCAACTTTACCGATGCCCAGACCAAAGTGCCGTTTATCGTCATTAACCCCGACGACCGCGCGGCGGTGGCGCAAAACAGCCACAAGCTCACCAGCCATGAAGACGTGGTGCCGATGCTGATGAAGCACTACCTCGGGGTTGAAAACCCGGTCAGCGACTACTCTACCGGCTATGATATGGCCTCCGATATGCCGGCGCGTCCGTGGCTGCTGATGTCCAGCTACAGCATGTGGGCGCTGCGCACGCCGGACAGCATCTATCAGGTGAACGGCATTGGCATCAGCCACTATATGAATGCCCATAACCAGGAAATCGACGGCCAGCCAAACTTTAAATACGTGTATGACGCGATGGATCAGATGCGTCATTTTAATAAACGCTAATGTTGGGGCGCCGTAAGGCGCCCTTTTCACTGCGGCGGACGCCTGATGGCCGTTTGCGCAAATAGCTTTTTAACCCGCTTTGTTTTTATAATGGTTCGCACTTGATCTAAAAATGAGTGCGACCATGATTACTAAAGACCTGCCCCTGACCGACATTCACCGCCACCTCGACGGCAATATCCGCGCGCAAACTATTCTCGACCTTGGCCGCCAGCATAATATTACTCTGCCCGCCGCCACGCTGGACGCGCTGATCCCCCACGTGCAGGTGACCAGCAATGAACCGGACCTGGTGAGCTTTCTCAGCAAGCTCGACTGGGGCGTAAAGGTGCTGGCCGACCTCGACGCCTGCCGCCGCATCGCTTACGAAAATATTGAGGACGCGGCGCGCTGCGGCCTGCACTATGTGGAGCTGCGTTTTTCGCCGGGCTATATGGCCATGAATCACCGCCTGCCGGCGGCGGGCGTGGTGGAAGCAACGATCGCCGGCGTGCGCGAGGGCTGCCGCGACTTTCCGGTGCAGGCGAAACTTATCGGCATTATGAGCCGTACCTTCGGCGAGGCCGCCTGCGAGCAGGAGCTGAACGCCCTGCTGGCCCACCGGGACAGCATTGCCGCCCTCGATCTGGCCGGCGATGAGCTGGGCTTCCCCGGCGGGCTGTTCGTCAGCCACTTTACCCGCGCCCGCGATGCCGGCTGGCACATCACCGTTCACGCCGGCGAAGCCGCCGGGGCGCAGAGCATCTGGCAGGCCATTCGCCAGCTGGGCGCCGAGCGTATCGGCCACGGCGTGAAGGCGGTGGAAGATCCCGCCCTGATGGACTATCTGGCGGAGAACGGCATCGGCATCGAATCCTGTCTGACCTCGAATATCCAGACCAGCACCGTGCCGTCACTGGCGCAGCACCCGCTGAAAACCTTCCTTGAGCGCGGCGTACGGGCGAGCCTGAACACCGACGATCCCGCCGTGCAGGGCATTGATATTATTCATGAGTATGAGGTAGCCGCGCCCGCCGCCGGGCTGAGCCAGGCGCAGATCCGCCAGGCGCAGATCAACGGTCTGGAGATCGCCTTTTTGTCGGCGCAGGAGAAAAAGGCGCTGGCAGAGAAGGTGCGCAGCGCCTGAGTGCGTTAAGCGCCGCCCCGGGGCGGCGCTGTATCAGGCGAGGCTCAGGGTCGCGCGGTGCTTCGCGGACTCAATGCCCATCTCGATAAGCTCCATCACTACAATAGCCTGGCTGACCGGCACCGGGTTTTCACCGTTGCCGTTCAGGGCATCGCGGATGCCGGCATAGTAGGCCGGATAGTTGCCCGGCACCGTCAGCCAGCTCTCTTCGGTCCGCTCGTCGCCCGCCACCCGCGTCAGCACGCCGTCGCGCATGTCGTAACCCCAGTCCTCCTGCGGCAGCCGCTCGCCGTTTTTCAGCCGCTCTTCCTGCGGATCGACGCCGTATTTTATGTAGCTTGCCCGGGAACCGTGCACGATGTAGCGCGCAGTTTCCGCCGCGGCCAGCACCGTGCTGTGCAAAATCACCCGCCGCTGGGGATAGGCCAGCACCGCGTGGAAGTAGTCGGTTGACTGGGCGCCGGGGCGCAGCTGAGCAAGATCCACCGCCATGCTGACCGGCAGGCCAAACAGGGTAATGGCCTGGTCAAGCAGATGCGGTCCCAGATCGTACCAGATGCCGCTGCCCGGCCCGCCCTGTTCGCGCCAGCGGTTGCGCACCTCCGGCCGGTAGCGGTCGAAGTGCGATTCGAAATAAGAGACTTCGCCGAGGGTGCCGTCATTGATCAGCGATTTCACAGTCAGGAAGTCGCTGTCCCAGCGTCGGTTATGGAACACCGACAGCAGGCGGCCGCAGCGGCGGGCCAGCACTTCAAGCTCGCGAGCCTGTGACAACGTCACGGTAAAGGGTTTATCGACCACCACGTGTTTACCCGCCTCCAGCGCCGCTTTTGCCAGCGGATAGTGCGTATCGTTAGGCGTAGGTATAACGATCAGATCGAGCGAGGGATCGCTGAACAGCTGCTGCGGGTCGGCCACTACCGATACCGTCGGCCAGTCGGCCCTGACCTTCGCCTCATCGCTGCTGGAGATGGCCGCCAGCGTCATGCCGGACGTGCCGCCGATAAGCGGCGCGTGGAAAGTTTTACTGGCGTAACCGTAGCCTATCAGGCCAACCCGAATTGTGTCGCTCATTTGCCGTCCTCTTATATGCACTGTCACTTATGCACTGTCACTGGTACTCACCCCGGTAAGGGTATCATCTGAAATCAGGCCTGTCTGGTGCTCTACTCTGAGACCACGGCCTTCAGGGCGCGAAAAAAGTCTATTTCGCCCTGGAGACCGCGCAATCTTCCTGGTAATATTTTAAGCTTGTTAAATTTAGCGATGAAAGTGTTATGACCTTAATATTTAATCGCATTGTTGAGCTGATTGGCTGGGTGGTTTTGGGTGTTTCTCTGATGCTTCTGGTTGTGGCGCATCATATTGATGACTACCAAACGCCGGAGCCTGATGCCAAAGTGCAGACAGGTAAAAGCGCATAAATAGCGGTCGCCTCCGGGCGGCCACTATTACTCCCCCCGGCGCGGCTGACGCATTTATCGATGATAATCACATTACGCCCGTCGCCCCGCAAAATAATCGCGAGCGGCGCTAAAATCCGTTTGCCAGCCGCCGTTAACGGCGCTACTCTTCCTGCCCGCGGGCCGTCGACGCCTGTATCTGAGTCAAAAAACAGCGTGTTTTAGCTTAAGGGTAACGAACATTATGCGCGTTGCCTTTTTTGGTATATTTGACTTCTTGAATCTCACTTCGGTTTACAACATAAACGGCGATGCAGCGCGTTGTTGTCATAACCTGATTTTATCTAATAAATACAACACAATAGACGAGATAGCAATAATATGACCGTGCAGGAATACTTATTAAAATTCCGAAAAGTAAGCTCCCTCGAAAGCCTTGAAAAACTGTTCGATCACCTTAATTATTCCCTCAGCGATACGCGGGAAATCATCAGTATGTATCGCGCCGCCGATCATCGCCGCGCTGAGCTGGTTTCCGGCGGACGTCTGTACGACATCGGCCAGGTGCCAAAAACCGTTTGGCATTACGTGCAGTAGCGCTGTTTTCTCAGCGGGCAGTTGCTTATACTGCCCCTGTTTTTATACCTGTTCCGACCTGGAGAAGTCATGTCTACTGAACCCGCAGAACGTATTGGCGGCTGGCTCCTTGCGCCGCTGGCCTGGCTGATTGTTGCGGCCATCAGCGCTTCGCTTGCGGTGCTGCTATATGCAGGAGTCATTATCTCTCCGGGCGCGCTGGGCAGGCTGGGTGCGCTAAGCAGTACGGGCAAGGGCCTGTGGCTGCTGTCCCTGCTGGTGGCGGCAGGAATGTGGTACTATACGCTGTGGCTGACGGTGGCCTTCTTTAAGCGCCGCCGACTGGTGCCGAAGCACTATATTTTATGGCTGCTGATTTCGGTGCTGCTGGCGGTCAAGACCTTCGCCTTTTCGCCTGTACCGGATTCGCTGGCCCTGCGACAGCTGGTTTTTCCGCTGATCGCCGCCTCGCTGCTGGTGCCCTATTTTAAGCGTTCGGCGCGGGTACAGCGCACTTTCGTTAATCCGTAATAATTCGTGGTCGCCTGTTAAGGTTTTCCCATTACCGGCGACTTTAATCGTTTCAGGCTACTCGTTGTAACATGACTGATTACCTACTCCTTTTTGTCGGCACGGTGCTGGTGAACAACTTCGTCCTGGTGAAGTTTCTCGGCCTGTGCCCGTTTATGGGCGTTTCCAAAAAGCTGGAAACCGCGATGGGCATGGGGCTGGCCACCACTTTTGTGATGACGCTTGCCTCTATCTGCGCCTGGCTGATTGACACCTGGATCCTGATCCCGCTGAACCTCGTCTATCTGCGCACCCTCGCCTTTATTCTGGTGATTGCCGTCGTGGTGCAGTTCACCGAGATGGTGGTACGCAAGACCAGCCCGGCGCTCTATCGCCTGCTGGGCATCTTCCTGCCGCTTATCACCACCAACTGCGCGGTGCTCGGCGTGGCGCTGCTGAATATTAACCTCGGCCACAATTTCCTGCAGTCGGCGCTGTACGGCTTTTCTGCCGCCGTCGGCTTCTCGCTGGTCATGGTGCTGTTCGCCGCCATCCGCGAGCGGCTGGTGGTCGCCGATGTGCCCGCCCCGTTTCGCGGTAACGCCATTTCGCTGGTCACGGCTGGCCTGATGGCCCTCGCCTTTATGGGCTTTAGCGGTCTGGTGAAGCTGTAATGACGTTAGTATGGATTGCCATTGCGGCGCTCAGTATCCTCGGCCTGATCTTCGGCGGCATTCTCGGTTACGCCTCGCGCCGCTTCGCGGTAGAGGATGACCCGATCGTGGAGAAGATCGACGAAATCCTGCCCCAAAGTCAGTGCGGCCAGTGCGGCTATCCCGGCTGCCGCCCCTATGCGGAAGCGGTCGGCGCTAACGGCGAAAAGATTAACCGCTGCGCCCCCGGCGGCGAAGCGGTGATGCTCAAAATCGCTACGCTGCTCAACGTTGAGCCGCAGCCGATTGACGGCGACGAGGCGGCGGCGGAGCCGGTCCGCATGCTGGCGGTGATTGACGAAGCCAACTGCATCGGCTGCACCAAGTGTATTCAGGCCTGCCCGGTAGACGCCATTGTCGGCGCGACCCGCGCCATGCACACCGTGGTGGCTGACCTCTGTACCGGCTGTAATTTATGCGTGGCCCCCTGCCCGACCCAGTGCATTGAACTGCGTCCGGTCGCCGAGACGCCCGATAGCTGGAAGTGGGACCTGCAAACCATTCCGGTCCGTAATATTCCCGTGGAACAACATGCTTAAGTTATTTTCTGCGTTCCGAAAGGACAAAATCTGGGATTTTGACGGCGGTATTCACCCGCCGGAAATGAAAACCCAGTCAAACGGTACGCCGCTGCGCCAGGTTCCGCTGGCGCAGCGCTACGTCATGCCGCTTAAACAGCACATCGGCAGCGAGGGCGAACTTTGCGTCGCCCCCGGCGACCGCGTGCTGCGCGGTCAGCCGCTGACCCGCGGCTGGGGAAGAATGCTGCCCGTTCACGCCCCGACCTCCGGCACCGTATCCGCCATTGCGCCACACCCTACCGCGCATCCGTCCGGCCTGTCGGAGATGAGCATTATTCTTGAGGCCGACGGCGAAGACCGCTGGTTTGCGCGCGACGGCTGGAGCGACTGGCAGCAGCGCAGCCCCGAGGCGCTGATTGAGCGCATTCACCAGTTCGGCGTCGCCGGGCTGGGCGGCGCAGGCTTCCCCACCGGCGCTAAGCTGCGCGGCGGCGGCGACAAGATCCGCACGCTTATCATCAACGCCGCCGAGTGCGAACCCTACATCACCGCCGATGATAGGCTGATGCAGGACTGCGCCGCGCAGATTATCGACGGCGTGCGCATTCTCGCCCATATTCTGCAGCCCGATGAGGTGCTGATCGGCATTGAGGACAACAAGCCGCAGGCTATCTCGATGATGCGCGCCGTGCTGGCGGACGTTCGCGGCATCAGCCTGCGGGTGGTACCGACAAAATATCCCTCCGGCGGCGCTAAGCAGCTGACGCAAATACTGACCGGCAAGCAGGTTCCCCACGGCGGACGCTCGTCGGATATCGGCGTACTGATGCAGAACGTCGGTACCGCCTACGCGGTGAAGCGCGCGGTTATCGACGGCGAGCCGCTGACCGAGCGCGTGGTCACCCTGACCGGCGAATCCGTGGCGCAGCCCGGTAACGTCTGGGCGCGTCTCGGGACGCCGGTGCGCCACCTGCTGGACAACGCCGGCTTTAACGCCAGCGCCGAACAGATGGTGATCATGGGCGGTCCGCTGATGGGCTTCACCCTGCCGTGGCTCGACGTACCGGTGGTCAAGATAACCAACTGCCTGCTGGCTCCGTCCCTGAGCGAGATGGGCGAAGAGCAGGAGGAGCAGGGCTGCATCCGCTGCAGCGCCTGCGCCGACGCCTGCCCGGCGGATCTGCTGCCGCAGCAGCTTTACTGGTTCAGTAAAGGCCAGCAGCACGACAAGGCCACGGCACACAACCTCTCCGACTGCATTGAGTGCGGCGCCTGCGCGTGGGTCTGCCCGAGCAACATTCCGCTGGTGCAGTACTTCCGCCAGGAGAAGGCCGAGATCGCCGCCATTCGCGAGGAGGCGCGCCGCGCCGCTGAGGCCAAGGCGCGCTTTGAAGCCCGCCAGCAGCGTCTGGAACGTGAGAAAGCCGCTCGCCTTGAGCGCCACAAGCAGGCGGCCGTTCAGCCCGCCGCCGAAGATAAAGAGGCCATCAGTGCCGCCCTCGCCCGGGTGCGCGATAAGCAGCAGCCCGCCGGGCCGGTAGTGGTCCAGGCCGGCGCCGAGCCGGACAACAGCGCGGTTATCGCCGCCCGCGAAGCCCGCAAGGCGCAGGCCAGAGCGGCGCAGGCTGAAAAACAGCGCGCCGCCGTCCAGCCGGACGCGTCTGAATCCGCCGATCCGCGCAAAGCCGCAGTGGAAGCCGCTATTGCCCGGGCAAAAGCCCGCAAGGCAGAGCAGCAGCCCGCCGCTGAGCCCACGCCGCAGGCCGCCGACCCGCGTAAAGCGGCGGTAGAAGCCGCTATCGCCCGCGCTAAGGCCCGCAAGGCGGAGCAGCAGCCCGCCGCTGAGCCCGCGCCGCAGGCCGCAGACCCGCGCAAAGCGGCGGTAGAGGCCGCCATCGCCCGCGCGAAAGCCCGCAAGGCAGAACAACAACAGGCCGCCTCCGCGCAGCAGGCCGGTGACGATCCGCGTAACTCGGCCGTTGCCGCCGCCATCGCCCGGGTTCAGGCCAAAAAAGCCGCACAGCAGGCAGTGAACGAGGAATAAATGGTTTTCAAGATAGCAAGCTCCCCTTATACCCATAATCACCGGCAGACATCGCGTATTATGCTGCTGGTGATGCTGGCCGCCGTGCCGGGTATTGCCGTGCAGTGCTGGTTTTTTGGTCCGGGCACGCTGGTGCAGATCCTGCTGGCGGCCATCGCCGCCTGCGCCGCAGAGGCCGCCATCGTGCGCCTGCGCCGCCAGTCGGTGAGTAAAGCGCTCGGAGATTACTCCGCGCTGCTGACCGGGCTGCTGCTGGCGATCAGCATTCCGCCGCTGGCGCCCTGGTGGATGATTGTGCTGGGCACCGTTTTTTCAGTGATTATCGCCAAGCAGCTTTACGGCGGGCTGGGCAATAATCCGTTTAACCCGGCGATGATTGGCTACGTGGTGCTGCTTATCTCTTTTCCGGTCCAGATGACCTCGTGGCTGCCGCCGCGCGAGATTGCCGCCGCCGCGCCGGATCTGCTGGACAGCGTGCGCCTTATTTTCAGCGGCCACACCGCCGGCGGCGCCGATATTACCGCGCTGCGCCTCGGCATTGACGGCATCAGCCAGGCAACGCCGCTGGATACCTTTAAAACATCGCTGCACGCCGGACACAGCGTAGCCGATACGCTGCAGGCCACTATTTACCGCGGCGCGCTGGCGGGGATCGGCTGGCAGTGGGTTAACCTCGCGTACCTGGCGGGCGGCGCATTTCTGCTGTGGCAGAAGACCATCCGCTGGCATATTCCGGTCAGCTTCCTGCTGAGCCTCGGCGTTTGCGCAACGCTCGGCTGGCTGCTGTCGCCCGCAACCCTCGCCTCGCCGCAGATGCACCTGCTCTCCGGCGCCACCATGCTGGGCGCGTTCTTTATTCTCACTGACCCGGTGAGTGCCTCCACGACCAACCGCGGGCGCCTGATTTACGGCGCGCTGGCGGGGCTGCTGGTGTGGCTGATTCGCAGCTTCGGCGGCTACCCGGACGGCGTGGCCTTCGCCACCCTGCTGGCGAATATCACCGTGCCGCTGATTGATTACTATACGCGCCCGCGCGTTTACGGACATCGCCGAGGCTGAGATGCTGAAAACTATTCAGAAACACGGTATTACCCTGGCGCTGTTCGCCGCCGGCGCTACCGGTACGACGGCTATCATCAATGCGCTGACGAAAAGCACCATTGATATGCAGTCGGCCAAACAGCAGATGGCGCTTTTCGATCAGGTTATTCCGCCGGACCGCTATAATAACGACCTGCTGAAAAACTGTTTTATCGTCAACGCCCCGCCGCTAGGTAAAGGCGAGCATAAGATCTATATCGCGCTGAAGGATAATGCCCCTCAGGGCGTGGTCATGGAAACCACCGCCCCGGACGGCTACTCCGGCGCCATTCAGCTGCTGGTCGGCGCCGATTTCACCGGTACGGTGCTGGGCGCCCGGGTCACGGAGCATCACGAAACGCCGGGCCTGGGTGATAAAATTGAGCTGCGCCTTTCGGACTGGATCACCCACTTTACGGGGAAAGTCATCCACGGTGCGGGTGATACGCACTGGGCGGTAAAGAAAGACGGCGGCGATTTTGACCAGTTTACCGGCGCCACCATCACCCCGCGGGCGGTTGTCAACGCCGTTAAGCGCGCCGGGCTGTATGCGCAAACGCTGCCTCCGCAGATTAATCAACTGACACCCTGTGAAGAGTAAACCATGAGTGAAATCAAAGACGTTATTGTCCAGGGATTATGGAAAAACAACTCATCGCTGGTGCAGCTGCTGGGCCTCTGCCCGCTGCTGGCGGTCACCTCAACGGCCACCAACGCCCTCGGGCTGGGGCTGGCGACCACGCTGGTGCTGACCCTGACCAACCTGTTTGTCTCCCTGCTGCGCCGCTGGACGCCGCCGGAAATCCGCATACCTATCTATGTGATGATTATCGCTTCGGTGGTCAGCTCGGTGCAGATGCTGATTAACGCCTACGCCTACGGTCTGTATCAGTCGCTGGGGATCTTTATCCCGCTTATCGTCACCAACTGCATCGTGGTGGGCCGCGCCGAGGCCTTCGCCGCGCGGAAAGGGCCGGCGCTGTCGGCGCTGGACGGCTTCTCCATCGGCATGGGCGCCACCTGTGCCATGTTCGTGCTCGGCGCTATTCGCGAGATTTTAGGCAACGGCACGCTGTTTGACGGCGCCGACGGCCTGCTCGGCAGCTGGGCGAAAGTATTGCGCATTGAGGTGTTCCACACCGACACGCCGTTCCTGCTGGCGATGCTGCCGCCCGGCGCGTTCATTGGCCTCGGCATGCTGCTGGCGCTGAAGTACGTTATCGATCAGAAGGCGAAGCAGAAAGCCTCTACCGTTCGTAACCACTGCGAAGTGGCACCGGACGTGAAAACCACCGCAGGGAAAGCGTAAATGAATAAAGAGAAGCGTCTTGAGATCCTCTCCCGGCTGCGCGACAACAATCCGCATCCGACCACGGAGCTGAACTTCAGCTCGCCGTTTGAGCTGCTGATTGCGGTTCTGCTCTCCGCCCAGGCGACCGACGTCAGCGTGAATAAGGCCACCGCGAAGCTCTATCCGGTAGCCAACACGCCGCAGGCGATGCTGGCGCTGGGCGTCGACGGCGTAAAGGAATACATCAAAACCATCGGCCTGTTCAACAGCAAGGCTGAGAACGTCATCAAGACCTGCCGTATTCTGATTGACCAGCACGGCGGCGAGGTGCCTGAAGATCGCGCCGCGCTGGAGGCGCTGCCGGGCGTGGGGCGTAAAACCGCCAACGTGGTGCTGAATACCGCCTTTGGCTGGCCGACCATTGCGGTCGATACGCACATTTTCCGCGTCTGCAACCGCACCCGTTTTGCTCCCGGCAAGAATGTCGAACAGGTTGAAGAGAAGCTGCTGAAGGTGGTGCCGTCCGAGTTTAAGGTGGACTGCCACCACTGGCTGATCCTTCACGGCCGCTACACCTGCATCGCGCGCAAGCCGCGCTGCGGCTCGTGCCTCATTGAAGATCTGTGCGAATACAAAGAGAAAGTAGACGCCTGACGCCGCCGCGCCGTCCTGCGCGACGGCGCGCATCCTGCCGAATTGAACGCTAATTAGCCCACCTTTTGCCTCATGCTTCTGTCCGTTACGCTTCAGGCAGGTTAATCATTTTTTTCTCAGCGAAAATTTCTATAGAAATGTGATCTGAATCACCCGGATAACATCAGGTTAAATCGGTGTAAACAAAAAGGACCAAGTTCTTTGTGGATACAGCGGCTAATCGTTTTTTAGACTTATAATGCTCCGTTATTTTTAGGAATGATGGACCATATCACTACCCTGAAGGCAAATTAGCAGAATATATGCACTCTTCGCCGCTGACAGGGTTATTCGGCAGTGAAAAAAACTGCAAGAATCGAAACGGTAAAATTTAACGCTAAATAACATTTAGAAGAACGGATAATTATAACGCCAAGGTTATATGTAACAGAATATTGCAAACCCCTTGTTTCATCTTACAGGATAGTGAACATTACCTGCCGTTTCCCACTCCGAGAATAATTATAAGGCCGTTATTCTGCCCGGAATCGCGCCGATGCTCCCTGATAATGTGGGACGTAAAAAAAGAGGTATATGTGTCTACTGCAAACAACAAATCAACTGAAAGCGTCAGCATGAACGCTTTTAAACAACCCAAAGCGTTCTATCTCATCTTCTCCGTAGAACTGTGGGAACGCTTTGGTTTTTACGGCCTGCAAAGCATTATGGCCGTTTACCTGGTGAAACAGCTGGGTATGTCTGAAGCCGACTCCATCACGCTCTTCTCCTCCTTCAGTGCCCTGGTTTACGGCCTGGTCGCTATCGGCGGCTGGCTGGGTGATAAAGTTCTGGGTACCAAGCGCGTTATCGTTCTGGGCGCTATCGTACTGGCCATCGGCTACGCGCTGGTGGCGTGGTCCGGTCACGATGCGGGCGTGGTGTACGCCGGTATGGCGACCATCGCCGTCGGTAACGGCCTGTTTAAAGCCAACCCCTCTTCGCTGCTCTCCACCTGCTATGCGAAGGACGATCCGCGTCTGGACGGTGCATTTACCATGTACTATATGTCCGTTAACATCGGCTCGTTCTTCTCCATGCTGGCGACACCGTGGCTCGCGGCCCATTATGGCTGGAGCGTGGCATTTGCCCTCAGCGTGGTCGGTATGGTTCTCACCGTTATCAACTTCCTGTTCTGCCAGAAATGGGTGAAACAGTATGGTTCGAAACCTGACTTTGCGCCGGTGCACTTCGGCAAGCTGCTGGCGACTATCGCAGGCGTCGTAGTCCTGGTTGCCGTCGCTACCTGGCTGCTGCACAACCAGGGCATTGCTCGCCTGGTTCTGGGTGTCGTCGCACTGGCTATCATCTTCATCTTTGCGAAAGAAACCTTCGCGATGCACGGCGCAGCGCGCCGTAAAATGGTGGTCGCCTTTATTCTGATGCTGCAGGCTATCGTCTTCTTTGTGCTGTACAGCCAGATGCCGACGTCGCTGAACTTCTTCGCTATTCGTAACGTTGAGCACTCTATCCTCGGCATCGCCTTCGAACCTGAGCAGTATCAGGCGCTCAACCCGTTCTGGATCATGGTAGGTAGCCCGATTCTGGCTGCTATCTATAACAAGATGGGCGACCGTCTGCCGATGCCGCACAAATTTGCTATCGGCATGATCCTCTGCTCCGGCGCCTTCCTGGTACTGCCGCTGGGCACCAAGTTCGCCAGCGACGCCGGTATCGTCTCCGTGAACTGGCTGATCCTGAGCTACGCCCTGCAGTCTATCGGTGAGCTGATGATCTCCGGCCTGGGTCTGGCGATGGTTGCGCAGCTGGTGCCGCAGCGCCTGATGGGCTTCATCATGGGCAGCTGGTTCCTGACCTCTGCGGGCGCGGCAATTATCGCCGGTAAAGTGGCAAATCTGATGGCGGTGCCGGAAAACGTCACCAACCCGCTGCAGTCCCTGAACGTATACGGCCACGTCTTTATGCAGATTGGTATCGCCACCGGCGTTATCGCAGTGCTGATGGTGCTGATGGCGCCGAAGCTGAACCGCATGACGCTCGATGACGACAGCAAGGCGAAGGCAGATAAAACTGCCGCCGCGTAAGCATCTACGGGAAACCACTTAAAATGAAGCCGCTGAGAGTTCAGCGGCTTTTTTTTTATCACCGTTCTGGCAGGATAGAGATCACATCACACCTCAAAGGAGCGCGTTATGAAGTTGTTCTATAAGCCCGGAGCCTGTTCCCTCGCCTCGCATATCGTCCTGCTGGAAAGCGGGATCGATTTCTCACTGGTCGAGGTCGATCTGGCGAAAAAGCAGCTGGAAAACGGCGAGAACTTTCTGCAGGTCAACCCGAAAGGCCAGGTGCCCGCCCTGCTGCTTGACGACAATACGCTGCTCACTGAAGGTGCAGCCATCATGCAGTACATTGCCGATGGTAAGGCCGACAGGCAGCTGCTGGCGCCCACCGGCAGCATCGCCCGCTACCGGACGCTGGAGTGGGTGAGCTTTATCGGCATGGAGCTGCACAAGAACTTCCTACCGCTGTTTCACCCCCGCGCGCCGGAAGAGTATAAGCCGTTCGCCCGGGCGACGCTGACGGAGAAATTTGCCTGGGTTGAAGCGTCGCTCTCCGGCGGGGAGTGGATCTGCGGCTCGCGCTTCACCATCGCCGATGCCTATCTCTATACCGTGCTGCGCTGGGCAAACGCGGTGAAACTGGATATTGCCGAGCGGAAGCATATTGATGCCTATATGGCGCGGGTTGCGGCCCGCCCTGCGGTAGCAGAGGCGCTGAAGGCGGAAGGGCTACACTGAGGTTTATGGCAGTAAAAAGGGCGTGGAATACTCCACGCCCTTTCTGTTTACGTCGCCGGCGGAATTACTTCCAGCACACCAGGCAGTAGTTCTTTTTCCCGCGGCGCAGCAGCGTGTAGCGGCCAAACAGGCGATCGGCGTCGGTAAAGACATATTCGGCGTCGGTCTGTTTCTCACCGTTGACGGTCACGGCATTTGAGGCGATGGTTTTCCGCGCCTGGCCGCGGGAGGGCTGCAGTTCGGAGTCCACCAGCGCCTGCATCAGATCGGCGCCCTTTTCCATTTCAACCATCGGCACGCCGTCCTGCGCCAGCTGGGCAAAGTCCTCTTCGCTCAGCGCGGCGAGATCGCCGTTGAACAGGCTTTCGGTGATGCGCTTCGCGGCCGCCAGCCCCTCTTCGCCGTGTACCAGACGCGTGACCTGGTCTGCCAGCACGTACTGCGCGCGCGGAGCTTTACCGCTGCTCTTATCTTCCTCTTCAAGGGCGTTGATCTCTTCAATGTCCATGAAGGTGAAGAATTTGAGGAAGCGGTAGACGTCCGCATCGGCGGTGTTGATCCAGAACTGGTAGAATTTGTACGGGCTGGTTTTCTTCGGATCGAGCCACACCGCGCCGCCTTCGGTTTTACCAAACTTGGTGCCGTCGGCCTTGGTGATCAGCGGAACCGTCAGACCAAACACCTGGTTCTGGTGCAGGCGGCGGGTCAGGTCGATACCGGAGGTGATGTTGCCCCACTGATCGGAGCCGCCGATCTGCAGGGCTACGCCGTGCAGCTTGTTCAGGCAGGCGAAATCATAGCCCTGCAGCAGGTTATAGGAGAACTCGGTAAAGGAGATGCCCTGGTCGTCGCGGTTCAGGCGCTGCTTCACCGCTTCCTTGTTGATCATCTGGTTAACGGAGAAGTGCTTGCCGATATCGCGCAGGAAGGTCAGCACGTTCATGCCGCCGAACCAGTCGTAGTTGTTTGCCGCAATGGCCGCGTTGCTGCCGCAGTCAAAATCGAGGAATGGCGCAACCTGCTTGCGGATCTTCGCCACCCACTCCTGGACGGTCTCCTCGGTATTAAGCTTGCGTTCCGCCGCTTTAAAGCTCGGATCGCCAATCAGACCGGTGGCACCGCCCACCAGCGCAACCGGCTTATGGCCCGCTTCCTGGAAGCGCTTCAGGCACAACAGGGGAACGAGATGCCCCAAATGCAAGCTGTCAGCGGTGGGATCGAAGCCGCAATAGAGTGCGATCGGGCCCTGCGCCAGTCGCTCTGCTAACGCTTCCTCATCCGTCACCTGAGCCACGAGGCCCCGCTCCTGCAATTGTTTAATCAGGTTACTGCTTGCCATCAAAATCTCCATGTATAAAACAGACTGCACCTTTGCCGGTACACGACGTTTCGCCAGTTGCGAAAGGCTAATAGCATAAAGCGCCGACACGGGATGTGCCAGCGCTTAAAACAACAAAATTGCGGGTATCAGGGGGCCAGGCGGTCGATTTTCCAGCCGTCGTTTTCGCGCTGGTACAAAAAGCGGTCGTGCAGGCGATGTTCACCGCCCTGCCAGAACTCCACCTGCTCAAAACTGACGCGAAAACCGCCCCAGAAACTCGGCAGCGGCACGTCGCCCTGCTGAAACTTGCTTTTCAGCTCCAGGAACTTGCTCTCAAGGATGCCGCGGGCTGAGATGCGGGTGGACTGCTGAGAGACCCAGGCGCCAATCTGGCTATCGCGCGGGCGGCTGTGGAAATACTTCACCACTTCCAGGGTAGAGAGGCGTTCCGCTTTACCGGTAACCATCACCTGGCGGTCAAGGGTGTTCCACGGAAAAAGCAGGTTAACGCGGGGATTGTGCTCAATATGGTGCGCCTTGCGGCTGCCGAGATTGGTGTAGAACACGAAACCCTGCTCATCGAAGTGCTTGAGCAGCACGATGCGCTGGTACGGCTGGCCGCGCTCATCGACGGTTGCCACTACCATTGCCGTCGGATCCGCAAGTCGGGCTTCACAGGCGTTGCCCAGCCAGCGCTCAAACAGCGCTAACGGCGCGTCAGGAAGGTCGCGGCGGCGCAGGCCGCCCCGGGTGTATTCGCGGCGCATTGCTTCAATGTGCTGCAGGTCATCATTGTCAGACATAGCTTTTCATCGGTTGTCTTCAGGTGACCTTATTGTGCGCTGCGCCAGGTAAAATCTCAACGCTGCGGATTCTGCAGCTGGCAGTTGTTGAGCACGATGCGGTCGCGTTTGTAAACGGTGGCGCTGTCGCCCTTCGACCAGAAGACGTAAATGCCGTCGGTGTAGCGGGCGCCGGAGGCGGAGAGGCCCTGATTCAGCTTCAGCGTCTTGTTGTCATAGACGAAGCTCACCTGCTGGCGGCTATTGTCAAGCTCAACGCTGAGCGGTTTTTCGTCGCACTGGTACTCAAGCGTGTCAGTATTCATACGATCAACCATCTGATGGTAATAGCTACAGCCGCTCAGCAGCGCGGGCAGCGTAAGGAGTAAGATTTTTTTCATTGGTTTTGCCTTAAGACTTTCCTGGTCAGGAGGGCCTGGCGACCCTCGTAATACAGCATTAGTCTATCGACAATGCAGCGGAGACTGAGTCAGTTAACTCTGATTCTGCTGCCGGTTGGCGGGGAAGGTCGCCCCCAGTATCGTGGGGGCCGAAGCGCCGGTAACGGCGGGAAGATTGCCCGGCAGCCCTTCAAGGGTGCGCCAGGCGAGCCAGGCAAAGGCCAGGGCTTCCATATCATCCCCGCTTACGCCGGCCTCATCGGTGGTCGTCACCTCGATGCCCGGCAGCAGACAGGCCAGTCGCGCCATTAACAGCGGATTGCGACTGCCACCCCCGCAGACTAGCAAACGTTCGCAGCCGCCGCTTAGCAGCGCCTGCTCACTGATGGTGACGGCGGTCAGTTCGGTGAGGGTAGCCATCACGTCCTGTCCTGCCAGCGCGGGATAGCGCGCCAGCTGGCGCTCAAGCCAGCCGTAGTTGAAATATTCGCGTCCGGTACTTTTCGGCGCCGGCAGCGCAAACCACGGATCGCTCAGCATATCCTGGAGCAGCGGCAGCACCACTTTGCCCGAGCTGGCCCATTCGGCGTCTTTGTCGTAGGGCTTGCCGCGCTGGCGCCAGATCCAGGCATCCATCAGCATATTGCCCGGGCCGGTATCGTGCCCTTTAACAGGCTGACCGGGAAACAGCAGCGAGAGGTTGGCGATACCGCCAATGTTAAGCACGATACGGCGCTCGACCGGGTGCGCCAGCAGCGCATGGTGAAAGGCGGGAACCAGCGGCGCGCCCTGCCCGCCCAGCGCGATATCCCGGCGGCGGAAATCACCGACCACCGTAACGCCGGTGCGGGCGGCGATAATATTGTTATCGCCGATTTGCAGCGTATGCGGCGCGTCGCCGTCGGGCTCGTGCCACACGGTCTGGCCGTGGCAACCGATCGCCACCACATCGTTCGCCGACAGCCGCTCCTGCTGCATCAGCGCCAGCACGGCGTCGGCAAAAAGATGGCCCAGGCGGGTATCAAGCTGACCATATTGCGAAAGTGTGAGCTGCTGCCCCTGGCAGATAGCGAGAATGGCCTCTTTGAGGGCCAGCGGAACGGGATAGCTGAGACTTGCCTGTTGGGCGACCACGTGGTCATCAATCGCGGCCAGTACGACATCAACACCGTCAAGACTGGTTCCCGACATGACGCCAATAAAGCGGCCAGAATTCATACGCCTTCCTTAGTTTGGTGATTTAAGTGACACTCAAGCATAAAGTCACTGACAAAGCTATGGTTAAGGCGCAAAATTTAACATTTCGTGTCATTAATTTTTTTTCACCTTACAATGATGAAATGCTATAACACTGTTTGTTTACGTATAGTTAAGCCCTGACGGGATACAATTCGTGTTATTTCGGAGCGCGACCAGTAACCTGAAGCGCACAAATGCCATATAATTGTCAGGATGGATGCTCGCAAGGGCGTTTCTTGGTGAACAGGAGATTCATGAATGATTTTACGTGTATTAGCCGTTTCTATGGTGGGTTTAACCCTCGCCGGTTGTGTAAACGACAACAGTCTGTCCGGGGACGTCTACTCCGCCTCTGAAGCAAAGCAGGTGCAAAACGTCACCTACGGGACCATTGTCCACGTTCGCCCGGTCAAAATTCAAGGCGGTGACAACACGAACGCGATCGGCGCCATCGGCGGCGCGGTGCTTGGCGGTTTCCTCGGTAATTCCGTCGGCGGCGGCAGCGGCCGCAAACTGGCCACCGCGGCAGGCGCCGTAGCAGGCGGCCTGGCAGGCCAGGGTGTCCAGGGTGAAATGAACAAATCTCAGGGCGTTGAGCTTGAGATCCGTAAAGATGACGGCAACACCATCATGGTCGTGCAGAAACAGGGCGATATCCGCTACTCTGTTGGCCAGCGCGTCGTGATGGCGAGCAACGGCAGCCAGGTGACCGTTTCTCCGCGCTAAGCCAGTCGGTTACATAAAGAAAGGCCTTGCGTTTGCAAGGCCTTTCTTTTTTATCCGCTGCCGTCAGGCCTTGGACTGCAGCTCATTAATGTTATGCTCCAGCCGGCGGATCAGTCCCAGCAGCAGATCCAGCTCTTCCGGCGATATCCCGTGCAGGATCTCCCCTCGGGTATGACAGATAACCGCTTCCATCTCCTCAATCAGCGGCTCCGCCTTCTCGGTGAGCTTAATGCGCTTCGCGCGCCTGTCGTTAGCGCAGGTCTGGCGAGAAATCAGCCCCTTCTCCTCGAGCTGGTCGAGGGTGCGCACCAGAGAGGGCTGCTCGATACCGATAGCCTTCGCCAGCTGGATCTGCGACTGCTCCGGCGGCAGCTGATGAATGTTGTGCAGCGTCACCCAGTGAGTCTGGGTTAATTCCAGAGGTTTCAGGCGATGGTCGATAAGCGCACGCCAGATGCGGACCAATCTGGCCAGGTCAGAGCCTAATGGCGATTCCAATTTCATCTCCTTATAATTAGCTTGCTAAGTTATAATACTGATTTTAGAATAGTGTGCAGCATTTGATTATTCAAAACAAATGTATTGACGTCTTCACAGGTCACATCAATGATTTATGTTGGCGGCAATGTAACGCGACCGCTTCTCAATCCGTAATGGCGAATTTGTAAAGGACTCTTGCCTGTGGCGCTGATACCCAATATTTCAGGCTTTCCCCTGACGGACCTCATCGTTGGGTCGCAAATCTATTTTCCCCCGCTGTTCAAGGCGGTAATGCTCGGCTTCCCGCTGTGGCTGGTCATTCACCGCCAGCTGCGCGACTGGATGTACGCCGGCGACGTCTGGCATCCGCTGCTGATGGATCTCTCGTTCTTTGCGCTCTCGGTCTGCCTGAGCCTGGTTCTGCTTATCGCACTGTCTTAATGATCCCATGAAAAAATTAAAATACTTTTCAACGCTGCTCGCCGCCGCCGCCGCGATTATCGCCGTATGGCTGGTATGGACATACTACATGCAGTCGCCCTGGACGCGCGACGGTAAAATTCGCGCCGAGCAGGTGAGCATTGCGCCGCAGGTTTCCGGAACCATTATTGATCTTAAGGTGAAAGACAACCAGCTGGTGAAGGCCGGGGAAACGCTGTTTCGCATCGACGATACCCCTTACCGTATCGCGGTGGCTGACGCGCTGGCGCAGCAGGCAAAAGCGCGCTCAGATTTGCTAAATGCCCGCTCGGCGCTGGCTAAAGCGCAGCACGAGGCGGACCGCCGGCGCAATCTGCCGAAAAACGTGATTTCAGCTGAGGATCTGGATACGGCCAATATCGCCCTGCAGTCTGCGCAGGCGGAAGAAGCGGCCGCCCGGGCAAGCCTTGATGCCGCCGGCGCGACGCTGAATCACGCCCGCTGGGAGCTGGAGCAGACTGTAGTCAAAGCGCCGGTTGACGGCTGGATAACCAATATGTCCACCCGCACCGGCGACTACGCCACCACCGGCTCGCCGCTGTTTGCGCTGGTGGATAGCCACTCCTTCCACGTCATCGGCTATTTCGAAGAGACCAAGCTGCGCCATATCAGCGCGGGAGACCGTGCCAGCATCGTACTTTATAGCAACGGCACCAAGTTACAGGGTCACGTATCCAGCATCGGCCGGGCCATCTTTGACCAGAACACCGGTACTGACGGCACCCTGGTCGCCGATATCAAGCCGACGATCCCGTGGGTGCGCCTTGCGCAGCGCGTGCCGGTCCGCATCGAGTTTGATGCTCTGCCGGACGGACTGGTGCTGGTTTCCGGCACCACCTGCACCGTCTATATTGGCAACAGATGATGAATCTGCAGGCGCTAACGTGGCGCTCCCTGCCCTGGGTCAAAGCCACGCTGCCGCAGTGGCGCTATGCCCTGCGCAACGGCATCGCCATGTGCCTGGCCCTGAGCTTTGCCTACTACATCAATCTTGATGAGCCCTACTGGGCGATGACCTCCGCCGCGGTGGTGAGCTTTCCCACCGTCGGCGGCGTCATCAGTAAAAGCCTGGGGCGCATTGCCGGCAGCCTGCTCGGCGCCAGCGCCGCGCTGATTATTGCCGGGCTGACGCTGACCGATCCCTGGCTGTTCCTGTTCAGCATCTCGGCGTGGCTGGGGTTCTGCACCTGGGCGTGCGCCATGTTTACCAATAACGCCGCCTACGCCTTTCAGCTGGCGGGGTATACCTGCGCAATCATCGTCTTCCCGGTGATAAATCTGGTAGACGCCAACGAACTGTGGGATCTGGCCCAGTCGCGGGTCTGCGAAGTGATTGTCGGCATCCTCTGCGGCGGCCTGATGATGATGATCCTGCCCAGCACCTCCGACGGCACCGCGCTGCTGACGGCCCTGAAGAATATGCACGCCCGCATTCTGGAGCACGCCAGCCTGATGTGGCAGCCGGAGACTACCGACGCTATCCGCTCCGCCCATGAGAGCATGATTGGCCAGATCCTGACCATGAATCTGCTGCGTATTCAGGCCTTCTGGAGCCATTACCGCTTTCGCCGCCAGAACAGCCTGCTGAACTATCTTCTGCACCAGCAGCTGCGGCTGACCAGCATTATCTCCAGCCTGCGGCGGATGCTGCTCAACTGGCCGACGCCGCCGGCAAACACCCGGGAGGTGATAGATACGCTGCTGCAGGCGCTGGCCCGTCCGGACGCCGATCCCTACAGCGTCGCCCGCATCATCGCCCCGCTGAGGCCGACGGACCCGCTGGATTTTCGCCACCGCGCCTTCTGGCTGCGGCTGCGCTACTTCATTCGTCTCTATCTGGCCTCCAGCCGCTGGCTGCAGCGGCTGGAAAATGCGACGGCGATCACCGAATTCAACGTGCCTAACGCCCCGGCGCTGTCGCGTCGTACCGACTATGCCGAGGCGCTGCTCAACGGCGTGCGCACCTTTTGCGCGCTGGTCGGTATCGGCGCCTGGAGTATCAGCACCCAGTGGTCCTCCGGCGCGGCGGCCCTGACCCTGGCGGCAATCTGCTGCGTGCTCTACTCAATATCGCCGTCGCCGTTTAACTCCCTGACCCTGCTGATGCGAACGCTGCTGCTGCTGTCGCTGTTCAGCTTCGTCGTCAAGTTCGCCATCATGGTGCAGGTCACCGACCTGTGGCAGTTCCTGCTGTTTCTGTTTCCGCTGCTGACCACCATGCAGCTGCTGAAGCAGCAGATGCCGAAATTCGCCGGCCTGTGGGGCCAGCTGATTGTTTTCATGGGATCGTTTATCTCGGTGACCGATCCGCCGGTGTACGATTACGGCACCTTTCTTAACGACAATCTGGCAAAGATCCTCGGCGTGGGCCTCGCATGGGTGGCGTTTGCCGTGCTTAAGCCCGGCTCGGACGCCCGCAAGAGCCGCCGCCATATTCGCGCCCTGCGGCGCCAGTTTGTCGACCAGCTTAGCCGCCATCCGCAAAACAGCGAACCGCAGTTTGAATCGCTGGTGTATCACTATATCAATCAGTTGAGCAGCAGCCGGGATGAGATCTCCCGCCGCTGGCTGCTGCGCTGGGGCGTGGTGCTGCTTAACTGTTCTCACGTTGTCTGGCGGCTGCGCGCCTGGGAGACGCGATCCGACCCGCTGTCGCAGGTGCGGGACATATGCATCGCCCTGTTACGCGACGTAATGAGCGAGCGCGGCGTGCAGCAGCGCCCGCTGGCATCGGCATTAAGTGAACTGCAGCGAATCTATACTGGGCTTGGTCATCACCACCAGCCCGCGGCGCGCGAGCTGGCGGCGATTATCTGGCAGCTCTACTGTTCGCTGTCGCAGCTGGAGCAGGCGCCAATTGCGGGGACGATTGCGGAGCGGACTACTTAATGACGCCGCAGGCGTAGCGGTCGCCGCCGCCGCCGAGCGGCTTCGGACTATCGGACATGTTATCGCCGCCGATGTGTATCATCAGCGCCCGGCCCTCAATCTCGCTGAGTTTCTTGATCCGCGGCGCAACGACCGGATCGGTCGCCTTACCGTCGTTATTGACCACCAGCACCGGCAGATCGCCAAGATGGCCATTGCCCTCCGGCCCTTCGTGCTTACCGGTTTTCTGCGGGTCAAAGTGGCCGCCCGCCGCGCCGGCGGCCGTGGCCTTACCGTCTTTTATCGCCGGCTGGCAGCTGCCGTTAGCGTGAACGTGGAAACCGTGCTCGCCGGGCGGCAGCGCCTTAAGATCCGGCGCAAATTCCAGGCCTTTGTCGGTTTCGCTGATTTTGACCTCGCCAATTGACTGGCCGACGCTCTGGTCGGTCACCATGTTCATTTCAACGGTCGTACTGGCAGCCAGGGCGCCGCCGGAAAGGCTGAGAGCAAGCAGAGTCAGGGTAAGTTTTTTCATGAAATCTCCTTATTAGCGGTAGGTGTCCTTAAACAGTGTAAACCACAGACCCGTCCCTGCCTGCTCAGACAGTGGACGAATTTTTAGCGTCAGGGAACGTCGTAGCCGAGCGCCGCCTTGCGGATGCGGAACCACTGCTGGCGGCTCATCTCCAGCGCTTCGGCGGCGATAGCCGAGCGCACGCGCTCGATTTTACCGGAACCGATAATCGGCAGCGGCTTCGACGGCAGCCGCAGCACCCAGGCGTAAACCACCTGCTCGATGCTGTCGGTATTCAGCTCCTGCGCGATCTGCGCAAGCTCGTCGCGCAGCGGTCGGCACTCATCGTCGCTGAACAGCCGCCCGCCGCCGAGGCAGGACCACGCCATCGGGCGGACGCGCAGCTGCTGGAGCTGGTCAAGCGTGCCGTCCAACAGCAGCGGCTGGTGCGGCGGAGAGATTTCAAGCTGGTTGGTCACGAGGCTGAACGGCAGGCGCGACTGCAGCAGCGAAAACTGGGCCGGGGTAAAGTTGGAGACGCCGAAGTGGCGCACTTTGCCGCTCTGGTGCAGGGCAGTAAAGGCCTCTGCGACCTCATCGGCGTCCATCAGCGGATCCGGGCGGTGGATCAGCAGCAGGTCAAGCGCGTCGATGGCAAGGTTTTTCAGCGACCGTTCGGCGCTGGAGACAATGTGGCTGCGGTCGGTGATGTAGTGGCCGATGGCGTTTTCCGCGCGGGCGGTCGTGGCGATGCCGCACTTACTGACGACCTCCATTCTCTGGCGCAGGTGCGGCGCCAGCTTCAGCGCCTCGCCGAAGGCCGCCTCGCACTGGTAGCCGCCGTAGATGTCCGCATGATCGACCGTGGTAATCCCCAGATCGAGGTGCTCTTCAATAAAGCTCGCCAGCTGGCGCGCCGACATGTTCCACTCCATCAGCCGCCAGTAGCCCATTACAAAGCGGGAAAACTGCGGACCCTGCGGGGCGAGAGTAATACGCTGAACCATGTATGCTTCCTCAATAAAAAAATTTCATTGAGTATACGCTCAGCGGAGATCAAAACAGTGAGGGCTGGCCGGGTTCTTCGGTACTGGCGGGTCTGTTTGCGCGAAGTTTGCGCAGCAGCCGCTGGCGGCACAGCCGCAGCACCTCCTGCTTTTGCGCATCGCTCATATTTTGCCAGTTAAAGCGCTCGTCGCGGCTGCGCATACACCCGCGACAGTATCCGCGATCGTCCGACTGGCAGATGCCCCGGCACGGGCTCTGCACCGGGAAAAACTCAAGCTGTTCGGCCACGACTGCCCCCCGCTGCTGCACTCCTCTCATTGAAGCCCGATATTGGCCAACGCGCAACCCGATTCGCGAATCGCTTGCATTAGACCGATTGGTCTAGTACCGTAACCGCCATGAACAAACATGCTGAACACGATACCCGCGAACATATTCTCGCCACCGGCGAGCGGTTATGTATGCACCGCGGCTTTACGGCGATGGGCCTGAGCGAGCTGCTGAAAACGGCCGAGGTGCCCAAGGGATCGTTTTATCACTACTTCCCCTCCAAAGAGGCCTTCGGGGTCTTTATGCTGGAGCGGCACTACGCGGATTATCACCAGCGGCTGGAGACGCTCTTCCGCCACGGCCCCGGCAGCTTTCGCGACCGCCTGCTGGAATACTACCAGTACGCGCTCAACCAGTTCCGCCAGCAGGGCAGCATTAGCGGCTGCCTGACGGTTAAGCTGTCGGCAGAGGTTTGCGATCTTTCGGAAACCATGCGCCAGGCTATGGATAAAGGCGCGGGCCGCGTCATCGACCTGCTCGCCTTTGCGCTGGAAGAGGGTCGCAAGGAGGGAAGCCTGACTTTTTCCGCCGCGCCGCGGGATCAGGCCCGGGTGCTTTACTCGCTCTGGCTCGGCGCCAACCTGCAGGCGAAGATCGCCCACAGCGCCGCGCCGCTGGAGAGCGCCCTCGCCCACGTGAAAACCTTTCTCATCGCGCCCGGTAAGTAGCGGGCATTTTATTTATCAAAACACCAGACGACCGGTCTATTCAGGAGTTAACATGTCGGAACAGAAGTTGTTCACCCCGCTGAAAGTCGGCGCCATCACCGTGCCGAACCGCATCTTTATGGCCCCGCTCACCCGCCTGCGCAGTATTGAGCCTGGCGATATTCCCACGCCGCTGATGGGCGAGTACTATCGCCAGCGCGCAAGCGCGGGGCTGATTATTTCTGAGGCCACGCAAATTTCCGCCCAGGCGAAGGGCTACGCCGGCGCGCCGGGGCTGCACAGCCCGGAGCAGATTGCGGTGTGGAAAAAAATCACCGCCGGCGTTCACGCTGAAAACGGCCATATGGCGGTGCAGCTGTGGCATACCGGCCGCATCTCGCACAGCAGCCTGCAGCCGGGCGGCGAAGCGCCGGTGGCACCCTCGGCAATCAACTCTGGCACCCGCACTTCTCTGCGCGACGCCAGCGGCAAAACTATCCGCGAAGCGACCTCCACTCCGCGCGCGCTGACGCTGGAAGAGATCCCCGGCATCGTCAACGACTTCCGCCAGGCCGTGGCCAACGCCCGCGAGGCCGGATTCGATCTGGTTGAGCTGCACGGCGCCCACGGCTACCTGCTGCACCAGTTCCTCTCCCCGTCGGCCAACCAGCGCACCGACCAGTACGGCGGCAGCGTCGAAAATCGCGCCCGCCTGGTGCTGGAAGTGATTGATGCTGTGTGCAGCGAGTGGAGCGCCGACCGCATCGGCATCCGCATTTCGCCGCTGGGTTCCTTCCAGGGCACCGATAATGGCCCGAACGAAGAGGCCGATGCGCTCTATCTGATTAAAGAGCTGGGCAAGCGCGGTATCGCCTACGTGCATCTCTCTGAGCCGGACTGGGTCGGCGGTGATTCTTACACCGAGGCGTTCCGCCGCAAAGTGCGCGAGTGCTTCCCCGGCGTGATTATCGGCGCGGGCGCCTACACCGCCGAAAAAGCCGAAGATCTGCTGGAGAAAGATTTGATTGATGCGGTGGCCTTTGGCCGCGCCTATATCGCCAATCCGGACCTGGTGGCGCGCCTGAAGCACAAGAAAGCGTTGACGCCGCCGCGCGAAGAGTTCTTCTACGGCGGCGATGCCGAGGGCTATACCGACTACCCTACACTGTAAACGCCGCTTATTTGATAGCGGTGGTCCGCCGCCGCTATACTGGCCCTTAAGTTTATAAACAGTGCATTAAAGGAGAAGACAATGCGCCTACTTCACACCATGCTTCGCGTCGGAGACCTGCAGCGCTCCATCGACTTTTACACCAAAGTGCTGGGCATGAAGCTGCTGCGCACCAGTGAGAACCCGGAATACAAATACTCGCTGGCGTTCGTCGGCTACGGCCCCGAGAGCGATGAAGCGGTTATCGAGCTGACCTACAACTGGGGCGTCGACAGCTATGAGATGGGGACTGCCTACGGCCATATTGCGCTGAGCGTCGATAATGCGGCAGAGGCCTGCGAGCGCATTCGTACCAGCGGCGGCAACGTCACCCGCGAGGCGGGCCCGGTCAAGGGCGGCACCACCGTTATCGCCTTCGTTGAAGATCCCGATGGCTACAAAATCGAGCTGATTGAAGCAAAAGACGCCGGCAAAGGCCTCGGCGATTGACCTAACCGGGTGCTGCGGCACCCGTTTTTTCCCCTCCCTCTGCTGCAAGCCGCGGCAATTTTTGCCATAATGCGCGCTACTTTTTTACCGTCCAAGAGATTCTGATGTCAGACAACGCTCAACAACCTAACAGTCTGTGCGGCCGCTTCCGTGGTTTTTATCCGGTGGTTATCGATGTGGAAACCGCGGGCTTCAACGCTAAAACCGATGCATTACTTGAAGTCGCGGCCATCACGTTAAAGATGGATGAGCAAGGCTGGCTGATGCCGGATACCACCCTGCATTTTCACGTTGAGCCTTTTGAAGGTGCCAATCTGGTGCCGGAGGCGCTGGCCTTCAACGGTATCGATCCGAATAATCCGCTGCGCGGCGCGGTCAGCGAACACGACGCCCTGCACGCCATTTTTAAAGAAGTGCGCAAGGGCATGAAGGATCAGAACTGCAACCGCGCCATTATGGTGGCCCACAACGCCACCTTCGACCACAGCTTCATGATGGCTGCCGCCGGACGCGCTAACCTTAAACGTAATCCGTTTCACCCTTTCGTGACCTTCGATACGGCGGCCCTCAGCGGCCTGGCGCTGGGGCAGACCGTGCTGTCGAAGGCCTGCATTGCCGCCGGTATGGCATTTGACGGCAATCAGGCCCACTCTGCGCTGTACGATACCGAACAGACGGCGCAGCTGTTCTGCGAAATCGTTAACCGCTGGAAGCGCCTCGGCGGCTGGCCGCTGCCGGAAGCGCCAAAAGAAGCATAAAAAAAAGCGACCGGGGTCGCTTTTTTGTTGAGGCATCAGGCTTATTCTGCCTTCGGCTCTTCATCCTGGTGCTTTGCCGCAGTCTCTTTAATCAGCTGCTGCAGCTCACCGCGCTGGTACATTTCGATCAGAATATCGCAACCGCCGACCAGCTCGCCGTCAACCCACAGCTGCGGGAAGGTCGGCCAGTTTGCGTATTTCGGCAGCTCGGCGCGGATGTCCGGGTTTTGCAGGATATCAACGTAGGCGAAACGTTCGCCGCAGGCCGAAAGCGCCTGTACCGCCTGGGCGGAGAAGCCGCAGCTCGGCAGTTTCGGGGAACCCTTCATGTACAGAAGGATCGGGTTTTCTGCGATTTGACGTTGAATTTTCTCAAGAGTGGCGCTCATTATCTTGCTTCCTTAACTTCTTTTATAGCGGTAACGGTAGTGTAACGTTTCCGGTTAGCGTAACAAAATAACATTTTGTTCGTTAGCCTCTATTTTAACGCCAGCGGGGAAAAATAGCTTCTCCCGCTCGCCCGGCGGGGCAAATTTCGCACACTTTTTACCCTTGATGCCGCATTTGTTTGCCTTTAATAAAGAAACATGTTTTTAGATACAAAAAGTCTATTAACAACTACGCTTTTTATGCATTAGAATCTTAGCGTTTTGTCAATCATCCACCAGGCGTAACGTTATTGCCTGATTTGCAGAGGAATGCTCAGTGGCGCGGATAAACAAAGCCTCAATCACGCTCTGTGCTTTACTGTTTACGTCGTTGTCTATTACGCCTTTGGCCCATGCGTCAGAGCAGTCGCGTGCGGCTGCCGCACAGAAGGCGCACAACGCAAAGGGTACGGACCGCAAAAAGAAAGTCACCGGAACCAAAACAAAATCCACTTCCCGAACAGCCAGTAAAAAGAAAAGCAGTGTCCTCAAGCGAAAAGCCGCCGCGCAAAACAAACGTACTGCCTCCCTGAAGAAAACCTCTCCGCTCGCCAGACGCAGCCACAGCAGCGCGCTCAAAAGCGCCGCCGCCGCGTGCGTGGTGCGCAAAGGCTATAAGCGCAGGTGTAAACCGCAGGCCGAAGAGGCGCAGCCGCTGACCATTGCCGACGCCCACAAGGTGCGGGTGCAAAAAGCGCAAAAAACGGCGATGAATAAGCTGATGGGCCAGCTTGGTAAGCCCTACCGCTGGGGCGGCAGCTCGCCGCGTACCGGTTTCGACTGCAGCGGTCTGGTTTATTACGCCTATAAAGATCTGGTGAAGTTCCGCATTCCGCGCACCGCCAATGAGATGTACCACCTGCGCGATGCCCGCCCGGTAAACCGCACTGAGCTGGAAAGCGGCGATCTGGTGTTCTTCCGCACCCGCGGCCGCGGCGCGGCCGATCACGTCGGCGTCTACGTCGGCAACGGCAAATTTATTCAGTCCCCGCGCACCGGCCGCGATATCCAGATAACCTCCCTGAGCGAAGACTACTGGGCTAACCACTACGTCGGCGCCCGCCGCGTAATGACGCCTAAGACCATTCGCTGATTGTGCTCTGCCGCACCGGCGGCAGGGTAACTTCCTCTTCTGCCTTATCGCTAAATTTGCTACTATTTCCCTACTCAATACAGGGTTATTGAGTGTCGAAGATTAAAATAATAGGGAGAAAAAGCAATGTCGTTTGAACTACCTGCACTACCGTATGCCAAAGACGCCCTCGCGCCGCACATCTCTGCTGAGACGCTGGAGTACCACTATGGCAAACACCACCAGAGCTACGTCACCAACCTTAACAACCTGGTGAAGGGCAGCGCCTTTGAAGGTAAAACGCTGGAAGAAATCATCCGCAGCGCCGAAGGCGGGATCTTCAATAACGCCGCCCAGGTCTGGAACCACACCTTCTACTGGCACTGCCTGGCGCCGAATGCGGGCGGCGAACCGAAAGGCGCCGTCGCGGAAGCGATCAACGCCAGCTTCGGCAGCTTCGCCGAATTCAGAACCCAGTTCACCGACGCCGCCAGCAAAAATTTCGGCTCCGGCTGGACCTGGCTTGTGAAGAAGGCCGACGGTAAGCTGGCCATTGTGTCAACGTCCAACGCGGGCACGCCGCTGACGACCGACGCAACGCCGCTGCTGACCGTTGACGTATGGGAGCACGCTTACTACATCGATTACCGCAACGCCCGTCCGAACTATCTGGAGCACTTCTGGGCGCTGGTAAACTGGGAGTTTGTCGCCAAAAACCTGGCGGCGTAAAGCCCTGTCGTCCGGCGGCCCACCGCCGGACCTTTAGCCATTATCAGCGCAGGCGCACTCCTCCTGCCGCCGCCCGCTCGCCAGCACCAGCAGCAGACCCAGCCCGGCAATAATCGCCCCCATGACCGGCACAAAACCGTAGCCCAGCCCGCCGGAGATAACCGCCCCGCCCGCCGCGGCCCCGAGCGCGTTGCCCAGATTAAACGCCCCGATATTGACCGACGACGACAGTCCCGGCGCGTCGTGCGCTACGCGCATCACCCGCATCTGCAAAGGCGGGATCACCGCGAAGGTGGCCGCGCCCCACACCAGCATACTTAGCGCCGCGCCGGCGTGGGTCTGCGCCAGCCACGGAATGGCGGCCATGATAGCCATCAGCAGCAGCAGGAAGCCTTTCAGCGTGCCGACCACCGACCGGTCGGCAAACTTACCGCCTAGATAGTTGCCGATGGAAAAGCCGACGCCGATCAGGATCAGCATACTGGTCACAAACAGCGGCGAGGCGCCGGTGACAGTGTGCAGCACCGGCGCGATATAGGTGTAGAGCGTAAACATCGCCCCCGCGCCCAGCACCGTCGTTAACAGCGCCGTCAGCACCTGCGGACGCACCAGCACGGAGAGCTCGCGCCTGACATCAGGACGCTCGCCGCTGCTGCCCTGCGGCAGCGAGAACCACAGGCCCAGCATTGCCACGACGCCGAGACAGGCGGTGGCGAGAAACGACATCCGCCAGCCGATGGTCTCCCCCATCCAGGTCGCGGCAGGCACGCCGCCGATATTGGCGATGGTCAGCCCCATAAACATGGTCGCCACTGCGCTTGCCTGCTTATGCTTCGGCACTACGCTTGCGGCCACCACCGATCCCAGCCCAAAAAACGCGCCGTGGCACAGGCTGGTGACAATCCGCGACAGCAGCAGCAGAGTATAGTCCGGCGCCATGGCCGAGAGGACGTTACCGACGGTGAAGATGGCCATCAGGAACACCAGCGCGCTGCGCCTGGCCCGGTGCGACAGCAGCAGGGTCATCAGCGGCGCCCCGACCATCACGCCTATCGCATAGGCGCTAATCAGCATACCGGCGGCGGGGATAGAGACATCGACGCCTCTGGCGATAACCGGCAGCAGCCCCATCGGCGAAAATTCGGTCGTACCAATGCCGAAGGCGCCCACGGCAAGCGCCAGTAAAGGAAAGTTGATTTTCATGTCATTGCTCCGGAAGCCATCACCCGGTGATGGAAAAACAGCACAAGGCCAAAAGCATGACATTAATCACAAAAAAACGAAAGTTACAGAAATGACAAAAGTTTATTGCAGGAATGGGAATAATAGCGGGCAAAACGGAGGGAGACGGGCTCCCTCGTCTTGATTAATGCAGGACGGCAGTCAGACCGGTGGCGACAATCAGGCCCAAAGCAATAACGGTCGTCATCAGTGAGAACTTCAGATCGGTACTCATCAATTTTTCTCCTTGTAATCCCCACATCAAAAGTGAGCCTGCTCATTTTTGCACAAGTCTGCGAAAAAATATGCAAAAATATTGCTGGTTTTCACCCGGCGAAGAATTTTCTCTTCCCCTTTCCCTCAGAATCAGACAAAATTCCACGCTAATTTGAAAGCGTACCAGCCATTGACCCCCTCCTGTCGTCCTGTGTCATTTTCCCGGCGTACCGCAACCGTAAAACCGTTGTGCGGGGTGTGTGAAGGCAAACGTTTACGTGCGCGTGGTCAGGCGTAAGGAAAGGGTCTGGAGTGAGATCGAATGGCAACAATTAAAGATGTAGCGAAGCGCGCAAACGTTTCCACTACAACCGTATCACACGTAATTAACAAAACCCGCTTCGTGGCGGAAGATACCCGCAATGCGGTGTGGGCAGCCATTAAAGAGCTGCACTACTCCCCCAGCGCCGTCGCGCGCAGCCTGAAAGTCAATCACACCAAAACCATCGGCCTGCTGGCCACCAGCAGCGAAGCGGCCTATTTTGCAGAAATTATCGAAGCCGTTGAAAAAAACTGCTTTCAGAAGGGCTATACCCTGATCCTCGGCAACGCGTGGAACAATATTGAAAAACAGCGCGCCTATCTGTCGATGATGGCCCAGAAGCGCGTCGACGGCATGCTGGTGATGTGCTCGGAATATCCGCAGCCGGTGCTGGATATGCTTGAGGAGTATCGCCATATCCCGATGGTGGTGATGGACTGGGGCGAATCGAAGGCCGACTTTACCGACTCGGTGATTGATAACGCTTTCCAGGGCGGCTACATGGCCGGGCGCTACCTGATTGAGCGCGGCCACCGCGAGATCGGGGTCATTCCGGGGCCGCTGGAGCGCAACACCGGCGCCGGACGGCTGGCGGGCTTTATGAGGGCGATGGAAGAGACCAGTATCAAAGTGCCCGAGAACTGGATCGTGCAGGGCGACTTCGAGCCGGAGTCCGGCTACCGCGCCATGCAGCAAATTCTCACCCAGCCCCACCGCCCTACCGCCGTGTTCTGCGGCGGCGATATTATGGCGATGGGCGCCCTGTGCGCCGCCGATGAAATGGGGCTGCGCGTGCCGCAGGATATTTCGGTCATTGGCTATGATAACGTGCGCAACGCCCGCTACTTCACGCCGTCCCTGACCACCATTCACCAGCCGAAGGACTCGCTGGGGGAAGCCGCGTTCAATATGCTGCTCGATCGCATCGTCAGCAAGCGCGAAGATCCGCAGTCGATTGAAGTCCACCCGCGCCTTATCGAGCGCCGCTCGGTGGCGGACGGTCCGTTCCGCGACTACCGCCGCTAATGCCTCTGAGGAGCCGACGCCGTCGGCTCCTGCAGCCACTCCCGGTTCAGCGTTTCGCTATCGCCAAGATAGTCCAGCAGCCAGCGCAGCGCCGGCGACATGTCGTTTTGCTGCCACGTGAGGCAGCAGGCGGCCTGCGGAAACGGATTCTCCAGCTCCAGCGCAACCCACTCGCCGCTGTCCAGCCACGGCCGGGCAAAGTGCGAGGGCACCATGCCGGCGCACAGCCCGGCTGAAATGCAGGTGGCCGAGGCTTCCCAGTCCGGCACAACCAGCTTTCGCTGATTGTCCAGCAGCCAGGTGATGCGCTTGGGCAGCGAGCGCGAGGTATCTTCCCGCACCAGAGAGGGCCAGTTGCGCAGTACGTCGTCTGAAAGCGGCCCCGTCATCCCGGCCAGCGGATGCCGGGCCGAGACCACGCAGCGCCAGCTGAGCATACCCATGTCGCGAAAAGCGTAGCGGCCGCCGACCGGAATCGCCTTGGTGGCGCCGATCGCCAGCTCGACGCGTCCGTCCGACAGCGCGTCCCAGACGCCGTTAAACACCTCCTGGAAGACGCACAGTTCAACGTCGTCAAAATGGCGGTAAAAATCGACGATCATCTGCCGGGTGCGCTCCGGACGCACGATGTTATCGACCGCAATCGCCAGGCTGCCGCGCCAGCCGTTGGCGATCTGCTGGCACTGCTGGCGGGTGATCTGCATTTTTTTGATAACAGATCGCCCCTCCTTGAGAAACCAGGCCCCGGCTTCGGTCAGCTCCACGTCGCGGTGTCGCCGCTCGAACAGCGGCACCGCCAGCCACTCTTCAAGCTGACGCACGGTATAGCTGACCGCAGAAGGCACGCGGTGCAGCTCCTGGGCCGCCGCGCTAAAGCTGCCGCAGCGGGCGACGGCATCCACCACTTCCAGCGAATATTCGGACCACATAGTCTGCCTGCAAAAAATTTGAAATCAGTACGCAAATATTAGCGTTTCACAACCGGCATTGCACTCCCTACACTCTGCTGCCTGAACACCTGCATTTAATAAAAGAGACGTGATATGCAACCAGGAAGAGGTTTTTTATGCTGGCTGGCGGGCCTGAGCGTGCTGGGATTTCTGGCAACCGACATGTACCTGCCGGCCTTCGCCGCCATACAGCAAGACTTAAATGCGCCCGCCGCCGCCATTAGCGCCAGCCTGAGCCTGTTTCTGGCGGGTTTCGCCGTTGCGCAGCTGGCGTGGGGGCCGCTGTCGGATCGCTACGGCCGCAGGCCGGTGCTGCTTACCGGCCTCGCCCTGTTTGCCGCCGCGTCGCTCGGCATGCTGTGGGTGCGGGATGCCGCCAGCCTGCTGGCGCTGCGTTTTATACAGGCGATTGGCGTCTGCGCCGCGACCGTTATCTGGCAGACGCTGGTGACCGATTACTACCCGGCGCATCGGGTCAACCGCATCTTCGCCACCATCATGCCGCTGGTCGGCCTCTCGCCCGCCCTGGCGCCGCTGCTCGGCAGCTGGCTGCTGCACCATTTTGCGTGGCAGGCCATTTTTGCGGTGCTGTTTGCCATCACCCTGCTGCTGATGATCCCCGCTCTGCGCCTGAAGCCCATCGTGCGCAACGTGCAGACGAGTACGCAGACGCTCAACTTCGCGACGCTGCTGCGCTCGCGCGGCTACCGGGGCAACGTGCTGATGTACGCCGCCTGCTCGGCCAGCTTTTTTGCCTGGCTGACCGGCTCGCCGTTTATTCTCGACGCCATGGGCTACGGTCCGACGGCGATTGGCCTGAGCTATATTCCCCAGACTATCGCGTTCCTGGTTGGCGGCTACGGCTGCCGGGCGGCGCTGCAGCGCTGGCAGGGACAGCAGATGCTGCCGTGGCTGCTGCTCGCCTTCAGCATCAGCGTCGCTGCGACCTTCGCCGCCGGGCGGCTGTTTGACGGTAGCCTGACGGCGCTGCTGGTGCCGTTCTGCGTGATGGCGATGGCCAACGGCGCCATTTACCCGATCGTCGTCGCTCAGGCCCTGCGCCCTTTTCCGCAGGCGACAGGCCGCGCGGCGGCCCTGCAGAATACGCTGCAGCTCGGCCTGTGCTTCGTCGCAAGCCTGGTGGTCTCGACGCTGGTCGCAAACGCGCTGCTTACCACCACCGGCGTAATGCTGGCGACGACGCTGCTCGCCGGCTGGGGCTACCGCATGCAGCGCGACGCCAGGGCTGAGGCACCCGCAGGTGAAGGCAAAATATCGCATACTTAGTGTCGTCAGGGACTATGTGAATGGTTGGTGATTAGCATGCTAAGATTTTTCAGTTGAAGCACACATTTTTGAGGCCTATACTGATCCAGGCTTCAAATAATTATCATAAATATTAGCTATTAACGGCAGTCCGGACGGCTGCTGTATTTTCATGGACGACCTTCGGTAAGGGTTGCTCCTTCCTCTGTTCAACGTCGGATTGCGATACTCGCGGAAATCCGTGATGTCTCTCGCAATTTCCAAAAAGCGTCTACGCTAATTAAGGTTCTGATCGCAAGCGCGTGATGGAGAAGCTATGAGCTCATCGTGTATAGAAGAAGTAAATGTCCCTAACGACGACTGGTATCGAATAGCCAGTGAAATGCTAAATCGCGCCGGTATCACCATCAACGGCCCGGCGCCTTCAGATATTCAGGTCAAGAATCCGCTTTTTTTTAAGCGCGTACTGCAGGAGGGTTCTCTCGGGCTGGGAGAGAGCTACATGGACGGCTGGTGGGAGTGTGAACGACTGGATATCTTTTTCCAGAAGGTCCTGCGCGCCGGTCTTGAAGATCAGCTGCCGCATCATCTGAAAGATACCCTGCGCATTGCCAGCGCGCGGATTTTCAATTTGCAGAGCAAAAAGCGCGCGTGGATTGTCGGTAAAGAGCACTACGATCTCGGTAACGATCTCTTTACCCGCATGCTCGACCCTTATATGCAGTACTCCTGCGCCTACTGGAAAGATGCGCAAACGCTCGAACAGGCTCAGGAAGCCAAGCTCGATCTGATTTGCCGCAAACTGCAGCTGGCCCCGGGTATGCGGGTACTGGATATCGGCTGCGGCTGGGGCGGGCTGGCGTACTACATGGCAAAAAATTACGGCGTCAGCGTCGAAGGTGTAACCATCTCAGCAGAGCAGCAGAAGCTTGCCCAGCAGCGCTGTGAAGGGCTTGATGTCAAAATTCTGCTGCAGGACTACCGCGATCTTAACGAGCAGTTTGACCGCATCGTTTCTGTCGGCATGTTCGAGCACGTCGGGCCTAAGAATTACGCTACCTACTTTGATGTCGTTGATCGCAACCTTAAGCCAGACGGCCTCTTTCTGCTGCACACCATCGGTTCGAAAAAAACGGACGATAATGTCGATCCGTGGATCAATAAATATATTTTCCCCAACGGCTGCCTGCCGTCAGTACGCCATATCGCCATCGCCAGCGAACCCCATTTTGTGATGGAGGACTGGCACAATATCGGCGCGGATTACGACACCACGCTGATGGCCTGGCAGACGCGCTTCTTGCAAAGCTGGTCGGAAATTGCCGACAACTACAGCGAACGCTTTAAGCGGATGTTCGTCTACTATCTGAACGCCTGCGCCGGGGCCTTCCGCGCCCGCGATATTCACCTCTGGCAGGTGGTTTTCTCGCGCGGCATCAGCGGCGGTCTGCGGGTCGCTCGCTAATAAAAAAACCCCGGCTCCCGGGGTTTTTTTATCGCCTTTACTCAGCGGCCTCCTGAGCAAGCCGAACGGCCTCGGCCTCTTTCGCCGCCAGCACGCGCTCAACGGTATCAACCACCGCCTGCGTCTGCGGGTCGATTTCAATATTCACCTTCGCGCCGAGCTTTTTCGCGCCGAGCGTGGTGCGCTGAATTGTTTCCGGGATCAGGTGCACGCAAAACCGCGTAGGGGTCACCTCCCCCACGGTCAGGCTGATGCCGTCGATGCCGATAAATCCTTTATAGAGGATGTATTTCATCAGCGACGGGTCCTGGACCTTGAACCAGATCTGGCGGTTATTTTCCGAAGTAACGATTTTTGCCACCTCCGCCGTGGTCATGATATGCCCGGACACCAGATGGCCGCCAATCTCATCGCTGAAGCGCGCGGCGCGCTCCACGTTCACCACGTCGCCTTCCGCCAGTTCGCCGAGGTTAGTAATGCGCAGCGTCTCTTTCATTAAATCGAAGCTGACGCGGCTACCGTCAATGTCGGTCACCGTCAGGCAGCAGCCGTTGTGCGCCACCGAGGCACCGGTTTCAATGCCGTCCAGCATATCTGCCGGCATTTCGATCACGTGGGTGCGAAAGTTAGGCTTTTCATCAACGGACACGATTTTCGCCGTGCCCTGCACGATACCAGTAAACATATCATTAACTCCTGTTGAACATCCGGGCGGAACCATCCCGCCTTTTATACTCCGCACAATAGCAGGAGCCAGGATCTGTTGCCACCTGCCCGCATCACGTGCCACTTTTTGGCTGGCTAAATAGCCATTAGTCGCTACAATGTAGGCAAATTTCCCCGATTATTTCTTCTTGCTGCCAGTAAAGGCGGCTTTTTTAGTCTCTTCAACAATAACGCTGCACCCGTATATCGCGCCCCGGCGTTAGCCGGCGAATAACGAGATGCAAACAAAATAGGTGTTTACGTGCAAAAGTACGTTATTGAAGCGCGCCAGCTCCTTGCGCTGGCTATTCCGGTGATCTTTGCGCAGATCGCCCAGACGGCGATGGGCTTCGTCGATACGGTCATGGCGGGCGGCTACAGCGCAACCGATATGGCCGCCGTCGCCATCGGCACCTCTATCTGGCTGCCGGCCATCCTGTTTGGCCACGGCCTGCTGCTGGCCCTCACGCCGGTGGTCGCCCAGCTTAACGGCTCCGGGCGCCGCGACCGCATCGCTCATCAGGTGTGCCAGGGCTTCTGGCTGGCGTCTATTGTCTCCGTGCTGGTGATGGTGGTGCTGTGGAACGCGGGCTATATCATCCGTTCAATGCACGACATCGATCCGGAGCTGGCGGATATCGCCGTGCGCTACCTGCGCTGCCTGCTGTGGGGCGCGCCGGGCTATCTCTGCTTTCAGGTGGCGCGCAACCAGTGCGAGGGGCTGGCGAAAACCAAGCCGGGAATGGTGATGGGCTTTCTCGGCCTGCTGGTGAATATTCCGGTTAACTACATCTTTATCTACGGCCACTTCGGTATGCCCCGCCTCGGCGGCGTCGGCTGCGGCGTGGCGACGGCGGCGGTATACTGGGTGATGTTTATTGCCATGCTCTCCTACGTCAGGCGCGCCCGCTCCATGCGCGACATCCGCCCGCAGGAAGCCTCCCGCAGGCCTGATTTTGCGGTAATGAAGCGCCTGGTGCAGCTCGGCCTGCCTATCGCTCTGGCGCTGTTTTTCGAAGTGACGCTGTTTGCCGTCGTGGCACTGCTGGTGTCGCCGCTGGGCATTGTCGATGTGGCGGGACACCAGATAGCCCTCAACTTCAGCTCGCTGATGTTCGTTCTGCCGATGTCGCTGGGTGCGGCGGTAACCATCCGCGTCGGCTTCCGGCTGGGTCAGGGGTCAACGCTGGAGGCCCAGACCGCCGCGCGCACCGGTCTGGGGGTCGCTGTCTGCATGGCGATACTGACCGCTATCTTTACCGTGGCGCTGCGCGAGCACATCGCCATGCTCTACAACGAGAACCCGCAGGTGGTTGCCCTCGCCTCGCAGCTGATGCTGCTGGCCGGACTGTATCAAATCTCCGATTCGATTCAGGTGGTGGGCAGCGGCATCCTGCGTGGCTATAAGGACACGCGTTCGATCTTCTTCATTACCTTCACCGCCTACTGGGTGCTGGGGCTGCCGAGCGGCTATATTCTGGCGCTCACCGACCTGGTGGTGCCGCGCATGGGCCCCGCAGGCTTCTGGACCGGCTTTATTATCGGCCTGACCTGCGCGGCGATTCTGATGATGCTGCGGATGCGCTACATTCAGCGCCAGCCGTCGGTGACGATCCTGGCGCGGGCGTCGCGCTAAGCCCTAAGCCGCCCCATATCGGGCGGCACTTTTTTATATTCTTCGCAATGCGCTTTCTTCTTTAAAGTTCACTGTGGTCAATGTTATTATTTCCATTCTGAGATCCAGATCGATAAATATCAACTTGTGTACTCTTTATTAAACACACGTGAATAAATAACTTTATTTTATTTTTTCAAAAAATATTTTACAGATAAAGAAAATCACGCCAACTCTTTGTTATTACGATAGTTTTAATAATATAAATCAAACTTATATTGTAGATAGTAATAATGAATTTTTATATTCATTTACCACGCCATTAAATATCCCTGTAGTCATTATTGATTTTTTAAATCCGATTATGAACAAATACAAAGGTTACACACTATGGCAAAGGATAAATTAGAACGTAACGTATCCTGTTTCAATGCCTGGGCAATGATCGTGGGTACAATCATTGGTACAGGCATATTTTTTAAACCTCAGGCCGTGTTCGACGCTACCGGCTCTGCCAGCTTCGGGCTTATGGCCTGGGTTATTGGCTGTTTTATGGGACTGTGCGGCGGGCTGGTATTCGCTGAAATTGGCGCGCTGATCCCAGAAACCGGCGGTATGATGACCTATCTGGAGAAGATCTACAGCCGGGTGTTTGGCTATATGATCGCCTGGTCCCAGATGGTTGCCTTCTACCCCATTCGCATTGCGGCGGCGGCGGTGGTGTTCGGTACCACCGCCTGCGCGCTGTTAGGGCTGGATCCGCAGATGAACATTCCGCTGGCCTGTGGGTTAGTGGTTTTGATGACGCTGATTAACTATTTCGGCAACAGCGCCGCAAGTCTTTTTCAAAACACGGCAACGGTTCTTAAATTCATTCCCATTATATTAATCATCGTTTATGGCCTGTTTATTAATGATGCTCCGCTGAAAATTCAGTTTGAGCCCATTCTCTCTGAAAGCCATCCCTTCTGGCAGGGTCTGGCAATTAGCGTTATGGCCACATTATACGCTACCGACGGCTGGTGTAATGCCAGCGTCATTGCCGGTGAAATGAAAAATCCGGGGCGCGACTTACCCAAAGCGATCATTTTTGGCATCCTGACCGTCACCGCAGTCTATCTGATTATTAACATCGCCTATCTGAAAGTCATGACGCCAGCGCAGCTGGGGGCTTCTGCTACCCCGGGCGGAGATGTCGCGACGCTGCTGTTCGGCAATTTTGGCGGTAAACTGATTGCCGCCGGGATTGTCGTCTCGATTATGGGTTCGATGACCGGCTTTACTCGCGCCGCCTGGCGTATTCCCTATGCCCTCGCGATCCGCAATCTGCTGCCGTGCAGCGCCTGGTTTGCCCGTCTGAGTAGCAAAACGGGGATGCCGATAAACAGTGGCATCTATATTTTAATCGCTTCGGTAAGTAGCATCCTGTTCTTTAAGAAGTTTAATACGCTGACCGATATTGGCTCTCTGGTTATCTGGGTCTTCTATACCCTGACCTTTGTAGGATTATTTATTCTGAGAAAGAAATGGGCCGATCGCCCTCGCCCATTTAGAGTCCCGCTGTACCCGATAACGCCTATCGTCGGCATAATCAGTGGACTGTTTGTCATTATTTCCACCATTATTTATCAGCCAATCATTGCCCTCTATGCACTTATTCTGATGGGCCTGGGTGTACCCGTATATTTGTATAAAAGAAATGCAGCGCCCTTGGCTGATGAATCAGATACTGACACTGTAAAAGTTGTTAAAGACAATCAATAGGATATTATCATGCGCAGCTATACCATGTTTACCCCGCAGGAAATGCAGGAAATCAAAGAACAGTTTTATTATGTTGATAAAGATATTCATGATAAACCCAGGCTCTATTTTGATAATGCCGGCGGTTCCTTTCGGCTAAAACGTGCAGAGCAGGTTTTTCATGAAATTGATGCCATTCCGGATTGCTCGGAAAGACATCATCAGATGGCGCTGTACTTGCAGGAGATCGAAGAGTGCGGTCGCCAGGATGCACGCATTATCTTCAATGCCGCCGACGGCGCCATTTATCCCGGCTATACGGCCTCCCAGCTGATGTTCGATCTGGTGAGGGTTATCTCTGAAAATGCCGGCGGCAGCAATATGGTGACATCCATTCTGGAGCATCCGTCCGCGTTTGACGCCATCAGTTACTATGCGCAGTACACTCATTGTGAACTGCGCGTTGCCAGGAGCAACCCGCTTACCGGCGGCGTGGACGCTGAGGAGGTCATATCATTAATTGATAAAGAGACGGCGATTCTGAGCGTTATGGCGGCCTCAAATATCTCAGGTTATATCTACGATATTGAAACTATCGTCAAAAGAGCGCGCGAAATTAATCCTGACATCTATATCATTATTGATGCTGTGCAGCATGCTCCCCACGGCGTGCTCGATGTCCAGAAACTCAATATTGATGCGATGAATTTTGCCCCCTATAAGTTCTTTGGCGTCAGGGGCTTCAGCCTTGCCTACGTTTCTGACCGGGTAGCGGCGCTGGCACACCATAAGCTGGCAGGAAAATCCGCCGCCGACTGGGAACTCGGCAGCCCGGCCCCGGCCCACTATGCGGCCCTGACGGCTATTGTGGATTACGTGTGCTCCCTGGGAATGAAAACGGCCTCCGGGCAGGATGACCGGAGAGCGCTTTTTGTCGCCGGGATGAACCGCATTGCCGAACACGAGCGCGGACTGCTGGATACGCTGCTTAATGGAACCGAAAAAACGCCTGGCCTGCGCAATATGAATGGCGTGGAGGTCTGCGTCGACAATCCCAATCTTGATGAGCGGGACCTGATCATCGGCATTGCCTTTGATAATCTCCCCTGTGAAGTGGCGGTACGTGAATATGAGAAAAAGAACGTCATCGTCTATGAGCGTTCAAGTTCCAGCCTCTATTCGCACCGGATGGTGAAGTCCTTCGGCCTTGATGGCATGGTACGCGTATCCCCGCTGCACTGTAACTCGGTAGAGGATATTGAGGCATTTCTCGACATTACGCGGCAACTCACGGCGCTAACCTGCTAATCTCTTTCCTGCCCGGGACTGGCCGCGTATATTGTCTGGACGCGGCCTTTTCCTTTAATCCATAGCGATAGAATTTGCCAATTGCCCTGCGAGAAATTATGGAATATATCCTTCTGGAAACGTTTGTCATCGTCTGTGATGCAATGAACTTAACCAAAGCCTCAGAGATCCTTTGCCGTACCCAGCCCACTATCACAAATCGCATTAAACAACTGGAAAATCAGCTTGGATTTGAGCTGATGATCCGCAATAAAGGCAAGCGCAACATTATGCTTACCGGCAAGGGTGAGGAGTTTTTACCCATTGCCAGGCAGTTTGTCGAATTTTATACGCGGATAAATCATCTGCAAAAAGACTCGGCCTCCCATCTGTCGGTGTCAGCTATTGATAGTATTGGAACAACTATCATTGCCGATATCGGTAGGTCATTTTGCGAAGAGGAATCCGCAAGCTCCCTGTCGATCAAAACCTATCAAACGCGTGAAGCCTATGAATTGGTCCGCAAACGCGAGCTGGATATCGCCTTTGTTTCTGAAAAGATTGAGCTGCCGAATATCACCTGTGAAGCCGTATTTCAGCAAAAGTATTACGTCGTCAAACCCTGCGCACAGCCGAAAGATCTTAAAGAGATAGATCCCGCTGAGCTCGACGTCAGCCACGAGGTGTATCACAGCTGGGGACAGGACTTTGACGCATGGCACAAAATGATCTGGCCAGGGCAGAGGCAGCCAAGGATAAGGGTTGACTCCTGCACTCTGCTTGCGCGCTTTTTGCGCGATGAAACCAGCTGGTCCATCGTGCAGTCCGGCAATATTGCGATGATATCCCGCTTTATTCCGCTTCAGCGCTACCGGCTCAGCTGCGAAACCCCGGTACGCATCTGTTATATGATAACGAACGCCTACCCGGACAGGCGCAGCGTTCATCTTATTAACCGGTTTCGGACGGCGCTCTATCATTATGTTAAAACCTCGCCGGACAATGATTATCTGGCAATTGGATAGCAATACGCACAGCGCCGCCGGCACGTGGTGCATAAAAAAACATCATAAACCCGAGCGCAGCATCGGCCGCCGCTGCCGCCATTATCGCTATCACCGGGTAAAGTAAAAAATAAGCGCAATAAAAGTGGGCAAAAAACGCCCGATACATCAGCAAATTAGCAGCAATATGCCTAATAGTTCCGCAATCGCGTGATTTGAGAAAGAAAAGTGGCGATTGCCTCTTGCCTCTTCCCCGAGCTGCCGCTAATATTCGTCCCCGTTGTGCGTTCATAGCTCAGTTGGTTAGAGCACCACCTTGACATGGTGGGGGTCGTTGGTTCGAGTCCAATTAAACGCACCATCTTCAGTGCGTCCGTAGCTCAGTTGGTTAGAGCACCACCTTGACATGGTGGGGGTCGGTGGTTCGAGTCCACTCGGACGCACCATTCAATAATCGCTTTCCCGTCATTATCCATCAACGCGATTTCATCCTCTCTATAGCCACCGTCGCCGGATATCACTGTCCCGGCTGAATTTGTGAGAAGAGAATTTCGAGCCTTTTTAGTAGCATTGAAGCCGCAAGCGATAGCTGACGTGCCGGAGTGATGCACAGCGCCAGTGTAAATTCACGAAGCTGCGGGTCGGTAAGGGGAATGAAAACCAGTTCTCCGTTTTCGACCTCATCCATGATGTCCAGCCAGCATAAGATCCCAATCCCTATCCCCTCTTTAACCAGCGACCGGATCATATGAATATTGTTTGATACCGCCGCCTCTTTTATTAACCCTTTGTTTACATTAAGTAACGCTTCCACAGGCCCGGATAGCATGAGCGGTGCCGAAGGGATAATAAAGGGGTAATCAAGACACTGATTGAAGCGAATCCCCTGCTTACCGGCAAGCGGATGATCTGCGCGGACAACAATCCCGAGATTAACCTCAACAAATGCCCGGACCTGCAGCTCTTTCGAGCTTTGCGGATTCAGCAGGATACCAAAATCCGCCTCTCCGGAAAGCAGCGCCTGCTGGATATCAATATTAGGCATTGTGGTCAGCGTGAAGGAGATATTGGGGTATTCGCTGTGTACCTCTCTGAGCATGGCGGAAAAGAAGTGCCGATTGACGGCATCAATGGTCGCAATACGTACATGCCCTCTTCTCAGGCCTCGCAAATCATCAAGCTGTTCGCAGACGCGATGAAAGTCCTTTTTCCAGTTATCTGCGGCATGCAGCAAGAGCTCTCCGGCTGCCGTCAGGCGCAAACCATTCGGGTTACGTTCAAAAAGTGGCATACCCAACTCTTTTTCCACTCGCAGAATCTGTCTATCAATGGAAGAGGCCGCCACGTGCAGAACATCAGAGGCTTTGCGAAACGATCCCTGCCTGGCCACCTCAGTGTAATAAAGCAAAAAACGCGAAAATGCGAACATCGTAGTAGTGCCCTCTTTTTTGCAACGAGATGTGCGAATCAAAGCGCTGGACGCAACGTGACTATCACAATACCGTAGTTTTTAGCTGACGGTAACTTTCGTTTCACCTTAAAACAAATGTCTGCAAGGGCATTACCGGCACTGTATTCGATGCGAGCGTCACAAATTTTTATCTGCGACCTCCTTTTTCCGCGCACGGAAAACGCTCCCGATAGTGGAGCGGTACTAGCGATGAGAACGTTGAATGTCATGAATAATAACCAGCCAATATCTCTGCTTCATAATGCGCGTCTGCCCGCCTGGACGCTGCCCTCAAGTTGGCCACAGCACGCAGGCGGTCCGGTTAATGCCGATATTCACATCGCGGATGGGCGTATTCAGACCGTACATCCTGCCCGCGTGCGGCAGGCAGATGGCTGGGATCTCAATGGCGCCCTGGTACTGCCTGGGCTAATTGAGCCGCACGCTCATCTGGATAAAACGTTCACATTCTCCCGCTCTCGACCGTCCCGTCCGGGGCTTCTGGCAGCGATTGAAACCCTGCAGCAGGATCGCCGGTACTGGACAGCGCAGGATCTCCACCAGCGCGCCGCGCGCGCCGTCAGCTGGGCTGCGGCCAACGGCGTAAACCATTTACGGACGCATATCGACTGGTATGACGCCGCTGTTCCTCCAGCGTGGCAGGCACTTGCAAATATGTCGCATCCGGGCTGCACGTTCGAACGTGTTGCTCTCGTACCGCTGGGGCTCTTTGCCAGTCCGAAATCGGCCGAAGACATTGCCCGGAGGGTAGCGCAAAGTGGCTCCTGCTGCCTGCTTGGCGCCTTTGTGCACTCCTCAAATTGGGATGAAGCGGCAATGACCAATCTGCTTTCCTGCGCCGCGCGCTGGCAGCTGGATCTGGATTTACACATTGATGAAGAGTTAACCCCGGGCGCCATTGGACTGCGCTGGCTGGCAAACTATTTATCGACCCACGCCTTCCCGGGACATATCTGCTGCAGCCACGGTTGCGCCCTTTCCGCCAGCCCGTATTCGCTGGCGCAGGATATCCTGTCGGTGCTGGCCGCGCACCGCGTCACGCTTATTGCACTGCCGATGACCAATCTACTCCTGCAGGATGCGGTAGCGGGGCGCACGCCCCGCGCGCGCGGGATCACGCTGATTAAGGAAGCCCAGTCAGCCGGTATTCCCGTTCTGCTCGGCTGCGATAATGTGCAGGACGCGTTTTGCCCAATGGGGAGCTACGACCCGCTTGATACGCTGACCTGCGCGTTATTCACCGCCCAGCTTGATAGCCCTTTCGATCGCCAGTCCAGGCTTATTTGTGACCGCCATGCCCTGTCTGGCTCCAGCCGCGCGGGTTCGCCGTTAAGCGCCGGAGAGGAAGCAAACCTGGTTATCTTTCCCGGCAGCGACAGCCACACCTGGCCGCTCAGGAGTGCGACACGTCAGGTCATCCGCGCAGGAAAATTTATCAGCCAACGAATCTGGAGTGAGGAGGTACGCAGTGACGCTTGATGCTGGTGCAGGGCAACCGCTCGCACAATATTCCGCATGGCGACGCGCCGGAGATTTCATATTTCTATCGGGGATCATCCCGGTAGATCCGCACAGCGCCACAATTGTGCGGGGTTTTCGGGATATACCCGACGACGCCCGCCGTCTGCTGGGGGAAAGCGGGGAGTTCTCCACTGATATCAAGCAAGGGCCGATACTCGCCCAAAGCTGGTATGTCCTGGAGATCGTTCGCCGCACCGTGGAAGAGCAAGGCGGCAAAATGAATGATGTCGTCCGCCTGGTGCAGTACTTTCGCAACCTTGACCACTTTCCCTACTACAGTCGCGTCAGAAAACTGTTTTTTACCGATCTGTCGCCGGTGTCCACGGTAGTCCAGGTGAGTGAAATGCTGCCCTGTGCGGAGGTACTGATTGAGGTTGAAGCCACGCTCTGGTTACCGCTGGAGACGCAATGATGACGTCGAGAGGTGTACGATGATTAACGGTTATCTCCCTGCCGCACGCTTTCTGCCCTTTTTGAGCTGGGCGGCGATCGCCGATCTGCCCGATAAGGCCAATACGGTAATTGTACTGCCGACCGGTGCTATTGAGCAGCACGGGCCGCATCTGCCCTGTTCCGTCGATAGCGTTATCTCCTCCGGCGTTGCAGGACATGCTCTTGCCCGCCTGCCCGAAGAGATCCCTGCGTTTGCTATTGCGCCTATCGTCTACGGCAAATCCGACGAGCACCTTCACTTTCCTGGTACGCTGACGCTAAGTGGCGAAACGCTACTACACACGCTGCTGGATATCGCCGAATCGCTGTACCGCTGCGGTTTTCGCAAATTATTGATGATCAATGGCCACGGCGGGCAACCGCAGATCCTCCAGATAGCGGCACGCGAAATGCGCCTGCGCCACGGTGATATGGTCATGATAGCCCACGATGTCTTTCGGGTCCCTAATATCGAGAATCAATTTCTCAGCGTAAAAGAGCAGAGGCTGGCGATGCACGCAGGCCACAGTGAAACGGCGCTGATGCTGGCCCTGGCGCCGGAGAGCGTACATATGGAGTACGCCGCGGCCAGTTACCCGCCTGAGTTTCCCTGCCCGACTTTATCAGCCGGACGTCCCGCAGCGGCGTGGGCAGCCTATGACTTTGGCCCTTCGGGCGTGATTGGCGATCCCACCCAGGCAACGCCAGAACAGGGCCAGGCGCTGCTTGATTCGCTGGCTGAAAGCTGGGCGAGGGCCATCACCGAGGTCCACCATATGCAGTGGGTGGTCCGCCGGGAAGCAAGCTGGGGAAAAGATCGCTGGAACGGTTTCGTCAACACCACATCATCCTTACTTTCTGAATAAAAAGGGGCCGCCTGCCATGAAAATCATTAATACATTTTCACCCGCCTTAACTGGCCTGCTGCTTTTTACGGCTGCGAACCACGCGCACGCCGAAGAAAAATTTACCTTTCTGACTAACTGGTATGCGCAAGCCGAGCACGGCGGTTTTTACCAGGCGCAGGCAGCCGGTCTGTATCAACGCGCTGGCCTTGACGTCACCCTTAAAATGGGCGGCCCGCAGGTGAGTGTGATGCAGTTGATGGCGGCTGGACAGGCCGATTGCACCCTCGGCGATAACGTGCAGGCGCTGGAAACCTGGCAGGCGGGCATCCACGCCGTGACAGTGGCGACCGTCTTTCAGCACTCGCCCACCGTTTTCATCAGCCATGACAAGATTGCTACGCCCCAGGCATTAAAGGACAAAACATTTCTGCTGGCGACGGAAGCCTATACCTCTTTCTGGCCCTGGGCAAAAAGTGAACTGGGCTTCAGCGCCAGCAAAGTGCGGCCCTATACCTTCAGCGTACAGCCCTTCCTGGCGGACAAGAACCTGGTGCAGCAGGGTTATCTCACCTCCGAGCCCTTTGCCGTGGCGAAAGGCGGCCAGCCGTTCTACGTTTATCCGCTCAGCGACTGGGGCTATCCGCCTTACGGGAACGCCATTATATGCATGGCCGATACGGTAAAAAAACGCCCGCGCGTTATCGCCGCTTTTATTAAGGCCTCGATGCAGGGATGGAAAGCGTATTTGCAGGATCCGGCGGCGGGGAACGCCCTGATCCAGAAAGCCAATCCACAGATGGGCGCCGATCAGATAGCCTTTGGGATTGCGCAGATGAAGAAATTTGCCCTGGTCACCGGCGGTGATGCGCAAAGCAGCGGTATTGGCACGATCGCAGAAGCCCGCCTGAAAAAGACCTGGGATATGCTGGTACAAAACAAGCTGATCGATGCCGATAAAGTGCCGTTCGCCCGGACATATACCCTCGATTTAATAAAAGATGCGAAGGTGATGCCATGAGCCCTGCGGTAACTTCTGTCGTGCTGAATGAGACCCCGCCCGTTCCTGCTGCGGCAGAACCGGTTATTGAAGTACTGTCGGCAGAAAAGACCTATCACAACGGCACACGGGCCCTGCTGCCGGTAAACCTTACCGTGCGTCAGGGAGAGTTTATTAGCCTGCTGGGCCCATCCGGATGCGGGAAAAGCACGCTTCTGAAAATGGTTGCAGGCTTAATTGAGCCAAGCGACGGAAGGCTGTTACTGTGGCGCCGCGATAGCAGTGAAAAGGCGCCGCTGCCGCTCTCTTTTGTCTTTCAGGAAGCGACGCTCATGCCGTGGAGCAACGTACACAACAATGTGCGTCTGCCGCTCGATCTGGCCGGCGTTGCGCGTAAAGAAGCAGACGCCCGGGTCGTGGAAGTGCTTAAGCTGGTTGGTCTTGCGCAGTTTGCCAGTGTTTTACCACGAGAGCTGTCAGGCGGTATGCAGATGCGCGTCTCCATCGCCCGCGGGCTTGTGACCCGTCCCAAATTGCTGCTAATGGACGAACCCTTTGGGGCTCTGGATGAAATTACCCGCAACAAACTGGACAGCGACCTGCTGCAACTGTGGCGAGAGCAGGGACTGACCGTCGTTTTTGTAACTCACTCCATACATGAAGCGGTCTTTCTTTCACAGCGCGTCATTATGATGGCCGCCAGACCCGGTCGAATCGTTGAAGATATTCCCATCAATGCCCTCTATCCGCGCGACGACGCGTTTCGCGTCAGTCCGACATTTTCGCGCTATGCAAAACAGCTGCAGGACAGCCTGCTTCAGGCCAGTCAGTCACTCTGCGAGGGAAAGAAATGAACGCCAGAAAATCAACGCCGTGGGTAAATCATCCCCTTTTCTTTAAAATACTCTCCCCCGTACTGGTTGCCATAGCCGTGGTGCTGATATGGCAATTTGCCATCAGCGCATTTAATATTCCTCCCTTTCTGGTACCTTCTCCGCAGGCCATGCTTGAAAGCCTCTGGAGCAACATGGCAATGCTGTTGACATCTCTGGTGTTCACGCTGAAAATCACGCTCCTCTCGTTTGCATTAGCAACCGTTAGCGGCGTTTTAATTGCCTTTATTCTGGTGCAGAACAGGTTTATTGAAACGGCTTTCTTTCCCTATATCGTCTTTTTGCAGGTTACGCCAATCGTCGCTATCGCGCCGCTGATCATTATTTGGGTGAAAGACACGACGCTATCGCTGGTCGTGTGCTCAACGCTGATGGCTATCTTCCCTATCATCTCCAATACCACGCAGGGGTTAAGAAGCATTTCTCCGGGTTTGCTGAGCTATTTCAAACTAAGCCGGGCCACCCGCCTACAGACCTTAGTGCGTTTAAGGATCCCTTCTGCGCTGCCCTATTTTTTCGGCGCGCTAAGGATCTCCTCTGGCCTGTCGCTGATTGGTGCCGTGGTGGCGGAGTTTGTTGCGGGGACCGGCGGAAATAATACCGGCCTTGCCTATCAAATATTGCAGGCCGGATATCAACTGAATATTCCGCTCATGTTTGCCGCCTTATTACTGATTTCACTGGCAGGCATAGTGCTCTTTGCGGCGATGTCGTGGCTCTCCCGCCGCGCGCTCCGTGCCTGGCACGAAAGTGAAGTTACGCAAACACACTAGCCTCCCCCCTATGAGAAGGAGTACGACCGTGAAAGAACCCTGGCCCGATGCGCATCAGCGGCAGCTTGCGGTAGCAAGTGTTCAGGAAAGCCTGCCTGAACTCGACTGGACGCTACATCCGGCAAAAGTTAAGCGTTTTTCGCAGGATTTCCACTGGTTTAGCCCGATACTGAAAGCGCAGCTGAAGGAAAAGCAGGCGGATGCCGTTGTACGCCCGCGTACGGAGAGCGAACTGAGAAAGCTGGTATCTGCCTGTGTGGCTCACGGGCTTCCGCTCATGATGCGGGGTGCCGCGACCGGCAACTACGGACAGCTAGTGCCGCTGCAGGGCGGGATTATGGTGGACATGAGCGGATTTAACCACATCTGCCAGCAGCGGGAAGGGATCCTGCGCGCGCAGGCCGGGATCAGGCTTGGCGAGATTGAAAAGTCAGCGCGGGCGACAGGTTGGGAGCTGCGCTGTATGCCCTCCACTTATCGTCAGGCTACGCTGGGCGGACTGTTTAGCGGCGGCTTTGGCGGCATTGGTTCAATCACTTACGGCCCCCTCGCGGCTGCCGGCAACGTGCTCAGCATCAGAGTGATGACCGTCGAAGCCGAGCCTCGCCTGTTGACGATTCCCGCGCCACAGGCCCTGCTCCTGCACCATACCTATGGAACCACCGGTATTGTTCTGGAGGTGGAGCTGGCCCTCGCCCCCTGCCACCGGTGGACAGAACGTCTGGACGTATTTGATACCTTCAGCCAGGCGCTGGATTATGCAAATGCACTGACCCGCTCCCCGGGCCTCATAAAGCGCCAGGTGGCCCTCTTTGCGGCCCCCATTCCTGCCTGGTTCAGCCATCTGAAACATCACTATCAGGCCCATCAGCATGCCGTCATCAGTGCCGTCGCTGAAGAAAGCGAAGTGCTGTGCCCGTCACTTGTTACTCAATTCGGCGGACAGAGTGCGCTGCGTCAGGAAACAGATGAGTCACGTCCCATCAGCAGATCGCTGCTGGAGTATTGCTGGAATCACACCACCCTGCATGCGCTGAAAGTGGACAGTACGCTGACCTATCTGCAAACCGCATTTTCTATTGATAATTATCGCAATCAGATTGCTCATATGCATGAGCTGTTCGGTGATGAGGTTATTTCACACATTGAATTTTTGCGCGATGTCGAGGGTAATATTACTGCCAGCGGACTGCAGCTGGTTCGCTATTCAACGGCAGACAGACTGAATGAAATAATGGATATATTCCGTGAGCATCATATCAAGGTGAACAATCCGCATGTCGTCGCCGTCGAAGATGGCAAACAAGGTGTCATCCGCCCAGAGGTGGTGTCGGTTAAGCATTGTATTGATCCCAACGGATTGCTTAACCCCGGAAAGCTGCGTGGCTGGGATATTCACGAGACGTTACCGCTGATTCCGAATCCGCTGGCACTCCCTGAGCGTAAACCCACAGAATAATAAAACTTACATTCATCCAAATCCGACAATTATAAAGCACAGTGGTTATTGATGTTACTTATTCACGAGGATAAAAAATTGAAGACACACCAAATAACAATGCCGATAAAGTTGGCCGCCTTCTTTATTCCCGCTACATTCTTCGCCCCCCAGGCGATGGCGGCGATATCAATTACCGACGAGTGTAAAAATAGCACAGCCAACTCCCTGACAGAAATGTTTACCTGTGGCTCAGTCAGCGGTAACCTTCGCAGCCTTTATTACTCTACGCACAACGCATACTTTGTACCCGGTCTCAGTCAGGATACGATCAGCTACGGGGGAAGCCTCAACTATGCCACAGCAGACTATTATGGCTTTAGCCTTGGTACCAGCGCCATACTGCAGCGAGGCATTGACCATGATAACGACCATCTGGTCAGTGAGTTGGGACCGAATCAAACTGCTATCGGCGAGGCTTATTTACGCTGGCGCGATGAGGATTTCAGCATTACCGCAGGCAACCAGCGTATCAATCTTCCTTTTGTTGGCGACTACGACTGGCGCATTACGCCGATTTTATTTCGCGGCATTGATATGAATTATGGTGACAGCGAAAATTTTCTCCATGCCACGCGGATAACGCGCTATAAGTCATGGGGAGATGAACATTTTCATAAAACCACCGCCTATGACGAGGCCGAGGGTAAAACCAACGGCATGTGGGCGATTGGCGGCGGTCGCAGTCTTAACATAAACGACAAGAAGCTCATCGGCCAACTGTGGTATGAAAACTATGATGAGTACACAAAACTTTTTTATAGCGATGGCTTTCTCTCTTGGTTAAATAGCGATCGGCAGCCGAAATTAGGCGCACAGTTTATTCGCGGAGTCAGCGAAGGTAAGGCCCTGGCGGGTGAGGTGAATAGCACCAGTTATGGTATTCAGTTCAGCATGAATATTATCTCTACTCTTGCCTGGTCACTTAATTATGATCATATTGCCGCGAGCGGTAGTTCCTATGGTAACGGTTCACTGGTGACACCCTATGCCCATAATACGGCTTCTGGTCCCTACTTCGCTCAGCCCTTTTTTACCAGCACCCAGGATTTAGGCAGCGGCAATGCCTATTCAACCGACCTCAACTGGCAAGCGGGCGAACAGCTTTCACTCGGCAGCCGCTACTCTTTTATGGATCTCACGCCCGTCGCCGGGGCCGGTAGCCGCAACCAATCTGAATATCTGGTATACGGCACCTGGCGCTTTGGCGGAATTCTCAAAGGGTTCAGCATCTCCGACTTTGCAGGTGTACAGACGGCATCCAACTCAGACAAGAATTTCTGGCAGAACCGCCTGGCGCTGGAATATGCATTTTAACGCCGCGCCGATCACCTACCGGGGTAATGGCGGCACGCTCCGCGAATGCGCCACGATTTTTTTGCTATATTCTACGTAGGTATTCACTCTCTACAGCAGGCAGGTAAAAAATGGAAATCGATCCCGACAATCTGGTGATTGCAGGTCTGGAAGAGGCGGAAGAGCGCAACGCAGCCCGCCAGCAGGAGGCCGACAAAAAGGCTGAAGCGATCGAAGCGGACGACGACTGCGGCGACGCCTGCAAAATCTGATATCAAAACCGGCTCTCGCCGGTTTTTTTATCCCTGTTTCACAATCCATGAAACCTGCTGGGTCTTCTCTGCGGGGGAATGCGTGCGGCGGCGAAACGATCCCAGCGCTTCATCCGGCGTACAGTAGGTACAGCGCGCCAGCACGTCGATATTTTCACGCGGAACGCCCGCCTTTTCGAGCGCCAGTACGGCAAACGCGGCCAGGTCAAACCACAGGCTATTCGCCTCCCTGGCCGCCGGACTCCCGGCAGTAGGCCGCTGCGGCCGGCTGAAAAACAGCGACTGGCGGTTTGCCGCGGCCAGCGCGCCCGAGGGCGTCGCCAGCAGCTGGGCGTAAAACGCGGCCGATACCTCATAGCAGCAGGCGCGGATGTGCGGACCTATCGCCACCACAACGTCGGCCGCCGCCACGCCCTGCTCCGCGAATCGCGCTACGGCGCGTTCGGCGATGCCCAGCGCCGCACCGCGCCATCCGGCGTGAACGCAGCTGATAAAGCGGCCGTCGCGGCTGGCCATCAGCAGCGGCAGGCAGTCGGCGGTATAAACGCCCAGCGGCTGGCCCGCGTTCTCGGTAAAAACGCCGTCGGCCTGCGGGCGTTCGGCCTGGACGTGGGGGAACGTCAGGATGTCGCAGCCGTGAACCTGCTTAATGTCTACCAGCGGTTCGCGATCAAACGCCGCCGTTTCGGCGGCGTTGAGAAAACCGTGGCGAATACCGGGAAGCGCCGCCAGCAGCGGCGAAGTGTAGGCCATAGCGCACCTTGGATGGGGAAAAGTCTTTTCACCCTAATTCAGCGCGCGCCGCGGCGCAAGTGGCCCGCGCATTAGCCTCTTCGCCCGCCGGAGCGGCCTATCGCCTTGTGCAGATCGTTCACCCGCTTCATCGACTTCAGGGTTTTCTGCGGCGCCGCGGCGGCAACCGACAGGACAATCATCTCCAGGCATACCAGCACCGTGCCGTGGAGCGGCATGCGCCCATCGCCGCCGCCGCGCGGTACCTCAATCACCACCTGCGCCTCCTGGCTGAAGCGGGAGTCCACCGCCTGGGTCAGCAGAATAGCCGGGATCCCGAGGCGCTTCGCCTCCCGCAGCGTCGTAAGCCCTTCGCGGTGCGGCGACTTTTGTCCCATCACGATCAGCACGTCGCCGCGCTGCATGCGCAGCAGCTGCTCGGCGAGGCTGAAGCCGGTGCGGTTCATCACATAGGCGGGCAGGCCGATGCGGCTGAACAGCCGGGCGCTGTACTCGGCGAGGATACCGGAAGCGCCGATGCCGAACAGGCCCACCTGCCCCGCCTCCCCGAGCAGCGCCACCGCCTGGGCCACGGCGCTGCGGTTGTGGGGGGCGCTCAGCGCATCGCAGGCGCGGCGGTGGCCTTCGAGGACAAAATCCATGCTGGCATTGACGTCGGTTGCGAGGGCGCTCACCGTCGAGCGCATCTTCTCCGAGGAGGTCACCGTCGGGCCAAACCAGCGCTCGACGGTCTGCTTAAGCTCCCGCAGCCCGGAGAAGCCCAGCGCCTGCACGGCGCGCACCACTGTCGCATCGGAGGTGCCGGCGGCGGCGGCGATCTCCATCGCCGTGCGCTCGAGCACCGCCTCGCGGTTGTCATTGATATAGTTTGCCACCGCCAGCAGGCGCGGTGACAGCTGCCCGGCCCGCGCCCGCAGGCGCTCGCCGAACAGATCGGCTTTACCGCGCGGCCTCGGGGTCATGGTTTCGCCTCCGGCTGCGGCCTGCCCGCAATATGGGAGGTTATCTGCGCCACCATCAGACTGAGGGCCGCGTAAGAGTTGGAGATGACCTCCTCCCGGGGCAGCAGAATGTAGCGCCCCTGCCGGCAGGCCCGCATAAAGTCGCACCAGCCGGGCATCACCGCCTCCATCGCCTTCAGCTCATCGCCGGGCTTGCCGCCGGTATCCGAACGCCAGGTAGCAAATACGTAGTCGGCGTCCAGCTCCGGCAGCCGCTCGGCGCTGACGTCGATGCGCTGGCCGTCCGGGATCGCCTCAACCAGCGGCGGAAAGCGAAAACCCGCGTCGCGCAGCGCCCGGCCGAGAGCGTGGTAGCTGTGGTGGACGGTTATCTTGCCGCCGTTGGCCTGGATCACCGACACGCTGATGCGCGACGTATCCAGCAGGGCACGGAGCTGGCGGATCTCCGCCCGGTAGCGGTAATCGAGCACCGCGAGGCGCGCCTGCGTCCCGGTCAGATCCGCCAGCCGCTGGTAAGTACGCGGCGCGCTGCCCTGCAGGTGATCGATGCTGACCGTCGGAGCGATGTTCTGCAGCCGATCGGCGGGCACGTTGCGGTTCGGCTCGGTAATGATCAGGTCCGGCTTCGCCGCCGCGATGGCCTCCAGGTCGATATCGGTGCTGCCGATGAACTGAATATCGCTGTTGGCGAAATCAACGCCGGTCAGCGCGGCGCTGGCGCGCAGGTAGTGGCTGCCGTCCGGCCGGGTTCGCCCGTGGCTGGCGACGGGCGTTATCCCCAGCTCGATCAGCGGAATAGTAATGTCGAGATCGTGCATTGAGACGATGCGCTTCGGGTGCAGCGGCACCTGCACCGTGCGCCCGAGATCGTCGGTAAAGCTGCGGGTCTCCGCCGCCGTCGCCCCGCAGGCGGTTATCAGTAACATCAGAGTAAGCCAGCGCATAAAACGCCTCCCTTAAAGCGCGTCGCGGCGACGCCAGAGCAGAAACAGAAAAAAAGGGCCGCCGGCAAAGGCAATCACGATCCCCGCCGGGATTTGCAGCGGCGCGAACAGCAGCCGCCCGAGGTTATCCGCCGCCAGCACCAGCAGCGCGCCGGTAAGGCCGCTGCCGCAGAGCAGCGCCGTCTGCCCGCCCCGCAGCAGCAGCCGGGAGACGTGCGGGGCGATAAGCCCGACGAAGCCCAGGCTACCGACGCAGGAGACGCTGGCCGACGTCAGCAGCACCGTGGCAAACAGCCGCAGCCAGGTAAGGCGCGCGCGGCGCACGCCGAGTCCGGCGGCAGTATGCCCGCCGAGCAGCGCGATATCCGCCGCCCGGGCGGTCAGCAGCAGCGCCGCCGCCGCCGGCAGCGCCCACGCCAGGGCGATAGCCAGCAGCGGCCAGCTGGCCGCCTGCAGGCTGCCCGCCAGCCACATCATTGCCGTCTGCACGTCGCGCACGTCGGCGGTGGTCATGAAGATGCCGATGGCGGCTGCCAGCAGCCATGAAATGCCGATACCGATAAGGATAAAGCGCGGCCGCGACAGATCGCGGGCCAGGGCCACGACCAGCAGCGTCACGCCCGCCCCGCCCGCCAGCCCGGCCAGAGGCCGCCAGGCGGCGTCCAGCGCCGGAAAAAACAGCACCAGGATCAGCACCGCGATGCAGGCTCCCTCCTTGACACCGATAAGTCCCGGGTCGGCGAGGCCGTTGCGGGCAAGGCTCTGCATCGCCGCTCCGGCCATACCGAGCATGGCGCCGCACAGTATCGCCATCAGCACCCGGGGGAGCCTCAGCTCGCCGATAATCAGCCACTGCCGATCGCTCAGCGCTTCGCCGCGGGCGATGGCGCGAAAAATGGCCCCGGCCGGGACGGAGACGGTGCCCAGCAGCACGCCGCATAGCGCCAGTCCCGCCAGCGCTGCCGCCAGCAGTGCGGCGGTTTTCAGCGCGGCGGGGCGCAGCAGGATGCGCCTGCCGAACAGCGTCAGCGGCCGGAGGCCCGCCCGCTGCAGCGCCGACCTCATTTAACGCACCTCGCAGCAAGCAGGATAAACAGCGGCGCGCCGACCAGCGCGGTCACCGCCCCGGTGGCCAGTTCCTGGGAGGCCAGCAGCGTGCGCGCCAGCCAGTCGGCGAGCACCAGCAGCAGCGCCCCGACCGGCATCGCCAGCAGCGCCGCCGCGCGCAGATCCTCTACGCCCAGCCGACGGATCAGGTGCGGTACCAGCAGGCCGATAAAACCGACCGGACCGGCAGCGGCCACCGCCGCGCCGCAGAGCAGCGAAACGGCCAGCAGCCCCAGCAGGCGCGTGCGCCGCAGATCGATGCCCAGCCCGCCGGCGACGCTGTCGCCGAGCGCGAGCACATTCAGGCGCGGGGCCAGCCCCAGCGCAAGCGCCGCGCCGCACCGCGCCGTCATTCCAGCGTGAATTAAGGTCTGCGGACGTACGCCAGCGAGATCGCCCGCCAGCCAGGTGCGCACCGCCAGCAGGGTCTGCTCGTCGAACAGCAGAATGGCCGCCGTGATGGAGGAGACGAAGGCCGACAGCGCCACGCCGCAGAGGGTGACCTTCAGCGGCGTGATGCCGCCGCGCCCGGCGCCGGAGAGCGCCAGCACCAGGCAAAACACCAGCGCGGCGCCGAGGGCGGCCAGCAGCGGCTGGCCCTGGGCCTGAAAGCCAAGCGCCGAGCCGCCGACCACCGCCAGGGAGGCGCCGGCGTTGAGGCCGAGAATGTGCGGTTCGCCCAGCGGGTTGCGGATCAGCGTCTGCAGCAGCAGCCCGGCCATGCCCAGGCTTCCCCCCACCAGCAGCGCGGCCAGCAGACGATTCAGACGCAGCGCCACCACGATGCGCTGCTCAAAGTCGGCGGGATGATAATCCACCAGCGCCCGGACAACGGTGCCCGGCGCAATGTGCCGCGCCCCGGTGGAGAGATGCAGCACGGCGGCCCCCGCCAGCAGGGCGCAGATAAGCAGCAGCCGGAGGAGGCTCCCCGATGCGGCGCGGCCGTTCACGGCCGGCCTCCGCCGAACGGGATAAAAAAGGGCTTGCCGGTCTGCGGATTGACCATCGCCTGCACCTCAATGTCGAACGCCGCGCTGACGATCTCCGGCGTGCAGGGTTCGCCCTCTCCTACCGCCGCCAGCAGCCGTCCCTGCCTGAGGAACAGCAGCGTATCGGCATAGTTGACCGCAAAGTTGAGATCGTGCAGCACGACGACGATCGTCCGCCCGCCGTCGCGGGTCAGGGCCCGCAGCAGCTCGAGGATCTCGACCTGATAGCGCAGGTCCAGCCAGGCGGTAGGCTCATCGAGCAGGATCACCGGGGTCTGCTGGGCCAGCGCCATCGCAATCCAGCAGCGCTGGCGCTGGCCGCCGGAGAGACTCTCCACCGGCAGGTGCGCCAGCGCTTCCGTGCCGGTAAGGCGCAGCGCCCGGTTAACGGCTTCTTCATCGGCGTCGCGCCACGGGTGCAGCAGCCCCTGCCACGGATAGCGTCCGCGGGAAACCAGCTCAAATACCGTCAGCCCTTCCGGCGCGGCGGGCGACTGCGGCAGGATCGCCAGCCGCCGCGCCAGCGCTTTCGTTGGCTGCCGATGAAGGCGCTCGCCGTCCAGCCAGACGCAGCCCGCCTGCGGCTGCAGCAGCCGGGCGAGCGTCATCAGCAGGGTGGATTTGCCCGAACCGTTAGGTCCCACCAGCGCCGTCAACCGGCCTGCGGGGATCGAGAACGAAACATTATCAATAATGCGCGTCTGGCCGTACCCGGCCGTTAGCGCATCCAGTACCAGCCCGTCGGCCCGGGGTGGAGGGCGAAGTGGCATCGTTTTACTCCTGTGCCGCAGCGGCCAGTAAAAATACAAATACAAATCATTCTCTTTTATGTTGAGGCCTCACCCTGTAGTAGTCAATGGCAAAACTCGCGCAGGGCACTTCACGCCCACTTAACGCCCGCCAGAAAAAGCCGATGAACAAAACCATTTAAAAAACAGATAAATAACCCCCCACCCCCTCGCCTCCGGCGGCCAAATCCGCCGCTATCACGCAGCCCGCTTTTTCTTTTGAACCACATTTACTACTACATTCCCCCATGCTTGAATGCTTCTCAATTACATATCCGGAGCGCCAGCCGGCGCGGCTAACGGATAGCGCTTTATTACAGAGCAATGATGTCTCAGGCTTTTTGACGTGTGGGAATATAATAATGATGCAACTTAGCTCTGCGACCGGCGGCAAGTCCGGACGCGTGCTGTTCACGCTGGTGTTCGCCAGCGCGCTGACCTCAGGGAAAACCGCGGCCGCCGCTGCCGTCAACGGCCGTTCAGGTACTGACGCTGAAGAGACAATGATCGTCAGCGCAGCGCCTGGCTCGGATCCTGCTACCGACGGCTATCAGCCGCTCTCAACCAGCACCGCGACCCTGACCACGATGCCGATGCTGGATATCCCGCAGGTGGTGAATACGGTGAGCGACAAAGTGCTGGAGGATCAGCACGTCACCACCCTCGATGAGGCGCTGTATAACGTGGCAAACGTGGTGCAGACCAATACTCTGGGGGGCACCCAGGACGCCTTTACCCGGCGCGGCTTCGGCGCTAACCGCGACGGTTCGATCATGACCAACGGGCTGCGCACCGTGGTGCCGCGCAGCTTTAATGCCGCCACCTCCAGGGTCGAGGTGCTGAAAGGCCCCGCGTCAACCCTGTACGGTATCCTCGACCCCGGCGGCCTGATTAACGTCATCACGAAACGGCCGCAAACCACTTTCGCCGGCGCTGTCTCCGGCACCTCCAGCAGCTTCGGCGGCGGCGGCGGCCAGCTCGACGTTACCGGCCCGATTGACGGCACGCGCCTCGCCTACAGGCTGATTGGCGACTACCAGCACCAGGACTACTGGCGACGCTTTGGTAAAAACCGCGCTAGCTTTATCGCACCGTCGCTGAGCTGGTTTGGCGATAACGCCACGGTGAATCTCTCCTGGTCCCACCGGGATTATCACGTGCCGTTTGACCGGGGCACTATTTTCGATCTCGACACCGGCCACGCGGTAAACGTGGGCCGCAAAACGCGCTTCGACGAGCCGTTCAACAACACCAACGGGCGCTCCGACATCGCCCAGCTGAACGCCGCCTACCGCCTGAACAGTGCCTGGACCGCGCGGCTGGATTACGGCTACAGCCAGGATCAGTACAACGACAATCAGGCTCGGGTGATGGCCTATGACGCGGCTACCGGCAACCTGACCCGGCGGGTCGATGCCACTCAGGGTTCGACCCAGCGGATGCACACCGCCCGGGCGGACCTGCAGGGCAATGTCGATATCGGCGGCTTCTATAACGAAATACTCACCGGCGTCGCCTGGGAGCGCTACAACCTGCTGCGCACGGACATGATCCGCTGTAAGAACACCAAAGGCTTTAATATTTACGACCCGGTCTATGGCGCCGTCGGCAAATGCACCGCGGTATCGGCTGCCGACAGCGATCAGCGTCTGCGCCAGCGCAGCTACGCCGCCTACGCGCAGGACGCGATCTATCTGAGCGACCGCTGGATTGCCGTGGCGGGCGTGCGCTACCAGTACTACACCCAGTACGCGGGCAAGGGGCGGCCGTTTAACGTCAATACCGACAGCCACGATGCGAAGTGGACGCCGAAAGCCGGTCTGGTTTATAAGGTCACGCCGTCCTTCTCGCTGTTCGGCAACGTCTCGCAGGCCTTTATGCCGCAGTCCTCAATCGCCAGCCGCATCGGCAGCCTGCCGCCGGAAGAGTCCACCGCCTACGAGCTGGGCGCCAAGTTTGAGCCGGTCGGCGGCCTGACCGCCAACCTCGCGCTGTTCGATATTCACAAGAAGAACGTGATGTACAGCGAGCTGGTCGGCGACGAAACGGTAGCGAAAACCGCCGGTAAAGTGCGTTCGCGGGGCGTCGAGCTGGACGTAGCCGGGCAATTGACCGATAACCTGCACATCATCGCCAGCTATGGTTATACCTTCGCGAAAGTGACCGACGACCCGGTGTATAACGGCAAGCCGCTGGCTAACGTGCCTAAGCACACCGGCTCGCTGTGGCTGGCCTATGACATCAATAACGTCTGGAACAGCAATACGCTGACGCTCGGCGGCGGCGGCCGCGCGGTCAGCAAACGCTCGGGCACCAACGGCGCCGATTACTACCTGCAGGGCTACGCGGTGGCGGATCTGTTTGCCGCCTACAGAATGAAGCTGCAGTATCCGGTCACGCTGCAGGTCAACGTGAAAAACCTGTTCGACAAGACTTACTACACCTCGTCCATCGGCACCAATAATCTGGGCAACCAGATTGGCGATCCGCGCGAGGTGGAGCTGACGGTGAAGATGAACTTTTGATCCCCGACAAGCGCCGGCCATCTTTTTGCCCCCGGCCGGCGCGCTGGCATTTACATAACCCATCGTTATATATTTTAATACACACCGTTTTCACTCATTTGAGCCCGCTATGTCTCTTTTACGCTCCTCCCTGGCCCTGGTCAGTCTGCTGTTCTTCAGCGCGGCCCACGCCGACCGCACGCTCACCGACCAGCTTGGCCGCCGGGTCACGTTGCCCGATCGCGTGGATCGGGTGGTGGTTCTTCAGCATCAGACGCTGAACCTGCTGGTTCAGCTCAATGCCGCCGACGATATCGTCGGCGTGCTGAGCAGCTGGAAGAAGCAGCTCGGGCCGCAGTTCGCGCGCTTTATGCCGAACATCACCGCCCTGCCCATGCCGGGGGATCTGACGCAGGTGAATATCGAAAGCCTGCTGGCGCTGCATCCGCAGGTGGTTTTCGTCGCCAACTACGCCCCGCCGGAGATGATCCGCCAGATCGAGAGCGCGGGTCTGCCGGTGGTCGCCGTCTCCCTGCGCGCGGACGCCGACGGCGAGAAAAACAAAATGAACCCGACGATGGCCAATGAGGAGCAGGCCTATAACGAGGGCCTGAAGCAGGGTATTCGTCTGATTGGCGAGGTCGTTTCCCGCCAGAAGGAGGCGCAGCAGCTTACCGACTATACCTTCCGCGCCAGGGCGCAGGCCAACGCGCCGGTGGCGTCCATACCTGAGCAGGAGAAGGTGCGGGTCTATATGGCCAATCCCGATCTCAACACCTACGGCGCCGGGAAATATACCGGCCTGATGATGGCCCACGCCGGCGCGGTCAACGTGGCGGCGGCGACGGTTAAGGGCGCCCGCCAGGTCTCGCTTGAGCAGGTGCTGCAGTGGAACCCGCAGGTAATTTTCGTTCAGGACCGCTATCCGCAGGTGGTGCAGCAGATCGAAAGCGATCCGGCCTGGCAGGCCATCGACGCCGTGAAGCACCGCCGCGTCTGGCTGATGCCGGAGTACGCCAAGGCCTGGGGCTATCCGATGCCGGAAGCGCTGGCGGTAGGCGAGCTGTGGATGGCGAAAAAGCTCTATCCTGCCCGCTATAAAGATGTCGACGTCGACGCCCGGGCGGCCGATTTTTACCGCCGCTTCTACCGCGTCAGCTGGCAGCCCGATGGCGCGCAATAAGTCCATTCAGATCCTGCTGCCCTGCCTGACGCTGTCCCTGGCGCTGCTGTCGCTCGGCCTGGGCCAATACCGGCTGCCGGTCGGCGAGGTGGCGGCGCGTCTGCTGCACCCGCACGCCTTCGCCGATATTGCCGCCCAGGTAGTCTGGCGCGTGCGGCTGCCGCGAGTGCTGATGGCCCTGCTGGCGGGCGGCGCGCTGGGGATGAGCGGCGCGGCGCTGCAGGGCGTTTTCCGCAATCCGCTGGTGGATCCGCACATTATCGGCGTCACCTCCGGGGCGGCGTTCGGCGGAACGCTGGCGATCCTGCTCGGCCTCGGGCCGCTGCTGCTGATGGGCTCAACCTTCGGCTTCGGCCTCGCCGCGCTGGGCCTGGTCTATCTGGTGGCGACGCTCCAGCGCCACGAAAGCACGCTGGGGCTGATTCTTTCCGGGATCGTGCTCAGCGGCTTCTTCGCCGCGCTGGTCAGCCTGATGCAGTACCTGGCGGACAGCGAAGAGACGCTGCCCAATATCGTTTTCTGGCTGCTGGGCAGCTTCGCCACGTCCAGCTGGCGCAAGCTGGCCGTTCTGCTACCGCCGGTGCTGCTGGCGGGGACGATCCTCTACGGCCTGCGCTGGCGCATCAACCTGCTGTCGCTGGAGGAGAGGGACGCCGCCATGCTCGGGGTGGCGGTAAAGCCGCTGCGCCGGGCGGTGCTGGCCTGCTGCGCCCTGCTGGTGGCGGCCCAGGTGGCGGTCAGCGGCAGCATCGGCTGGGTGGGTCTGGTGATCCCGCACCTGGGACGGCTGCTGGTCGGCGCCGATCACCGCCGCCTGCTGCCGGTGGCCTTCTGGCTCGGCGGCGGCTTTATGGTGGCGGTGGATACCCTCGCCCGGACGCTGACCGCCGCGGAGATCCCCATCGGGATCATCACCGCCCTGCTGGGCGCGCCGCTGTTTGCCGCGCTGCTGATCGCCGCCGGGCGCCGGAGGCCGCAATGAGCGCCCCGTCGCTGTCTGTACAGGCGCTCGGCTTCGGCCACCGCCGGCCGCTGTTCTCGCCGCTGAGCATCGACTGCCGATCGGGTGAGGTGTGGGCGGTGCTGGGCGCCAACGGCTGCGGCAAGAGTACGCTATTCGCCACGATCAGCGGCGCCCTGAAGCCGCTGGCCGGACAGGTGAGCGCCGGAGACGGCGTCAGCGTGGTGCCGCAATCCTTTCGCCCGGCCTTCGGCTGGCGGGTGCAGGAGGTAGTGCTGATGGGCCGCGCCCGCCGCGTCTCGCTGTTCGGACAGCCGTCGGCGGCGGACGAGATGCAGGTCACCGCAGCGCTGGCGCAGCTCGGCATCGCCCACCTGGCTCAGCGCCCCTTTAACCGGCTCTCCGGCGGCCAGCAGCAGCTGGTCATGATTGCCAGGGCGCTGGTGGGCGGTAGCGAGACGATCCTCCTCGACGAACCCTGCTCGGCGCTGGATCTCGCCAACCAGCAGGCGGTGCTGCAGCTGATAAGCGATCTGGCGCGCCGCCAGGGGCGCTGCGTGCTGTTCAGCACCCACGATCCGGCCCACGCGGCCCGGGTCGCCAGCCACGCCCTGCTGCTGCTGCCCGGCGGCGAGTGGCTGGCGGGGGAAAGCGGGAAGGTGCTGACCGAGGAGGCTCTCCAGCGCGCCTGCGGCCTGCCGGTGCGCAGGCTGATGCCCGGCGACGGGGCGGAGCCGCTGCTGGCGCCGCTATTCACCCTCCGGCGCTGAGAGGCCCGCCTGCTGCAGAAACAACCGTCCCCGGGCGCTGAGAATGTAGTCCACCAGCGCCGCCGTCTGCGGAGCGTCATCCAGCCACGCCAGCCGGTATTCGCAGCGGGGAGAGAAGGGTTCCGGGATCGCCACGGTGCGGCAGCCGTCCTCGTCCCGCAGCAGCGTGGCGTAGTGGGCGTAGCCGATAAACAGATCGGTCAGCCCCTCACGCAGCAGCCAGGCGCTGGCGAGTTCGCCCCGAGGAATAGTGACAGTGTCACGACCGCCGACCAGCGGCACCGCCCGCGCAGCAATGGCGCGACCCACGCCGGGATGGCGGCGCTCAATATTGTCGAACAACTGCAGCGTATAGTCGCCCGCGGGATCGCAGCCCGGCGTGGAGGTGCCGATGCGCAGCGACGCGTCGGTCAGCAGCGCCAGCCAGTCGGCGCCCTCCCCGCACGCCGCGCGGCGCAGGGTAAGGTTGAGCCGGTTGAAGGCGAAGGTTCGCGTCCCGGCGGCAAGCCCGGCGCTCAGCAGCGCCTGCGGATGGGCGACGTTGGCAGAGGCGAACAGGCTGCAGGCTTCGCCGCGCTCAATGCGTTCGCGCAGCAGCCCGGCCGGGCCGAATTCAGCGCTGACGGCAATACCGCTCTGAGCGGTAAACGCCCGGCACAGCGGCGTAAAAGCAGGCCTCAGGCTGCCGGCGGCAAAGAGGCGCAGAGGAACAGACATGGCGATTTCCTTTCTGAATGTGCGGCCAATCATATCCCTTCCCGCCGGCATCGCCTATCCCGCATGGCGCATAACCTGCGCTTCAAGCCACGCCAGGGAGCGCCAGGCGTCCGCCGCGCTGACCCCGCCGCGGTCGTTAAAAATCTCCAGCGACCACGGCCCGCGATAGCCGCGGTCGAGCAGCGCGCGGGTAAATTCGATAACCGGCAGATCGCCCTGCCCCGGCAGGCAGCGATAATGGCGGCTCCAGGCCTGGACATCCATCGCCTTACGCGGCGCATCCGCCAGCTGGACGAAGGTGATTTTTTCGATCGGTACGTCGCCAATCGCCCGCAGGTCGTCCCCCAGGGAGAGGACGTGGAAGCTGTCCAGCACAATGCCCAGCGCCGGGCTGTCCACGGCCCTGACCCGCTCCCAGGCCTGCCGCCAGCGGTTAACCCGCGTGCCCCAGGCCAGCGCTTCGTAGCCAATCTGGACGCCCTCCTCTTCGGCAAGCGCAGCAAGGGCGCGAAGATCGCTTATCTGCAGGTCGATATCCGGACTGCTGTCCGCCGCCGTACTGCTGCACAGCAGCATCTTATCGCAGCCGAGCTGCCGGGTTATCGCCAGCGCCTGGCGCGCGCGCTGAAGGTGCCCGGGAAACTGCGCCCGGCTGGCGCCCTCAAAGTCGCGAAAGGGCTGATAGAGGGCGATGTGCAGCCCCAGGTCGGCGCACATCTGGCGGATCTCCGCCGCGCTGCCGGGATAGTGGCGCAGATCGTCGGCAAAAATTTCCACCTGCCCGAAACCGGCGTCAGCGATCGCGTTGAGCTTTTCCGGCTGCGTGCCCGGGAGTGAGACAGTCGCAATAGCGCGCAGCATAGTGTGTCCTTGTCAGTGTGACTGAAGGATTGACTATGAACCATAAGGTTCATTTTCGCCACTCCGGTTGCTAAGGTGTTCACTGGTCGTGTATTTTTTTCTTTTTGCCAGGAGCCGCTATGCCCGCAACGACCCACGATGATGGCCAGAGCCTGAAAGAGAAGATATTTGCCGCCGCCCTGACCATCTTTGCCGAACACGGCCTCGCCGGGGCGAGGATGGAGCAGATCGCCAGCGAAGCGCAGACCACCAAGCGCATGGTGGTCTACTACTTCAAAACCAAGGACAACCTGTACCAGGCCGTGCTCGAACACGTCTACACCCGCATTCGCGAAACCGAGCAGGGTCTCGGGCTGGAGAAGCTGCCGCCGGTGGAGGCGCTGGTGCAGCTGGTGAAGTGGAGCGTGGTCTATCACGCCACCCACGCCGATTATATGCGGGTTATCTGCATGGAGAACATGCAGCGCGGCAAGTGGCTCAGCGTTTCCGCGCAGCTGAAACCGCTCAACCGCAGCGCCCTGTCGATTCTGGAAAATATTCTCCAGCGCGGCCAGCGGGAAGGTATTTTCGCCGCCGGACTCGACGCCCGCGACGTGCATCGCCTGATCAGCAGCTTCAGCTTTTACCAGGTGTCGAATTACTACAGCTTTAACAGCCTGTTCGGCGACGGCCCGCTGCCGGCCATTGATGAACCGCAGGTGGTGCAGCGCAACTGCGACATTGCCGTCAAAGCGGTACTGCGTTTTGTCACCGTCTGAAGCGCTACTGTCCGCTGAGGGCGGTGATCACCTTTTCCATCGCCTCGCGGGTGATTTCGCTACGCTTAATTTTCTGGTTCGCCAGCGCGGTGCGCACGACGCCGGCAATAACGATGTGTTTCGGCTCCTGCCCGAGGTCGCGCATCTCCAGCACCACTTTGCCGACCACCCGGCACATCTCCTGATACAGTGCTTCATCTTTGCTGATATTACCCATAGCACACTCCGGCTAAGCTGTTAATATTCATATTATTATTACCAATGATGCGGCGCCGGGCAAAGCGTACCGGGCAAAACTGTTACCGCCGTAGAATCATTTGGTAAGGATAATGTTAAGTTCTGTGACACTCTTCTGAAACAGCGTTTTTATTTTCTTTTTGGCGACTAAACTCGTATAATACGCGCCGGTTCTTTCTTGAATGGTTTCAGCTCATTGGACTTCATACAAAGTTGCTCAATAAATCATCCAGACTACATAGCTGATCCCCTGGCTTACTTTCCTCTGCACGCTTTTTTGATGTCACCTATCCTTATCTCGTGGCATTGCAACTCTCGTAAGACAACTTTACCGTCGCGGCCCAATCGCCGCGGACTCAAATTCTCCAATCATTCTCAACGTAAAGACTAAGACTGTCATGAAAAAGACCAAAATTGTTTGCACCATCGGTCCGAAAACCGAATCTGAAGAGATGCTGTCGAAGATGCTGGACGCCGGCATGAACGTAATGCGTCTGAACTTCTCCCACGGTGACTACGCTGAACACGGCCAGCGCATTCAGAACCTGCGCAACGTGATGAGCAAAACCGGTAAAAAAGCCGCTATCCTGCTGGATACCAAAGGGCCGGAAATCCGCACCATCAAGCTGGAAGGCGGCAATGACGTCTCCCTGAAAGCGGGCCAGACCTTCACCTTCACCACCGACAAATCCGTGGTCGGTAACAGCGACATCGTTGCTGTGACCTACGAAGGCTTCACCAGCGACCTGAAAGTCGGCAACACCGTGCTGGTTGACGACGGCCTGATCGGCATGGAAGTCACCGCTATCGAAGGCAACAAGGTCATCTGTAAAGTGCTGAACAACGGCGACCTGGGCGAGAACAAAGGCGTTAACCTGCCGGGCGTCTCCATTGCCCTGCCGGCACTGGCGGAAAAAGACAAGCAGGACCTGATCTTCGGCTGCGAACAGGGCGTTGACTTTGTGGCGGCCTCCTTCATCCGTAAGCGCTCTGACGTGCTGGAAATTCGCGAGCACCTGAAGGCCAACGGCGGCGAGAACATTCAGATCATCTCCAAAATTGAAAACCAGGAAGGCCTGGATAACTTCGACGAAATTCTCGAAGCGTCCGACGGCATCATGGTTGCCCGCGGCGACATGGGCGTTGAGATCCCGGTTGAAGAAGTTATCTTCGCCCAGAAAATGATCATCGAAAAATGTATCCGCGCGCGCAAAGTGGTTATCACCGCGACCCAGATGCTGGACTCGATGATCAAGAACCCGCGCCCGACCCGTGCTGAAGCCGGCGACGTGGCGAACGCCATCCTCGACGGTACCGATGCGGTGATGCTGTCCGGTGAATCTGCTAAAGGGAAATACCCGCTGGAAGCCGTTTCCGTGATGGCGACCATCTGCGAGCGTACCGATCGCGTGATGACCTCCCGCCTGGACTACAATCACGATGGCCGCAAACTGCGCATCACCGAAGCCGTGTGCCGCGGTGCCGTAGAGACCGCTGAGAAGCTGGAAGCCCCGCTGATCGTGGTCGCTACCCAGGGCGGTAAATCTGCCCGCGCCGTGCGTAAATACTTCCCGGACGCCACTATCCTCGCCCTGACCACCAACGAACTGACCGCGCGTCAGCTGGTGCTCAGCAAAGGCGTTGTCGCGCAGCTGGTGAAAGAGATCTCCTCTACCGATGATTTCTATCGCCTTGGCAAAGAGCTGGCGCTGCAGAGCGGCCTGGCGCAGAAAGGTGATGTCGTGGTGATGGTTTCCGGGGCGCTGGTCCCGAGCGGCACCACCAATACCTCTTCGGTGCACGTACTGTAATAATTTACAGCGTATATAATATTAGATCTCACAGGCGCCCTTGCGGCGCCTTTTTTATTTACGCTTTAGCCCGATCCAATAAAAAAGCAAATCGGATTTTACTATTTAAGAGAAGGTTATCTAAGATGAATCCGATGAAAATCGCCTGTTTTCTATCAGTTTTTTGAGCTTTCTGTGCGGGTTCGATGCTTCTTTGAGCGAACGATCAAAAATAAGTGCATTCCCAATAAAAAAATATTCTCAACATAAAAAAGTTTGTGTAATACTTGTAACGCTACATGGAGATTAACTCAATCTAGAGGGTATTAATAATGAATCGTACTAAACTGGTACTGGGCGCGGTAATCCTGGGTTCTACTCTGCTGGCTGGTTGCTCCAGCAACGCTAAAATCGATCAGCTGTCTTCTGACGTTCAGACTCTGAACGCTAAAGTTGACCAGCTGAGCAACGACGTGAACGCAATGCGTTCCGACGTTCAGGCTGCTAAAGACGACGCAGCTCGCGCTAACCAGCGTCTGGACAACCAGGCTCACTCTTACCGTAAGTAAGAGTTCCTGTAATGAAATGGCGCACAGTGTGCGCCATTTTTTTTGCCTGCTATTTCCCTTCCCTGCTTTTACTGCGTCACCGTCGTCTGCGCTGCCGGTGAGACATTCTGCGCTGACTGTACCGCGCCGCCCTGCGCGACGGGCGTTGCGCCAGCCGCCACCAGTATCGGATAGCCCGCGCGGCGATACATTGCTTTATCCACCAGCGCCTTATCCGTTCCCTTATCGCTCGTAAACTGCGTAAAGTTTGCCGGCAGCGTATAGCGCATGGTCTGCGTATTCTGCCCTTCGCTCTGCGACAGCGGGCGATGCACCTCCACGTAGCGCCTGCCGTCCGGCTCAGTGGCATATTTTACTGGCTGATTGATAACCCGCACCGGCGTACCGACGCGCACCTGAGAGAAGAGCGCCTTGATATCGTCGGCAAACATCCGCATACAGCCTGAGCTCACCCGCAGGCCGACGCTGGCCTGAGCGTTAGTGCCGTGGATCAGGTATTCGCCGTTGCCGTAGGCCAGACGCAGCGCGAAGCGCCCCAGCGGGTTGTTCGGACCGGCGGGGACCACTGCCGGCAGCGTCACGCCTTTGGCCAGCGAGCGCTGGCGGATGCCCGCCGGCGGCGTCCAGGTGGGGTTAGGGATCTTCTGTCCGACGCGGGTCACCATCTCCGGCGTCTCCAGCCCCTGCTGGCCGATGCCCAGCGGATAGACCTGCACCGTGCCGCCCTCCGGCGGGTAGTAGTAGAGCCGCAGTTCGGCCAGATTAACCACGATCCCCTCACGCGGCGCGTCGGGGAGCAGCAGTTGCAGCGGAATGGTCACCTGCGTCCCCGGAGCGGGCACAGGGGCGATGGTATTGTTCGCCTCGAGGATTAGCATCGCCGCCGTGTCAAAGCGCCTGGCGATGGCCTGCAGGCTGCTGTCGCCCTCCTGCACGGTATAGGTCTGGTTTTGCCCGACCAGCCGACCGCCGTTGGCCGGCAGCACGTACTCCACCGCCCAGGCGGGGAGCGAAACCCCGAGGGCCGTAATGACTAACATTGAAAGTAAAGACGCGCGTTTCATGTGATATTCCCTTTTATTCACTGACTGACGCCAGCGTGCTAAACAACCTGCGAAGCGGTCGCCCGCTTCGCGTAACAAAATTGCTTCCTGCTGCAAGTTTAGCTAAAAGTGTGAGCCTGCGCGCGAATTGCGCGGATCATGGCTTCCAGCCCCTGCGAGCGCGAGGGCGTGAGGTGCTGCGTGAGGGCCATTTTTTCAAACCACGGGCGGACGTCGAACTCGGCGATGTCCGCGGCGCTCATGCCCGCGTAGAGAATGAACACCACGGCGATAAGCCCCTTAACGATGGCGGCATCGCTGTCGCCGCGCAGGGTCATCAGACCGTCCGGCGTGCGCTCCATGACTATCCATACCTGGCTCTGACAGCCCTGGATAATGTTTTGCGGGCTGTGCTCCTCGTCCGGCAGCGGCGCAAGGCGCTGGCCGAGTTCGATGATATAGAGGTACTTCTCTTCCCAGTTTGCGCAGCGGCTGAAGTTGCGTAGCAGTTTCTCTTTGTCCGGCAATGCGGCCATGTTGTCTCCCAGTCAAGCCAATAAGCGATGTATTCGCTTCAATCCTGCCACCAGCCGGTCCACCTCTTCAAGGGTGTTGTAAACCACCAGCGACGCCCGGCACATGGCGGGCACGCCGTAAAAGGCCATCAGCGGCATGGCGCAGTGGTGGCCGGTGCGCACCGCCACGCCGTAGTTGTCGAGGAAGCTGCCGACGTCGTAGGCGTGATGTTTACCGAGATTAAAGGCAATCACCCCTTTGCGGTTTTCAGGACCGTAGAGCGTCAGATCCGGCACCGAGGCCAGCTCGCTCAGGGCATACGCCATCAGGCGCTGCTCGTAGGCAGCAATCTGGTCAAGCCCCAGCTCGCTGACCCAGGCGAGCGCCGCGCCGAAGCCGATAATGCCGCCGGTGTTGGGCGTCCCCGCCTCAAAGCGCCAGGGCGCCTTGTTCCAGGTGGTGCCTTCGGTAAGGCTGACGGTGGCGATCATCGACCCGCCGCCCTCCCAGGGCGGCATCTTCTGCAGGATCTCCGCTCTGGCGTACAGCACGCCGATGCCGGTCGGCCCGTACAGCTTATGGGCGGAGTAGGCGTAAAAATCGCAGTCCAGATCCTGGACATCCACCGCGTGGTGCATGATCGCCTGGGCGCCGTCCACCAGCACCTTAACGCCGCGCCGGTGGGCAATCGCGGCCATCTCTTTGACCGGGTTTTCCGTGCCCAGCACGTTAGAGACCTGGGTTATCGCCAGCAGCCGGGTGTTGTCATCAATCAGGCCCGGCAGCGCCTCAAGCTGAAGCGTGCCGTCCTGATTGAGGGGAATAAACCGCAGCTCGGCGCCGCTGCGCTGGCACAGCATCTGCCACGGCACAATGTTGGCGTGGTGCTCCATCTGGCTGACGATAATATTATCGCCGCGCCCGACGTTGCTGCTGCCCCAGCTGTTGGCTACCAGGTTGATGGCCTCGGTGGTGCCGCGCGTGAAGACAATCTCTTCCGCCGAACGCGCGTTGATGAAAGCGGCCGCCTGCTCGCGCACCTGCTCCATCTGCGACGTCGCCTCGGCGCTGAGGGTGTGGATCCCGCGGTGCACGGCGGCGTAGCCGCGGCGGTAGAACTCCGCTTCAGCGTCAATCACCGCATTCGGCCGCTGGGCGCTGGCGGCGCTGTCGAGATAGGCCAGCGGCTGGCCGTTAACCTCCCGGCCGAGGATCGGGAACTGGGCGCGCACCTGGTCGACGGAAAAAGTCATACCCGGCCTCCCGGCAGCCGCTGGCCGATGCGGGCCAGGACCTGCTCTCTGATGGTTTCATCGCTAATCGCTTCGGTCAGCTCCGCGGCGAAGGCGTAAATGATCATCTGCTGGGCCGCCTGCTCATTGATACCGCGCGAGCGCAGGTAGAACAGCTGTTCGTCGTCGATGCGGCCAATGGTCGCCCCGTGGCTGCACTTCACGTCATCGGCATAGATCTCGAGCTGCGGCTTAGTGTCCACTTCAGAGAGCTTGCCGAGCAGCAGGTTATTGTTGGTCATCTGGCCGTCGGTCTTGATGGCGTGCTGCGCGACGTTGATCAGGCCGTTAAACACCGCCCGCCCTTTGTCATTGACGATGGTCTTGTGCAGCTGGCGGCTGTTGCAGTAGCCCTTATTGTGCTCAAGCCAGGTGCGGGTGTCGCACACCTCTTTGTCCACGGGCATCACCAGGCTGTTGATGGCGAGGTTGCTGTTCTCGCCGTCCAGCCTGATGCTGGTATTGTGGCGCGACACGGCGGCGCCGAGCAGGAAGCTGTGGCTGTCGGCCCCGGCGTCCTGCCCCAGGCGGATGTCGTTGTGGGCAAAGTGGTAGCCGTGGGGGTTCTCAAACGCCAGCTTAATGTGGTGCAGGCGGGCGTTATCCGCCACTTCGGCGGTGAGGCGCGCGCCGGTGAAGTGGCGGCCCTCGTTGAGGCTGACGTAGTGTTCAATTACCGTGGCCTCGGCGCCCTCGGCGAGGGTAAGGTGGTGCCGATAATGGGCGGTGTTGATCGCCTCATCGCCGCCGCCCTGGGTAATGTGCAGCAGCAGCAGGGGCTTCGCCGGGCGCTGATTGCGCGCAACCGCAATGCGGGTCACGGTCTGCGACAGGCTCTCGGTCAGGTGGAGAAACACCTCCGGCTGCACCGGCGCCGGCAGCGTTTCGCGGGCATTGTCGACGGTGATGGTAAAACCGCTGTCGCAGGTTTCGTCGCTGAGCGCCGGGCTGTAGACGCCGTTGACGAACACCAGCCGCAGGGCGTCAACCGGCAGCGCCAGCGCATCGCGGCGGGCGGCGTCGATGTCGTCCTGTACGCTGACGAACTGGCCCGAGGTCAGCCCCTCCAGCGGGGTATATTTCCACTCTTCGTGCTTGCGGGTCGGCAGGCCGAGGCGCAGCACCTGCTGCAGATGCTGCTCAGCCTGCGGGGTGCGGGACGCGCCCTGCGCCTCAAACAGGTGGTGCCACTGCCTGAGCGCGTTACTGCTGTTCGGTAAGCCAGCCATAGCCCTGCTCCTCCAGCTGTTTGACCAGCGTGAAATCGCCCGACTTCACGATGCGGCCCTGATACAGGACGTGGACATAGTCGGGCTTGATGTAGTCGAGAATGCGCTGGTAGTGGGTGACGATGATAAACGAGCGCTTGGCGTCGCGCAGGGAGTTGACGCCCTCAGAGACGATCTTCAGGGCGTCGATGTCCAGCCCGGAGTCCGTCTCGTCCAGAATGCACAGATCCGGCTCCAGCACCGCCATCTGCAGGATGTCGTTACGCTTCTTCTCGCCGCCGGAGAAGCCGACGTTCACCGAACGGGTGAGCAGGTCTTCCGGCATCTTCAGCAGCTTGATTTTCTCTTCCATCAGATCCTGAAAATCGAAGCGGTCCAGCGCCTCTTCGCCGCGGTAGTTGCGCACCGCGTTCAGCGCGGTCTGCAGGAAGAACTGGTTGCTGACGCCGGGGATCTCAACCGGATACTGGAAGGCCATAAAGATGCCTTCGCCGGCCCGGTCTTCCGGGGAAAGTTCGAGCAGATCTTTGTCCTTAAACCGCACGCTGCCGCCGGTGACTTCGTAATCTTCGCGCCCAGCGAGGGTCGCCGACAGCGTACTTTTGCCGGAGCCGTTGGGGCCCATGATCGCGTGCACTTCGCCGGGGCGTACTTCAAGGTTGAGTCCGCGCAGGATCGCCTTGTCTTCAACTTCAACCTGTAAATCTTTAATACTTAACATTTTTTATCCTTTAACCGACGCTGTGTTCGAGGCTAATCGCCAGCAGTTTTTGTGCTTCAACCGCAAATTCCAGCGGCAGTTCTGAAAAGACGTCCTTGCAGAAACCGTTGACTATCATCGAGATAGCGTCATCTTCACTGATGCCGCGCTGCAGACAGTAGAAGAGCTGATCTTCGCCGATGCGCGAGGTGGTGGCTTCATGCTCCAGCTGGGCGCTGTCGTTGCGGCACTCGACGTAGGGGAAAGTGTGCGCCCCGCAGTCCGGGCCGATCAGCATCGAATCGCACTGGGTGAAGTTGCGGGCGTTGGTGGCGGTCGGCATGATTTTCACCAGCCCGCGATAGCTGTTCTGGCTCTGTCCGGCGGAGATCCCCTTCGAAATAATCGTCGAGCGGGTGTTTTTACCAATGTGGATCATTTTGGTACCGGTATCCGCCTGCTGGTGGCCGCTGGTCAGCGCCACCGAGAAGAACTCGCCGATGGAGTTATCGCCGCGCAGAATGCAGCTCGGGTACTTCCAGGTAATGGCCGAGCCGGTTTCCGACTGAGTCCAGGACATCTTGCTGTTTTCGCCTTCGCACAGCGCGCGCTTGGTGACGAAGTTGAGGATGCCGCCGGTGTTGTTATCGCCGGGGAACCAGTTCTGTACCGTAGAGTATTTCACTTCCGCGTCGCGGTGGATAATCACCTCCACCACCGCCGCGTGCAGCTGATAGCTGTCGCGCACCGGCGCCGAGCAGCCCTCGATATAGCTGACGTAGCTGCCCTCATCGGCCACCAGAATGGTGCGCTCAAACTGGCCGGTTTTTTCGGCATTGATGCGGAAATAGGTCGACAGCTCCATCGGACAGCGCACGCCTTTCGGGATATAGATGAAAGTACCGTCGGAAGCTACCGCCGCATTGAGAGCGGCAAAGAAGTTGTCGTTAGCCGGAACGACGGTGCCGAGATACTGCTTCACCAGCTCCGGGTGATCGTGGATAGCCTCGCCGAACGAGCAGAAGATGATCCCCTGCTCCGCCAGCTTCTCGCGGTAGGTGGTGGCAACCGATACCGAGTCAAAGATGGCGTCTACCGCCACTTCCCGCCCTTCGCGCACCGGTACGCCGAGCTGCTCAAAGGCATCCTCCACCTCTTTACTCAGATAGGCGCCCGGACCGGTTTGCTGCACCGCCCCCGGCTCCGAGGCGCAGGTGTCGTCGCACTTGCCGCACGACGGCGCAGAGTAGTAGCTGTAGTCCTGATAATTAAGCTTGTCGTAGTGGGCCTTGAGCCAGTGCGGCTCCTCCATCTTCAGCCACGCGCGATAGGCGTTCAGCCGGAATTCGAGCATCCAGTCGGGCTCGTTGCGCTTTGCCGAGATGGCGCGAACCACCTCTTCGTTAATCCCCTTCGCCAGCTCATCGGTCTGCAGTTGAGTAAAAAATCCCTCTTTATAGTTGAGTTGACCGCCGGTCCAGGTGTTGACATCGTCAGTTGCTTCAGTATTACGCGACATATTTACTCCGCCTGTACCCCAAAACTCTCGCCGCAGCCGCACTCGTGCTGGGCTTTGGGATTGTGGTACTTAAAGATCTGGTTTAAGCCTTCGCGAACGTAGTCCACTTCCGTGCCGTCGATAAACGGCATCGCCTGCAGCGGCACCCACAGCTTTGCGCCGTCGGTTTCAAACAGCAGGTCATCGGCTTTCGGTTCGCTGACGGTCTCCAGGACGTAAGCAAACCCTGCGCAACCGGAGGTTTTGATCCCCAGCCGTATCCCCTGCACATTTTGCTTCACGGCAAGCTCGCGCACGTGAACAGCGGCCGCGGGCGTCATGGTGACGCCCCGCCAGGAGGCCAGGTCTTGCGGATTAAAGGTTTCTGATTGCAAATCCATAGGTTCACCTTATACGTTGAAGCCATTACGGCATTGCTCTATGGTAGTGATAATGATTATCACTTCAACCCCTTGCCAGCAGGGGCTTTTACGGCAATTGCGCTTTTTTAGTTCGTTTAGTAAGCATAGACCCTTTGAATCGGGCGATGGGCTTATAATATCGATATGCAATATATTGATAAGTATTGCTTTTTACTGATAAAACGCCCACTTAACTTAACAATGCAAAAAATGTATAGAAGATACCTATTTTTGAGATAGGAGGCGGTTAAGCGGGGGCTGGCGCAGGGGAAGGAAGATAACGCGCCGCAGACCGGCGCGTGGTGCAAATCAGTACAGGGATGCCTCACCCAGCGGGCGCGTTTTAAAACGGCGGTGGACCCACAGGTACTGCTCCGGCGCGCGCAGGATCTCTTTTTCGATAACGCGATTCATATAGCTTGCCGCCGCCAGTTCATCGTCCTTCGGGTAGTCGGTTATTGACTCGCTGATGTGCAGACTGTAGCCGCGGCGGTTGGCCTTGCGCACCATGGTAATGGTCAGCAGCCCCGCGCCGGACAGGCGCGAGAGTACGCGCGTGCCGTTGGTGGTCGCCGCCTGCGGCACCGAGAAAAACGGCGCGAAGGTGCTGCCCTTCGGACCATAGTCCTGATCCGGCGCGAACCATACCGCCTCACCGGCCTTGAGCGCCTGTACCAGACCGCGCAGGTTGCGCCTGTCGATCATCGCCTTGTTCGAGCGCAGGCGCCCACGAGTCTGCACCCACTCCATCAGCGGGCTGTTGTGGCGGCGGTAAGTCGCCATCATTGGCCGACACAGGCCCATTGCCCGCCCGCCCAGCTCCAGCGACATAAAGTGCACGCCGACCACCATTACGCCCCGGTTTTCGGCCAGCGCATTGGTGAGATTGGCGTACCCTTCCACGTCGAACCATTTTTTCACCCGCGCGTCGCTCCAGAACCACGCCATGCCGGTCTCGATCAGGCCCATGCCCAGAGAGACGAAGTTCTGCTCAAGCAGCGTCTCTTTGTCGGCGGCGTTCATCTCGGGAAAGCACAGCGCAATATTTCTGGCGGCGATTTTTTCCCGCCTTTTAAGGAAGGGGCGCGCGGCGCGGCCGAGGGAGGAGCCGATAATATGCAGCAGCGGATACGGCAGCTGAACCAGCAGCCACAGCACGCCTAATCCCAGCCACGTCAGCCAGTTACGCGGATGCAGCAGGGAGAGATCGAAAAATTTATTCACAGATATTCCTTACAAGCTAAAACCCGTAGCGCATAAGGAATAAACGAAGCCATTCATCAATCTCTAAGCGATACAGCAAAGGTGCCACTACATTAATTTATCTTTAGTTCCTGGCTTCCTGACGGGGGAAAGATAAAACGAAGGAGGACGTAAAAACGCAGAACTCAGCTTGCAGTATTTGGTCGGGGAAAGATAGAGGATTAATCTGTAGCACAGCGTGCGGTTTTGCACATAATTCATAAATTCAGCATGTTAGAAAATGAAATGTCCGATTTCAGGATTATTTTATTACAATTTCGCGAACTCTCCTGAACATTCTCAATACATCAGGAGAGCGCCTGGGGCAAAGGCGCTCTCCTGCCGATCAGACGACGGCGGCGGTCAGGCGCGACACGCAGCAGAGCCGGTCGCGCTCGTCAAAAATTTCAATCTGCCACACCTGGTTGCGGCGCCCGACGTGCAGCGGGCGGCAGACGCCGCGCACCCGCCCTTCGCGCACCGGGCGCAGGTGGTTAGCGTTGACCTCAACGCCGACCACCTTCTGTTCACCTTCGGTACACAGATAGCCCGCCACCGAACCGAGCGACTCCGCCAGCACCACCGAGGCGCCGCCGTGCAGCAGGCCAAACGGCTGCCGGGTGCGGTCATCCACCGGCATGGTGGCTTCCAGCAGATCGTCGCCGAGCCGCTCAAAGCGGATATCCAGCAGGCCGACCATGTTGTTTTTGCCCATCGCATTCAGGGCGTCGAGCGTAACGCTGCGTCTCCAGATCATCCCAGTATCTCCAGTAAAGCCTGTAGCGGATGGCGAACTCCGCTGCCCTCAACGCGCTTGACCTGGCTGCGGCAGGAATAGCCCGTCGCCAGACAGCGGTTGCGCGGCAGGCGCTGCATCGCCTGCTGCCAGGAGAGCGCGTAGATGCCGAGGGAGTTGGCGTGATTTTTCACTTCATGCCCGTAGGTGCCCGCCATGCCGCAGCAGCCGACGCTGACGTTCTCCAGGCGGGCGCCGAAGCGGGCAAAAATCTCCGTCCACTGTTTAGGCGCCATCGGCAGCGCGGTAACCTCCGTGCAGTGGCCAAACAGATACCAGGCTTCTCCGGCGGCCGCTTTCGGTTCGACGTCATGGAGCGCCTGCGGCAGCCATTCATGGACCAGTTGGACCTGAAAGTCGCCGCGCCCGCTGCCCAGCGCCTGGGCGTACTCGTCCCGGTAGCAGAGCACCAGCGCCGGGTCGACGCCGACCATCGGCATGCCGAGCGCGGCGATGCGGTTAAGGAAGTCCGCCGTTTTCTGCGCGGTTCTGGCAAAACGCGTCAGAAAGCCCTTGATATGCTGGGCCTTGCCGTTGGGCGAGAATGGCAGGACCACCGGCCGGTAGCCGAGCCGCTCGGCCAGGCGAACGAAATCAGCCACCACCTGCGCGTCGTAGTAGCTGGTAAACGGATCCTGCACCACCAGCACCGTCCTTGCGCGTTCGTCGGCGCCGAGCGCCTCCAGCTGTTCGAGGGTCATGTTCGCCGAGCGGTGGCCCGCCAGGGTCTGCTGCAGGGTCGGCGTTGACAGCAGCGGCAGGTCTATCATGCCAACGCTCTTGCGCGTCAGCCCCTGCACCCACGGCTGGCGCAGGAAGAAATTAAAGGTTTTCGGCGCGCGGGCCATCAGCGGCGCATAGCTCTCTACGGTCGCCACCACGTGATCGCTGGCCGGGCGCAGATAGCGGGTGTGGTAAAGCTGAAGGAAGCGCGAACGAAACGCCGGCACGTCAATTTTTATCGGACACTGCGTCGAGCAGGCTTTACAGGCCAGGCAGCCGGACATCGCCTCTTTGAGCTCGTGGGAAAAATCGTACTCGCCCTTACCCGCGTGCCAGCTGTTGCGGGTGCGGGCCACCAGATCGCGCAGGCTGGCGCGCTTTTGCCCCAGATCTTTCTCCAGCTGCAGCGGATTGACGCCGCGATCGGCCAGCAGGCGCAGCCACTCGCGCACCAGGGTCGCGCGCCCTTTCGGCGAGTGGATGCGGTTGGCGGAGATCTTCATCGACGGGCACATCGGGCTTTTCGCGTCGAAGTTAAAACACAGGCCGTTGCCGTTGCACTCCATCGGCCCGCGCCAGGAGGAGCGCACGGCGATGGGGATCTGCCGGTCGTAGGTGCCGCGCTTGACCGCATCGACCTTCATCATCGGCGCGTCAACGCCCTCCGGGGGGCAGATTTTGCCCGGATTAAGCCGGTTATCGGGATCGAAGGCCGCCTTCACCTTGCGCAGCTCGGCGTAAAGCGCCTCGCCGAAGAACGCCGGGCTGTACTCGGCGCGGAACCCCTTGCCGTGCTCGCCCCACAGCAGGCCGCCGTATTTGGCGGTCAGGGCCACCACCTCGTCGGAGATCTGCTTCATCAGCATCTCCTGCTGCGGATCGCACATATCCAGCGCCGGGCGCACGTGCAGTACGCCGGCATCAACGTGGCCGAACATGCCGTAGCTCAGGCCGTGACCGTCGAGCAGCGCGCGAAACTCGGCGATATAGTCCGCCAGGTGCTCCGGCGGCACGCAGGTGTCCTCGGCGAAAGGAATGGGCTTAGCGGCGCCTTTGGCGTTACCGAGCAGACCGACGGCTTTTTTGCGCATCGCGTAAATGCGCTCGATACCGGCAAGCTCGGTGCAGAGCTGCCAGCCGATCACGCCGCCCTCGCCGGCTTTGATCAGATCGTCGAGCCGATCGCACAGCGCGGCGACCTGGCTTTCGATAAGCTCAGCATCGTCGCCGGCAAACTCAACAATGTTAAGGCCGAGCATCTCTTTATCCGGCACGTCGGCGATCAGTTCGCTGACCGAGTGCCAGACAATATCTTCCCGCGCCAGATTGAGCACTTTAGAGTCGACGGTTTCCACCGACAGCGCCTTCGCCTCGACCATAACGGGCGCGCTGCGCAGGGCCGAGTCGAAGGAGTCGTACTTGACGTTCACCAGCCGCCGCACCTTCGGCAGGCGGGTAATATCCAGCCGCGCTTCGGTGATAAAGGCCAGCGTCCCCTCTGAGCCGGTGAGGATGCGCGTCAGATCAAATTGGCTCATGCCGTCGTTGAAGACGTGGCGCAGGTCGTAGCCGGTGAGAAAGCGGTTAAGCTTCGGAAACTTATCAACGATCAGCTGCCGGTTCTCTTTGCAGCGCTCGTAGACCGTGCGGTAGATGCGCCCGCTGGCGGACTGCTCTTTCGCCAGCGTTTCCGCCAGCTGCACCGGCATCGGCTGAGTATCGAGGAGATCGCCGCCGAGCAGAACGGCGCGCACGCCGAGAACGTGATCGGAGGTTTTGCCGTACACCAGCGATCCCTGCCCGGAGGCGTCGGTATTGATCATCCCGCCGAGGGTGGCGCGGTTGCTGGTCGAGAGTTCCGGGGCAAAGAAATAGCCGTAGGGCTTCAGAAACTGATTAAGCTGGTCCTTAATGACCCCGGCTTCCACCCGCACCCAGCCTTCCTCCGGGTTAATCTCGATGATGCGATTCATATAGCGGGAAAGATCGACCACAATACCCGCGTTAAGCGACTGGCCGTTGGTGCCGGTACCGCCGCCGCGTGGGGTGAACACCAGTGAAGCGAAGCGCGCCTCAGCCGCTACGCGCGCCAGCAGGGCAACGTCCGCGGTTGAGCGGGGAAAGATAACCGCATCGGGAAGCAGCTGATAAACACTGTTGTCGGTCGCCATCGTCAGACGATCGGCGTAGCGGGTGGCGGTATCGCCGGTAAAACCCTGTTGCTCCAGCTCCTGTAAAAAATTCACTACCAGCTGCACCACTCCGGGCGCCTGCGAAATTTGTGGGATCATGTTGCGTTGACCCTGCCTGATATTGTTGTTTGATGGAGAGTTGTGTATTTCTTTTAATCATTTGCATATTGCGTTTTCGTTTTACCACATTTTTTACTTATGCGCTTATCCGATTTGAAAGCGATCATGGTCACGAAATTATTGATATTATTATCGGTAAGCGCATTTTTCATGCGTCCTTTGCGGCGCATCTATAAAGGTAAAAAAGAATGACAACCCCCCACCATCCCCGGGATATACCGCAGGTTCTGCTGTCGGTGCTGTTTCTGGGACTTATGATCGTTGCGTGTCTGTGGATCCTGCAGCCCTTTATTCTGGGCTTCAGCTGGGCTGCAATGATTGTTATTGCGACATGGCCGATGCTGAAAAAGCTTGAGCGCACGCTGTTTGGCAAGCGCATTCTTGCCGTGCTGGTGATGACGCTGCTGCTGCTGATCCTGTTTGTGGTGCCCATTGCGCTACTGGTCAATAGCCTGGTCGAGACCAGCGCGCCGCTGATTCACATCATTACCGCTGGTAACCTCGCGCCGCCGGATATGGCCTGGCTTAACAAAATTCCGATGGTGGGCGACAAGCTTTACGCCGCCTGGCACAGTCTGCTGGAGATGGGCGGTGCGGCCATCATGGCCAAAGTACGCCCCTACCTCGGCACCACCACCACCTGGTTTGTCGGCCAGGCGGCGCACATTGGCCGCTTTATGGTGAACTGCGGCCTGATGCTGCTGTTCAGCGCCCTGCTCTACTGGCAGGGCGAAAAAGCGGCGTGCGGCGTGCGCTATTTCGCCACCCGCCTGGCGGCAACCCGCGGCGACGCGGCGGTGCTGCTGGCGGGCTCCGCCATCCGCGCCGTGGCGCTCGGCGTGGTGGTCACCGCGCTGGTGCAGGCGGTATGCGGCGGCATCGGGCTGGCGGTTGCCGGCGTGCCCTACGCCACGCTGCTGACGGTGGTGATGATGTTCTCCTGCCTGGTACAGCTCGGGCCGCTGGTGGTGCTGGTGCCATCGGTTATCTGGCTCTACTGGAGCGGGGACAGTACCTGGGGCACGGTGCTGCTGATCTGGAGCTGCGTCGTCGGCACTATGGACAGCATTATCCGCCCGGCGCTGATCCGCAAAGGCGCAGATTTGCCGATGGTGCTGATTCTGGTGGGCGTCATCGGCGGCCTTATCGCCTTCGGCATGATAGGCCTGTTTATCGGTCCGGTGCTGCTGGCGGTCACCTGGCGGCTGTTTGATGCCTGGGTCCAGGAAGTGCCGCCGCCGCCGAGCGACCAGGAGCAGCTGATTGAGGAGCTGCAGGAGCTGCAGACCAAAACCTGCAAGCGCGATTGACCCCGCCGGCCCGGTGCCCCGCACCGGGCCTATACTTAAACAGCGCTAATTAATCCTTGCAGCAAAACCGCTGTCACTGGCAAAAAAGACTAATTCTTCCCGGTTATATCAAAGACTCTTCACATTCTATTAACTATTAAGAGCAATCCGATCGACGTAAAAAAGCTTGATGCTTACTATTATCACACGGTTATAAATCAACGGCTTGATTTATAAGCATGGAAATCCCCTGAGTGAAACAACGAATTGCTGTGTGTAGTCTTTGCCCATCTCCCACGATGGGCTTTTTTTTCGCCCGCGCGCTGATGGCCAGCCGCAGAGTTCACCGCCGGTGAGCATTTCAGGTTCATAAGGAAAAAATCCCCGGCGGCTGCCGGGGAGAGAGAGGGTTATTTTTTCAGTTCCGCAAGGCTGAGCCAGGTTTGCACCACGGTGTCCGGGTTGAGGGAGAGGCTGTCGATACCCTCCTCCATCAGCCAGGCGGCAAAGTCCTCGTGGTCCGACGGCCCCTGGCCGCAAATGCCGACGTATTTGCCCTGCTTTTTCGCCGCGCGAATGGCCATCGACAGCAGCGCCTTCACCGCGTCGTTGCGCTCATCAAACAGCTCAGACACCACGCCGGAGTCGCGGTCCAGCCCCAGGGCCAGCTGGGTCATGTCGTTTGAGCCGATAGAGAAGCCGTCGAAGTGCTCAAGGAACTGCTCGGCCAGCAGGGCGTTGGACGGGATCTCGCACATCATGATGATCTTGAGGCCGTTCTCACCGCGCTTCAGGCCTTGACGCGCCAGCTCCTCGACCACGGCCTTCGCCTGATCGACAGTACGCACGAACGGGATCATTATCTCAACGTTAGTAAGGCCCATGTCGTTGCGCACCCGCTTAACCGCCTCGCACTCCAGCGCAAAGCAGTCGCGGAAGCTCTCCGAGACGTAGCGACCGGCGCCGCGGAAGCCGAGCATCGGGTTTTCTTCCTCCGGCTCGTAGCGCTCGCCGCCCACCAGGTTGGCGTACTCGTTGGACTTAAAGTCGGAGAGGCGAACGATAACGCGCTTCGGATAGAACGCCGCGCCAAGCGTCGCGATGCCTTCGGTCAGACGGCCAACGTAGAACTCTTTCGGCGAGTCGTAGCCTTTCATCATCTCGCGGATTTCGTCCTGCAGCTTCGGCTCCTGGTCGTCAAACTCCAGCAACGCGCGCGGGTGAACGCCGATCATGCGGTTGATGATGAACTCCAGGCGGGCCAGGCCAACGCCCTCGTTCGGCAGACAGGCAAAATCAAAGGCGCGGTCCGGGTTGCCGACGTTCATCATGATCTTAAGATCCATCTCCGGCATGGTTTCGACGCTGGAGCTTTTGACGCTGAAGTCGAGCATTTCGGCATAGACGTAGCCGGTATCGCCCTCGGCGCAGGAGACGGTCACCAGCTGGTCATCCTTCATGCGCTCGGTGGCGTCACCGCAGCCAACCACCGCCGGAATGCCCAGCTCGCGGGCGATTATCGCCGCGTGGCAGGTGCGCCCGCCGCGGTTGGTGACAATAGCCGCCGCCTTTTTCATGATCGGCTCCCAGTCCGGGTCGGTCATGTCGGTGACCAGCACGTCGCCGGGCTGAATGCGGTTCATTTCGCTGATGTCGTGAATCACCTTCACCGCGCCCGCGCCGATGCGGTGGCCGATGGCGCGCCCTTCGGCGATAATTTTGCCCTGCGAGTGCAGCGTGTAGCGCTCCATCACCTGGCCGCGCGAACGGACGGTTTCCGGACGGGCCTGAACGATGAACAGCTTGCCGGTATGACCATCTTTCGCCCACTCGATATCCATCGGGCGACCGTAGTGTTTCTCAATCTGTACGGCCTGCTTCGCGAGTTCCTGCACCTCGGCATCGGTGAGCGAGAAGCGGTCGCGATCGGCCTGCGGCACGTCCTCGATGGTGACCTGTTTGCCGTGCTCCTGGCTCGGGGCGTAGATCATGCGAATTTTCTTCGAGCCCATAGTGCGGCGCACGATGGCCGGGCGGCCTGCGGCGAGGGTTGGCTTATGAACGTAAAACTCATCCGGGTTGACCGCGCCCTGCACCACCATTTCGCCCAGGCCCCAGGCAGAGGTAATAAACACCACCTGATCGAAACCGGACTCGGTATCAATGGAGAACATGACGCCGGAGGAGGCAAGGTCAGAGCGCACCATGCGCTGTACGCCCGCCGACAGCGCTACGCCGCGGTGATCGTAGCCCTGATGCACGCGATAGGAGATGGCGCGATCGTTAAACAGGGAGGCGAATACGTGTTTTACCGCCACCAGCACGGCATCGTAGCCCTGCACGTTAAGGAACGTCTCCTGCTGCCCGGCGAACGAGGCGTCGGGCATATCTTCGGCTGTCGCCGAAGAACGAACGGCAAATGAGGCCTCAGCGTCGTCCGCAGAGAGCTGGTCATAGGCCTGATGAATAGCCCGCTCCAGCTCCGGCTGGAACGGCGTGTCGATGATCCACTGGCGAATCTGCGCCCCGGCTTTCGCCAGCGCAGAGACGTCGTCAATGTTGGTTTCATCCAGCAGTTGATAGATACGCTGGTTGACTCCGCTCTGGTCGAGAAACAGATTGAAAGCATCAGCCGTGGTGGCAAAACCGTTGGGTACGGAAACGCCCAGGTCGGACAGATTAGTAATCATTTCACCCAGGGAGGCATTCTTGCCTCCAACGCTGTCTACATCATTCATGCCGAGTTGGTTGTACCAACGCACTAGCGGAGACGAGCCATTGTTGGACATCGAAACAATTCCTTATATGAATATGAATTTAGATAAGTGCCAGAACCTGTCTGGCTTCACATTAATAGTCACATATTTCGTCAGCGTTATAAAACGGTGAATCGTTCAAGCAAATAAATTTCCTGTTTTTTAGGAGGGATCCGTTTTTCACGTAACCACATGATTCTGCTGCATTCCCACACAAAACCACGGTATAATTTCATTTACGAACGAATAAAAACGTACTATTTTAAAAATAAAACGATGTTTCATTATTGAAATTTGCGCCCCCCATTACATCGTGGTATTTATTTTTAATATAAGCTTTCAGTCAATTAAGCCAAACAAAGCGGATGGTCAAAATGGATAATGCTGTCGATCGCCACGTATTCTATATTTCTGACGGGACGGCGATCACCGCCGAGGTGCTGGGCCACGCGGTCATGTCCCAGTTTCCGGTCTCGATCAACAGTCTGACGCTCCCCTTTGTGGAGAGCGAAAGCCGCGCCCGGGCGGTAAAAGAGCAAATCGATGCCATCTTCGAGCAGACCGGCATTCGCCCGCTGGTGTTTTACTCCATCGTTCTGCCCGAAATCCGCACCATCATTTTGCAGAGCGAAGGTTTCTGCCAGGACATCGTGCAGGCGCTGGTGGCGCCGCTGCAGCAGGAGCTGAAGCTCGACCCGACGCCCGTCGCCCACCGCACCCACGGCCTGACGCCCGGCAATCTGACCAAGTACGACGCGCGCATCGCCGCTATTGATTACACCCTGGCCCACGACGACGGCATTTCGCTGCGCAATCTCGACCAGGCGCAGGTGATCCTGCTCGGCGTCTCCCGCTGCGGGAAAACCCCCACCAGCCTCTATCTGGCCATGCAGTTCGGCATTCGCGCCGCGAACTATCCGTTTATCGCCGACGATATGGATAATCTCGCGCTTCCCGCCTCGCTGAAGCCCTACCAGCACAAACTGTTTGGCCTCACCATCAATCCGGAGCGCCTGGCGGCCATCCGCGAGGAGCGTCGGGAAAACAGCCGCTATGCATCTCTGCGCCAGTGCCGGATGGAAGTCACCGAAGTCGAAGCCCTGTACCGCAAAAATAAGATCCCGTGGCTCAACAGCACCAACTATTCGGTCGAAGAGATCGCCACCAAAATGCTCGACATCATGGGTCTGAGCCGGAGGATGTACTAATACACTAGTACAATGCATCAAAATCCGCTAAACTCCTGTTCGTTGTTTGATGCGCATCACATTCTACCTTGAAATACCCGTTGATTGGTTTAATGTGATGCCCATCACTTCCGGCACTCCTGCCGAGAAGCCACCACATTCTGAGAAACCCAATGAACAGAACAGATGAACTGCGTTCGGCGCGCATCGACAGCCTGATCACCCCGGCGGAACTGGCGCAGCGCTATCCGGTCTCTGCGGAGGTTGCCGCGCACGTGACGACCTCGCGCCGGCGCATTGAAAAAATCCTCAACGGCGAGGATCCGCGCCTGCTGGTGATTGTCGGCCCCTGCTCGATCCACGACCTTGATGCCGCCATGGACTACGCCCGCCGCCTGCAGCCGCTGCGCGAGCGCTATCAGGCGCGCCTTGAAATTGTCATGCGCACCTACTTTGAAAAACCGCGCACCGTCGTGGGCTGGAAAGGGCTTATCTCCGACCCGGACCTCAACGGCAGCTACCGCGTTAACCACGGTATTGAGCTGGCGCGCCGCCTGCTGCTGCAGGTTAACGAGCTGGGCGTCCCGACCGCCACCGAGTTCCTCGATATGGTGACCGGCCAGTTTATCGCCGACCTGATAAGCTGGGGCGCCATCGGCGCGCGGACCACGGAAAGCCAGATCCACCGCGAAATGGCCTCGGCTCTCTCCTGCCCGGTGGGATTTAAAAACGGCACCGACGGCAACACCCGCATCGCGGTAGACGCCATCCGCGCCGCCCGCGCCAGCCACATGTTCCTGTCGCCGGATAAAAGCGGCCAGATGACGATATACCAGACCAGCGGCAACCCTTACGGTCACATCATCATGCGCGGCGGCAAGGCGCCCAATTATCATGCCGGCGATATCGCAGCGGCCTGCGACACGCTGCGCGAGTTCGACCTTCCGGAGCAGCTGATCGTGGACTTCAGCCACGGCAACTGCCAGAAGCAGCACCGCCGCCAGCTGGATGTCTGCGATGACATCTGCCAGCAGATCCGCAGCGGATCCACCGCCGTTGCCGGTATCATGGCGGAAAGCTTCCTGCAGGAGGGCACGCAGAAAATTGTCGCCGGCAAACCGCTGGTCTACGGTCAGTCAATTACCGATCCCTGCCTCGGCTGGGAAGACAGCGAACTGCTGCTGGAAAAACTGGCCGCCGCGGTAGAGTGCCGCTTCTGACCCACCTCTGGCGCCGGGAATCGTTCTCTTCCCGGCCCGTTCACCTCTCTTTCTCCTTTCCTGAAGTTTACAAAATTGTTGCCGAAACCTTTGTTTTGTTGATAATGATTATCATTGCCAAATTGATAGCCCTGTTTAACCAGGCACCGCCGGTTCCGTTACCAAGGAAAAGAAAATGACCCACTACGCACGCTGGCTGAACCTCAAAGAAGAAAACCCGGGTAAATACGCCCGCGACATCGCGGCGCTGATGCAGATCGGCGAAGCCGAACTGGCCTACGCCCGCGTCGGTCACGACGCCCGCCGCCTGCAGGGGGAGATCCGCGAGGTGCTGGCCGCGCTCGAGGCGGTCGGCGAGGTGAAGTGCATCTGCCGCAACGAGTATGCCGTCCACGAACAGACAGGCACCTTCAGCAACCACTACCTGAACGGCCACGCCGGGCTGGTACTCAATCCGCGCGGCCTCGATCTGCGCCTGTTCCTCAACCAGTGGGCCAGCTATTTTCATCTGCAGGAGAGCACCCCGCGCGGCGAGCGGCAGAGCATTCAATTCTTCGATCATCAGGGCGACGCCCTGCTGAAAGTCTATGCCACTGAAGCGACCGATATGACCGCCTGGGATGCGGTGCTGGCGAGGTTCGTGACTGAGGATAATCCCGGCCTCGCGCTGACAGCCGCCGCACAGCCTGCCGATTCCGCCGCCGATTCCGCCGGCGATCTTGAAACAGAGTGGCGCGCAATGACCGACGTCCACCAGTTCTTTTCCCTGCTCAGGCGCCACGGACTGACCCGCCAGCAGGCGTTTCGCCGGGTCAGCGACGATCTGGCCTGCCGGGTGGATAACGGCGCCGTGGCTACCCTGCTGGAGCGCGCGCGCCGCGACGCCAATGAAATCATGATCTTCGTCGGCAACCGCGGCTGCGTGCAGATCTTCACGGGCGCGCTGGAGCAAGTGGCGCCGATGAAGGGCTGGCTCAATATCTTCAACCCGCGCTTTACCCTCCATCTGCGCGATGACGCCATCGCCGAGAGCTGGGTGACCCGCAAGCCGACCGCCGACGGTCACGTCACCAGCCTTGAGCTGTTCGCCGCCGACGGCACGCAGATAGCCCAGCTGTACGGCCAGCGCACCGAAGGCCAGCCCGAGCAGGGCCAGTGGCGGCAGCAGATCGAAGGGCTGCTGCAGGAAGGGCTGACCGCATGAAGCGTCTGTTCGCCCTGCTGACCGCCCTGCCGCTGCTGGCCGGCGCGGCGGAGCATCAGGTCGTCGCCCTCGGCGGCGACGTGACCGAAATCGTCTACGCCCTCGGTGCCCAGGATGAACTGGTGGCCCGCGATACGACCAGCACCTGGCCTCCCCAGGCGCTCAAGCTGCCCGATGTCGGCTATCTGCGCCAGCTGAACGCCGAAGGCATTCTTGCCGCCCATCCGGACATCGTGCTGGCCAGCGCGCAGGCGCAGCCGTCCCTGGCGCTGAAGCAGGTGGCGCTGAACGGCGTAAAAGTGGTCACTATCCCCGGCCGGGACGACATCAGCGTCATTGATGAGAAAATACGCCTCGTGGCCCAAGCGCTGGATAAAAAGGCCGAGGGTGAAAAGCTGCGCCAGCAGATGAAAAGCAAACTGCAGTCCGTCCCGACGGCGCCCGTCGATAAGCGGGTGCTGTTTATCCTCAGCCACAGCGGAATGAACGCCATGGCCGCCGGACAGGACACCGGCGCCGATGCGGCGATCCGCGCGGCGGGTCTGAAAAATGCCATGCAGGGCTTCAGCCGCTATCAGCCGCTCTCCCAGGAGGGAGTTATCGCCAGCCGCCCAGACCTGGTGGTTATCTCCGCCGACGGGGTAAAAAGCATGGGCGGCGAAGCGGCGCTGTGGGCGCTGCCGGGCCTGGCGCAGACGCCGGCCGGACGCAATAAACAGGTGCTGCTGGTGGACGATATGGCCCTGCTGGGGTTCGGCATCCGCACGCCCGATGCGATACAGGCCCTGCGCCAGAAAGCCGGGCAGCTGCCCTGATGTCCGCCGCGGTTAACCGCGCGCTGTGGTGCCTGCTGCTGCTGCTGGCGATCCTCACGCTGTGCGCCACCACTTTTGGCGCGATGAAGCTCCCGCTCCGCGCGCTGTGGCACGATGAGAGCGGCCTGCGGCAGATCTGGTTCACCATCCGCCTGCCGCGGGTGCTGCTGGCGCTGGCTATCGGCAGCGCTCTGGCGCTGGCGGGCTGTCTGATGCAGGGACTGTTCCGCAATCCGCTGGCCGATCCCGGCCTGCTCGGCATCAGCAGCGGCGCGGCCCTGGCGGTGGCCTTCTGGGTGGTGCTGCCCTTCTCGCTGCCGGCGGTGATGATGCTCTATGCGCCGATGCTGGCGGCCTTTATTGGCAGCCTGGCGGTGACCTTTATCATCTTTCTGCTCAGCCAGCGTCGGGAAAGCTCCCTCTCAAGACTGCTGCTGGTTGGTATCGCCATCAACGCCCTGTGCGGCGCTGCGGTCGGCGTCCTGTCGTGGCTCAGCAGCGACGCCCAGCTGCGGCAGCTTTCGCTGTGGGGCATGGGCAGCCTCGGCCAGGCGCAGTGGTCCACGCTGCTGGTCTGTGCCTCGCTGCTGCTTCCGGCGGCGGCGCTGGCCTGGCGGCTGGCGAAACCGCTCAATCTGCTGCAGCTCGGCGATGAAGAGGCCCACTATCTGGGGATTAACGTGCGCCGGGTGCAGCGTCAATTGCTGATGTGCAGCGCGCTGCTGGTGGCCGCCGCCGTGGCGGTCAGCGGCGTGATTGGCTTTGTGGGTCTGGTGGTGCCGCACCTGCTGCGTATGTGGCTGGGGGCCGATCATCGGGCGGTGGTGCCCGGCTCGGTGCTGGTGGGCGCCATTCTGCTGCTGGTCGCCGACACGCTTGCCCGCACGCTGGTGGCGCCGGCAGAAATGCCCGTCGGCCTGCTCACCAGCCTGCTCGGCGCACCGTGGTTTCTGTGGCTGATTTTCCGCCGGGGAGGCGTGCGTGGCTAACAATCTGCGGGCCGAAAATCTGACGTTCTCCTCCGTGCTGCGCGATATTTCTCTGACGTTAAGCCGCGGCGAACTGGTGGCGCTGATCGGCCCCAACGGCGCCGGTAAATCGACGCTGCTGCGGCTGCTGACGGGATTTCTGCCGCCGGACGGCGGCCGCTGCCTGCTGGAAGATAAACCGCTGACGGCGTGGTCAACCGAGGCGCTATCGCGCCGCCGGGCGGTAATGCGCCAGCAGAGCCGGCCCGGCGTCGACTGGCCGGTCGGGCAGATTGTGGCGATGGGCCGCGCGCCCTGGCCGGACGACACGCGCGGCGGCGCGGTGGACGAGGTCATGCACCTGACCGGCTGCGCGCCGCTGGCCGACCGCCGCTACAGCACACTTTCCGGCGGCGAGCAGCAGCGGGTGCAGCTCGCCCGCGCGCTGGCGCAGCTGTGGGTCAACGGCGCGCCGCAGGGCTGGCTGTTTCTCGATGAGCCCACCTCCGCGCTGGATCTCTATCACCAGCAGCACCTGCTGCGGCTGCTGAAAAAGCTCACTATCGCAGGCGAACTTCACGTCTGCGCGGTGCTGCACGATCTGAACCTTGCCGCCCTGTGGGCCGACCGGCTGCTGCTGCTTCACCGGGGCGAACTTGTCGCTCAGGGGACGGCGCAGCAGGTGCTGCAGGCCGACAGCCTGCGGCGCTGGTACGGCGCCGAGGTGGAGATCGGCCGCCACCCGCAAAGCGGAGCCCCGCAGGTGTTCCTCAGCCCCTAGCTGGAGCAGCTCACCTCCAGCCGCTTGCCCCACTCAGGGGGGCGGGCAACGTAGTCATCGTCGCGGTCGGCGAACGGCGTGCGCAGCGCCTGGTGCAGGCGGGCAAACTCCGCGTAGTCGCCGCTCTCCGCCTGCTCGATGGCCCGCTGCGCCAGCCAGTTGCGCAGGACCATCGCCGGGTTGTTCTCCTGCATACTCCTGCGGCGCGCGTCGTCGCTTATCTCCTCGCGCTGCAGCCTGCTGCGGTAATTGCTAAACCAGCGGTCAAAGGCGTCGCGGTCGATAAACTCATCCCGCAGCGGCGAGGCCGCGCTGTACTGTTCGGTCAGGCTCAGCGAGCGGAAAGTGCGGGTGAAGTCGCTGCCTTCGCGCGCCATCAGCTCTAGCAGGCCGTTGAGCAGGTCGTTATCGCCCTTCTCTTCGCTGAACAGGCCCAGCTTGCGGCGCATACGCTGCCCGTATTCGGTGAGCAGCGCAGGCTGGTAGTCGTCGAGCGCGCGGTTGAGATCTTCTGCGCGAATAAACGGCGACAGCGTCTGGGCCAGGCGCTGCAGGTTCCACAGCGCCACCGCCGGCTGGTTATCAAAGCTGTATCGCCCCTGATAGTCAGAGTGATTGCAGATAAAGTCCGGCTGCCAGTCGTCGAGAAAGCCGAAGGGGCCGTAGTCGAGCGTCAGGCCGAGAAGCGACATGTTGTCGGTGTTCATCACGCCGTGGGCGAAGCCGACGGTCTGCCAGCGGGCGATAAGCCGCGCGGTTCGCGTGACAACGTCACGAAACCAAATCAGGTATTTATCGCTATCCTCTGCCAGATGCGGCCAGTGGTGGCGAATGGCGTAATCCGCCAGCAGCTGCACCTTCTCCGGCTGCCGGCGATAGTAAAAGTGCTCGAAGTGGCCGAAGCGCAGATGGCTTTCGGCAATCCGCATCAGCATTGCGCCCTGCTCGGCGCGCTCGCGGTAAACCGGCGTATCGCTGGTGACAACCGACAGCGCGCGGGAGGTCGGGATGCCGAGAGCGTGCATCGCCTCCGACGCCAGGCTTTCGCGCAGGGTCGAACGCAGCACCGCCCGGCCGTCGCCCATGCGCGAATAGGGCGTCAGCCCCGCGCCTTTAAGGTGCCAGTCAAAACGTCGGCCGTCCGCCAGCTGCTGTTCGCCGAGCAAGATGCCGCGGCCGTCGCCGAGCTGCCCGGCCCAGACGCCGAACTGGTGGCCGCTGTAAACCTGCGCCAGCGGGCGCATACCGGGCAGCAGCGACTCGCCGCCCCAGACGCCCGCCCCCTTCTCAACGGCGAAAAGCCCGGCCGGAAGATCCAGCGCCTGCGCCAGCGGCGCGTTGTGCCACACCAGCCGGGCATTATCCAGCGGCGTTGGCGACAGTTCAGTATAAAAATCCGGCAGCTCATCGCGCCAATGGTGGGTAAAAGACAGGGTCATGGTTCCTCCTGCCAACAGTGTAGTCTGCGGCGGCCGGGATAAATACCGGCGAAGCGAAGGGTTATTCCTGAACCAGCTGCGTCAGGTGCCCGACCTCTACCGCAGGCCAGAGGGTGCCTTTCATGGCGTACAGCCCCCAGGGCATCAGCCGTTCGAGGGTATAGCGATCGTCCACGCCCGCCGCCATCACGGCGCAAAACGCCGGAGCCATCTGCGCCATCAGCGCGCGCATAAAGGGTGTAAATGAGGCGCGGGAGATCTGGCGGTGAATAAAGGCCGCATCAAAAAAGACGGCGCTGAACAGGCCTGAAAAGGCGAAACCGGGGGCAGCGTCGCCGGCGCCAAAGTTGGCCAGCACCAGCGGGAAGTGCTGCCTGAGCCCCTCAAGCAGCGCCGGGTCAGAAAAGTCTTCGCTGACCAACAGCGCCAGAAAGGGGAACCGCCTGGCGCTGGCCAGCAGCGCCGCGTCGGTATTAAGCGCGGCGGCGATTGCCGGAGTAATGGCGATCCAGGCAGTCAGTTCGCGTCTGATAAAAAAAAGTTCGCTTTGCGCAAGCAGCGCCAGCTTGTCGGTAAAAAGGCTAACATCGTTGACGGAGCGGGCATCCGGGGCAAGGTGAATAATTTCCAGCCCGATGAGCGCCATCCTGCTGTCTCTGACCGGCTGCAGAAGCAGCCGCCCACGACGCGCGTTGTCCAGAGACACGATCATGGCAGATGCTCCCGGTTCACGGTCTGGAAAGACCGCCAGCGCGCCGCCTTATGCGGAATAACACAAATATCTTTCAAAAAGAGGCTCTCATACTGTTGGCCCGGGCACGAAAATGCGGTGGCGCGCTACGTAATTAGTGTAATCCATAGGCACAGCCCCGCACAATCCTTGCAGTCTGTATGGATAAGGGCGGGTGTCGAAGGTTTCGGCTTAACGGCGAGCCGTCAGATGCGGCGCGCCTGCCAGAAGTTTTTTCGCCAGTAGACGTTATTGAGCGAGGAGCGGGTCACGCCGCGGCTGGTGGAGGCGTGAATAAACTGGTCGTCGGTATCGTAGATCCCTACGTGCAGCCCGCTGTCGCCGGAGCCGGTTTTAAAGAACACCAGGTCACCGGGGAGCAGCTGCTCTTTGTCGATCTCCGTGCCTATTTTCGCCTGCTGGCGCGTTTCGCGCGGCAGCTGAAGGTCAAATTTATCGCGGAAGGTCATCATTACAAACGCCGAGCAGTCGAGGCCGCGCCGGCTGGTACCGCCGTAGCGATAGGGCGTCCCGCGCCAGTTCGCCAGCTGGTCATTAAGATTGGCAATGACGGTTATCGAGTCCGACAGACGCGGGTTTGGCGGCGGCGCCCGGTGGCTGCTGCACCCTGCTAAAACCAGCGCCGTCACTAAAATAAGCAAGAAACGCATATCCTGGCGAATCCTCTGAATTTTTTAATTTCCCGACAATTTAGCCCGAGTGCGCGGCCGGTTGCAAGCTCTCTCCCGGGCTCCCGGCGGCGACGATAAACCGGCGATCGCCGGCCTGCAGAAACTGAAACGGCATCCGGTACGCCGCCGTCAGATTATCCGCCGTGAGGACGTCGCGGGTTTTGCCGCCAGCAAGTAGTCCACCGTCGCGCATCAGCCAGACCTGTTCTGCATACCGCAGGCTGTGATTCAGATCGTGGCTGCTGGTCACGATGGCGATCCCTGCGGCGCTCAATCCGGCCAGCAGGCCATCAAGCGCGCTCTGCTGGGCGACATCCAGACTGTTCATCGGCTCATCGAGCAGCAGAAGCTGACCGTCGGGATTAATTTGCGGGTGGATCTGCAGCACCACTGCCGCCAGCCGCACCCGCTGCCATTCGCCGCCGGAGAGCTGGTCGGTCGGCCGCCCGAGCTTATCACTCAGCGCCAGCGCGCCGCAGACCTCCTGCATTAAGGCGTCCGGAACGGCGGCGGGCTGGTGCAGCGCCAGATAGTGCCAGACGGGCATCGCAAAAGGCGGCATCTGCTGCTGGCACAGCCACGCACGACGGCGGGCAAGCGCCGCCGCGGGCCACTCATCGAGCGGCCTGCCGTTGAACAGAATACGCCCCTCCCCGCGGCTCATCCCCGCCATCCGGTTGAGCAGCGTACTTTTACCCGCGCCGTTAGGGCCGACTAAATGGAGCGTTTCCCCCGGAGCGACGGCTGCGTCAATGGGCCGCAGGCGCCGCGCCTGTGCAACGCGCTGCAGCTGCATCAGCGACATCTTATTTCACCAGCGCCAGTTTAATGGCCTCCATTACGATAGGATCTTCCGGCGTCATGTCGGGGGAAAAGCGCTGGACCACGTCGCCGTCGCGGCCGATGAGGAATTTCTCAAAATTCCACAAAATATCGCCCGGCGCTTTCGGCGCCCGGCCTTTGCTGGCCATTCGCTCGTAAAAGCCGCTACCTTCGGGGGCAACCGCCACCGGCGCCGCGGCAATCAGCTTGCGATAGAGCGGATGGCGCTGTTCGCCGTTGACCTCAATCTTGCTGAACATAGGAAAAGTCACGCCGTAGGTAGTGCTGCAGAAGGTTTTAATCTCCTCATCGCTGCCCGGCTCCTGGCCGAGGAACTGGTTGCAGGGAAAGCCGAGCACGCGAAAGCCCTGCGCCTCCCAGGCTTGCTGAATATTCTCCAGCTGCTCATACTGAGGAGTAAGGCCGCACTGAGAGGCCACATTAACAATCAGCAGCACATCGCCCTTAAACGCTTCCAGGCTGGTTTCCTTGCCGTCAATGGTGGTGACGCGGGTGTTCAGGATCGAGTTTGGCATAGCTTCCTCTTGTATGGTCAGGGTAATCCGGCATTTGCGCGGCGGCAGCATCAGAATAGGCGCTTTCTCAGAGCCACGCAGTGTTCATAACCGTATGCTATATATCATGCATGGAGCATCAGCTTCCCGCCAGAGATTACTGCGGGCAAGCGACAGCACGGAGCGTATAAAAATTTGTACGGTCTGATGATTATAATGCAAACAATAATCACTCTGCAGTCATGAATGGATTGAACAGCACTATAATTTTGGTTTCGAGGATTTACTTATGATGAACATAATCATGCTATGCGTCGCTATTGTGCTGCTGGTGGTCTCTATTTATTACCTGGTCTCTTTTATACTTGAAAAACGCCGTCAGCCTTTCGCTTTCCGCAAAAAAAAATGATCTTACCGGTCGTTTTACTTTCCCTGCTTCAGCAGTAGCCAGATAAATACCGGGGCTCCCAGCGTTGCGGTCACTACGCCGACGGGCAGTTCCGCCGCAGAGAGCACCATCCGCGCAAGGATATCCGCCAGCAGCAGCACGCACCCGCCCGCCAGCGCACAGGCGGGCAGTAAAGCCCGGTGGTCGGTCAGACCGCTCAGGCGCAGCATATGCGGCACGACCAGCCCGATAAATCCGATGGCCCCGGCGAGGGCCACGCTCACGCCAACAAGCCAGCCAATAATCAGCACCAGCACCCGCCGCCACAGCCACAGCGGCAGCCCCAGCTGACGTGCAGAAACCTCTCCCAGCGCCAGCAGATTAAGCGGTCCGGACTGCAGGCAGATCCAGATAATGGCCGGCAGCAGCGCCAGCATCAGCCACCCCTGCTGCCAGTCAACGCCGCCAAAGCCGCCCATCATCCAGTACATCAGCTGGCGTAAATCCACCGAGGTTGAGAAATAGACCGCCCAGGTCATCGCCGCGCTGCAGATAATGCCCAGCGCGACGCCCGCGAGCAGCAGGCGACTGGTTGAGAGATGGCGGCGGGTGAAGCGCAGCAGAATAAAGGTGATGACCAGTGCCCCGGCAATGGCACACAGGCTCAGCGCCCAGCCCGGAAGCAGACTGTGCCCCAGCAGCACCGACGCCACCAGGCCAAGCCCTGCGCCATTCGAAACGCCGAGCAGCCCCGGCTCCGCCAGCGGATTTTCAAACAGCGCCTGCATAACGGCGCCGCTTATCGCCAGCGATGCCCCCACCAGCACCACCGCCAGCGTGCGCGGCAGGCGGATTTGCCAGACGAACAGGTCAGCGAGGGGCGTTTTCCAGGCGGAGGGGAAGATCCACTGCTCGCCGGCGCAGAGGCTGAGGATAACCGCGGCCGCCAGCAGCAGCGTTAAAATACTGAGCCACCGTCGGTCGTGACGATGCTGACGTTTAGCAAAGTTCAAATGCGATTACCTTCGCGCCGGGAAAACCCTGATTTTACGGCGAGAGGTCCGGGGTTAAAAGCAAAACTGCCGCGCGAATCGCGGTAAGCCGATGTTCTGCCCGCGATCCGCTTATTATTTCTTCTCAGCGTGACATCAGCAGATGAAACAGCACGGCGAAAAGAACGATATTCGCGATAACGATCGCCCAGCCGCTGTAGAGCATATATTTAAGCTGCGTAGACTGCGCCAGCCCCATCTGTCCGAACATATCCGAAGAGGGAAAAGGGCCAAACCAGTCAACCTGGGAGGATGCCAGCAGTACCGCCGTCAGCCCCTGCGGCGGTACGCCGGCGGCCATCAGCATCGGACCGAATATCTTATGGGTGAAGGTCATCTGGGCGACGGCAGCACCGGGCACGTGACCAATAATATTGAAAGCAAAAATGCTAAAGCACAGCCATGCGGGTGAAATACCCTCCAGCAAAGGCCGGGTGTAGTCCAGCAGCCCCTGGTAGGCATGCAGGCCGTCCATCAGCTCGAGGATCGGATTGTAGAGCCAGTAGAGGATAAACATCCACACCAGCCGCCCGCATCCCTGATACAGCGCCTGCAGGATTTGCGTCGGGCGCAGGCCGCCTACCAGGCCGGTGATAAGCGCCACCAGCAGCATGACGATAATGGCAAAGCTGAATCCGGCTTTGATGATCACGCCGACGATTGCCATCACGATAATTGTCGCGGCAAAGGCCAGCGCGCTGAGCCTACGCCGGCGCGATTCTCCAGGATTCTCGTCCTCGTGCGGCTGGGCGCAAGCCGCCGCGTGATACTGCATTTTGCCCGCGGTCATTTTCTGAATACGTCCCGCCATAAACCAGCCCGTCAGCAGCGTGACGGCGCTCATGGGCAGCCCGGCATACAGCAGATAGTCCGGATAGCTCAGGCCGCCGAGCTTGAGGATGGTCACCGTACTCGGCGTGAAGGGCCCGGTAAAGAGCCCCACAGAGCCCGCCGTCATCATCAGAGCCGCCACGGTTGCCGGCGTGAGTCCCACCGCGGCCGCAACGGGAATAATGACCGCCACAATAATGGCGCTGCCGCCAGCCATGGTGCCCAGCGCGCCGCAGATCAGCACCGACGAGGCGACAATGCCCAGTTTGACCCGGGTCTGGCTGGAGAGGCCGATACGTTTTACCACAAACCTGACCAGCTCCACGGCGGCGCCGGTGCGGGTCGCCACCTCGCCAACGCCCGCGCCCAGCATAATAATGAGCCCGACGGTTGCAATGAACGAGCCCGTTGATTTGGCCAGCATGGTGCCCATTGCCGGTAACCCGGTTGACGTCATGATCATGGCAATAATAATGGCGGCAATGACCGAAAGGACGATGTCCACGCCAATCAGCGAAAGGACGGCAAGCGCCACCAGCGGCGTAAAGCTCAGCAGTCCCAGCTCGCTGTCTGGCCGCCCGTGACACCAGAAGGCGACCAGCAGGAATAGCGTTAACAACATGCCAATGACGATATTTTTTCCGCTCAGGTTTCTGACGCTAAAACTATTTCCGGAAAGCGTAGAGTCACTCATATCACCCCTTAGTGCCGATTCTCATCGCGTTAAATCACGCTCTGGTATTGGGTTCGCTCAGAAAACATTCCCCCTCGTTATTTTTATTGCCTGCGAAGGCCGAGGGTTGATTGGATACAGCGGTATTATCTGAGAATGAATTGCGCCAGGCGGCGACGCGGCGGTTCGCGCAATGAGCCTGGCTGCCAGGGGATTAAAATTATGTTAACTTCATGTTATTAGAAAATGACTTTTTATTTACCCTGTATAACCCTGAGTTAACTCTTCATGAAGCTACGCCATCTGGAAATTTTCTACGCCGTGATGACCTGCGGATCGCTGTCGCGCGCCGCCGAATCGCTCAATATTTCGCAGCCTGCGGCCAGCAAAGCGCTAAAAAGCGCCGAGCAGAAACTGGGGTTCCCCTTGTTTCAACGGGTGCGCGGAAAACTGCTCCCCAGCCGGGAAGCCCTTACGCTGTATGAGAAGGCGCAGCATATTTATCAGGATCTGGACAGCCTTCGTCTGCTGGCAGATAACCTCGCCAGAGACCCGCGGGCCAGACTCTCCCTTGGCTGCCTGCCCAGCCTTGGCCTGAGCCTGGTGCCCGGGATCGTTACCGATTTTTATCAGCAGAATGCCAACCTGGTGATGACGCTGAGTACGGAACACACTGAGATGCTGATCAAAAAACTCGCTCTGCTTGAGATCGATCTTGCTCTCACGCTGCAGCCCTGTGAACAGGGCGACATCCTCTCTCACCCTATTGCCGACGTTCCGCTGGTGTATATTGACCGCGACTATCGCCAGGGCAGCGTGAATATTGAAGAGATCGATCAGCGCCGCTGGATCTCCCCCGGCAACCATTCGCTCTCCAGCGCCATTGCCCAATACCGGCATTTTTCAATGACCCGGCTGAACGTCCAGACCTACTACATGGCGACGGAGTTCGTTAAGCGCGGCATGGGATGCAGCATTACCGATATTTTTTCTGCCCGTAATAACCTGCCGCCGCAAATGATCCATCCGCTGACGCCCGCGGTTAAAGTCACGCTCTGTCTGCTGCGCCGGAGCGATATCTCCCTCAGCCCGGTGGCACAAAAGTTCGTTGATTTTCTCTGCCAGACGCTGCGTCAGCAGATCGCTGCCATTAACTCTGAGTTATACCCCGAAAATAAAAAGTCAATTGCGCCCTGCGGGTAAATGCTTTGACATAGTTCCATTGCAACTATCAGCAGTGGACCTTTCAAAAAATGAAAAAGCATATTGTTATCGTCGGCGGCGGCGTCATTGGGCTGGCGACGGCCTGGACCATGATTAAACGCGGCCACCGGGTCCAGCTCCTGGAGCGTAATACCGCCCCCGGACAAGCCACCAGCTATGCTAACGGCGGACAGCTCAGCTATCGCTATGTTGCGCCGCTGGCCGACAAAGGGGTTCCGCTTCAGGGTCTCAAGTGGATGGGCAAGGCCGACTCACCGCTCAATATGCATCTGCAAATGTCGGTGGCGCAGTGGCGCTGGCTATGGCTTTTTTTGCGCGCCTGCAACAGCCGAACCAATAAGCTCAACGGCAGCCATATTCTCCGCCTTTCTCTGCTCAGCAAGCAGATTATGGAAAACTGGCGCGAGCAGGATGGTCTGGCTGATTTTGCCTGGCGCCGCTCGGGCAAGCTGATTGTTCATCGCCGCGAGGCCGATTTTGTCAAAGCGGCGCGGGGCATCGATCCCCGCTATCAGCAGAGCCTCGATGCCGACGCCTGTCTCGAACTGGAGCCCGCTCTCAAGCATATCCACCCGGACCTCCGGGGCGGGATCTACTCGCCGGGTGACGAAACCGCCGACTGCGAGAAATTCTGCGATGCGCTGTTTGCCAGGCTCAGCGCCAGCGCGGACTTTACCTTCACGCCGGGCTGTGAAGTCACCGGTTTTCGCACGCGCGGCGGGCGCATCGCGGCCGTCAGCTGCCGGCAGGGCGAAATAGCGGGCGATGAGTTTATCGTAGCTGCGGGCAACGGCAGTAGCACGCTGCTGGCGCAGGCCGGCGTACGGGTTTCACTCTGCGCGCTAAAGGGCTACAGCCTGACGCTGCCCTACCCTGCGACGCCGGGTATTGCCCCCGACGTCAGCGTCACCGACTACGCCCATAAGGTGGTCTACGCGCGCCTGGCCGATCGGCTGCGCATCGCGGCCATGGTTGACATTGGCTACGACGGAGACGACCTGCGCCCGGCGCGGCTGCAGGCGCTAAAGCAGATCGTGCAGCAGAGTTTTCCTGAACTGGAAGGCGTAGACAGCGCCATCTGCTGGACCGGCATGCGCCCGTCCACCCCCGCAGGCCCGCCGCTGCTCGGTCGGGCAACCTGCCCTAATCTGTGGATGAATATCGGCCAGGGCAGCCTGGGCTTTACGTTAGCCGCAGGCAGCGCGGCCGTGCTCGGCGCGCTGATTGACCGGACCACGCCCGCAATCTCACTGGATGGACTAACATGGAAACAGACCGCATGACCATAAAACGTAATAATCCCCAGCCCCGGCTCTCGGCCAGCGTCGAGTACGGCAATCTGCTCTTTTTATCCGGACAGACGCCCGTCAGCGGCGCGGATGATATCGAACTGCAGACCCGGGAGGTGCTGGAAAAAATTGATGCGCTGCTCGCGGCCGCCGGCAGCGATAACCGGCACATCCTGTCGGCCCAGATCTGGCTCAAGGATCTGCAGCGGGATTTTGCACGATTCAACGATGTGTGGGTGGAGTGGCTTGCGGAGGGCACGAGCCCGGCGCGCGCCACCGTGCAGGCCGCAATGGCGCGGCCGGAAATCCTGGTCGAGATCATGATCACGGCCGCCAAAGCGCGATAGACAGACAGAAAAAAGGCCGCTAAGCGGCCTTTTTAGTTAATCAGAAATTACTCTGCTTTGGGCGAAGCGTTTTCGACGCGGCTCTTTAACTTCTGTCCGGGTCTGAAGGTCACCACGCGCCGGGCTGTAATGGGAATATCCTCGCCCGTTTTCGGGTTACGTCCGGGGCGTTGATTTTTATCACGCAAATCGAAGTTACCAAAACCGGACAGCTTGACCTGCTCGCCATTTTCAAGAGCGCGACGGATCTCTTCGAAAAACAGCTCAACCAGTTCTTTGGCATCCCGCTTGCTAAGCCCAAGCTTATCAAACAGATATTCTGACATTTCAGCTTTTGTAAGCGCCATAGGTTCAATCCCTCAATGATGCCTGGAATCGCTCTTTTAATGCCTCTACACATTTGGCGACGGTAGCGGCAATCTCCTCTTCTTCGAGTGTACGGCTGGTATCTTGCAGGATCAGGCTGATGGCAAGGCTCTTCGAACCTTCCGCCACACCCTTACCGCGGTACACGTCAAATAAGTTTACGCCAACTACCTGATTTACGCCAACTTTCTTACACTCGGCCAGAATATCTGCTGCCGGGACGTTTTCCGCGACGACGACGGCGATGTCACGACGGTTTGCCGGGAAGCGCGAAATCTCTTTCGCTTCAGGCACCACGCGGTCTGCAAGACTGTTCCACTCCAGCTCAAACACCAGCGTGCGGCCGTTGAGATCCAGTTTACGTTCCAGCTCAGGATGAACAACCCCAATAAAACCAATGCGTTCACCTTTCAGATAAATCGCGGCTGACTGGCCAGGATGCAGCGCCGGATTGGCCTCTGCGCGGAACTGGATATCGTCCAGTTTGCCGGTAAGGTCGAGCACCGATTCGAGATCGCCTTTTAAATCATAGAAATCAACCGTCTCTTTCGCCAGGTTCCAGTGCTCATCCACGCGGTTGCCGCAGATAACGCCGCCCAGCATCAGGTCCTGGCGAATGCCCAGCGGCGCCTGAGTGTCCGGTACAAAGCGCAGGCCGCTCTCAAAGATGCGCACGCGGTTCTGCTGGCGGTTCTGGTTATACACCACGGTGTTCAGCAGGCCGGTCCACAGGGAGAGGCGCATCGCCGACATTTCGCTGGAGATAGGGCTCGGCAGGATCAGCGCCTCTTCGCCCGGGTGCAGCAGTTGCTGGACTTTCGGGTCGACGAAGCTGTAGGTGATCACTTCCTGGTAGCCTTTATCGTTAAGCAGCGTTTTTACGCGCTTGAGCGAGAGGTTAGCTTCTTTATGCTCACCCATGATAAGGCCAGCCTGCACCGGCTCGTTGGGAATGCTGTTATAGCCGTAGACGCGGGCAACCTCTTCCACCAGATCTTCTTCGATCTCCATATCGAAGCGCCAGCTCGGGGCAACGGCCTGCCACTGGTCCTGCCCCTCGGTGACTTCGCAGCCGAGGCGGCGCAGAATGTCGCTCACCTGAGCGTCGGCAATGTGGTAGCCGATCAGGCGATCGAGCTTGCTGCGGCGCAGGGTGATAGTCGCACGCTTCGGCAGCGTCGCATCATTGGTGACGTCGATAACCGGGCCGGCTTCGCCGCCGCAGATATCGATCAGCAGGCGAGTCGCGCGCTCCATGGCCTTATACTGCAGGGCCGGATCGACGCCGCGCTCGTAGCGGTGGGAGGCATCGGTGTGCAGACCGTGGCGGCGCGCGCGGCCGGTGATGGCCAGCGGGCTGAAGAAGGCGCACTCCAGCAGCACGTTTTGCGTTTCGTCATTCACCCCGGAGTGTTCGCCGCCGAAGATACCGCCCATCGCCAGCGCTTTACCGCGATCGGCAATGACCAGCGTATCGGCATTCAGTTTGGCTTCGCTGCCGTCAAGCAGCGTCAGGGTTTCGCCCTCTTTCGCCATGCGCACTACGATGCCGCCGTCAATGCGGTCGCGGTCAAAGGCGTGCATCGGCTGGCCCAGCTCGAGCAGGACGTAGTTGGTGACGTCCACCACCGCATCGATGGAGCGGATGCCGCAGCGGCGCAGTTTCTCTTTCATCCACAGCGGCGTCGGTGCCTTAACGTTGATGCCTTTCACTACGCGGCCCAGATAGCGCGGGCAGGCGTCCGGCGCCTCAACGGTAATCGGCAGCGTGTCGGCAATGGTTGCCGCAACCGGCGCCATCTCCGGCACAGTGAGCGGCTGCTGGTTAAGCACCGCCACGTCGCGGGCGACGCCGATAATGCCGAGGCAGTCGGCGCGGTTCGGGGTGACGCTTATCTCGATGGTGTTGTCATCAAGCTGCAGATAGTCGCGAATGTCGGTACCGATCGGCGCGTCCGCGGGCAGTTCGATAATACCGCTGTGGTCGTCGGAAATCCCCAGCTCGGAGAAGGAGCAAAGCATCCCTTCCGACGGCTCGCCGCGCAGTTTGGCAGCCTTGATTTTGAAGTCGCCCGGCAGCACGGCGCCGATGGTGGCAACCGCCACCTTCAGGCCCTGGCGGCAGTTCGGCGCGCCGCAGACGATATCCAGCAGGCGTTCGCCGCCGATGTTGACTTTTGTCACCCGCAGCTTGTCAGCATTCGGATGCTGGCCGCACTCGACCACTTCGCCCACGACCACGCCGTGGAAGCTGCCCGCAACCGGCTCGACGCCGTCCACTTCCAGGCCCGCCATGGTGATCTGGTTCGACAGCGCGTCGCTGTCAATCGCCGGGTTAACCCACTCGCGTAACCACAGTTCACTGAATTTCATTGTTCTGTCCTGCCTTTATTTAAACTGTTTGAGGAAACGCAGATCGTTTTCGAAGAACGCGCGCAGATCGGTGACGCCGTAACGCAGCATGGTCAGACGCTCCATGCCCATGCCGAAGGCGAAGCCGGAGTAGACTTCCGGGTCGATGCCGACGTTGCGCAGCACGTTCGGGTGCACCATGCCGCAGCCCAGCACTTCCAGCCACTTGCCGTTTTTCCCCATCACGTCAACTTCAGCGGAAGGCTCGGTGAACGGGAAGTAGGAGGGGCGGAAGCGGATCTGCAGATCTTCCTCAAAGAAGTTGCGCAGGAAGTCGTGGATGGTGCCCTTCAGGTTGGTAAAGCTGATATTGGTGTCCACAATCAGACCTTCCATCTGGTGGAACATCGGGGTATGGGTCTGGTCGTAGTCGTTACGATAGACGCGCCCCGGGGCGATGATGCGGATCGGCGGCTGCTGGTCCTTCATGGTGCGGATCTGCACGCCGGAAGTCTGGGTGCGCAGCAGGCGGGTGGCGTCAAACCAGAAAGTGTCGTGGTCAGCGCGCGCCGGATGGTGGCCCGGAATGTTCAAAGCGTCGAAGTTATGGTAGTCATCTTCGATTTCCGGTCCCGTCGCGACGGTAAAGCCGAGCTCACCGAAGAAACTTTCAATGCGGTCGATGGTGCGGGTCACCGGATGCAGGCCGCCGTTTTCGATGCGGCGCCCCGGCAGCGAGATATCGATGGTTTCCGCCGCCAGACGCGCGTTAAGCGCCGCGCTCTCGAGGTCGGCTTTGCGGGCGTTCAGCGCCTGCTGGACCTGCTCTTTGGCTTCGTTAATCACGGCCCCGGCCGCCGGGCGCTCTTCCGCCGGCAGATCGCGCAGGGTGGTCATCTGAAGGGTCAGTTGCCCTTTCTTGCCGAGATACTCGACGCGCACGTTGTCCAGGGCGGCGACATCTGAGGCTTCGTTAATGGCTGCCCTGGCGCTGGCAACCAGGTCTGCGAGATGTGACATGATTTTCCTCATTATTGGATATTCGTAAACTGCGGGTATAAAAAAAGCCTCCACTGGGAGGCTTTCTGGCGCTGTTTTCCGTTTCTTCTTTCACGCGCTAGCCTCCCGGGTTCAGGTGCTAAAGTAAAAAAAGAAGCGGAAAATAGCAGCATTCATGCTTGCGTTACCTTGTGAGGCCGATTTTAGTGACGTTTATATTGAAATGTCTTCGACGAAAAAAGTCAACGTATTGATGACCTTGAAACGAAAAGAGGGAGGCAAGCCCCCCTCTTTCAACTGGCTTATGCCAGTGCTGCTTTCGCTTTTTCGACCAGAGCGGTGAACGCTACTTTGTCGAATACGGCGATGTCAGCCAGGATCTTACGGTCGATTTCAACAGAGGCTTTTTTCAGGCCGTTGATGAATTTGCTGTAAGAAATACCGTTCTGACGTGCTGCTGCGTTGATACGCGCAATCCACAGTTGGCGGAACTGACGCTTTTTCTGACGACGGTCACGATAAGCGTACTGACCAGCTTTGATAACAGCCTGGAAGGCAACGCGGTATACGCGAGAACGCGCACCGTAGTAGCCTTTAGCTTGTTTCAAAATTTTCTTGTGACGTGCACGTGCAATTACACCACGTTTTACGCGAGCCATGATGCTCTCCTGTATCTATATTCTAATTAAAAAAGTTAAACGTTAACGAGACTTATGCGTACGGCAGGCACGCGATTACCAGGCCCAGATCGCCTTTGGAAACCATGGCTTTCGGACGCAGGTGACGTTTACGCTTGGTAGCTTTCTTAGTCAGAATGTGACGCAGGTTAGCGTGCTTGTGCTTAAAACCACCTTTACCGGTTTTTTTGAAGCGCTTAGCAGCACCGCGTACGGTCTTGATTTTTGGCATTTTTTAACTTCCACTTCGCATTGTTAAATAAACGAAACATAGGCGAACACTGCCTGCGAGCAGGCAGTGCTACTTGAAGGCCTTACTGTTTCTTCTTAGGAGCGAGCACCATGATCATCTGACGGCCTTCGATCTTCGTTGGGAAGGATTCGACTACTGCCAGCTCTTGCAGATCGTCACGGACGCGGTTAAGCACTTCCATACCAATCTGCTGGTGGGCCATTTCACGACCGCGGAAGCGGAGCGTGATCTTGGCCTTATCGCCATCTTCCAGAAAGCGAATCAGGCTGCGGAGTTTTACCTGATAGTCGCCATCATCGGTACCAGGACGGAATTTAATTTCCTTCACCTGGATAACTTTTTGTTTCTTTTTCTGTTCCTTTGTCGACTTACTCTTCTCATAAAGGAACTTGCCGTAGTCCATGATACGACAAACTGGCGGCTCGGCGTTAGGGCTGATTTCAACTAAATCGACGCCAGCTTCTTCAGCTTTCTCGATAGCTTCTCTCAGACTCACAATACCCAGCTGTTCGCCTTCCAGACCCGTTAAGCGAACTTCCTGGGCGCGAATCTCGCCATTGATACGATTCGGACGTGCCGTTTGAACTCGTTTTCCGCCTTTAATACCTTATTCCTCCAGTTGTTGAAGACTGCGGCTACGAATCTCTTGTAGCAGCTTCTCAATCACTTCCTCTACGCCCATGCTCCCGAGGTCTTTACCGCGACGGGTACGAACGGCAACCTTGCCTGCTTCTACCTCTTTGTCGCCACAAACCAGCATATAAGGGACACGACGTAAAGTGTGCTCGCGGATTTTAAAGCCAATCTTCTCATTTCTCAAGTCTGCTTTTACGCGAATGCCTGCATTTTGTAATTTACGGGTCAATTCGTTAACGTATTCAGACTGTGAATCGGTGATATTCATTACCACCACCTGCAACGGCGCCAGCCAGGTCGGGAAGAAGCCGGTAAACTCTTCGGTCAGAATACCGATAAAGCGCTCCATCGACCCGAGGATTGCGCGGTGAATCATCACCGGCACCTGACGTTCGTTGTTCTCGCCGACGTAAGACGCGCTCAGGCGCTGCGGCAGAGAGAAATCCAGCTGTACCGTACCGCACTGCCAGGCGCGATCCAGACTGTCGTACAGCGTAAATTCAATTTTCGGACCGTAGAATGCGCCCTCGCCCGGCTGATACTCAAACGGGATGCTGTTCTCTTCCAGCGCCACCGCCAGATCCGCTTCCGCGCGATCCCACATCTCATCGCTGCCGATGCGTTTTTCCGGACGCGTTGACAGCTTGACGACGATCTTATCGAAGCCAAAAGTGCTGTACATATCATAGACCATACGGATACAGGCGTTCACTTCATCGCGAACCTGATCTTCGGTACAGAAGATATGCGCATCATCCTGAGTGAAGCCGCGCACGCGCATCAGGCCGTGCAGCGCGCCGGATGGTTCGTTGCGGTGGCAGCTGCCGAACTCGGCCATGCGCAGCGGCAGATCGCGATAGGACTTCAGGCCCTGGTTGAAGATCTGCACGTGACCCGGGCAGTTCATCGGCTTGATGCAGTATTCACGGTTCTCTGACGAGGTGGTGAACATCGCATCCTTGTAGTTATCCCAGTGGCCGGTTTTTTCCCACAGCACGCGGTCCATCATGAACGGGCCCTTCACTTCCTGATACTGATACTCTTTCAGCTTGGAGCGAACGAAGGTTTCCAGTTCACGGAAGATGGTCCAGCCGTCGTTATGCCAGAACACCATACCAGGCGCTTCTTCCTGCATGTGGTACAAATCGAGCTGTTTACCGATTTTACGGTGGTCGCGCTTGGCGGCCTCTTCCAGACGCAGCAGGTAAGCATTGAGCGCTTTTTTGTCGGCCCACGCGGTGCCGTAGATGCGCTGCAGCATTTTATTGTTGCTGTCGCCGCGCCAGTAGGCCCCTGCGGTTTTCATCAGCTTAAAGTGATGGCAGAAGCGCATATTGGGCACGTGCGGCCCGCGGCACATATCAACATACTCTTCATGATGATAGAGACCGGGCTTATCATCATGGGCAATATTTTCATCAAGAATAGCGACTTTATAGCTCTCGCCGCGGTTGACGAAGGTTTCACGCGCTTCGTTCCAGCTGACTTTTTTCTTAATGACGTCGTAGTTGGTCTCCGCCAGCGCGTGCATGCGCTTTTCAAGGGCGTCGATATCTTCCTGAGTCAGGGTATGGTCAAGATCGACATCGTAGTAGAAACCGTTGTCGATAACCGGACCGATAGCCATTTTGGTGTTCGGCCACAGCTGTTTAATCGCATGCCCCAGCAGGTGCGCGCAGGAGTGGCGAATAATCTCCAGACCCGCCTCATCTTTGGCGGTGATCAGCGCCAGGGTAGCATCCTGCTCAATGAGGTCGCTGGCATCGACCAGCTCGCCGTTAACGCGGCCGGCAATGGTCGCTTTCGCGAGACCGGGGCCGATATCAAGGGCAACATCCATGGGTGTTACAGCGTGGTCGAAATGGCGTTGGCTGCCATCAGGAAGGGTAATTACAGGCATTTCATATCCTTATTTGCAGTGGTGTCCCACACGAAAGAACACATGCAAAACAATGTTTTGTATTCATATCAGCCGCGCGCAAGGTTTTATCTGCTTCACTCTGCAAACCGGGTACACGAAGATGTACATACCTTCGCCTGCTGATAACGAGCCCATAATAGTACACGTCATTGCAAACTTATAAAAGCAGAGGATATTGTTGAGTGATGAAAGGAGTGGTCCGCCACCGGAGCCTCGAACCCCGTACTACAACCTCAAGGTTGTCGCTCTTCCCGATGAGCTAGTGGCGGTTATTTTGTCTGCAGCGGATGCTGGCTTGCTGCGGGGGCGAGATAATACATAAATGAAATTAGCCGCACAATCCCTTAATTTTAGTAGCCCTGTTCCGGCGCGGTGAAAATGAACGGGCCGGATTACGCCGGCCCGCAGACTACATCTTATAGCCGAGCGTCACGGTGGTACGCTTATCGGTATGCTCCGGCGCCGAGGAGGGCGGCTCGGAGTTCCAGGTCAGGTTATAGGCGACCTTGAGTCCGAAGTTGTCATTAATCGCCACGTCCAGCGCGGTTTCCGAGTTGACGGTGGTGTCCCCTGCCCCGAAGATGGAGACGCCCTGGGTAAACTTGGTGGTGTCTGTCATCTGCCAGGCGTAGGTGCCGGACGCATAGCCCAGCGGCTGCGTTTTGGTGTTGCCGTTGGTGTGTTCGTCATAGCGTACGCCGGGACCGAATTCGAAACGCAGGCTGTGCACCGGGCCATTCCAGTACTGGTGACCGTAACCGGCGGTGAAGACGTCGCGCTGTCGATAGCCGTTGAAGCGATCGGTCAGCCAGCTGGCCTGGCCAAACAGATAATCAAGATCGGTCATGTTGTAGCGTGAACGGCCGCCGGCCGAGTAGGTTTCCGACGAGCGGTCGCCGTTCGATGAGGTGTTACTGGCATTCCCCCACAGGGACCATGCGGTATTGATGCCGTACCAGGTCAGGGTGGAGTCGGCGGTCAGCGAGGAGCTTTTCGAGTTCCCGGACTGCGCAAGGTAGCCGCCGTTAACCTTACCTTCAAACGGTTTTTTGGCGGTGGAAGGATCGTCCATGACAGTAAAAACGGTATTATCAGCCAGCGCGTGTAGCGACGCAAAAAGGCTCCCCGTCAGCACAATAGCTGCGGGTACTGTCTTAAAAAGCTTCATTTAATTTATGAGTCCGTACAACAAAAAAAGAGACCATGACGGTCCCGGAAACTTTCGCGAGGACAAGCGACAGACGGTCCTTAGAAAGGCGAGAAATTATAAAAAGGCGTCTTAAACTTATCAATCAAATCTTATTTCATTTTTTGAATAAGCAGCGCATCCGATAGCGTTGAAATGTATAACTCACTGGCGCAATACTGACCATAAAAAAAACCTACAAATCATAATGTTATACTTAACGCTTGCGAACGCGCCCGCGACAGATATCGCCTTAATCCGGAAGCGCCCGCGCCGCTTCTCGCAGGGTTTCTGCGCGGCGGGCAAAAGTCGCCAAATAGCCGCAATCGGCTATGCTATAAAAACTCCATTAATAACAACGAGGTGATCGATGAGCGATGTGACGCGCTATGTAATAACCGTCCGCTTTCATGAAGAGACGCTGACGGAAATTAATGAATTGAATAATCATCTGACCCGCGCCGGGTTTACGCTTACCCTGACGGACGATGAAGGCAAAGTCCACGATCCTGGCACTAATTCTTTTGGCTGGATCGGCCCGCAAAGCGCTGAGGAGATTAAAGCGCTGGCCGCCGGCCTGGCTGACACCGCCGTTAAGGGAGAGGCAGAGGTCACGGTGACCACGCTTGAGGCGTGGCTGAAGGCGCAGCGCGCGTCGTAAAAGCGCGCAGTTGTGCGTCAGTTCGAGTTTTTGTACCGCGCTTGTGCGCTAACCTGATGATCTGACAGACAACATGGGGAGAGAGAGCATGTGGCACGCAATCACCAGCCTGCTGAAAGAGCACGGCGACGGCGAAATCGAACTGCGCAATGAACTGCCCGGCGGCGAGATTCACTCCGCGTGGCACCTGCGCTTCGGCGGAAAGGACTATTTCGTCAAAAGCGACGAGCGGGAGCTGCTGCCGGTATTTACCGCCGAAGCAGACCAGCTTGAGCTTCTCTCCCGCAGTAAAACCGTGCGGGTACCTGAGGTGTACGCCGTGGGCAGCGACCGCGACTACAGCTTCCTGGTGATGGAGTATCTCCCCACCCGGCCGCTCGATGCCCACGGCGCTTTTCAGCTGGGCCAGCAGCTGGCGCGGCTCCACAAGTGGAGCGATCAGCCGCAGTTTGGGCTTGATTACGACAACCACCTCTCCACAACCCCGCAGCCCAACGCGTGGCAGCGCCGCTGGTCAACCTTCTTTGCCGAACAGCGCATCGGCTGGCAGCTGGAGCTGGCGGCAGAAAAAGGGCTCACCTTTGGCGATATCGACGCCATTGTCAGCCATGTTCACCAGCGCCTGCAGAATCACCAACCGCAGCCCTCGCTGCTGCACGGCGATCTGTGGTCGGGCAACTGCGCCCTGGGACCGGACGGCCCCTGCATGTTCGACCCCGCCTGCTACTGGGGCGATCGCGAATGCGACCTGGCCATGCTGCCGCTCCACCCCGAGCAGCCGCCGCAGATTTACGATGGTTACCAGTCCGTGCTGCCGCTGGCGACGGATTTTCCCGACCGCCAGCCGATTTATCAGCTCTATACCCAGCTCAACCGCGCTATCCTGTTCGGCGGCCAGCACCTGGTCAACGCCCAGCAGGCGGTTGACCGCGTGATGAGCGCCTGACCCTGCCAGCGCAGCCCCGGGGCTGCGCTACGGCTTCCTGAACAGCGCCCGCAGCTCAACGCCGTTGCGCAGCATCCCCACCAGCGTACCCAGCAGAGCGTAAAACGCGCCGAGAAACAGCAGCATCAGCAGGTCGTTCATGACGTCGGCAAAGCTGAGCCCCATCTGGTTGACGCCGGCGATAGCCTTGGTGGCCCAGGTGGAGGGCAGACAGGAGGAGACGCCGCGCACCCATGCCGGCATCGCCTGCAGCGGCCAGATGGTGCCGGAAATATAGAATACCGGCATGGTAATAAATGACAGCGTCAGGTAGATAAGCTCCACCCGCCGCAGGCACTCCGTCACCAGCTTGCCGAGTCCGAGGACCGCCAGCAGGAAGGGAAAAGTCAGCAGCAGCACTTCGGGGATCGGCGCGGTCTGCCGGTATCCCAGCACCCACGGCCAGAGCACAAACAGGACAATCGACAGAAACAGCCAGATAGGCAGCAGCGCCGACAGCGCCCCCAGGTAAACCGGCAGCGTCGGCTTGCCGGAGGAGCGTATGGCAATACTCACCCTGACGCTGGCAATCAGCAGGGAGTGCTGGAGCAGCATCACCAGCAGGCCGGGAAAGATGATGGCCGCAAAGCTGATGCCAGGGTTGAAGACGTCCAGCGTCTGGCCAACGATAGGCTGAATGACCAGCTCCGCCTGGCGCTGGTCAAATCCCGCCCGCAGCAGGATGCCGGTATTATAGGTATTGAGCAATTGCTGGTAGGCCGCTATCACGTCCTGTTGAATCTGGCCGTTGGCGAGGCGGTTGGTGGCATCGCCATACACCGGCACGGTGATCGCCTCGCCGTGGAGGATTTTTTTCTCCAGGTTGACGGGCATGATGATCACCGCAAACAGCTTGCGCCAGGCGAGATCCCGCTGGGCCTCCGGCAGGTTATCGTAAATCCGGGTAGCAATTTTGGGCGTGGCGTCGAGGCTGCGGATGAGCTGGCGGCTCACGCTGCTGTGATCCTGATCGATGACGCCAACCGGCAGATCCCATACCGAATGTTTGGCATAGACCATGCTCATCAGGCACAGCGAGAGCAGCAGCAGCATCCACATAGGCTTATCCAGCATCCCCAGCAGAACCCGCTTCAGGGTGCTCCAGTAGCTCTTCATCCCTGCTCCTCTTCGAACTGATAGCGCTTAAGCAGACGCCTGCGCACCAGCAGCCAGGTAATGAGCGGATAGACCATCAGCAGGGCGCAGACGCCAAAAATCGCCGTCGCCGGCACTTCGCGCAGAAAGACGTCAAACATGGCGTACAGCGCGTGGGTCAGCGGTTCAATATTGGAGATAATCTGCGCGGGGAGCGGCATCGACAGCTCCGGCACCGCGAGCCCGGAAAAGGTCAGCGCAATGCTGACCAGAATACCGATCAGCGTGTAGGCGGTGATCACCGTTTTAGTGAAGGTGAACAGCAGAATGCCGATGCTCTGCGCTGCGATCACGTAGAAGAAACCAATCAGCAGCATAAACAGCGGATTACCGCTGACCCTGGCATCAAACACGAAAACCAGCAGCGCGATTTCCGCCATCAGCAGCGTAGTGTAGCTCAGGGTATAGGGCGCCAGCTTGCCAATCACCGCCAGACCAAATGGCCTGGCCTGCATCAGCGCCCGGCGCTGATTAAGCACGTAGATCATGCAGGTGACGGTAAACAGCTGCAGCAGGTGGATCGTGGCCGCGAACTGCTGGTAGTAGATAAAGCTGCCGCTGGCGTTAAACAGGCTGCCGTAGTTCAGCGACACGCTGGCCAGCGACGGCGGCTCTTTACCGACCGTTTCGGCAATGATCGAGCGATAGCGGGTATTGAGTTCGCTCATCAGGCCGGAGAAATCCTGCGTAGAGTAGAGGCCAGCGCCGTAAAACAGGGCGTTGTAATACATCACCACGCTGGGCTGTTTGCCCGCCAGCACGTCGGATTCGAAGTGCACCGGAATATAGAGCATGGCGTAATCCTGGGCGCTGCGCAGCCTTTTCTGCGCCTCGGGCAGACCGCCTTCATAGGCTGAAATGCGGGCGTGGGATCCGGCATCCAGCTTGCGGGTAAGCTCCTTCGAGAGCGGGCTCTGATCGTTATCGACCACCGAGACCGGCAGGTCCAGCAGCGTGCCCTCGGAGAAGTTGCTGGCGATCAAAATGAACAGCAGCAGCGGGAAACACCAGCCGAGCCAGTGGATCACCGGCGAGCGGATCGCCACCCGCGCCTCTGCGTCAAAGGCATGGCTGAAGCAGCGCCAGCCGGCCCTTACTCTTTCCATTGCCATAGCGCGCTCATTCCCTGACGCAGTCCCGCCACCGGCTGGGACGGGTAGAGGCGGACCTCAAAGGTTTTCAGATCGAAATCACCGGTTGCGCGGGTCGCGCGCTTGGTGGCGTAGTCGCCGAGCGGCGCAATGTAGCGCACCTGCGCATCGATGATTTTATCCTTCAGGGCTGGCACCCTGATGCGCACCCGATCGCCCTTGCGCACGCCCGCCAGAATATCTTCACGCAGGTTAAAGACAAAGTAGGCGTCCGGCAGGCGGATAAGGGTCATCAGCGGACTGGAGGCGTTAAGCAGCTCGCCGACCTCCGCCGGGATCGGCCCGACCTCGCCCGGCACCGGGGCGCGAACCTGCAGATCGTCGGTCTGGGCCTTAAGCTCGATAATATCCTGATTGGCCTGGCGCACCGCGGCGGCATAGGCTTCGCGCTGTTCGATACGATCGCCGTGAATACCTTCATCAAGGCTGGCTTTGGCGGCCTTCACCTGCTCAAGCGCCGTGTCGCGCGCCCGCCGCGAAGCGTCCAGATCCGATGCGGAGACGTAGCCCTGTTTCGCCACGCTAAGATTGCGCTTATAGTCACGCTGGGCGTTAGCGTACTGCGCTTCGGCCTGACCAAGATCGGCGCGCAGGGAGCGGATATCCTCCTCGCGGGTGCCGTTAAGCGACTGATCCAGCTGCGCCTGGGCCTTATCGCGGGCGGCCTCCAGCGATCGCAGCTGCGCCATCAGCTCGGGGCTTTCGAGAGAAATAAGCAACTGCCCGGCCTTTACATCATCGCCGCGCTCGGCGTAGCGGGCAATCACCCTGCCCTTGGCCTTGGAGGTAATGATGACCTCCGGAGCATCGACTTCACCCTGCAGCAGCAGATCCTTTCCGTGTGAGCGGAATAGCACTGCCAAAGATACGGCGATAACGATCAGCAACACCGTTACCCAGACTCGTTTGGTCATAAGGTTCCCTTGCTTAAAATTTGATTACCTTCACGCACAGCCGCCAGCGCATGCGGCTGTAAACAGAAAAGACACGACCATCCTAATGATAATTAACTGTTTCATAAGTTGCAAAACGTGCAGCCTATGTAAATAGCAGGAAAATTGTTGCAGGTGGTGACGGTGAGTGAGAAAGCATCGGCGGCCATCGCCCGCCGATGCCTGGAGAATTAATCGACCTGGACGCCGTTAAGGCGGAAAACGATGTTCATAGTAAGGCCGTTACCCGGCTGGCCCGGCTGGTAGCGCCATTTGCGCATCGCGTTTCTCACCTCGCGCTCAAACATGTTCGCCGGCTTGGCCGAGAGGATCTGAATGTTGTCAACGCGGCCGTCGGCCGTAACGTCAAACTTAACCCTCACGCTCCCTTCGATCCGCAGCGCCTGGGCGCGCGGCGGATAAACCGGATCGCCGCGGCGCAGCGCGCGCGGGCCAGTAGGCGCCACCACGTTGGGTTTGCTGGCCGACATCTGATTGCTGTTATTGGTCGGGCGGCTCTGGGCGCTGCTGCTGTCAAACGGCGAGGCAGGCCGCGGCTCGGCGGGCTTAACGTCCCGCTTAGGTTGCTCAACCTTTTTCTCCGGTTTGGGCTTAGGCTTTGGCTTCGGTTTCGGTTTAGGCTTCGGCTTATGGATGACTACCGGCGCCTCTTTCGGCGGTTCCGGGATAGGCTCCGGCTCCACGACCGGCTCAGGTTCCGGCTCGACCACCGGTTCTGGCTCAGGCGCAGGCTGGGGCGGCTGCAGATCGGCGGGAGACACCATCGTCACCGAGATGGGCTGCGCGGGTGCGGGCAGTTCAATAACCTGATGTACCGATGTGTAGAGTAAACCCGCCACAACGGCACCATGGATGCACACGGACAGCAGCGTGGGCCACGGAAAACGGCGAGGTAAATCAAGGGTCATTGAAGTCATAATTGTCGCAGTTAAAAAGTGAGAGCATGATTGTAAATGCAAATAGCAATCATATTCAATAAGGCATCTTGTCCGGCATCAACTTTGTCGGCACCCCGACGAAAAAAGCGGCCATCAACTTTGCATTGCAGAGCGAGCGGGTTTCAAATACCGTACCGGGACAACGTTTGATAAGGAGCTGTGCCGTGTTGTATGTGATTTATGCTGAAGATATCGCCGATTCTCTGGAAAAGCGACTCTCCGTCCGCCCCGCTCACCTTGCCCGCCTGCAGCTGCTGCAGGATGAGGGCCGCCTGCTGACCGCAGGCCCGATGCCCGCTGTTGACAGCAGCGATCCAGGCGCCGCGGGATTTAGCGGCTCAACCGTCATCGCCGAGTTTGAATCGCAGGAAGCAGCACAGGCCTGGGCCGATGCCGATCCTTACGTCGCGGCCGGCGTCTATGATAACGTCAAGGTGCGGCCCTACAAAAAAGTGTTCTGAATCGCAGAAAGCAAACGGGCACCGCCCAGGGTGCCCTTTTGGGTATCAGAATTCGTAGAAGGCAAACAGCAGCGAATTGCGCTGGCGGTTGGTCAAACATTTTCTGATAGCGTGGATGCGCATATTGCGACGCGACTGGGCTTCCAGCCAGCGCACCTTGCGGCGGCTTGTCTGTCGAACCATACGCCAGCGCCCCACTTCATTTCTGCTACGCTTCATTTCAACATCCTGAAGATGAAAGGGTCATTATTATAAACCCTTGCGCCCGCCTGACCAGCGCTTTTCCCCGCAGTTTTGTTTGCCAGCGCACAGCGAGTGCGTAAACTGTAAAGAACAGACTTTCAAAAGGATTTTTTCATGACAACCTTCTACACCGTAGTGAGTTGGCTGGCCATTCTGGGGTACTGGTTGTTAATCGCGGGTATCACCTTACGTATCCTGATGAAGCGGCGCGCCGTCCCCTCGGCGATGGCATGGCTGCTGATCATCTATATTCTGCCGCTGGTGGGGATCATCGCCTACCTCTCGCTCGGCGAGCTGCACCTCGGCAAGCGCCGGGCCGAGCGCGCGCGGGCGATGTGGCCCTCCACCGCCAAGTGGCTGCACGACCTGAAAGCCTGCCACCACATTTTTGCCGAAGATTACAGCCCGGTAGCCTCGTCGCTGTTCCGGCTGTGCGAGCGCCGCCAGGGCATCGCCGGGGTCAAGGGCAATCAAATTCAGCTGCTGACCGACTCCGATGACGTGATGCAGGCGCTGATCCGCGATATCCAGCTCTCCCGCCACAATATCGAGATGGTGTTCTATATCTGGCAGCCCGGCGGCATGGCCGACCAGGTGGCGGAGTCCCTGATGGCTGCCGCCCGCCGCGGCGTGCACTGTCGCCTGATGCTGGATTCCGCGGGCAGCGTCGCCTTCTTCCGCAGCCCGTGGGTCGGGATGATGCGCAATGCGGGCATCGACGTCGTCGAAGCGCTGAAGGTCAATCTGTTCCGCGTGTTCCTGCGCCGCATGGACCTGCGCCAGCACCGCAAAATGGTGATGATCGATAACTATATTGCCTACACCGGCAGCATGAACCTGGTGGATCCGCGCTTCTTCAAGCAGGACGCGGGCGTCGGCCAGTGGGTCGATTTAATGGTGCGCATGGAGGGGCCGGTCGCCACCGCGATGGGCATCGTCTACTCCTGCGACTGGGAAATTGAAACCGGCAAGCGCATTCTGCCGCCGCCGCCGGACAGCAATATCATGCCCTTTGAAGAGGCCAGCGGCCACACCATTCAGACCATCGCCTCCGGGCCGGGTTTTCCGGAGGATCTGATCCACCAGTCGCTGCTCACTGCCGCCTACTCGGCGCAGGAGTACCTGGTGATGACCACGCCCTACTTCGTCCCCAGCGACGATCTGCTGCACGCCATCTGCACCGCCGCCCAGCGCGGCGTTGACGTCAGCATTATCCTGCCGCGCAAAAATGATTCGCTGCTGGTGGGCTGGGCCAGCCGGGCGTTCTTTACCGAACTGCTGGCCGCCGGCGTCAAAATCTATCAGTTCGAGGGCGGCCTGCTGCACACCAAGAGTATCCTGGTGGACGGCGAGCTGTGCCTGGTGGGCACGGTTAACCTCGATATGCGCAGCCTGTGGCTCAACTTTGAAATCACTCTCGCCATCGACGACGTCGGTTTCGGCGGCGATCTGGCGGCGGTGCAGGACGACTATATCTCGCGCTCCCGGCTGCTGGACGCCGGTAAATGGTTAAAACGCCCGCTCTGGCAGCGGGTGGTTGAGCGACTGTTTTACTTCTTTAGCCCGTTGCTGTAAAACGTGCCCATTGAGCTTAAACAGGGTGCACTCATGGAAATGGATCTGAATAACCGCCTGACCGAGGATGAAACGCTTGAGCAGGCCTACGATATCTTCCTGGAACTTGCCGGCGATAATCTCGAACCGGCGGATATCATTCTTTTTAACCTGCAGTTCGAAGAGCGCGGCGGCGCCGAGCTGTTCGACCCGGCGGAAGACTGGCAGGAGCACGTTGACTTTGATCTCAATCCTGACTTTTTCGCCGAGGTGGTGATTGGCCTGGCGGACACCGACGGCGGTGAGATCAACGATGTGTTTGCCCGCGTGCTGCTGTGCCGCGAAAAAGATCATAAGATTTGCCACATCCTGTGGCGTGAGTAAGAAAAAGGCTGCCGCGGCAGCCTTTTTTACGATCGCTACAGCGGATCCACCTTCAGGCAGGAGACCGCGTGGCGGAAACTGCCCTCCAGCAGCGGCCGCGTCTTCGCGCACTCCGGCCCCGCCAGCGGACAGCGGGTGCGGAACACGCAGCCCGACGGCGGATTAATCGGCGACGGCAGCTCCCCCTCCAGCAGCTGGATAGTTTTGTTCTTCTCCAGATCCGGGTCCGGGATCGGCACCGCCGACATCAGCGCTTTGGTATAGGGGTGCAGCGGGTTGTGGTACACCTCGTCGTAGGTGCCCAGCTCCACCGCATGGCCGAGATACATCACCAGCACGCGGTCAGAGATGTGCTTCACCACCGCCAGGTCGTGGGCGATGAAAATCAGCGACAGCCCCATCTCGCGCTGCAGCTTCTGCAGCAGGTTCACCACCTGCGCCTGAATGGAAACGTCCAGGGCCGACACCGGCTCGTCGCAGATAATCAGCTTCGGCTCAAGGATCAGCGCCCGGGCGATGCCGATGCGCTGGCACTGGCCACCTGAGAATTCGTGCGGATAGCGGTTGATCAGGTTCGGCAGCAGGCCGACCTTCATCATCATCGCTTTGACGCGGTCGCGAATTTCCTGCTTCGCCATTTTCGGGTGGTAGGTGCGCAGCGGCTCGGCGATGATATCCCCGATGGTCATGCGCGGGTTTAGCGAGGCCAGCGGATCCTGGAAAATCATCTGGATATCGCTGCGCACCTCCCGCCACTCTTCCGGCTTCATGCCCAGCAGATCTTTGCCCAGCCACGCCACGCGGCCGTCGGTGGCCTTCACCAGCCCGATAATGGCGCGGGCAAAGGTTGATTTACCGCAGCCGGACTCGCCGACCACGCCGAGGGTTTCCCCTTCATAGAGGCGCAGCGTGACGCCGTCGACGGCCTTGAGGCTTTTTGCCGGCTGCCAGAACCACTGCCTGCCGTCTTTAATGTCGAAATGCACCTTCAGATCGGCGATTTCGAGCAGGACTTTTCTCTCTTCGGTTGCGGCACTCATACCAGGTCTCCCACAGGTTTAAAGCAGGCGCGCAGGCGGCCCGGGGCAAATTCCTGCAGCGGCGGCGCGCTGTTGCACACCTCCATCGCGTACTGGCAGCGGGGCTGGAACGGGCAGCCCTTCGGCAGGCGCAGCAGGTTCGGCGGGTTGCCGGGGATGGTCAGCATCTCCTCCCCTTCCGCATCGAGGCGCGGGACGGCCTTCAGCAGGCCGATAGAGTAAGGATGCGCCGGCTGATAGAAGACGTCGCGGGCCTGACCGTACTCCATCGTGCGCCCGGCGTACATCACCAGCACCTTGTCGCAGATCCCCGCCACCACCCCGAGATCGTGGGTGATCATAATAATGGCGGTATTAAACTCGCGCTTGAGATCGTTGAGCAGGGTCATGATCTGCGCCTGGACGGTGACGTCCAGCGCCGTGGTCGGCTCATCGGCGATCAGCAGCTTTGGCCTGCACAGCAGCGCCATGGCGATCATCACGCGCTGGCGCATACCGCCGGAGAACTCGTGCGGGTACATGCGCATGCGCTTGCGCGCTTCCGGCATTTTAACCGCGTCGAGCATGCGAACCGACTCTTCAAACGCTTCCGCTTTGCTCATGCCCTTATGCAGCATCAGTACTTCCATCAGCTGTTCACCGACGCGCATATAGGGATTAAGAGAGGTCATCGGATCCTGAAAAATCATCGAAATCTGCTCGGCGCGCAGCTTATTCAGGTCGTGCTCCGGCAGATTGAGGATCTGGCGGCCGTTAAAGGTCGCCGAGCCGCCGATGCGGCCATTGGGTGCCAGCAGGCCCATCAGCGCAAAGGCGGTCTGCGATTTGCCGGAGCCGGACTCGCCGACGATGCCCAGCGTTTCGCCCGCCTTAAGGCTGAAATTCAGATCGTTCACCGCCGTGACGTCGCCGTCCGGCGTGGCGAAGGTGACGCGCAGGTCTTTGACGTCAAGCAGCAGGCCGGACTGTTGCCCCACCGGGGCGCTAACCATTTCTGTGGTGCTCATGGCGAACTCCTTAGCGGTCTTTCGGGTCGAGGGCGTCGCGCAGGCCATCGCCGATAAAGTTGAAACAGAACAGGGTTACCACCAGGAAACCCGCCGGGAACAGCAGCAGCCACGGAGAGACCTCCATGGAGTTGGCGCCGTCGCTGAGCAGCGCGCCCCAGCTGCTGAGCGGCTCCTGGGTGCCGAGACCGAGGAAGCTCAGAAAGGATTCAAACAGGATCATGCTCGGCACCAGCAGCGAGGCGTAGACCACCACCACGCCCAGCACGTTGGGCACAATGTGGCGCATCACGATACTGGCGGTCGAGACGCCGCCGACCTGCGCGGCCTCAATGAACTCTTTGCGCTTGAGGCTCAGGGTCTGGCCGCGCACGATACGCGCCATATCCAGCCAGGAGACCATGCCGATGGCGACGAAAATCAGGAAGATATTCTGGCCAAAGAAGGTCACCAGCAGGATGACGAAGAACATAAACGGGAAGGAGTTCAGGATCTCCAGCAGGCGCATCATCACCGAGTCGATTTTGCCGCCGAGATAGCCGGAAAGCGAACCGTAGAGCGTGCCGACCACCACCGCGACCAGCGCGGAGGCGATGCCGACCATCAGCGAAATGCGTCCGCCGATGGCGACGCGCACCAGTAGATCGCGCCCCGAAGAGTCGGTGCCGAAGTAGTGCCCGGACTCCATGTCCGGCGCGCTGGACATCATATTCCAGTCGGTGTCAAAGTAGCTGAACGGGGAGAACATCGGCGCCAGGGCGACGAACAGGGCAATCACCACCAGCACGCAGAGGCTGGCAACCGCGGCGCGGTTGTGCATAAAGCGGCGGCGGGCGTCCTGCCAGAGGCTGCGGCCTTCGACCTCCAGTTTCTCACTGAAGCCTTCCAGCGCCTCGCTGTTTTTCTTACTCAACATCATGGCGTCCTCCGGCCTCAGTAACGGATTTTCGGATCGATAACGGCATACAGCACGTCAACAATCGCGTTAAACAGGATAGTCAGGCCGCCCACCAGAATGGTCAGGCTCAGCACCAGCGAGTAGTCGCGGTTCAGGGCGCCGTTGACGAACAGCTGGCCGATCCCTGGCAGACCGTAGATGGTTTCAATCACCATTGAGCCGGTAATGATGCCGACAAACGCCGGTCCCATATAGGAGAGCACCGGCAGCAGCGCCGGCTTCAGCGCGTGGCGAAAGATGATGCGCCGCATCGGCAGGCCCTTGGCGCGGGCGGTGCGAATAAAGTTGGAGTGCAGCACCTCAATCATCGATCCGCGGGTGATGCGCGCGATACTGGCGATATAGGCCAGCGACAGCGCCACCATCGGCAGGATCATGTATTTAAGCGCCCCGCCGTTCCAGCCGCCCCCGGGGAGCCAGTGCAGGGAGATGGCAAAGATCATCACCAGCAGCGGCGCCACGACGAAGCTCGGGATAACCACCCCGGTCATCGCTACCCCCATCACCGCGAAGTCCCATTTGGTATTCTGCTTGAGCGCCGCAATAACGCCCGCCGTCACGCCCAGCACCACGGCCAGCAGGAAGGCCGCCGCGCCCAGCCTGGCGGATACCGGGAAGCTCGAGGCGACCAGGTCGTTAACCGAGTAATCTTTGTATTTAAATGAAGGACCGAAGTCGCCGTGGGCCAGCTGCTTCAGGTAGTTAAGATACTGGACGCCGATAGGATCGTTGAGGTGATATTTGGCCTCAATGTTGGCCATCACCTCCGGCGGCAGCGTACGCTCGCCGGTAAAGGGGCTTCCCGGCGCCAGCCGCATCATAAAGAAGGAGATAGTAATAAGAATGAAAAGCGTCGGAATCGCTTCCAGACAGCGACGTAGTATGAATTTTAACATTGCCCGTACCTTATGGCGTGTGCCTTTGCACTACATGAAAATAAGACACTGAGGGGCGGCCCAAAGCCGCCCCTCCTCGTTGCCATTAATGCTTAATAATGTACATATCTCTGGTGTAGGTATTATCCAGCGGGTCCTTGCCGGTGTAGCCACCGACCCACGGTTTTACCAGGCGGGCGTTGACGTAGTAGTAAACCGGAACAATCGCGGAGTCTTTATCCAGCTGCTGCTCGGCTTTATCGTAGAGCGCGCTTCTCTGCGCCTCATCGGTGGCTTTAATGGCGTCGGCAATAATCTTGTCAAACGCCGGGCTCTTATAGTGCGACGTATTACTTGAGCTGTTAGAAATCATAATATTGAGGAACGACGTCGGCTCGTTGTAGTCGGCGCACCAGCCGGCGCGCGCTACATCAAAGGTGCCCTGATGACGGGTATCGAGGAAGGTTTTCCACTCCTGATTTTCCAGCTTAACGTTGACGCCGATATTTTTCCTCCAGATAGCCGCGGCGGCGATAGCCAGCTTTTTGTGCAAATCGGAGGTGTTATAGAGCAGATTAAAGGTCAGCGGTTTGGCGTCAGTATAACCGGCTTCAGCCAGCAGCTTTTTGGCCTCGGCATTGCGCTTCTCCTGGGTCCAGCCAAACCATTCTGGTTTGGTTAATTTTGCGCCATCGGTATAGGGCGGCGTAAAACCAAACGCGGCGACATCGCCCTGGTTCTTCACTTTATTAACGATGATATCGCGATCGAGTCCGAGCTTCAGCGCGGTGCGAACGCGCTCATCGGTAAACGGTGCCTTCTGGTTGTTAATTTCGTAGTAGTAGGTGCAACGATAGGGATCAACATGCACCTCTTTCGGGATCTCTTTTTTCAGCTTCTGGAAGAGTTCAATCGGCATATTGTTATAGGTCATATCGATCTCGCCGCTGCGGTAGCGGTTCACGTCAGTGACCTCTGAGGAAATAGGCAGATAGGTGACTTTATTGATGACCGTTTTAGCATTATTCCAGTACTGCGGATTACGCTCCATGACGATGCGTTCGTTAACGACCCAATCCGTTAATTTATAAGCACCGTTGGTCACGATGTTTGCCGGCTGGGTCCACTTATCGCCATATTTCTCAACGACGGCCTTCGGTACCGGAGAGGTGGAGGGGTGAATAAGAAGTTTGTAGAAGTAAGGGACCGGCTCGCTTAACGTGACTTCTAAGGTATGATCGTCAATGGCTTTAACGCCCAGCTCGCTGGTCGGCTTTTTCCCCGCGATAATATCGTCAACGTTCAGTAAATGACCATACTGAAGATAGCTTGCATACGGCGATGCGGTTTTGGGATCGGTAATACGCTGCCAGCTATAAACAAAGTCCTGCGCGGTGACCGGATCGCCATTTGACCATTTTGCATCTTTACGCAGATGGAAGGTCCATACTTTAAAATCTTTGTTTTCCCACTTTTCCGCCACGCCCGCTACCGGATGCCCGTCCAGGTCGCTCACCAGCAGGCCTTCGAACAGATCGCGGCTGATATTGGATTCCGGAACGCCTTCAATCTTGTGCGGATCCAGCGATTGCGGTTCGGAGCCGTTATTGCGGACCAGCTCCTGCTTAGCCGCCAGCGTGACGCCGGCCGGTACATCTGCCGCCAGTGCGCTTCCTGCAAGTAGCCCCGTCAGAACGCCTGCGGCGATAAGGTTTTTTTTTGTGATGATGGTCATTGTGTTGATACTCCGCTCATTATAATTACTGGTGCTACCCAGCCTGTGTTATCCCCTTGCGGGTGCCTGTCCGGCGCAGGAGTGAGTGCGTCCGTCAGGTGTTATTTTTACTGCTGCTATCATCGACTTCTTTATTACGACCGCTCTTTGCGGCGGCCTGGCGTCGATTCTTTCCGCTATCCCCCTGCCGGGATGCGCTATTCTGTTTTACCGTCAGATGATTTATTTGATAATAATTCTCATCTAAGAAGATCATTCGGCGTGATACCCGCCGGAAAGTATCAAATGCATTTCCCGCCCGCCAATACATTTTGCAAATTTGTTAACCAATTCTCTTTTGTTGTGACTGAGTGCGCGAAACAGAGTAATCCATGAGGGTATCTATTTTTTTATTATCATTAAATATCAAATGCTTATATTAATCACAATGGTTAATCTTTGTCGCGGCAGTTTGCCGGCTATTTTTTACACGAAAGATTAACATTTGGTCATTATTTAGCACATTACTCTGCACCGGGTATGAAATTACTAATATCATTTCGGATATCGCGCATCAAGCCCGATGGCGCTATGTGAAAGAAATACCGATGATAAAGCCGTCGAAAGCGGCGGAGGAATGTTATAAAGCGCTGAATTACTGACACAATACGCCCCCGCAGCGCCCGGCAGGGGAATCGCTTTTTCAAAATTATTGATAGGTTTTGCTAATACTGGCAAACCGCCGCGCGCGACCTGAATCGCGCGCGGGAGCGGAGATCAGGAGAGCAGGCCCGGGAAGCTCGATTTGATCCCGGCGACGATAAACTCAATCCCCAGCGACATCAGCAGCAGACCCATAATACGGGTAATCACGTTAATGCCGGTCTGCCCCAGCAGCCGCACCAGCCAGGGCGCGATGCGAAACAGTCCCCAGCAGCAGGCGGCAAAGAGCGCAATGGCAACGGAGAAGCCAATCAGGTGGGCGGCATTATGGTAGCGCGTGCCCCAGACTATCGTCGAGCTGATGGCACCCGGCCCCGCCATCAGCGGCAGCGCCAGCGGAACGACCCCGACGCTTTCGCGGATGGCGGTCTCTGATTTTTCCTGCTTGTTCTGCTTATCCTCCCCGAGCTTGCCGCTTATCATCGACATGGCGATAGTGACCACCAGGATACCGCCCGCGATGCGGAAAGAGTCAATGGAGATACCAAACGCCTGCAGAATACCGTCGCCGAGAAACAGCGAGGTCCAGAGGATGATGGCCACCGACAGGTTAGCCGTCAGATTGGTTTTGTTACGGGCCGGGGCGGTCTGGTAGCTGGTCATGCTGATAAAGACGGGAATGATGCCGACCGGGTTGACCAGCGCGAACAGGCCAATAAAAAACTTAATATAAGTAGGGAAGTCGAAAAGCGTCTGTATCACGGTATCTCAGCGGCCTTATCAAACGGAAAGAGAAGCAGGAGTTAAGTCTAAAATTGTGCTGAAGATACGCTTTTTATCGGCGTTGTTCACTACAAATCTGTCGCCAGTCATGACAAAGCAGAGGTAATTTCAAGTTGATTTAAAAAGTACCGAATTCCGCCCGTCAATTTTTTACAACCACCACAATATTTTAACAATTTACAAAACCTTGCAAATCCCCACTGCTGAAAGGTGTCAGCTTTGTTTAATCTTGACTTAGATCACTAATTTTGTACTCAGAAGTAGGTAATCTTGACGATACCAACAGGGTCCGGTCGATTGCTCTGAAGGTGTAATGGATAAGGCTTTTTTAGTAAATCAGTGGCGCAAAGCGATTAATAACTTATTGTATTTTCGCGCTTTACGTTGGTAGCAACCGCGTCGTCTATACTGACACCTCGTGCAACTGCTTTACTAAAAAAGTTTAACATTATCAGGAGAGCATTATGGCTGTTACCAACGTTGCTGAACTTAACGCACTCGTCGAGCGCGTAAAAAAAGCCCAGCGAGAATATGCCAACTTTACTCAAGAACAGGTTGATAAAATCTTCCGCGCCGCCGCCCTGGCCGCCGCAGATGCTCGAATCCCGCTTGCAAAACTGGCCGTTGCCGAATCCGGTATGGGTATCGTTGAAGATAAAGTGATCAAAAACCACTTTGCTTCTGAATATATCTATAATGCCTATAAAGATGAAAAAACCTGCGGCGTCCTCTCTGAAGACGACACCTTCGGGACCATCACCATCGCCGAACCGATCGGCATCATCTGCGGTATCGTACCGACCACTAACCCAACCTCTACCGCCATCTTTAAATCGCTGATCAGCCTGAAGACCCGTAACGGCATCATTTTCTCTCCGCATCCGCGTGCGAAAGAAGCCACGAATAAGGCCGCAGACATCGTCCTGCAGGCCGCGATTGCTGCCGGCGCACCGAAGGACCTGATTGGCTGGATCGATCAGCCGTCCGTTGAGCTCTCGAATGCGCTGATGCACCACCCTGACATCAACATGATCCTCGCCACCGGTGGCCCGGGCATGGTAAAAGCCGCCTATAGCTCCGGTAAGCCTGCTATCGGCGTTGGCGCCGGTAACACCCCGGTAGTGGTAGACGAAACCGCGGATATCAAGCGCGCCGTAGCCTCTATTCTGATGTCCAAAACCTTCGATAACGGCGTTATCTGTGCCTCCGAGCAGTCCGTCATCGTGGTTGACTCCGTTTATGATGCCGTTCGCGAGCGCTTTGCAACCCACGGCGGCTACATGCTGCAGGGTAAAGAGCTGAAGATGGTTCAGGACGTTATCCTGAAAAACGGCGCCCTCAACGCGGCCATCGTGGGCCAGCCGGCAACCAAAATTGCCGAACTGGCAGGCTTTACCGTACCGGCCGACACCAAGATTCTGATTGGCGAAGTCTCCGTCGTTGACGAGTCTGAGCCGTTCGCCCACGAAAAACTCTCGCCGACGCTGGCAATGTACCGCGCGAAAAGCTTTGAAGACGCGGTAGTTAAAGCGGAAAAACTGGTTGAGATGGGCGGTATCGGCCACACCTCCTGCCTCTACACCGACCAGGACAACCACAAAGATCGCGTGAACTTCTTCGGCGAAAAAATGAAGACCGCGCGTATCCTTATCAACACCCCGGCCTCGCTGGGCGGTATCGGCGATCTCTACAACTTCAAACTCGCACCTTCCCTGACGCTGGGATGTGGTTCCTGGGGTGGTAACTCCATCTCTGAAAACGTTGGTCCGAAACACCTGATCAACAAGAAAACCGTTGCTAAGCGAGCTGAAAATATGTTGTGGCACAAGCTTCCGAAATCTATTTACTTCCGCCGCGGCTCTCTGCCGATCGCGCTGGACGAAGTCATCACCGACGGTCACAAACGTGCCCTGGTGGTCACCGACCGCTTCCTGTTCAACAACGGTTATGCTGACCAGATCACTTCCGTGCTGAAAGCGGCAGGCGTTGAAGTTGAAGTCTTCTTTGAAGTTGAAGCGGACCCGACCCTCAGCGTTGTACGTAAAGGTGCCGAGCTGGCTAACTCCTTCAAGCCGGACGTTATCATCGCGCTGGGCGGCGGTTCCCCGATGGATGCCGCGAAGATCATGTGGGTGATGTACGAGCATCCGGAAACCTCGTTTGAAGAACTGGCGCTGCGCTTTATGGACATCCGTAAGCGTATCTATAAGTTCCCGAAAATGGGCGTGAAGGCGAAAATGATCGCCGTAACCACCACCTCCGGTACCGGTTCTGAAGTCACACCGTTCGCCGTCGTTACTGACGACACCACCGGCCAGAAATACCCGCTGGCGGACTACGCGCTGACCCCGGATATGGCGATTGTTGATGCCAACCTGGTGATGGATATGCCGAAATCGCTGTGCGCATTCGGCGGCCTGGACGCCGTGACCCATGCCCTGGAAGCCTATGTTTCCGTGCTGGCCTCTGAATTCTCCGACGGTCAGGCGCTGCAGGCGCTGAAGCTTCTGAAAGAGAACCTGCCGGCCTCCTATCATGAAGGTGCGAAAAACCCGGTTGCCCGCGAACGCGTACACAGCGCCGCCACCATCGCCGGTATCGCGTTTGCTAACGCCTTCCTCGGGGTATGTCACTCCATGGCGCACAAGCTGGGCTCGCAGTTCCACATTCCGCACGGCCTGGCCAACGCCCTGCTGATCGGCAACGTTATCCGCTATAACGCGAACGACAATCCGACCAAACAGACCGCGTTCAGCCAGTATGACCGTCCGCAGGCGCGCCGCCGCTATGCTGAGATTGCCGATCACCTGGGCCTGTCTGCGCCGGGCGACCGCACCGCAGCGAAAATCGAGAAGCTGCTGGCGTGGCTGGACAGCATCAAAACCGAGCTGGGTATTCCGAAATCCATCCGCGAGGCCGGCGTGCAGGAAGCTGACTTCCTGGCCCACATCGACAAGCTGTCTGAAGATGCCTTCGACGATCAGTGCACCGGCGCCAACCCGCGCTACCCGCTGATCTCCGAGCTGAAGCAGATCCTGATGGATACCTACTACGGCCGCGATTACGTTGAAGGCGCTGCCGCCGAGAAGAAAGAGGCCGCCCCGGCTAAAGCAGGTAAAAAAGCGAATAAAATCGCCTGAGTAACCGCCTGACGAAAAACCCGCCAAATTGGCGGGTTTTTTTATTGTCGCACGTCTGGCGAGCGGTACGGCAAAGGCTGTGCGTGGCTCATGAGGCGCGCTCTCCCCTTACCCGCTGCTGTATCACGGTCAGAGAGCCTTCAGCCAGCGCCTCTTTATAGTGCTTGCGACAGACGGAGACATAGCGCTCATTGCCGCCAATCACCACCTGCTCACCCTCGTTATAAGGGCGGCCAGCCTGATCCAGGCGCAGCACCATGCTCGCTTTGCGCCCGCAGAAACAGATGGTTTTTAGCTCGACCAGCTTATCGGACCAGGCGAGCAAGTACTGGCTGCCGGTAAACAGTTCACCGCGAAAGTCGGTGCGCAGCCCGTAGCAGAGTACCGGGATATCCAGCTCATCAACGACCTCAGAGAGTTCATACACCTGCTGGCGCGTCAGGAACTGGCTTTCGTCCACCAGCACGCAGTGGATAGCCTCCTGCGCGTGCATGGCGGCTATCTCATTGAACAGAGATGTATTCTGGTTATAAAGCCTCGCTGGCGATGAAAGGCCAATACGCGAGCTGACCTTACCGGCGCCAAAGCGATCGTCTATCTCGGCGGTATAGACCAGGGTACGCATTCCGCGCTCCTGGTAATTGTAGGAGGACTGCAATAGCGCCGTCGACTTACCGGCGTTCATTGCCGAATAGTAAAAATATAGTTGTGCCATTTACAGCAACACCCCAATCGTCGTAATTTCATCGCCGGCGATTGTACCATAATTGCTTCCGGTTACCGCCGGCAGCGCCCCGCCGACTACCACCGTTCGCATAAGTATTTAAGCATTATTTGCTAACAGCATCATCCATGAGAATGATTTTGTAGCGGCGTTATCAAACCTAAGTTAATGGATGTTTGTCGGTTAAGCATCTGTATCATCGCCTGGAGAATAGACACCCAGGCGCTATCCACAGCGACTAATTGGCAAAGCGGATTCTTATATTACAGGATATATACTTCGTTCAGCGCATTCTGAAAAGGCATACTTTGCCCAGGTGTTTTAAGCATTTTCCACTGCTGCAATGGGATGCGACGCGCAGAATTTAAGTTATCTTTATTAATAAATATGACAAGACAACAGCTATTTTGAATTCATTACAATCGAACCTATTGCACATATGAAATTAACGCTCTATTATTAGTCCAACAAACCACCCCACAATATAAGTTTGAGATTACTACAATGAGCGAAGCACTTAAAATTTTGAACAACATCCGTACTCTTCGTGCCCAGGCAAGAGAATGCACGCTGGAAACGCTCGAAGAAATGCTGGAAAAATTAGAAGTTGTTGTTAACGAACGTCGTGAAGAAGAAAGCGCAGCTGCTGCTGAAGTCGAAGAACGTACGCGTAAACTGCAGCAGTACCGTGAAATGCTGATCGCTGATGGTATTGACCCGAATGAACTGCTGAATAGCATGTCAGCCGCTAAAGCGGGCACCAAAACCAAACGTGCAGCACGTCCGGCTAAATATAGCTACGTCGACGAAAACGGCGAAACTAAAACCTGGACCGGCCAGGGTCGCACCCCGGCAGTGATCAAGAAAGCAATGGATGAGCAGGGTAAAACACTGGACGATTTTCTCCTGTAATAATTCGAATTGCTAACGAATCCCGCTCCGGCGGGATTTTTTTTGCCCGGCATTTTAGCCGGGATTAAGAAAGGAGCTGATTCTGTATAAATCCCAGGCAATAAAAAACCGGGAAGCCTGACGGCCACCCGGCGCATTTCAACCGCAGTAACGCACTTTTAGTTAACTAACGGTCTTTTCCAGCCAGGCTTTAAAATCAGCGCCAAGCGTATTATGGCGCACGCCATATTCTACAAACGCCTGCATGTAACCCAGCTTATTGCCGCAGTCATGGCTCTTACCTTTCATGTGGTAGGCCTCAACCGTCTCTTTCTCAATAAGCATATCGATAGCGTCGGTCAGCTGAATTTCGTCACCCGCGCCCGGAGGGGTTTTCGCCAGCAGCGCCCAGATTTCGGCGCTGAGTACATAGCGGCCAACGACAGCCAGATTAGACGGCGCCGCCTCTTTCTTCGGCTTCTCAACAACGCCGACCATCGGTACGCTGTCGCCCGGATTAAGGTTTTCGCCTTTGCAGTCAACCACGCCGTAGGCCGTCACGTCTTCAACCGGCTCAACCATGATCTGGCTGGCGCCCGTTTCATCAAAGCGCTTGATCATCTCGGCGAGGTTATCGCGCGAGAGGTCCGATTCGTATTCATCCAGAATAACGTCCGGCAGAATAACCGCTACCGGCTCATCGCCGACGACCGGATGCGCGCACAGCACCGCGTGTCCGAGACCTTTCGCCAGGCCCTGGCGCACCTGCATAATCGTTACGTGCGGCGGGCAGATAGACTGAACTTCTTCCAGCAGCTGGCGCTTAACGCGCTTCTCCAGCATGGCCTCAAGCTCGAAGCTGGTATCAAAGTGGTTCTCAATGGAGTTTTTAGAGGAGTGCGTGACCAGTACGATCTCGGTGATACCGGCAGCAATACATTCATTAACGACATATTGAATCAACGGCTTATCAACCAGCGGCAGCATTTCTTTTGGTATCGCTTTCGTGGCGGGCAACATCCTGGTTCCCAATCCCGCGACCGGGATGACGGCCTTAGTAACTTTCGAATTTAATGCAGCCATTTATATCTCCTGAACTGTTCAACTCTTGAACGTATTCGTTAATTATTAACGCGTTAAGTATACCAGCAGCGATGAGCCATTCTGGTCTGAAAATGAGAGCGGGACCAGAATTAGGATATTTCTAAACACAAACGCAATGCTATCACCCCTTAGAGTTCGGGGTAATCACTATGTTTTGTAGTTAAAGTCAGGTGGTTACTCTGCAGACAGCATAAGGCGCAGCCGCCCGCCGCCTCCCCAGATCTGGCACTGCCAGGCGTCACAGCGCTGGCTGATCTGATTTAAATAGGTATTGCCCATGGTGCCCAGCGGCACGCCGTTGCTTATCTGTATCTGCCTGTCTCCGGCATTAAGCGTTCCGTTAAGGCCGGCAGAAACCAGGATTAAATTTTTAATCCCGCTATGATAATAGCCTACCAGCAGCGGAAACTGGCCGGGAAGGCTCGCCTGACGCAGCAGTTGATTGACCTGCTTGAGCAAGCTGCCAAGTTCAGGCAATCGCTGACCGCGGTGAGCCAGCTGCTCCTGCAGCAGGCTGTTAAAAATCGCGCGCAGTAATAGCGCAGCGAGAACGCCGTTATCCCCTGCCCGGGTGACATCCAGGCAGTAGAAAGCCAGATCATTATCAGATAAAGGCGCAATATCGAGCACCAGCCCAGGTTTATCCGCAGAAACGAGCTGGCGATAGTTAACGCGGCAGTGGGATATCGTCTGCTGAACCGGGGGCTGAAGCTCCTGAAGGAGTTTTGCCGCCGCCGTTGGATTGCTTACCAGGGCGTCCCAGTCCTCGAAAAGCCGCTCCTCTTCTTCGACCCGGGAATTAAACATATTGGGATAAAGGCAGGCAAAAACCGTCTCCCTGAGCTTGTCGAGATCCTGCACCGGTTTCAGTAATACATCCTGCACGCCTAAGCGAAGCGCTTTGGCAATATCAGCCATATTTTCTGTGGCGGAAATAACGAGGATGGGCAGCTGATGGCCGTTATTTCGCAGATATTCAACCAGCTTAAGGCCGTTCATTCGCGGCATCGCGATATCGCAGATCATCAGGTCGGGAGTGAGGGTTTCCATCTTTTCCCGCGCGTCTTCACCATCTTCGGCCAACGCCGTTACTGCGCCGAGTGATGAAAGCCACGAATCCAGTAGAGAGCGGAAAACGGGTTCGTCTTCAACGATTAGAATGAGTTTTCCCGCCAATGGCTGCGTCATGATATCTCCCCTGGCTGACGATAAGTCAATAGTGACATGCTATCTACCCCACCGCCTGTCAGATTTTGCTGAAGTCGTCGAAAAAGTGCTTAGCGAGGCGCTGGCACTAACGGTAATAGTTCATCCATCTTTTTCTCGACTGCCTGCTGGCCGGCGACGATGGCGGCGTCGGCCCGGTGAAAATCGAGTGTGGATATTTGTGGGCAAAACGGTTGTAACAGAATATCGGGAGGATCGCCTGCCATACGGTTTCGTTTCAGCCGGTTTTCCAGCACCTGTATTGAGGTTGACATAATCTCCGTCGCCGTCGGCGTCGCGGTTGCCAGGCGCGATGACTTCCGCTCCGCCCGCCTGCGCCAACGATCGTACCAGGAGAGCGAAGATTCCCCCTCAACTGACTGCAAATCCGGCTGAAGGTTCACCGATAGCAGGTCCTGCTGCATCAGGTGCGCATCGTGCTGCAAATCCACGGCTATCACAATATCGGCGCCCAGCGCGCGGGTCAGCGAAATCGGCACCGGATTAACCACGGCGCCATCCACCAGCCAATAGCCGTTATGCCTCACCGGGGCCATCAGACCTGGGATGCTGCAGGAAGCGCGGATGGCATGATTAAGGTCACCTTCAGTAAACCAGAGCTCGCGTCCGGTACTGAGATTGGTGGCTACCGAGGCGAAGCGGCGGTTGCAGGCTTCGATTTGATCCACCGGCAGCAGTTCGCTGAAGTGGCTGAACACGCGTTCACCGCGCAGTAGTCCACCGCGGCGCCACGAGAGATCCATCAGGCGCAGGACATCCCAGTAGCGGAAGGCCGTCACCCACTTCTCCAGCGCGTCCAGCCGATCGCAGGCATAGGCAGCCCCGACCAGCGCACCAATTGAGCAGCCTGCGACGATATCAATTTCAATGCCCGTTCTTTCCAGCGCTTTTATGACGCCAATATGTGACCAACCCCGAGCGGCACCTGATCCCAGCGCCAGACCTATTTTTAATTTTCTCATTACTGCAGGTGGACATCCTCCACTTCTTATCGTAGCAAGATCGCCACTGCTCAGTTAACATATTCGCCGCCCGGCGCTCACGCGTCTTCATTATTGACTCACGGGAGGCGTCAATGCATCAACTTTGCCCATGTGGTAACGCTGTCGAGTATAGCCTATGTTGCCAGCGATATCTTTCCGGCTCGCAGCTAGCGCCAACTCCATCACAGCTTATGCGTTCACGCTACACCGCTTTTGTTAAAAAAGATGCGGCGTACCTGGTCGCCACGTGGCACCCGCAATGCCGCAGCCAGAGCCTGCATCAGGAGCTTGAGCAGGGCTTTGCCGGCACGGAATGGCTCGGATTGACGGTTTTCGCCACCGACGCCGGCCGCAATGATAGCGAAGGATTCGTCAGTTTTGTTGCCCGTTTTCGCGATGGTCAAAAACAGGGTGCGATAATCGAACGCTCAAGATTCATAAAAGAAAATGAACAGTGGTACTATATCGACGGTACCCGCCCGGCAATTGGCCGAAATGACGCATGTCCGTGCGGTTCGGGTAAAAAATTTAAAAAGTGCTGCGGCCAATAGGGCCAGGCATCTGAAGTCGCAAACACCTTCAACAGGATTTTCCTCGCAATGCATTCACTACAACGTAAAGTTCTGCGCACTATCTGTCCGGATCAAAAAGGCCTGATCGCTCGCATCACTAACATCTGTTACAAGCACGAGCTGAACATCGTGCAGAACAACGAATTTGTTGACCACCGTACCGGCCGCTTCTTTATGCGCACCGAGCTGGAGGGCATTTTTAATGATGCGACGCTGCTGGCCGATCTGGACAGCGCCCTGCCCGAGGGGTCGGTTCGCGAGCTGAACCCCGCCGGACGCCGCCGCATCGTTATTCTGGTGACCAAAGAGGCGCACTGCCTGGGCGATCTGCTGATGAAGGCCAACTACGGCGGGCTGGATGTCGATATTGCCGCCGTGATTGGTAACCACGACACCCTGCGTTCGCTGGTTGAGCGTTTTGATATTCCTTTCGAACTGGTCAGCCACGAAGGCCACACCCGCGAAGAGCACGATGCCTTAATGGCCGACGCCATCGAAGCGCATCAGCCGGATTACGTGGTGCTGGCGAAGTATATGCGCGTGCTGACGCCGACATTTGTTTCCCGCTTCCCGAATAAGATAATCAATATTCACCACTCGTTCCTGCCGGCCTTTATCGGTGCCCGCCCCTATCATCAGGCCTACGAGCGCGGCGTGAAAATTATTGGCGCTACGGCACACTACGTGAATGATAATCTGGACGAGGGCCCGATTATTATGCAGGACGTTATTAATGTGAATCATACCTATACGGCGGAAGATATGATGCGCGCCGGTCGCGACGTTGAGAAAAACGTGCTCAGCCGGGCGCTGTATCAGGTGCTGGCGCAGCGGGTGTTTGTTTACGGTAATCGGACGATTATTCTTTAATCCTTTATACACGTCATCCTTCAAGCTGCCTCTGCGTTGGCTGCGCTCGCTCACCCCGGTCACTTACTTCTGTAAGCTCCCGGGGATTAATGAGAGACTCCTGTCTCTCACCAGAGGCCAGCCTGCGGCTGGTCAAATTCGTTCCCGACGAATTTGTCGCTCCCTTGCCGCCTTGATGCAACTTGAATGATTTTGTGTAAATGAAATTAGCTGGTTAGGTTTGCGTCGTTACGCATAAAAAGCAGGCAACCAGTTCATTTTTATCAAAGGAGTGCTTTACAGAGGCGCGTCATTTGATATGATGCGCCCCGCTCCCGCAAGGAGCAGGCCAGTAAATAGGTGGGGTTCCCGAGCGGCCAAAGGGAGCAGACTGTAAATCTGCCGTCATCGACTTCGAAGGTTCGAATCCTTCCCCCACCACCATCACTCTCCGAAAGCACTTCGCAAATTTTCACGTTAAGATTCCATTTTTCTCCGGCCGGGGAAGGATGAGAAGCTTCGACAAAGGTTCGATTCGAGCGCAGCGAGAAAGCGTTGCCGCAGGCAACGACCCGAAGGGCGAGGAGCGTAGCGACGAGTAATCCTTCCCCCACCACCATCACTCTCTGAAAGCACTCCGCAAATATTCACTCTAAGATTCCATTTTTCTCCAGCCGGGGAAGGATGAGAAGTTCCGACTAAGACTTTCCTTCTTTTACGCCCAACGACCAACGCCTCCGCCATAACCAAAGTCTACACCAACGCTTGCACAACAATGCTTTCCCAACCCAGAAAGGAAAATCGCTATGAACTTACGCACGATAATTACCGGCGGCCCCGGCGCCGGAAAAACGACATTAATTGAGACTCTCGCGCAGCGGGGTTTCGCCGTGTGCGACGAATCGGGACGTGCCGTCATCAGGGAGCAGATGTCGATCGGCGGTTGCGGCGTACCCTGGCGCGATCCGCAGCGCTTTGCCGGGCTGATGCTGGCGCGGGACATTCGCGCATGGCACCGCAGCAGCGGCGCAAGCGCTCCCGTGTTCTACGATCGCGGTATCCCCGATATCGCCGGTTACCTGACCCTGTGCGGTTATCCTATCCCGCCTTGCCTCGCGGAAGCGATTAGCCGCTATCGTTACGCCACCGACGTGATTATTCTGCCGCCGTGGCGCGACGTCTATGCCCAGGATAACGAACGCAAGCAGAGCTGGCAGGAGGCCGTCGAAACCTGGAAAGCGATGGCGGCAACGTATGAGCAGCATGGTTATCGCCTGACGACGCTGCCGCCGGCGCCTCCCGCCGCGAGGGCCGCTCAGGCGATGGAGATAATCTCCGGGCGGTGAGCCGCTACCAATAAAAAGGCCCTGCAAATGCAGGGCCAGAAGCAAAAATACCAAAGCTAACCGATCAGCGGCGGGCGCGCACGATCTGGTATTTGCGGGTCACATACTCTACCGGCACGCTCCAGATGTGCACCAGGCGGGAGAACGGGAACAGCAGGAACAGCGTCATGCCCAGCACCAGGTGGATGCGGTAGACAAAGGCCACGCCGTCCAGGTAGTGCGCCGCGTCGCCGCGGAAGGTCACCACCGTCTGCGCCCAGTTGACCAGCTTCATCATTTCGCTGCCGTCCGGATGCTGGGCGGAGAAGTGAATCGAGGTCAGGCCCAGCGCGCACTGCACCACCAGCAGAGTGAGGATCAGGATATCCGCTTTGGTGGTGGTGGCGCGCACGCGCGGGCTGAGCAGGCGGCGCTTGAGCAGCAGCGCGCCGCCTACCAGGCACAGGACGCCGGCGGCACCGCCGCCGAACATCGCCATTTTCTGCTTCACCGCCAGCGGCAGCCACGCTTCATACATCCAGTGCGGAGTCAGCATACCGAGGAAGTGGCCGGCAAAAATGCCCAGGATGCCGAGGTGAAACAGGTTCGATGCCAGGTTCATCCCCTTGCGATCCAGCATCTGGCTGGAGCCCGCGCGCCAGGTATACTGGCCGTAGTCGTAGCGCAGCCAGCTGCCGATCAGAAAGACCGATCCCGCAATGTACGGGTAGATATCAAAGAAGAAGATATTCAGGAAGTGCATTAGCGCTCTCCTCCGTTAGAGATATTCAGATACTGCGGTGCGACCGCTCCGGCGAAGCGGCGCTGGTGCGCCGCAATGTCCGAGTCCGCACAGCCCTGGTCGGCAAAAAACTTGACCTGCTCTTCTTCCCAGACCGCGTCAAGCGCCTGCGGCGTATCGTCCCGGGCCTCGTCGGCGATTTTTGCCGCCACTTTATCGCTGTCAACGGCGCTGTTGGCGACCGCCAGCAGGACGTCAAACAGCACCGCGTAGCGGCTTTCGCGCTGGCTCAGGCGGGCGCTGAGCAGCGCCAGGATCGGCGCCACGTCCTGCAGGCCGCCGATAGCCTCAGCCTGCGGCAGCTGCGCCAGGTACTCCAGATAGAGCGGCAGGTGGTCCGGCAGCTCGCGGCTGTCCAGCTCCAGGCCGTGCCGGCGGTACTGCTCCAGCAGGTCGACCATCGCCTGGCCGCGGTCGCGGGACTCGCCGTGAACGTGCTCGAACAGCAGCAGCGAGGTCGCGCGGCCGCGGTCGAACAGTTCGCTGTAGGCTGCCTGGGCATCCAGCAGATCCTGCGCCGTCAGCTCACGCAGAAAGACGCACAGCCTTTGCGCATCTTCGCGCGCCAGCAGCGTGGATGTCGCCAGCTCGTCGTGGATCTCCTGCTGATGCTGCCACAGGGCAGCGTCCGGGTACTCCACCAGGCGGGAGATAATCATCAGCGCTTTCATGGATGCGGCTCCGTTTTGCTGCTCACGTCGACGGCGTCGATGCGGCGGCTGTTAAACAGGTTGAACTTGCCGTCTGAACCGTGGCAGCCGTCGCCGAAGCTGAAGCCGCAGCCGCCCTTCTCCGGGAAGGCGTCGCGGGCGAGCTCCCGGTGGCTGCTCGGCACCACGAAGCGGTCCTCGTAGTTGGCGATCGCCAGATAGCGGTACATCTCCTGCGCCTGGGCTTCGGTCAGGCCGACTGCCTCCAGGGCGCGCACGTCGTTAACGCCGTCCACGGTTTCCGCCCGCTTGTAGTGGCGCATCGCCAGCATCCGCTTCAGGGCGTTGAGCACCGGCGCGGTATCCCCGGCGGTCAGCATATTCGCCAGGTACTGGACCGGAATACGCAGACTCTCGACGTCCGGCAGAATGCCGTTGCTGCCGATAGTCCCGGCATCGGCGGCTGACTGGATCGGCGACAGCGGCGGCACGTACCAGACCATCGGCAGCGTGCGATATTCCGGGTGCAGCGGCAGAGCAAGGCGCCACTCCATCGCCATCTTGTAGACCGGCGACTGCTGCGCGGCGTCGATCACGCTCTGCGGCACGCCGTCCTTCAGCGCCTGTTCAATCACTTTCGGGTCGTTCGGATCGAGGAACACGTCCAGCTGGCGCTGATAGAGATCTTTTTCACTCTCGGTGCTCGCCGCCTGCTCGATGGCGTCCGCATCGTACAGCAGCACGCCGAGGTAGCGGATGCGGCCCACGCAGGTTTCGGAGCATACGGTCGGCTGACCCGCTTCAATACGCGGGTAGCAGAAGATGCACTTCTCGGACTTACCGCTCTTCCAGTTGAAGTAGATTTTCTTGTACGGGCAGCCGGTGATGCACATCCGCCAGCCGCGGCACTTGTCCTGGTCGATCAGCACGATGCCGTCTTCTTCACGCTTGTAGATGGCTCCGCTCGGGCAGGTCGCCACGCACGCCGGGTTGAGGCAGTGCTCGCACAGGCGCGGCATGTACATCATGAAGGTGTTTTCGAACTGGCCGTACATCGCCTTCTGCACGTTGTGGAAGTTCCGATCGCGGGAGAGCTTCTCAAACTCGCCGCCCATATCGTCTTCCCAGTTCGGGCCTTTGGTGATTTTCTCCATCCGCTGGCCGGTGATTAGCGAGCGCGGGCGGGCAATCGGCTGCACCTTGCTCTCCGGCGCGCTGTGCAGGGTCTGATAGTCGTAGTCAAACGGCTCATAGTAGTCTTCGATGCCCGGCAGATGCGGGTTGGCGAAGATCTTGCCCAGCAGCAGGGCTTTGTTACCCATCCGCGGCTGGAGCTTGCCGTTGATTTTGCGGATCCAGCCGCCCTTCCACTTCTCCTGGTTTTCCCAGTCGGTCGGGAAGCCGGTGCCCGGCTTGGTTTCCACGTTGTTGAACCACGCGTACTCGACGCCTTCGCGGCTGGTCCAGACGTTCTTACAGGTCACCGAGCAGGTGTGGCAGCCGATGCATTTGTCGAGATTCAGCACCATGCCGACTTGTGAACGAATTTTCATTTTACGCTCTCCTGTACCTGGTCTTTGCCTTCGCCGTCTAACCAGTTAATGTTCTTCATCTTGCGCACCACGACGAACTCATCGCGGTTGGAGCCCACGGTGCCGTAATAGTTAAAGCCGTAAGCCAGATGGGCATAGCCGCCGATCATGTGGGTCGGTTTCGGGCTGATGCGGGTAACCGAGTTGTGGATACCCCCGCGCTGGCCGGTAATTTCCGAGCCCGGCAGGTTCACGATGCGCTCCTGGGCGTGGTACATCATGGTCATCCCTTCCGGCACGCGCTGGCTGACCACCGCGCGGGCGGTCAGGGAGCCGTGGCTGTTAAACACTTCGATCCAGTCGTTGTCCGCAATGCCGAGGGACTTCGCGTCAATTTCGCTCATCCACACTACCGGCCCGCCGCGGCCCAGGGTCAGCATCAGCAGGTTGTCGCTGTAGGTGGAGTGGATGCCCCACTTCTGGTGCGGCGTCAGGAAGTTGAGCGCCTTCTCCGGGTTGCCGTTGGACTTCTTACCCATCACCGCCTTCACCGAGCGGGTATCGATCGGCGGACGGTAGACCAGCAGGCTCTCGCCGAAGTCGCGCATCCACTGGTGATCCTGATACAGCTGCTGGCGACCGGACAGGGTGCGCCACGGGATCAGCTCGTGAACGTTGGTGTAGCCCGCGTTGTAGGAGACGTGCTCATCTTCAAGGCCGGACCAGGTCGGGCTGGAGATGATTTTGCGCGGCTGCGCCTGAATATCGCGGAAGCGGATCTTCTCCTCTTCTTTATTCAGCGCCAGGTGCGTATGGTCGCGCCCGGTGGCTTTGCTCTGCGCTTCCCAGGCCTTAACGGCCACCTGGCCGTTGGTTTCCGGCGCAAGCGTTAGGATCATTTCCGCCGCATCAATGGCGGTATTGAGCATCGGCTGACCTTTCGCCGGGCCGTCGGCCTTGACGTAGTTCAGCTTGCGCAGCAGATCCACCTCGCTCTGGGTGTTCCACGAGATCCCCTTGCCGCCGTTACCCAGCTTCTCAAGCAGCGGCCCGACGGAGGTAAAGCGCTCGTAGGTCGCCGGATAATCGCGCTCGACGGTCATGATGTGCGGCGCGGTCTTGCCGGGGATCAGGTCGCACTCGCCCTTCTTCCAGTCCTTCACGTCCAGCGGCTGGCCCAGCTCTGCCGGGGAGTCGTGCTGAATCGGCAGGGTCACCACGTCGGTCTCTTTACCCAGATGGCCGACGCAGACTTCGGAAAAGGTTTTGGCGATGCCTTTATAGATCTCCCAGTCGCTCTTCGACTCCCAGGCCGGATCGACTGCCGCAGAGAGCGGATGAATAAACGGATGCATGTCCGAGGTATTCATGTCGTCCTTTTCGTACCAGGTGGCGGTCGGCAGCACGATGTCGGAGAACAGGCAGGTGCTCGACAGGCGGAAGTCGAGGGTAACCACCAGATCCAGCTTGCCGTCGAGGCCGTTGTCCTGCCATTCGACTTCTTCCGGCTTAATGCCGCCCTGCTGGCCGAGATCCTGGCCCTGAATGCCGTGCTCGGTGCCCAGCAGGTACTTGAGCATGTACTCGTGGCCCTTACCGGAGGAGCCCAGCAGGTTGGAGCGCCAGATAAACAGGTTGCGCGGGTGGTTCTTGCCGTTTTCCGGCTGCTCGGCGGCAAAGCGCAGGGAGCCTTCCTTCAGCGATTTCACGGTGTAGTCCACCGGAGTCATGCCCGCTTTCGCCGCATCGGCGGCCAGGGTCAGCGGGTTGGTGCCCAGCTGCGGGGCGGACGGCAGCCAGCCCATGCGCTCGGCGCGGACGTTGAAATCCAGCAGATGGCCGCTGTAGCGGGACTTGTCCGCCAGCGGCGACAGCAGCTCCTGGGCAGTGACCGACTCATAGCGCCACTGGCTGGAGTGGTTGTAGAAGTACGAAGTGCTGTTCATATGGCGCGGCGGGCGCGCCCAGTCCAGCGCAAAGGCCAGCGGCAGCCAGCCGGTCTGCGGGCGCAGCTTCTCCTGGCCCACGTAGTGCGCCCAGCCGCCGCCGCTCTGGCCGACGCAGCCGCAGAACACCAGCATGTTAATGATGCCGCGATAGTTCATATCGAGGTGGAACCAGTGGTTCAGACCGGCGCCGACGATGATCATCGAGCGGCCGTGGGTGCGGTCGGCGTTATCTGCAAACTCGCGGGCGGTGCGGATAATCTGCGCCGCCGGTACGCCGGTGATCTGCTCGGCCCAGGCCGGCGTATACGCCTTAATGTCTTCATAGCTGCTGGCGCAGTTATCATCGCCCAGGCCGCGATCGAGGCCGTAGTTGGCCAGGGTCAGATCGTAAACGGTGGTCACCAGGCGGGTGCTGCCGTCGGCCATCTGCAGGCGCTTAACCGGCAGCTTGTGCAGCAGGACGTTTTCCAGCTCGACGCTGTTAAAGTGCTCGGTGCCCTCGCCGCCAAAGTACGGGAAGCCCACCTCGGCAATATCGTCGTGGCCGCCGAGCAGGGAGAGGCGCAGCTGCACCTCTTCGCCGCTCTTACCGTCGCGCTGCTCCAGGTTCCACTTGCCCTTGTCGCCCCAGCGGAAGCCGATGGAGCCGTTCGGCGCGGTTAAGTCGCCATTATCGTTAATGGCGACGGTTTTCCACTCCGGGTTGTTCTCCTGACCCAGGGCATCCACCAGATCGGAGGCGCGCAGCATGCGGCCCGCCGCGTAGTAGCCGTCGCGCTCTTCAAGCGTGACCAGCATCGGCATGTCGGTGTAGCGGCGCACGTAGTCGGTGAAGTACTGGCTCGGGTTGTCGAGGTGGAACTCGCGCAGCATCACGTGGCCCATCGCCAGCGCCATCGCCGCGTCGGTGCCCTGCTTCGGCGCCAGCCACAGGTCGCACAGCTTGGCGATCTCGGCATAGTCCGGGGTCACGGCAACGGTCTTGGTGCCCTTGTAGCGGACTTCGGTAAAGAAGTGGGCGTCCGGGGTACGGGTCTGCGGCACGTTGGAGCCCCAGGCGATGATGTAGCTGGAGTTATACCAGTCGGCGGACTCCGGCACGTCGGTCTGTTCGCCCCAGGTCTGCGGCGAAGCCGGCGGCAGGTCGCAGTACCAGTCGTAGAAGCTCAGGCAGGTGCCGCCGAGCAGAGAGATGTAGCGCGCCCCCGCGGCATAAGAGACCATCGACATCGCCGGGATCGGCGAGAAGCCCGCCACGCGGTCCGGGCCGTAAGTTTTAATGGTATAGACGTTGGACGCAGCGATCAGTTCGTTCACTTCCTGCCACGAGGAGCGCACGAAGCCGCCGCGGCCGCGCGCCTGCTTGAAGCTTTTAGCCTTATCGGCATCTTCGATAATCGAGGCCCAGGCGTTGACCGGATCCGGGTGCTGCGCCTTCGCTTCGCGCCACATCTTCATCAGGCGCTTGCGCATCAGCGGATACTTGAGGCGGTTTGCGCTGTAGAGATACCAGGAGTAGCTCGCCCCGCGCGGGCAGCCGCGCGGTTCGTGGTTCGGCATATCCGGGCGGGTGCGCGGATAGTCGGTCTGCTGGGTCTCCCAGGTGACCAGGCCATTCTTAACGTAAATCTTCCAGCTGCAGGAGCCGGTACAGTTTACCCCGTGCGTCGAGCGCACAATCTTGTCGTGCTGCCAGCGCTGGCGATAGCCATCCTCCCAGTCCCTGTTGGTTTCCAGAAGCTGGCCGTGCCCATCGGCAAAGGTTTCGCCCTTCTGCTTGAAGTAGCGAAACCGGTCCAGAAATTTGCTCATCGGGTCTCTCCTGTATGGAGCCTGCGGCTCTCTGATAAATCGACATTGCAATTTGAGTTGCGGCGACAGTAACGTCCTGAAAGGCGAGCAGAATTGATGGCGATCAAGACGGGAGAGCGTCTGGTCAAAGGTGCATAAATGACCTACCACCATAGAGTTATCAGCTAAATCAGGCTAATTTATTGTTTAATAATGGTTTTATCACTTAGTTGTTCGAATTAGCGGCGCGAGAACCCGGCATAAGGTATTAAGGAGTAGGCAATAGTATGTTGTAACTAAATAACGCGATAAAAAAGACGCGGCGAACCGCGTCCCGGGTCAGGTTAACCTGCCGTTACTTCGCTTTACGTCCGTAGACTGCCCAGGTGATGACCACGCAGGCGATATAGAACACGAGGAACAGCTTCATCGCGCCCGCAGGCGAGCCGGTCAACGCCAGCGAGGTGCCGAAGGCTTTCGGGATAAAGAAGCCGCCTACCGCGCCGATGGCCGAGATAAAGCCCAGCGCCGCCGCCGTATCGGTGGCCGCTTCGCGGGCCGCCTCTTCATCGCTGCCGCCCTGTGCCTTAACGCGTTCGGCGGTCTGCTTGCGGAAGATGACGGAAATCATCTGGAACGTGGAGGCGCTACCCAGCCCGGCGGTCAGGAACAGCACCATAAAGACCGCGAAGAACGCCTGGAAGTTGCCGCCCGCGCCGTTCACCGGCAGGGTCATAAAGACCAGACCGCAGAAAATCGCCATCAGCACAAAATTCACCAGCGTCACGCGGGTGCCGCCGAGGCGGTCAGAAATCGCGCCGCCTGCGGAGCGGGCAAGCGCGCCCACCAGCGGGCCGAAGAAGGCGTAGTGCATGATGTTCACGTCGGGGAACTGGGTTTTCGACAGCATCGCAAAACCGGCAGAGAAGCCGATAAAGGAGCCGAAGGTCGCCAGATAGAGCAGGCTCATGATCCACAGGTGGCCGCGCTTGAGCACCGGCAGCTGCTTGCTGAGCGAGGTCTTTGACGCCGCAATGTCGTTCATACCGAACAGCGCGGCCAGGGTGAAGATGACCAGGAAAGGCACCCAAATCCACGCCGCATTTTCCAGGTAGATGCGGGAGCCGTCGGCCTGCTCAACGCCGTGGCCGCCGAAGAAGCTGAACACGCCGAGGGAGATGACCAGCGGCGCAACCAGCTGCATCACGCTGACGCCCATATTGCCGAGGCCGCCGTTGATCCCCAGCGCCCCGCCCTGCTTCTCTTTCGGGAAGAAGAAGCTGATGTTGGCCATACTGGAGGCGAAGTTCGCCCCGGCGAAGCCGCACAGCAGCGCGATAATAATAAAGGTATTAAATGACGTGGTCGGATCCTGGACCGCCAGCCCGAGCCACACGCAGGGAACAATCATGATCCCGGTGCTGAAGGCCGTCCAGCGGCGGCCGCCAAAAATCGGCACCATGAAGGAGTAAGGCACGCGTAGCAGCGCCCCGGAGAGCGCCGGCAACGCCGTCAGCAGGAACAGCTGATCGGTGGTAAAATTAAAGCCGACCTTATTCAGGTTGACCGCCACGGCGCTGAACAGGATCCAGACGCAGAACGCCAGCATCAGACAGGGAACGGAAATCCACAGGTTACGGCTGGCGATGCGGTGCCCGCACTGCTGCCAGAAGGTGTGATCTTCAGGGCGCCAGTCGGTGATAACGGCGCCTTGCTGCTTTTCCGGCACGGAGGAGTGACTCATAGAAACCTCTAATGATTGAGACAGATGCTGCAACATTAGGGCCTGCCGGGCAAGGTAAGTTGATATAAATCAAAGGACAACGCGAGATAAAATTGTGCGAAAATCGCGCATGACTCTTAGTGAGTAGTCTTTTCTGGCCATGAATCCGCGGATTATCATACCCACAGGGGGATTATATCGGAGCCGCCACATTTTCCGATCCCTTCCGGCAATTAAGAGGTAATACTTTATAGGTATGGGTATACTCCAGAGGATGGCTGAAAATAGCCGCAATCCGGGCACTTCTCCCGGTCAGGAGTTCCGCATTTCATGTTTAAACGCCTTTTTACGCCGCTTACGCTGGTCAACCAACTGGCGCTCATCGTCCTGCTGTCGACCATTATCGGCGTAGCCGGTATGGCGGTCTCTGCCCGGCTGGTCTACGGCGTTCAGGGCAGCGCCCACGCCATTAACAAAGCGGGCTCACTGCGGATGCAGAGTTACCGGCTGCTGGCGGCGGTTCCCCTGAAAAGCAGCGACGCTGCCCTGCTTGATGAAATGAACGCCACCGTTTTCAGCACTGAACTGATTGAAGCCGCACGCCGCGATGGGCAACGTACCCAGCTCAGCGCCCTGCAGCGCTACTGGCAGACTGAGCTGCTGCCCGCGATGCAGCGCGCCCGCAGTCAGCAGGTGGTGGCAAGCCAGGTCGCAGGCTTTGTCAACCGTATTGACCAGCTGGTGACCGATTTCGACCATACCACCGAAGAGCGTATCGCGCACGTCGTGAGGCTGCACCGGATCATGATGCTGTGTATGGGAATGCTGCTGCTGTTCACTATCGTCTGGCTGCGCGCCCGCCTGCTGCGCCCCTGGAAGCAGCTGCTGGGGATGGCCCGGGCAGTCAGCCGCCGGGACTTCGGCCAGCGGGCGAAAATTAGCGGGCGCGACGAGATGGCAACGCTCGGCAGGGCGCTGAATAACATGTCAAAAGAGCTGGCGGAAAGCTACGCGGTGCTCGAGCAGCGGGTGCAGGAGAAAACTGCCAACCTCAAGCATAAAAATGAAATTCTTGCCTTTCTCTGGCAGGCCAACCGCCGCCTGCACTCTCAGGCGTCGCTGTGCGAGCGTATCTCGCCGGTGCTCAACGGCCTGCAGGATCTGACCCTGCTGCGCGATATTGAGGTCCGGGTATACGATACCGAAGACGAAGATAACCATCAGGAGTTTATCTGTCACTCCGCCGCCAGCTGCGATGAGCGCGGCTGCTTCCTCTGCCCGCGCAATCTGCCCGCTGAAGCAACCGGCGGCATCACCTTAAAATGGCGGCTGACCGATGCCCACAACCAGTATGGCATCCTGCTGGCTACCCTACCCGCCGGGCGCCACCTCAGCCACGACCAGCAGCAGCTGGTGGATACGCTGGTTGAGCAAATTACCGCCACGCTGGCGCTGGACAGGCACCAGGAGCGCCAGCAGCAGCTGATCGTCATGGAAGAGCGGGCCACGATTGCCCGGGAGCTGCACGACTCCATCGCTCAGTCCCTCTCCTGCATGAAGATGCAGGTGAGCTGCCTGCAGATGCAGGGCAGCACGCTGCCCGAAGAGAGCCGCACCTTACTCAGCCAGATGCGTAATGAACTGAACACCTCCTGGGCCCAGCTGCGGGAGCTGCTGACCACCTTCCGCCTGCAGCTCACTGAACCCGGCCTGCGGCCCGCGCTGGAGGCCAGCTGCCAGGAGTACAGCGCCCATTTCGGCTTTGACGTCCGGCTCGACTATCAGCTGCCGCCGCGTCTTGTTCCTTCCCACCAGGCAATACACCTGCTGCAAATCGCCCGCGAGGCCCTGAGCAATGCCCTCAAGCACGCCCAGGCCACGGCGGTGACCGTCAGCGTCATCCAGCAGAACAATCAGGTCCGTTTAACCGTTGCTGATAATGGCCGCGGCGTGCCGGATAATGCAGAACGCAGCAATCACTACGGACTTATCATCATGCGCGACCGCGCCCAGAGCCTGCACGGCGACTGTCAGGTCAAACGGCGAGATGGCGGCGGCACCAACGTCGTTGTCACCTTCATCCCCGAAAAATCCCTCCCTCAATCTCAAGGAGACTCCCATGACTAATCAGGAACGGGCAACGATTTTGCTCATCGACGATCATCCCATGCTGCGCACCGGCGTGAAGCAGCTCATCAGCATGGCGCCGGACATTGAGGTGGTGGGCGAAGCGAGCAACGGCGAACAGGGCATTGAGCTGGCGGAATCGCTCGATCCGGATCTGATCCTGCTCGATCTCAACATGCCGGGCATGAACGGTCTGGAGACCCTGGACAAGCTGCGCGAGCGCGCGCTCTCCGGCCGGGTGGTGGTGTTTAGCGTGTCGAATCACGAAGAGGACGTGGTGACTGCCCTCAAGCGCGGAGCCGATGGCTATCTGCTTAAGGATATGGAGCCGGAAGATTTACTCAAGGCGCTGCAGCAGTCCGCCGCCGGCGAGATGGTGCTGAGCGAGGCGCTAACGCCGGTGCTGGCCGCCAGCCTGCGGGCCAATCGTGCCACCTCTGACCGCGACATCAATCAGCTGACGCCGCGCGAGCGCGATATTCTCAAGCTGATTGCCCAGGGCCTGCCCAATAAAATGATCGCCCGTCGCCTTGATATCACCGAGAGTACGGTCAAGGTGCACGTCAAGCATATGCTGAAGAAGATGAAGCTCAAGTCCCGGGTTGAAGCCGCCGTCTGGGTCCATCAGGACCGGGTATTTTAAGGCTGCCACAGCGCATCGTCTGAAGGCACACCCGGCAGCGTCGTCAGCGGCTCTGTCAGCACCAGCGTTATCTCGTTCGACGAGACGCGCTGGCCTTTTTCATCCTCAACCACCACCGACAGATGCCAGCGGTTGCTGGCCCCTTCGCTGCTGTCCCAGGCCGGCATAATGATGCTCCAGCCGTCGGCGCTGTTGCGGTTCACCGGCGGCGTCAGGCTCAGCGCCTGGCCGTCACCCTGCCAGGTCAGGGAGCGTATCTTATAGCGGCTGCGCACCTGCAGCTTCAGCTGCACCGTCTCGCCCGGCTTGAGGTCCCACGGCGGCGTGGCGAGAAAGACCGACAGCGTTTTACGCTGGCGATACTCCACCACCGGCAGCTGATTGCGCTCCGGCGCATCGTAGCGGCTGCCGCGCAGGGAGGTGAAGGCCGCCACTTCGCTGGATTCAAGCTGCTTTTTGAGCGGCACGCCGAAGCGGTAGTTGAGCTTCATGCCGACGTTATTCTGACTGACGCCGCTCTCGCCCTGCTTGTGCTCCGCCGTCAGGGTCATCAGCGGCACCGGCGTGTAGTTGAGCCCCAGCGAGACGGCCACCGGATTGCGGTAGCCGGTGCCGGAGTGAAACAGGTCGACGCTGTCGCCAAAGTACTGCTCAAGGCTAAGGCTGGTATTGACGTAGCGGTAAAACGGCAGACGCGCCTGGGCCGTGACGTCGTAACCGCGCGCCATGCGCTGCTCTTTCAGATCGCTGTCGCTGCGCCAGCCGCTGAGCGGCTGATAGTAGTTGGCCGACAGGCGCAGATACTCGCTCCAGGCCTCGGCGCCGAAGCCGCCGCGCCGCAGATTGTCGTGAAGCTGTGCGTCATAGAAGGTGTTGTAGCCAAGCAGCCAGCTTCCCGCCACCCAGCGCTGGCCAAGGCCAAGATTGCTCACCGTACCCTCGTCCTGGCGGGTAAAGCCCACCTGGCTCCAGGTGAGATAGCGGTCATTATCCGCCAGCGGCACAAACCAGCTGCCGTGGCTGCCGGTAAAGTTGCCTTTATCATCCACCAGCAGCTGGGCGCTGGCGTTGCCCCACGGCGAAAGCCAGTAGTCGAGCTGCTGATTAAACTCGGTGTTAAACCGCTGGTTGATTTTATCCAGCGCGAACTGGCGGGCGCGCTCGCCGGTGGCGAGGCCGTTATCGACCATGCTGGCCTCGCCGAAGGCCTTCACCATCTCAGCCAGATGCTTCTGATCGTCGCCACTTTCGGGTGCGATGCCCATATCCGGCAGGGCTTCAGCCGCGCTGGCGCTGAACGGATTTTTCGCCTGCTCGACATAAGACTGGCGCACAGCGGCAGCGCTTCCTGCGAGAGGCAGGAGCAGCAGCGGGAGGCAGTGTCGTAAACGCAAAGTGGTCAAAACGTCAGCGGGTTCCTGTCAGTTATGTGACATAGGGCACAGCTAATAAGTTTACCGACAATCGGCAGCGATTTCAGCCTTTGACTAAATTTCAGGAAAAAACCGAGTGCTGGTCTACAGTTAGAGTACCCACACATAATGAGCGCTTTTTATGCAGCACACACTATCTTTTACTCTTTGCGCAGGGATGCTGTTCGCCGCCGCGCCGGCCGGGGCCGCGGATCTCTTTATCCTGCAGTCGCCCGCCTTTGCCGATAACGGCATGATGACGGCGAAGTATGCCGGCAACGATAAGCAAAATCCCAACTGCAGCGGCGAAAACAACTCGCCGCCGCTGGTATGGAGCAACCCGCCGCCGCAGACCCGGAGCTTTGCGCTGGTGGTCCACGATCCGGAAGGCAATAAGGGCCTGGGCGTGACCCACCTGGTTGCCTACAACATCATTCCGGCGGCGACCGGCTTCTCGCCCAACGCCCTGCGCGACGGGAAAGGCTTCACCGGGGGTAAAAACAGTAAAGGCACCGGCGCCTGGTACGGTCCCTGCCCGCCGCCGGGCAGCGGCGCGCACCACTATACGTTTACGCTTATCGCCACCTCGCTGCCGCCGGATCTGCCCGCCGGGCTGACCCGCGAGGCGCTGTTCGACAAACTCAAGGGCCACCAGCTGGCCGCCACCGGCCTGATTGGCCGCTTTGGACAGTAAGCGCTGAACGCAGTAGCATAGGAATAGCCAGATAATTTCAGGAGGAAAGATGCAACGTATTGTGATTGTCGCCAGCGGCGCGGCCTACGGCAGCGAGTCGCTGTTTAACAGCCTGCGCCTCGCCATTGCCCTTAAAGAGCAGCAGCAAATCGACCTGAAGCTGTTCCTGATGTCCGATGCCGTTACCGCCGGCCTGCGCGGGCAGAAGCCGGCCGAGGGCTATAATATCCAGCAGATGCTGGAGATCCTCACCGCCCAGAGCGTGCCGGTGAAGCTGTGCAAAACCTGCACCGACGGGCGCGGCATCACCGGCCTGACGCTGGTTGACGGCGTGGAAGTAGGCACCCTCGTGGAACTGGCGGAGTGGACGCTGGCGGCGGATAAAGTGCTGACGTTCTGATTCGTATGACCTCCTGCGCCTGCACTACGCAGGAGGATCAACGCTGTACCCTGCCCACGTCTACGTCCGCCAGTGCCCACGACCGAAAGGCGGTCATTTAAATAAGCTGTCGGACCTTTACAATCAGATCGTTCAGGCTGTCGTCCCTCATCCCCAGGCGGGCCAGCGATTGCTCCAGCGAAAATAAGTATTGCGCATTGGTTCCCAACGGGCCGCTGGCGGCGGCAATCAGCGGCGCAACGATCTGCGGGCGGGTATCGGATTCATAGAGCGGATGGCGCGGATCCATAATAAATACCAGCGCGTTTACCGTCCGGCCATCGTCCAGATTGAGGCGGCACCAGGTCGGCAGGTAGCAGCCGGTGATCATTTCACGCTTCCACAGCAGGGAGAGTTCTTCTTCAAGGGAGCTGGCGTTTAGCCGATAGGCGACGCCGGTGGTGCGCCCGCCCTGCTTGAGGGCAAGCATGCGGCCCGGCTGACAGGCGCTGCCCCGGCCTGCGGTCAGCCGCAGGCAAAAGGCCCGGTGCCACCCTACAAGGGTGCCGGTGCAGGATTCACAAAACTCGAGAGCAGGGTTCCACATCAGGGAACCGTAACCGAAGATCCAGACGGGTCCATCATCGGGCCTGCAGGCCAGAGTCGCCGCAAGCGAAGCGGCGCGCTGTTCCGGTGACCAGAGCAGCGACTCCTCGATAGCGCCAAACGCCGTTTTACAATCGGCCTTTAGCAGGAAATCACGCGTTAACATCTTATTACACCTCCGCCACTGCGCGCTTCCCTGCCACCACATTCCCTCATGCACTGCTGAAATATTATCCGGATAATGGCGATAATATGCAATGTCGGCCCTGCGATACAGCAACCGCGGCTAAACAGACGCTAAAGCCAGTACCTTCCTCTTCGCTGCTAATGGCTTTTCTTATGCCATTTATCGTCATCGCCCTTTTGATACTCATTTTTAACCGCCGCCCAGGCAACCCGGTGGGCGGTCTCCTCCCGGCTGGCGTCGCCCCGCCTGTCCTCTTTGTGCCGGTACTGCTCCCAAGCGCTGTTAAAAGCCTCTTTGTAGATATCCTGCGCATGGGCGGGGAGCACGTGCTGGACGCTCTCGGGTAAATCGCTTCGCGTTTTATAGGGCATACTGACCTCCGGTTTTCAGGTAAAAAATGAGTGTGGATGCGGTATGCCGGAAAAGCAAACGTGAGGCAAAAATAGATTTAATAAAAAGCAACTGACTGTTATTTATCACTAAACAGAGGAAAAGCTCGGGATATGCAACCTCCGATTAAAAATCCTATCAAGAGGTAAAATTCAGTAAAATTTTGACGCACATCACAACCTGTCTGCTATTGTAGCCCGCTGGACTATCAATAATTACAAACCTGCTTACATGGAGATGCTACATGACACACGCACACGAGGCGGTGAAAACCCGCCACAAGGAGACCCTGCTTATTTTGCCGGTGCTGGCGCTGGCGGTGCTGTTTTTCTGGGGAAGCAGCCAGTCGCTGCCGGCGGTCGTCGGGATCAATATCCTGGCCCTGATCGGTATCCTCAGCAGCGCATTCAGCGTTGTTCGCCACGCCGACGTCCTCGCGCACCGCCTGGGCGAGCCCTACGGCTCGCTGATATTAAGCCTTTCCGTCGTTATTCTGGAAGTCAGCCTGATTTCCGCGCTGATGGCGACCGGCGACGCCGCGCCAACGCTGATGCGCGACACGCTCTACTCGATCATCATGATAGTCACCGGCGGTCTGGTTGGCTTTTCACTGCTGCTGGGCGGTCGCAAGTTTGCAACCCAGTATATGAATCTGTTCGGCATCAAGCAGTATCTGATCGCGCTCTTCCCGCTGGCGGTGATCGTACTGGTGTTCCCGATGGCGCTACCCGGCGCTAACTTTTCAACCGCCCAGGCGCTGCTGGTCGCGCTGATTTCCGCCATTATGTACGGCGTCTTTCTGCTGATTCAGACCAAAACCCACCAGAGCCTGTTCGTTTACGAGCACGAAGACGACGGCGATGATGACGATCCGCACCACGGCAAGCCTTCGGCGCACAGCAACCTCTGGCACGCCGCGTGGCTTATCGTCCACCTGATTGCCGTTATCGCGGTCACCAAAATGAACGCGAATCCGCTGGAAACGCTGCTCACCAGCCTGAATGCCCCGGTCGCCTTTACCGGCTTCCTGGTCGCGCTGCTGATCCTCTCGCCTGAAGGTCTGGGCGCGCTGAAGGCGGTGCTGAATAATCAGGTCCAGCGGGCGATGAACCTGTTCTTTGGTTCGGTGCTGGCGACCATTTCCCTGACGGTGCCTGTGGTGACGCTGATTGCCTTTCTTACCGGCAACGAACTGCAGTTTGCCCTCGGGGCACCGGAGATGATCGTGATGCTCTCCGCGCTGATGCTGTGCCAGCTGTCGTTCTCAACCGGTCGTACCAACGTACTCAACGGCGCCGCCCACCTGGCGCTGTTTGCGGCCTATCTGATGACGATCTTTGCCTGACCGCCCGGAGACGTAAAAAAACCCGCCGCGGCGGGTTTTCTTTTACTTGCTGGTATCCAGCGGCTCGAAATTCTTCACCAGATCGTCAATGGCTTTGATCTGCTTGAGGAACGGTTCAAGCTTATCGAGCGGCAGCGCGGATGGGCCGTCGCACTTCGCGTGCTCAGGGTCCGGATGTGCTTCAATAAACAGGCCTGCCAGGCCCGTTGCCATGCCGGCGCGCGCCAGCTCGGTGACCTGGGCGCGGCGGCCGCTGGAGGCGGCGCCGAACGGGTCGCGGCACTGCAGAGCGTGGGTCACGTCGAAGATGACCGGCGAATTACCGGAGACGGATTTCATCACGCTGAAGCCCAGCATATCGACAATCAGGTTGTCGTAGCCGAACTGGGTGCCTCGATCGCAGAGGATCACTTTGTCGTTGCCGCCTTCGGCGAACTTATCGACAATGTTGCCCATCTGGCCGGGGCTGACGAACTGCGGCTTCTTGACGTTGATCACGGCGCCGGTTTTCGCCATCGCCTCGACCAGATCGGTCTGGCGGGCGAGGAACGCCGGCAGCTGGATCACGTCAACCACTTCGGCTACCGGCTGCGCCTGCTGCGGCTCATGGACGTCGGTAATGATTTTCACGCCGAAGGTCTGCTTCAGTTCCTGGAAAATTTTCATGCCCTCTTCCAGGCCCGGACCGCGATAGGATTTGATAGAAGAGCGGTTTGCTTTGTCAAAAGAGGCTTTGAACACGTACGGAATGCCCAGCTTCTGGGTTACGGTGACGTAGTGTTCACAGATGCGCATTGCCAGATCGCGGGACTCCAGCACGTTCATGCCGCCAAACAGCACGAACGGCAGGTCGTTCGCCACGTTGATATCGCCAATGCTGACCACTTTTTGTTTCATAGGATCGCCTTATCAGAGGTTAATCGGATTCATTCCGGATTAATGCAGAGTAATGTGCTTGTGCGAGATGGTGCTGATCTGCGCACGAATGATTTCGCTGATCGGATCTTCCGGGCACTGCTCCACAAAGTAGCTGAGATCGTTAAGCGCTACGTGATCGCAGTCGAGCTGGGCGTAGATAAGCCCGCGGTCGCGAATTTCGTAGGGATCTTCCGGATTAAACTGCAGCAGCGCTTCGCTGACCCGCAGGGCGAGCTCCATCTGGTGCTCCTCCATCAGCGCCGACTTAAGGGTATCCAGCAGCTTGCGGATCACCTCGGCGTTATCGGCCTCGTCGAGATCTTCATTGAACAGCTCCGCCACCGGGCTGATATTGCCTTTAAGCCACACTTCCAGGGTGTGTTCGTCGAGGGTATCGCCGTTGAACGGATTGATAAGCCACATTTCGCCGGTTTCAACGTCGGCCCGCAGCAGCAGCTGGGTCGGAAAAATGACCGGCATCATCGGCAGCGACAGGCGCTGGGCAACCCATAGCATGATCGCACCGAGCGACACGGCGCTGCCTTCGCGGTTTTTCAGCACTTTATCAAGCCACAGGGCGTCGGAAAGCCGGTAGACGCCGCGTGAGGCGCTGAAGCCCCATTCGTTGTAAAACAGCTCAAGCAGCCGCTCAACCTGGCGGCTGTCGGTCCAGGCGGGGCTTATCTCCTCCTGGGCCTGACGCACCAGCTGCTCCAGTTCGTCGGTGACGTCCTGGGCCGGAAAATCGTCCCGGATCAGCTCAGAAATGAGGATCATGCCATCACATAGCGGCGCTTTATTAAATTCAAAATCTGCTAATGACCTCATGCCCTACCCCAACTGCGGGCTGCCCGTGGCAGCCTGATAACTTCAAAATGATGGCAATGATAACGCTAAACGCCCCGTCAGTCAGCATGACGCTGCCCGAGGGTCAGGCGCTCGTTGCCGCCGTAATCGCGGCAGGTTTCAATCCGGCGATAGCCGGCGTCGGTAAACAGCTGCCGAACCGCCGCGCCCTGGGTCCAGCCGTGCTCCACCAGCAGCCAGCCGTCCGCCAGCAGAAACTGACGGGAGCGCGCGATGATGTGCGCCAGGTCGGCCAGGCCCGCGTCGCCCGCCACCAGCGCGCTTTTCGGTTCAAAGCGCACGTCGCCGAGGGCGAGGTGCGGGTCCCGCTCGTCAATATAGGGCGGATTGCTGACGATAGCGGCGAAGGTCTGCCCTTCCAGCGCGCTGAACCAGTCGCTCTGCAGTACGGTGACGTTGGTTATGCCAAGTTCAGCGGCGTTGCGGGCCGCCAGCGCCGCGGCGTCGGCCACGTAGTCAACCGCCGTGACCCGGCAGTCGGGCCGCTCGCTCGCCAGCGCCAGGGCGATAGCGCCGGTGCCGGTGCCGAGATCGAGAATATCGCACGGCGCGGCGGGCAGGCGCTGCAGCGTCTGCTCAACCAGGCACTCGGTGTCCGGGCGCGGGATCAGCGTCGCCGGGGAAACCCGCAGCGGCAGCGACCAGAACTCTCGCCTGCCGACCAGATGCGCCACCGGCTCACCGCCGGCGCGGCGCGCCAGCAGCGCCTCCAGCGCCGCTTCTTCGCCGGGCGCCAGCGGCGTTTCGTCAAACGCGAGGATAAAGGTGCGCGCCCTGCCGGTGACGTGCCCGAGTAAAATCTCCGCGTCCCGCCGCGGGCTTTCGCCGCCCGCCAACCGGGTTACCGCCGCGCTCAGCCACTGCTTAAAATTCATCATTCCTGATCGGACAGCGCCGCCAGCTGGTCGGCCTGGTACTCCTGAACGATAGGCTCGATCAGCATGTCAAGCTTGCCTTCCATAGCTTCGTCCAGCCGGTAGAGGGTCAGGTTGATGCGGTGGTCGGTCACCCGGCCCTGCGGAAAGTTGTAGGTGCGGTTGCGGTCGCTGCGGTCGCCGCTGCCCAGCAGGTTGCGGCGGGTAGAGGCTTCGGCCTGCTGACGTTTAGCCATCTCCGCGGCGCGAATGCGCGAGCCCAGCACCGACAGCGCCTTAGCCTTGTTCTTATGCTGGGAGCGCTCGTCCTGACACTCGACGACGATGCCGGTGGGCAGGTGGGTGATGCGGATCGCCGAGTCGGTGGTATTAACGTGCTGACCGCCCGCGCCGGAGGATCGGAAGGTGTCGATGCGCAGATCGGCCGGATTAATGTCGGGCATTTCCGCCTCCGGCACCTCCGGCATTACCGCCACGGTGCAGGCGGAGGTATGAATGCGTCCCTGGGATTCGGTGGCAGGCACGCGCTGTACGCGGTGGCCGCCGGACTCGAACTTCAGCCGGCCGTAGACGCCCTCGCCGCTGATTTTGGCGATCACCTCTTTAAAGCCGCCGTGCTCGCCCTCGCTGGCGCTCATGATCTCAACCCGCCAGCGGCGGGATTCCGCGTAGCGGCTGTACATGCGGAACAGGTCGCCGGCAAACAGCGCGGCTTCATCGCCGCCGGTCCCGGCGCGCACTTCCACAAAGGCGTTGCGCTCGTCGTCCGGATCTTTCGGCAGCAGCAGTACCTGCAGCTGCGCCTCAAGCTGCTCGCCCTTCTCTTTCGCGTCGCGCAGCTCTTCCTGCGCCATCTCGCGCATTTCCGGATCGTCGAGCATCATCTGTGCGGTTTCGATATCTTCCTGCACCTGCTGCCAGTCGGTAAAACATTTCGAGACGTCGCTGAGCTGCGCGTATTCGCGGGACAGCGCGCGGAAGCGATCCTGGTCGGCGATGGTTCCGGCATCGCCCAGCAGCGCCTGGACTTCCTCATGGCGCTCGTGCAGAGCTTCCAGTTTGGCAACAATAGAAGGCTTCATAGGCGTAAGTGCACCCTGTTATTAAAATAAGTGAGAGCTGCGCTATTCCAGCCCGAGGCTGTTGCGCAGAATATGCAGGCGTTCGTCATCCCCGTCGCGGGCGGCCTGCTGAAGTGATTTGGTCGGAGCGTGGATCAGGCGGTTGGTGAGCTTATAGGCCAGGTCCTGCATGATAGCTTCGGCGTTGCCGCCCTGCTGCAGGGCAGCCAGTGCGCGGGTCGTGAGCTCGTCGCGCACCCCTTCTGCCTGAGAGCGGTACTCGCGGATTGTCTGGCTGGCGCTCTGGGCGCGCAGCCACGCCATAAATTCGCCGGCCTCCTGCTCAACGATGGTTTCGGCCTGTTCGGCCGCCACCTTGCGCTGGGCCAGGTTGTGCTGAATGATGCTGTGCAGATCGTCAACGCTGTAGAGATAGGCGTTGGCGAGCTTGCCGACTTCCGGCTCGACGTCGCGCGGTACGGCGATATCGACCAGCAGCATTGGCTGATTGCGGCGGGCCTTCAGCGCCCGCTCAACCATGCCCTTGCCGATGATAGGCAGCGGGCTGGCGGTGGAGCTGATAATGATATCCGCTTCTTTAAGGCGCTCGTCAACTTCGCTCAGGGCAAGGACTTCCGCATTCACTTCATCCGCCAGCACCTGCGCGCGTTCGCGGGTCCGGTTGGCAATCAGCATTTTCTTGACGCCGTGCTCGCGCAGGTGGCGGGCAACGAGTTCAATGGTTTCCCCCGCGCCGACCAGCAGCACGGTGACAGACGAGAGAGACTCGAAGATCTGTCGCGCCAGAGTACAGGCGGCAAAGGCGACGGAGACGGCGCTGGCGCCAATATCCGTTTCGGTGCGCACCCGCTTGGCGACGGAAAAGGATTTCTGGAACATGCGTTCCAGCTCGCTGACGTTAAGATGGCCGCGGCTGGAGTCGGCAAAAGCCTTTTTCACCTGACCTAAGATCTGCGGCTCGCCGAGTATGAGCGAATCCAGCCCGCTGGCGACGCGCATCAGATGGCTGACCGCCTCATTATCCTGATGCCAGTAGAGGCTGTTGCGCAGGTCGTCTTCATTAAGCTGGTGGTAGTCGCACAGCCAGCGGATCAGCGATTCGCGCAGGTTCTCCTGCTCTTCAACGCTGAGATAGAGTTCGGTGCGGTTACAGGTAGACAGCACCACGCCGCCCTGCACCATTGGCTGGGAAAGCAAGCTTTCCAGCGCCTGGTCAAGCGTATCCGGCGAAAACGAAACCCGTTCTCGCAGCGCGACTGGCGCGGTTTTGTGGTTAATGCCTAATGCGAGCAGCGTCATGGATGAAGAAGTAATGCCAGCGTTGATAAGGTTAGTCTGGACGCATCATACAGGATGCGCAAGGTCAATAAAAGAGATGCGGCCCTTTTGCAGCCATCGTTAAATTCATGATTTAAGACAATCTGAGCGTAGACGCTGCCGCGAGGCAACGCTACGATTGTTCTCAATAACTTTAATAGATAACAAGGATTTTCCCTATGAGCATGACCCGATTGATGCGCCTGGTGCCGCTGGCCGCGCTGGTTCTCTCCGCCTGTACGCTCAATCACGCGCCGAAAGGGCCGGGACAAAGCGTGGACTCGCCGCAGTGGCGGGCGCACCAGCAGCAGGTTCGTCAGCTTAACCAGTATCAGGCCCGCGGCGCGTTCGCCTTCATTTCAGACGATCAGAAAGTGTACGCCAACTTTTTCTGGCAGCAGACCGGCCAGGATAACTATCGCCTGCTGCTGACCAATCCGCTTGGCAGCACCGAGCTCTCCCTGACCGCCAAACCGGGCAGCGTGACGCTTGTCGATAATAAAGGGAAATCCTATACCGCCACCGACGCCGAGGAGATGATCGGCAAGCTCACCGGGATGCCCATTCCGCTCAACAGTCTGCGCCAGTGGATCCTCGGCCTGCCGGGTAACGCCACCGACTACAAGCTGGATGACCAGGCGCACCTGAGCGAACTGACCTACGCCGAAAACGGCAAAACCTGGAAAGTGGTTTACGGCAGCTATGATGCGAAAACCACGCCGCCGATGCCGTCAAACATGGAGCTGACCGAAGGCAGCGAGCGCATCAAGCTGAAGATGAATAACTGGATCGTGAAATGAGTCCCACGCGCTGGCCGTCTCCGGCAAAACTGAATCTGTTTCTCTACATCACCGGGCAGCGCCCCGACGGCTACCACACGCTGCAGACGCTGTTCCAGTTTCTTGACTACGGCGACACCTTGAAGATTGACGTCCGCCGCGACGGCCAACTGCGGCTGCTGACGCCGGTCGAAGGCGTGGCCGATGAGGAAAACCTGATTATTCGCGCCGCCCGCCTGCTGATCGCGGCCGCCGGAAAAAGCGGTCGTTACGACGCCGCCTGCGGTGCGGACATCAGCATCGACAAACGCCTGCCGATGGGCGGCGGCCTCGGCGGCGGCTCCTCGAATGCTGCCACGGTGCTGGTGGCCCTTAACCACCTCTGGCGGTGCGGCCTGACGGTCGATGAGCTGGCGGCGCTGGGCCTCACTCTCGGCGCCGACGTGCCGGTGTTCGTGCGCGGCCACGCGGCCTTTGCCGAAGGCGTGGGTGAAGTGTTAACCCCGGTGACGGTGGCGGAAAAATGGTATCTCGTAGCGCACCCCGGCGTCAGCATCCCGACCCCGGTCATTTTTAAGGATCCGGACCTGCGCAGAAATTCGCCAAAAAGATCAATAGAAACGTTATTAAATTGTGAATTCAGCAACGATTGCGAGGTTATCGCAAGAAAACGATTTGGTAAGGTTGATGCGGCGCTTTCCTGGCTGTTAGAATACGCGCCGTCGCGCCTGACTGGCACCGGAGCCTGTGTTTTTGCTGAATTTGACACCGAATCCGCTGCCCGTCAGGTGCTGGAACACGCCCCCGACTGGCTGCAGGGCTTTGTTGCCCGCGGTGTTAACACTTCGCCGCTGATGCAGGCATTGAACGGGGCAAACTGAGTGTCGGTGACAGCGTCACCCCGTTCCAGACGCTGCATCGTGCTCGCTAATACACCGAATGGATGAAGCCGTGCCTGACCCGCACAAGTTCCAGGACCGCTTTATCCACCACTGGACGCATGCCTGAGGTTCTTCTCGTGCCTGATATGAAGCTTTTTGCTGGTAACGCCACCCCGGAACTAGCACAACGTATTGCCAACCGCCTGTACACTTCCCTTGGCGACGCCGCTGTAGGACGTTTTAGCGACGGTGAAGTCAGCGTACAAATCAATGAAAACGTACGCGGTGGTGATATTTTCATCATCCAGTCCACTTGTGCCCCCACTAACGACAACCTGATGGAACTGGTTGTCATGGTCGATGCCCTGCGCCGCGCTTCTGCAGGCCGTATCACCGCCGTAATCCCCTACTTTGGCTATGCCCGTCAGGACCGTCGCGTACGTTCTGCCCGTGTGCCAATCACAGCCAAAGTTGTCGCGGACTTTCTGTCCAGCGTCGGCGTTGACCGCGTATTGACCGTAGACCTGCATGCTGAACAGATCCAGGGCTTCTTTGATGTGCCGGTAGATAACGTTTTCGGCAGCCCGATCCTGCTCGAAGATATGCTGCAGCTGAAGCTGGAAAACCCGATCGTGGTTTCTCCGGACATTGGCGGCGTCGTGCGCGCCCGCGCCATTGCCAAGCTGCTTAACGATACCGACATGGCGATCATCGACAAACGTCGTCCGCGCGCCAACGTCTCTCAGGTAATGCACATTATCGGTGACGTCGCCGGCCGCGACTGCGTACTGGTTGATGACATGATCGATACCGGCGGCACCCTGTGCAAAGCCGCCGAAGCGCTGAAAGAGCGCGGTGCTAAACGCGTATTCGCCTATGCGACGCATCCGATCTTCTCCGGTAACGCGGCGAAAAACCTGCGCGACTCGGTGATTGACGAAGTGATTGTGTGCGATACCATTCCGCTGTCCGACGAGATCAAAGCGCTGCCGAACGTGCGCACGCTGACCCTCTCCGGAATGCTGGCGGAAGCGATTCGCCGCATCAGCAACGAAGAATCTATTTCCGCAATGTTCGAACACTGATAGATTTTAGCTGCTGTTAAAAACCCGCTGCGGCGGGTTTTTTTGGCCCTGACGACAATTTGTATGACTAATGCCACCTTCAGACGCCGCTCCCGACGCTGATGCGCACGAGGTGATTGCCCAGTGAACAGATCCCATCTTGCAGAGATCCTGCCTTTCCGCGCGCTCATTGACGCCTGCTGGAAGGAGAAGTACACCACCCAACGCTTTATTCGCGATCTTATCGCCGGGATAACCGTCGGTATTATCGCCATTCCGCTGGCGATGGCGCTGGCCATCGGCAGCGGCGTGGCGCCGCAGAACGGTCTCTATACGTCGGCGGTTGCCGGGATAGTGATCGCCCTGGCCGGCGGCTCGCGCTTCAGCGTTTCCGGGCCGACGGCGGCGTTTGTGGTGATCCTCTATCCGGTCTCCCAGCAGTTTGGCCTTGCGGGGCTGCTGGTGGCGACGCTGATGTCCGGCGTATTCCTGATCCTCTTCGGACTGGCGCGCTTCGGGCGGCTGATCGAATACATCCCGGTGTCGGTGACCCTGGGCTTTACCTCCGGGATCGGTATCACTATCGCCACCATGCAGATAAAGGACTTCCTTGGCCTGCAGATTGCCCACAACCCGGAGCACTACTGGCAAAAAGTCGCCGCGCTGGCGACGGCGCTGCCGACGCTGAATATCGGCGATACCGCCATTGGCGCAGTGACGCTGGCGGTGCTGATCTTCTGGCCGCGTCTCGGCATCCGCCTGCCGGGCCACCTGCCCGCCCTGCTGGCCGGCTGCGCGGTCATGGGCGTGGTTAACCTGCTCGGCGGCGACATGGCGACCATCGGCTCGCGCTTTCACTACCTGCTGAGCGACGGCACCCAGGGCAACGGCATTCCGCAGCTGCTACCGCAGCTGGTACTGCCGTGGCACACATCCGGCAGCGGCTTCACCCTTAGCCTGGCGTCCATCCAGGCGCTGCTGCCGGCGGCATTTTCGATGGCGATGCTCGGCGCCATTGAGTCCCTGCTGTGCGCCGTGGTGCTTGACGGTATGACCGGCACCCGCCACAAGGCCAATAATGAGCTTATCGGCCAGGGGCTGGGCAACATCATCGCGCCGTTCTTCGGCGGCATTACCGCCACGGCGGCGATTGCCCGCTCGGCGGCCAACGTCCGCGCCGGCGCCACCTCACCCATCTCGGCGGTGATCCACGCCGTGCTGGTACTGCTGGCCCTGCTGATCCTCGCGCCCCTGCTCTCCTGGCTGCCGCTGTCGGCGATGGCCGCGCTGCTGCTGATGGTGGCGTGGAACATGAGCGAGGCCCACAAGGTGGTGGCCCTCCTGCGCCGGGCGCCGGTGGATGACGTTATCGTCATGCTCATCTGCATGTCGCTGACGGTGCTGTTTGATATGGTGATCGCCATCGGCGTCGGCATCGTGCTGGCCTCGCTGCTGTTTATGCGCCGCATCGCCCGCATGACCCACCTGGCGCCTGTCGCGATCAGTGCGCCGGATGATGTGCTGGTGATCAGGGTCATTGGTCCGCTGTTTTTTGCCGCCGCCGACAGCGTGTTTACCGATCTGAAGGCGCGCGCCGAAGGCAAGCGTATCGTGGTGCTGAAGTGGGACGCGGTGCCGGTGCTCGATGCCGGCGGGCTGGAGGCGTTCCAGCGTTTTGTTCAGTCGCTACCGGAAGGCTGCGAGCTGCGGGTGTCGAATCTGGAGTTTCAGCCGCTGCGCACCCTGGCGCGGGCGGGCGTACAGCCCATTGCCGGGCGTCTGACCTTCTTCCCGAATAAGGAAGCGGCGCTGGCGGATATTGCGGCCTGACCGGCGGCACGGCTCCGGAAAGTAAAGCGCCGCCCGGCAGAGGGCGGCGCTTTGGAAAACAGACGAGAGTGTTAGTGGATGTCGCGACGGCAGCGCTTATCGTAGTGGCGGTGCCACCAGTAGCGGTCGCATACCTGCTCCCGGCCGCTGATACGCGCGCCGGCAAGCCACATCACTGCGCCGACGAAGATGGCGAGCACCGCGCCCTGCGCAAATAGGGCGGGCATATTAAAGTCGGGAAGCTGATTGAGTACCGCACAGGCAATACCCGCAACCATCACAACCATCCCTATGCCCATAAACGAATTACCGCATACTGCCGCATTTTTACGTTTCATATGTCACCTCCGGAAGCCGGGTTGACAGGGAGTGTCCCTGCTCCATGTGTGTAAAGTATAGGTGACACTTTAAGCGATATGTGCGCTGACGATCACAATTGCGAACATTCTCACAACATAACTTTACATATAACGCGATGAATTAGTGGGTTTTATAATTATTTCACCAGGCAACTACTTCGCCTGCCGCTTAACTTTGTCAACCGCGCCCGCAGCCAGTACACTACGCGGCAATTGACGATGTATTCAGGACCTGAACGTGACGATTAAACTGATTGTCGGCCTCGCCAACCCCGGCGCCGAATATGCCGCCACCCGCCACAACGCCGGCGCGTGGTATGTGGATCTGCTGGCCGACCGCGCCCGCGCCCCGCTGCGCGAAGAGAGCAAATTCTTCGGCTATACCTCGCGGATTAACCTCGCCGGGGAAGACGTGCGCCTGCTGGTGCCGACCACCTTTATGAACCTCAGCGGCAAGGCCGTTGCCGCGATGGCGACCTTCTTTCGCATCAATCCGGACGAAATCCTGGTGGCCCACGACGAACTGGACCTGCCGCCCGGCGTGGCGAAGTTCAAACTCGGCGGCGGCCACGGCGGCCACAACGGCCTGAAGGATATCATCAGCAAACTCGGCAATAACCCCAACTTTCACCGCCTGCGCGTCGGCATCGGCCATCCGGGCGATAAAAACAAGGTTGTTGGATTTGTGCTCGGCAAGCCGCCGCTCTCCGAACAGAAGCTGATCGATGAGGCCGTAGACGAAGCGGCGCGCTGTACCGAAATCTGGCTGAAGGACGGCTTAGCCAAAGCCACCAACCGCCTGCACGCGTTTAAGGCACAATAACGCCCCGCCGGGCGGCATTTTTGCCTCACGCCGTGTATAATAGGCGCAGTTGTTTACTTTTCTGCAGCCTGTTTCCTGTAACAGGTTGATTATCAAAGATTAAGGTGATTTACATCATGGGATTTAAATGCGGTATCGTCGGCCTGCCTAACGTCGGCAAATCCACCCTGTTCAACGCGCTCACCAAAGCCGGTATCGAAGCGGCCAACTTCCCGTTCTGTACCATTGAGCCGAACACCGGGGTTGTGCCGATGCCCGATCCGCGTCTGGATAAATTAGCCGAGATCGTCAAACCGCAGCGCATCCTGCCGACCACCATGGAGTTCGTCGACATCGCGGGTCTGGTAAAAGGCGCCTCGAAGGGCGAAGGTCTGGGCAACCAGTTCCTGACCAATATCCGCGAAACCGAAGCCATCGGCCACGTGGTGCGCTGCTTTGAGAACGACAACATCATTCACGTCGCGGGCAAAGTGAACCCGGCGGAAGATATCGATGTTATCAACACCGAGCTGGCGCTGTCCGACCTCGACACCTGCGAGCGCGCCATGCACCGCGTGCAGAAGAAGGCCAAAGGCGGCGATAAAGACGCGAAGGCCGAACTGGCGGCGCTGGAGAAGTGCCTCCCGCACCTGGAAAACGCCGGGATGCTGCGCGCGCTGGATCTGAGCGCCGAAGACAAAGCGGCGATCCGCTACCTGAGCTTCCTGACCCTCAAGCCGACCATGTACATCGCCAACGTTAACGAAGACGGCTTCGAGAACAACCCGTACCTCGACCAGGTGCGCGAAATCGCCGCCAAAGAAGGCTCCGTGGTGGTGCCGGTCTGCGCCGCCGTCGAATCCGACATCGCCGAGCTGGACGATGAAGAGCGCGACGAGTTTATGGCCGAGCTGGGCATCGAAGAGCCGGGCCTTAACCGCGTGATCCGCGCGGGCTACTCCCTGCTCAACCTGCAGACCTACTTCACCGCCGGCGTGAAAGAAGTGCGCGCCTGGACCATCCCGGTCGGCGCTACCGCCCCGCAGGCGGCGGGCAAAATTCACACCGACTTCGAGAAGGGCTTTATCCGCGCCCAGACCATCGCGTTTGACGATTTTATTACTTACAAAGGCGAACAGGGCGCGAAAGAAGCGGGCAAGATGCGCGCGGAAGGGAAGGATTATGTCGTTAAAGATGGCGACGTGATGAATTTCCTGTTTAACGTCTAAAACGCCCCGCCGCAGCGTTGCCAGCAAAAAATCCACGCGCCCGCGTGGATTTTTTCTTTCTCCGCCCGCCGGTTTATCAATCCGATATTTTGCACATCACTATGATAATCCGCTGCGAATAGCGCAGCGGATTATGTGCCCCGACTCACAGTAATTTCCCGCCGGCAGGCAAACTGTAAATGGCATATTTTTTGCCCGATTCGTAGAGATTTCAATCTGCGATGGATAATTTATTATGGAAAGGGAAATAACAATCTATATCATTATTATCGTCTACATGGCGGTAATGATAGGCATCGGGCTTTATGCCAAAACCAAAATACGCAGCAGCGAAGATTACCACCTGGCGGGTCGCAGGCTCGGGCCAATTATGCTGGCGGGAACGCTGGCGGCGACGGAAATTGGCGGCGGCAGCTCGGTGGGCGTGGCGGCAAAAGCCTACGGCACCTGGGGCATCTCCGCAGGCTGGTATGTGATAGCCACCGGCCTTGGCATTTTCCTCGTCTCTTTTATTGCGCCCTATATGCGGCGTGCCGTCGCCATGACGGTGCCGGAAATTATTGGCCGACGCTACGGTAACAGCAGCTATCTGATCACCACCGTGCTCTCTCTGGCGGCGCTGGTCGCGCTGGGGGCGGCGCAAATCACCGCGACTGCCACCATCGTGCACGTGCTGACCGGCTTTGACAGCCACTACGCAATCGTCGTTTCCGGCGTCATCGTGGTGTTCTATACCTGGCTCGGCGGCATGTGGAGCGTAACGCTAACCGATTTTGTGCAATTCTTTTTGATTGTCTTCGGGTTCGCGATTGCTGTCCCGGTCGCGCTCTCCATGCTCGACGGCGGCTGGCAGTTCGTGGTGAATAACGTGCCCGAAAAGCAGTTCGAATTCACCCGCCTCGGCTGGAAAACCATCATTGGCCTTACCGTGATGTACTTTATGACCTTCGCCACCGGACAGGAGGCGGTGCAGCGCTACTACTCCGCCCGCAGCGAGCGCGTCGCCCTCACCGGCTCGCTGCTTTGCAGCCTGTTTATGGCTATCTACGCCTTTATTCCCGCCGTGCTCGGCCTGATTGCCCTGGCGGCATTTCCGTCCATTGAGCCAAACAACGCGCTGGCGACGGTGTCGGTCAATCTGCTCCCGCCCCTGGTCTCGGGGCTACTGCTCTCCGCGGTGATTTCGGCGACGCTGTCGAGCGCCTCCGGCGACCTGCTCGGCGCAGCCAGCATCTATACCCAGGATATTCACGCCCGTTATATTTCCCCTGACCTGACGCCGGAGCAGAACCTCCGGCTCAGCCGGCTCGTGGTGCTGGTGGTCGGCCTGATCTCTATTGCCATCGCCCTGTGGAGCGGTGAGATCATTGCCCTGCTGATGTTTGCCTTTACGCTGCGCGCAACCGGCCCCTTTGCCGCCTATCTTTTTGGCCTGCTGTGGGAGAAGGCAACGCCGCGAGCGGGGCTGTGGTCCATTATTTTTGGTTGCCTGGCGGGTCTGGGCTGGCAGCTGGCGGGCGAGCCCTACGGTATTATGGCCATCATCGCCGGTTCGCTAACGAGCGTGGCGGTATTTTTACTTGTCGCGTGGAGAGAAACATCGCGCGGCGTGCCTCCGGCGCCGTCCGCCTATCCGCCAGCCCCGCCCGAAGCATAATAGGGGCCGCCGCCGGGTACTGATGCAGGCCCGGCGGAGCCTGACAGCGATAGCGGTTCCCGGCTGCGCGCAATTATCACATTGATAGCCAGACCGCGCGGCGGGCTATTCTCACCGGCAAGAAATCGCTTAACTTTAGCGATAGCTCACATAATAAGCGCTGTATTGCGCTTATTTTTAGCTATGGCACAACCGTTGCTAAAGCTATTAAGTGTTTCATTCTGACGCTGCCCTTTTTTCTTTTCCTTATCACAGTAAGACAACCCTCTGCCCGGGAAGCAACAATAATAATATTCAGGACAGCGTCGGTAATAATTACTTTAAGTAATCATTAGCGGAAATAATGGCAACGTTATTTCACCGGAAGAATAAAAATGATATCGATTCTCGTTTTATTCTGCCGGAGGTAAATAAGCCGTTATTATAACAACCATAAGAAATAAGCAATGTTATGAAAAAAAACCAACATGATATGACACTACCGCCGGATCTCGCCGGTCATTCCGGCACGGGCCCGGTTCGTCGGCAGCGGCCGATCTATCAGGATTCACTTCCCCCCTGTAATCACGCCTGTCCCGCAGGTGAAAATATTCAGGCATGGCTGGCGCTGGCCCAGGAGGAGCGCTACGAGGAGGCCTGGCAGTCGCTGATAGAAAATAACCCGATGCCCGCCGTCCACGGCCGCGTCTGCTACCACCCCTGCGAAAGTAGCTGTAACCGCGCCCGCGTCGATCGCCCCGTCAGCATCCACGCGGTGGAGCGTTTCCTCGGCGATCTCGCACTTGAGCGCGGCTGGAAGCCCGCCGGTCAGGCGGCAAATAGCGGGAAGCGCGTGCTGGTAATTGGCGCCGGGCCCTCGGGTCTCTCCTGCGCCTGGCACCTGAGACGCCTCGGTCACGACGTGGAGATCCACGAGGCGGGCCCGATGGCGGGCGGCATGATGCGCTTCGGGATCCCGGCCTACCGTATGCCGCGGGACATTCTCGATCGTGAAATTGCGCGGATCCTCTCTACCGGCATTACGCTGAAGCTGAACCAGAAGGTGGAGGACGTGCTGGCCGCCAGGCAGCAGGGCCAGTTTGACGCCGTGTTTATGGCCATCGGCGCGCATCTTGCGAAGAAGGTGGATATTCCGGCGCGGGAAGCCGGGAAGATCCTTGATGCGGTCAGCTACCTGTCGGCGGTAGAGCGCGGAGAAGCGCCGAAGCTCGGGCGACGGGTCGCTATCTACGGCGGCGGCAACACCGCGATGGACGCCTCCCGCACCGCCCGTCGCCTGGGGGCGGAAGAGGTGATGATTATTTACCGCCGCGACAGAGACCATATGCCCGCCCACGGCTTCGAAGCCGACGAGGCGCTGGAGGAAGGGGTCAAAATCAACTGGCTGCGCACCATTCGCGATATCGACAGCACCACCATGACCGTTGAAGAGATGGCGCTGGACGAAAACGGCCGCCCGCAGCCAACCGGACGATTTGAAACCCTGAACGCCGACAGCCTGATCCTTGCTCTGGGCCAGGATGTGGATATTTCTGTCCTCCAGCGCATTCCCGGTATCCGGCTGCATAAAGACGGCGTGGTCGACGTTGACGCGCATATGATGACCAGCGTGCCGGGGATCTTCGCCGGCGGCGATATGGTGCCTTCAGAGCGCACCGTGACCATTGCCACCGGCCACGGTAAAAAGGCCGCGCGCCATATCGACGGCTGGCTGCGCCAACAGCCTTACCATAAGCCAGAAAGCGTTCCGGTCATGGAGTATCCCGGCCTGCACCTCTGGTACAACACCGACGCGGACGCCGTGTCCCAGCCCATTCTGCCGCCGGAAACGCGCAGCGGATTCGATGAAATTATTGGCGGCCTGAATGCCGGCCAGGCGCACTATGAGGCCGCCCGCTGTTACTCCTGCGGCAACTGCTTTGAATGCGACGGCTGCTACGGCGCCTGCCCGGAAGGCGCCGTCATCAAATTGGGCAAGGGCCTGCGCTATCAGTTCGACTACGCATTATGCACCGGCTGCGCCGCCTGCTTTAACCAGTGCCCGTGTCACGCCATCGAGATGGTCGCCGAGGAGAGCCGCTGATGAAAGAGAACGATACCAACATGGTGATGATGGACGGCAGCGAAGCGGCTGCCTGGGTGGCCTATAAGGTGAGCGAAATCTGCGCCATCTATCCGATTACTCCGTCATCCAATATGGCCGAACTGGCCGACGAATGGGCCTCGAAGCAGATCCCGAATATCTGGGGCGATATTCCCACGGTGATGGAGATGCAGCACGAAGGCGGCGCCGCCGGCGCCGTGCACGGGGCGCTGCAGGCTGGCGCACTCAGCACGACCTTTACGGCCTCCCAGGGCCTGATGCTGATGCTGCCGAACATGTACAAAATTGCCGGCGAGCTGACCTCCGCCGTCTTCCACGTCGCCGCCAGGGCGCTGGCGGCGCAGGGGCTCTCCATTTTCGGCGATCATCAGGACGTCATGGCCGCGCGGACCACCGGTTTTGCGATGCTCAGCGCCGCTTCCGTCCAGCAGGCGCAGGATATGGCCATGATTGCCCACGCGGCGACTCTGGAGGCGCGCGTTCCGTTTATCCACTTCCTCGACGGCTTCCGGACCTCCCACGAAGTGAACAAGATTTCGCGCCTCACCGACGATCAGATCCGCGGCATGATTGACGATCGCCTCGTGCGCGCCCACCGGGCCAGGGCCCTGAATCCCGATCGGCCCATTATGCGCGGCACGGCGCAGAACCCGGATACCTATTTTCAGGGCCGCGAGAGCGTAAATGGCTGGTACGATCGGGTACCGGACATTGTTGAGAACGCGATGGCGCGGTTCGCCCGCCTGACGGGCAGGCGCTACCGGCTGGTGGAGTACTACGGCGCCGACAGCGCCACCCACGTGCTGGTGGTGATGGGCTCGGCGGCGTCAACCGTCCGCCAGACCGTTGACTCTCTGAATCAGCAGGGCGGCCGCTATGGTGTAGTGACCGTTCACCTCTACCGCCCCTTCCCCGCCGAGGCGCTGGTGAAGGCGCTTCCCGCCAGCGTGAAGTTTGTCACCGTGCTGGACCGCACCAAGGAGCCCGGTGCCAACGGCGAGCCGCTGTACCACGACACGCTGGGCGCACTGGTCTGCGCGCTGCAGCAGGGCAAGATAGACCGGCTTCCGACCATCAGCGGCGGCCGCTATGGACTGTCGTCGAAGGAGTTTACTCCGGCGATGGTGAAGGCCGTGTATGAGCAACAGCAGCAGCCGGCGGCGAGACGCTTTTTCACCATCGGCATCCACGATGACGTCACCCACCTCAGCCTCGACTGGGACGAAACGTGGCATATTGAGCCGGACAATCAGGTTCGCGCCCTGTTCTTTGGCCTGGGCGCCGACGGCACCGTCGGCGCGAATAAAAACAGTATCAAGATCATCGGTGAACTGTCCGAATACCACGCTCAGGGCTACTTCGTCTATGACTCGAAAAAGTCCGGATCGCGCACCACATCGCATCTGCGCTTCGGCCCCTCGCCCATCGACTCGCCGTACCTGATAAGCGCCGCAAACTTTATCGGCTGCCACCAGTTCAACTTTATCGAAACCCTCGACCTGCTGACCTATGCCGCGCCGGGCGCCACCCTTCTGCTGAACAGCCCCTGGGGGCCGGATGAGGTCTTGCACCACCTGCCCGCCGGGGTACAGCAGCAGCTTCGCCAGAAGCAGGTGGCGCTGTACGTCATCAACGCCGCCGAGGTCGCGCGCGCGAACGGCATGGGCTCGCGGATCAATACCATCATGCAAACCTGCTTCTTTGCGCTTTCAAAGGTCATGGCGAAGGAGCGGGCCATCGCCCTGATTAAGAAGAGTATTGAAAAGAGTTACCTGCGCAAGGGCCAGGCGGTGGTTGATAAGAACTTTGCCGCCGTGGACGCCGCGCTGGCGAACCTGCACCGGGTGGAAATCCCGCCGCAGACCCGGAGCAGCGCCGAGTCGGGCTGGCACGTATCGCCCGAGGCGCCGCGCTTCGTGCGCGAGGTGACGGCAGAAATGCTGCAGGACCGCGGGGACCGCATTCCGGTGTCGATGATCCCGTCCGATGGCACCTGGCCTACCGCCACCAGCCAGTGGGAGAAGCGCGATATCGCCCTGACCATTCCGCAGTGGCGGGAAGATCTCTGCATTCAGTGCGGCAACTGTTCGTTCGTCTGCCCACACGCGGCCATCCGGGCCAAGTTCTACCATCAGGATCTGCTCAGCGGCGCGCCGGAGGGCTTCAAAAGCGCGCCAATTAGCGCCCGCGGCTTCCCCGATACCCGCTACACGCTGCAGGTTTATCCCCAGGACTGCACCGGCTGCAACCTGTGCGTTAATGCCTGTCCGGTGCGGGCCAAAGACGCCGACGGTGCGGAGATCCGCGCGATCAACATGGTGGATAAGCTGCCGGTGCTGGAACAGGAGAAGTCCGCCCTCGCCTGGTTCAGGACAATCCCGTGGCCCGCGCGCTCAACCATCGATTTCTCAACCGTGCGCGGCGTGCAGTATCTGGAGCCGCTGTTTGAGTTCTCCGGAGCCTGCTCGGGCTGCGGCGAAACCCCGTATCTGAAAACCCTGACCCAGCTGTTCGGCGATCGGATGATGGTGGCTAATGCCACGGGCTGCTCGTCGATCTACGGCGGGAACCTGCCCACGACGCCCTGGTCGCAGAATCGGGACGGTAAAGGCCCGGCCTGGTCAAATTCACTGTTCGAGGACAACGCCGAATTTGGTCTGGGCTTCAGGCTGACCGCCGATCACCACCGTCATCAGGCCGCGCAGGCCCTGCAAGCCCTGGCACCGGAGCTGGGCGAGGCACTGGTGGATGAGATCATTAACGCCCCGCAGCAGATTGAGTCCGATATCTACCGCCAGCGTCAGCGGCTGCAGCGGGTGCGAGAGAAACTGGCCGACAACCAGTCGGAGCAGGCGCAAAATCTGCGCAGTATGCTCGACCACCTGGTCCGCCGCTCGGTGTGGATCGTCGGCGGCGACGGCTGGGCGTACGATATTGGCTCTTCCGGGCTCGATCACGCCCTGGCTTCCGGGCGCGATATCAATATCCTGGTGATGGATACCGAAGTGTACTCCAACACCGGCGGGCAGATGTCCAAGTCGACCCCGCTGGGGGCCACCGCCCGCTTTGCGGCGGGCGGTAAGACCATGGCGAAGAAGGATATTGTTCTGCAGGCGATTTCCTACGGCAACGTCTACGTCGCGCGGGTCGCCTTCGGCGCCAATCCCCAGCAGACCCTGCAGGCGATACGCGAGGCGGAGGCCTATCCGGGCCCTTCCCTGATCGTTGCCTACAGCCACTGTATTGCTCACGGGATCGATATGACGCTTGGCCTGGAACAGCAGCATCGCGCCGTCGCCTCCGGCCACTGGCCGCTGGTGCGCTATAACCCGGTGCTGCGGGAAAACGGCAGCAATCCGTTTACCCTCGACAACCTGCGCCCGACGCTGCCGCTGTATGAGTACCGCCGCCATGAGAATCGCTTTATGGCGCTGATGCAGCAGAATCCGCAGGAAGCCGAGCGGCTGATGGCCATCGCCCAGTCGGTTGCGCACCAGAAATGGGCCACCTATGAGAATCTCGCCATGCGTCCGGCAAGCACGTTCCATCCGGATGCGAGACGCTGATTTATTACCGGCCTCAGACTGCCTGAGCTGTCCCTCAGGCTGCTGACGAACCCCGCGTTTTACGCGGGGTTCTTTTTTACGGCCGCCGCCGGCGAAGAGTCGGGTCGCGAACGCCAGTCAATCTTGTTTATTCATCTCTGTTACCGGCAAGTGGACCACCGTACGGCGGGCCCTGTGCCATTTCGCTCTTTTACCGGAGAGTGAAAGACAGCGACGCTCAGCCGCGCGCGCCCCCCGCCTGCCGGCAACGGCTCGGGCTGCAGCCGAACCAGCGGCGAAAGGCCCGCGAGAAGGCGCTGACCTCCGAGTAGCCCAGCAGCAGCGCCATCTCCGATACCGGCAGGTTGGGCTGCTCCAGGTAGTGGGTCGCCATCTCTTTTCTGACGCTGTCCACCAGTGCGGTGAAGCTGGTGCTCTCCTCCTTCAGCCGCCGCTGCAATGACCACGGCGACAGGTTGAGCCGGTGGGCGATAATCTCCAGCGAAGGCTCGCCGTTGACCAGCTGCAGGTGGATCTGCGTGCGGGTCTGGTTGACGCAGCCCTGCCCCGCCGCCGGCGCATTGATGCGGCGGATGGCGTCCTGCATCACCAGCAGCAGCATCGGATCGTGCTCCGGCATCGGACGCTGGAGGTCGCGGCGCGGAATAATCAGCGAGTTGAACGGCTGGTCAAAGTAGACCGGGGCGTCGAAGAGCTTGCAGTGCTCGTGCCACTGCTGCGGACGCGGATGTTCGAAGTGGACCTCCCGCGGCGCCCAGCTTTTGCCGAGCACGTGGCGAACAATATTCATAAACATGCCCAGCGTCAGCTCGGCGTCCTGGCGGCGGGCGAGGATCGCCCCGTGGCGCACCTGATAATCGAGCTGCAGGCACTCGCCGCGCTCGGTCAAGCGGATGAAGGTGTCGTGCTGATGAAAGGGAAACGCGTTAACCACATTGCGCAGCGCCGTCTCCAGCGTCGGCGAGCAGAGGCCGATATAGCCGATAAGCCCCAGGGACTGCGGCCTGAACTGGTTGCCGTAGTAGAGGCCAAAATTGTCCACATCCGCCTGGCGGGCCGCCACCTCCATCACTTTGCAGTAGCTGACCAGATCGAGGCTCAGGGTTGGGCAGGACAGCAGTTCGGGATCGATACCGCTGATGCCGAGAATACGGTCGGCGTCGCCGCCCCTGGCCTTGATAAAGTCGCAGAGGCCCGATGCGGCGGCGGACAGTACGCCGCGATGGCCGCCGGCGGCGGGCATCGCGAGCATGAGGCTTTCGGAGATGGCGCTGGTCATAGAATGCTCCCGCGGGTTATCGAGGATAGAACAGCTAAGCAATAACCATACCAGCGATTTACACCTTACTATTCAATCAGATAAACAACCTCTCTCTGCCGCCCTGCACTACGGACAGGCAACCGCGCCCCGGCGTCGTGCGCCTATACGCCCAGCGGCAGCGCCGCGCCATCGAGATAGCGGCGGCACAGACGCACCGTGTGTCCGGTCCAGCCATCGCCCAGGCTCTGCGCCATTTCCGTTTCGCGGTGCGACGCCACCCAGGCCGTCAGCTGAATGCGGCGCTGGGCCAGCATCGCGGGCACGATAGCCAGTTCCTCGTCGCCGATGTGCGCCACCTGCTCGTAGCCCGCCAGCCAGTTTTCCACCCACTGCGGGGCGTTGGGGTGATGTTCAGCAAAGCTGACGGCGGCGGCCAGATCGTGCAGATACCAGCCCATGCCGCAGTCGTCGAAGTCGATGACCCGGGTTTCGCCCTTGTGGAGCAGCAGGTTGGTCAGGCGCAGGTCGGCGTGGATCAGGCCGTAGCGCTGGGGCGACTGGCCGAAGGCCGCCATCTGCCGGCGGATGCTGGCGATGGCCTCCTCCACCACCGCGCAGTCGCCGCCGCTCAGGCCGCCCGCGTCGCGCCAGTCCCCCCAGTGGCCGTCGGGCGCGACCATGCTCTGGTGATCCCAGACGATGCGGCGAAAGCCCTCCGGCCGGCGCCACTGCCTGCTCTGCCGGTGCAGCTCGGCGGTGATTTTTCCCAGCTGGCGAAACGCCGCCGGATCAACCTCGGTGGTCGGCATCTCGCCCTCGATCCAGTGAAACAGCACCGCGTGGCGCACGCTGCCGTCCGCCAGGGTTAGGATCTGCACCCGTTCGCCGTCGCGATCGTAAAGCGCCTCCGGGACGCAGATCCCGGCCTCGCGCAGGGCGTCGAGCCACAGCAGTTCGCTCTCAATGTCCCGGCGGCTGTGGTAGTCGCCGCGGTGGATGCGCAGCGCGTAGCGCCTGCCGGCGCGGGTGACCAGCAGCGTGGCATTCTCCGAGCGGCACAGCAGTTTAACGGACGCGCCGGCAAACGCCGGATAGCGGACCAGCGCCCGTTCGGCCAGCAGAATGACGGTGTCGTTGCTGAGGGTATCGTACTGTTTTGCGCCCATATCCGGCTCCCTTTCTCTGATGAGTGTGTCCCGGATGGTGGCGCGAAACCCGCGGTGCCCGCTTGACCGCGGAACGGGAACAGTTGACCGCAGAGCGCGGCGCGACGCGGCGGCCGACGCGGTTGACCTCAGGCAGCGCGTTTCTGTTTTCCAGAGTCAAGTTTTTCTCCCGCCCCTGGCCGCATCATCAGCACGACACTATCCATAACGCCGTTTTCAATAACATCTCGGGGAGTAGCGCAATGACAGAGAAGCTTAAACCCACGCTCGGCACCCTGCACCTGTGGGGCATCGCCGTCGGACTGGTGATTTCCGGGGAGTATTTTGGCTGGAGCTACGGCTGGGGCGTAGCGGGCACGCTGGGTTTTCTGGTGACGACGCTGTTTATCGCCATCATGTACACCTGCTTTATCTTCAGCTTTACCGAACTGACCACCGCTATCCCGCAGGCGGGCGGCCCTTTCGCCTATAGCCGCCGCGCCTTTGGCGATGTCGGCGGGCTGATCGCCGGGATAGCCACGCTGATTGAGTTTGTCTTTGCCCCGCCGGCAATTGCAATGGCGATTGGCGCCTACCTCAACGTCCAGTTCCCGGCGCTCAATCCGAAGTACGTCGCCGTTGTCGCCTACGTGATTTTTATGGGCCTCAACATTCTCGGCGTCAGCCTGGCAGCGACTTTCGAACTGCTGGTAACCGTACTGGCGGTGGGCGAACTGCTGGTGTTTATGGGCGTGGTCGCCCCGGGCTTCAGCCTGAGCCACTTTACCGCCCACGGCTGGGCGGGCAGCGACGTCTTCTCCGGGGCGGCGGTCTCGAGCATGTTTGCGGCGATCCCGTTCGCCATCTGGTTCTTTCTCGCCATTGAAGGTGCCGCGATGGCGGCGGAAGAGGCAAAAGATCCGCGCCGCACCATTCCTCGCGCCTACATCAGCGGCATCCTGACGCTGGTCATTCTGGCAATGGGCGTGATGCTGCTGGCGGGCGGCGCCGGCGACTGGCGCGCGCTGTCGGACATTAACGATCCGCTGCCGCAGGCGATGAAAATGGTCGTCGGCGAGCATTCGAACTGGATGCATATGCTGGTGTGGATCGGCCTGTTCGGCCTGATTGCCAGCTTCCACGGTATTATTCTCGGCTATTCGCGGCAGTTCTTCGCTCTCGCCCGCGCCGGCTACCTGCCGCCGTCGCTGGCGAAGCTGTCGCGGTTTAAAACCCCGCACCGCGCGACGCTGGCCGGCGGCGTCATCGGCATCATCGCCATCTTCTCTGACGGCATCAGCCTGCAGGGCATGAGCCTGACGGCGGCAATGATCACCATGGCGGTGTTCGGCGCCATCGTGATGTACATCATGAGTATGCTCAGCCTGTTCCGCCTGCGCCGCACTGCCCCGGACCTGCCGCGCTCGTTCTTAGCGCCCGGCTATCCGCTGGTCCCCGCCATTGCGCTGGGCGGATCGGTGATATGTCTGGTGGCGATGCTGTGGTTTAACCCGCAGATCGGCGCGCTGTTTATCGCCTTTATGGTGGCCGGCTATCTCTATTTTCTCACCACGCGCGCAAGGCGTAATGCGATTGCCAGGGAGGCGGCAGCGGTAGGAGAGTAAGTTATCGGCGGCATGTCCTGCACGTGCCGCCGTTAGCGGGACTAACGACGCCGCCCACGCTTATGCCTGCCCAGACCCGGCATATCCTCAAGGACCTCCGTGATGCTGCGATAAAACCAGGCTTTCTGTACGTGCCCCTGTAGATTGAGTTGACGCATCACCTCCTCTTCCCGGCCCCATACGGTTTTGGGGCTGATCCCGTTGAGTTCGGCGACCTGCCTGACGCTGAGCCCCTTTATCAGCAGGCGTATTGTTCGCCACTGCCCGGGCGTCATAAACCGACCAGAGAAAAGGCCGCCCGAGCGCTCAACCGGGACCAGGCACGCCTTCATTATTTTTGTTAATTCGCTTATCGGGGTGTTTAGAGACGCAACCCGCACGCCGCGAAGCCTTACCGTCAATGCAGACGGAATACACTCGCTGAGCATCAGCTGTTTCACCCCCGGCATTCTTCGGCTGATTTGTATTGCCAGCGATGACATTCCCTCTAAACGCTGCACTCTGGCATCAATCCAGATGATAATATCGGGATGAAAGTTTTTTGCCACCATCAGGCTATATTGCAGGCTTTTCGCATCGCTAAAAATTTGCAGGTACAGCGGATAAAGTGTTTTGAATAAATTGATAATGCCGTGCACAGCCATATTATTTGCGGAGACAATCGCCACATTCTTCCATTGCTGCCGGGCGACACTGGCATAATCACAGTATAACCTCAGGGGTTCTCGCGCAGCGCAATCTTGCTCATATCCGGGCCACTGCGGCATCACGTAATTTCCGGAAATAGCATCGTTATTAACCATTGAGGCAATTTCAGTTCCAGAAATGCATTGTTTTCTATTCATACAATATATCTCAATATAACCAATTAGCTCAGCAGAAAATCTGCCAAGCGCACTGCCTTCATTTCTATTTATTGTTATCAGATAGAATTCAGAACAATGACCAAAAATAATTGCTGTCGCTGACGCGTCCAGCCTGCAGCAACGTGGCGGCCATCCATGCCAGTACCGCTGTGCAAATTACCGTAATAACAGCACGAATAACGACATCCGGTAAGAAGCCGAATATACTCTTTGCGCCATTAGCAAGCGGTACGAAACTGGCCGGGGCAAGAACCACGTTTAACAGGAGTACCAGCACCAGGCCGTCAGGCACAGAAAAAATGTCTGGATATTCAGGATTACTATTAGCCATAACCGGCAGCAGCAGAACCAGCCCCTGCCAGCGCCAGCCTCCCCGACTCCACAGCGAACGCAGGATAGCGGTCGCCATCAATAATAGCCCCGCCAGCGCCGGCAGTCGGGTAAGCTGAAAGAGGCCAGTAGCGTTCAGAGGCATCCAGGAATACATACCGTCAACAGCGCTGCCCCCGCGAAAGAGGGTAAGGCGCGTAAACAGTAGCGGTACCTGAAAGAGCCCCACGGCGACAAGCATCAGCAGTACCCCGAGCCGCTGCCTGCGGCTGAGCGGCAGCCGGCGCAGCAGCCACAGCAGGCCCAGCAAGGCCCAAAGGCCCAGCACGTGCGGCAGGCCTTTCGCGACAGTTATCGATGAGGTCGCCCACAGCAGCGGCAGCGACCAGAGGATGGCACCGGGCAGCATGAGGCGCATAGACGGCACGGCGGCAATCGGTCGCATGACATTCGCAGGCAAACGGACGACAAGCCAGAGCGCGGCCAGCGCCGCCGTTGCCCAGCTGATGGTATTAAAGTCAGTAGCCGGAACGCTATCATCGACCGCAAACCAATAACTACAGGTTCCGGTAAATAACCAAATAAAGAATATTAGCATTACTCCGCAATACGTTATTCGATTGGGAATAATTAATGCTTGATCAATTTTCATATCTATCAATAACAGTTAATAGCGTGAGAATGGCTCCCGGCGCTTAGCCCTGAAAACGTGCAGCTTCCGGCGCTCTCACTCACCGGAACAAGATTCAAGGTAATAGAAGACAATTAAAACCACGGGATTATTCTTAGCGTCTCAGAGAACCCGCAATCGGCACCAGGGGAATAACAAAAAACCTTAAGCGGGTGACATTTTCAGGAAATGTCTCTCTCATGTCAAACCGTGACTGCCATCACAATCAAGCAAGGATAACTCAATGATTTATGGATTAAAAATCCACTCCCCGCATATCTTTTTTACCTTCATGCAGTGATAAACTTCAATCTCAATTTCAACCACACACTCAAAAGAAACAAAAAGCCATTAAATGAATAAAAATAAGAATAAAAATCCTTTTTCAAGATTAAATGCAATTTTTTATCTCATGAATAAGTGAAAAAATGAACATATCGAATCACAGAGATATCTGAAAAGCGCTTTTAGCGTTCCCTTTCCCAACGCAGCAAACAAACAGTGGAATTACAATCAGTTACCAGGCAGGCAAGCGGCGAGACAACATCTAATTCGCGGCATTAAATTTAACCACTGCGGTTAAAAACCGCAAATAAGAGTCAACAAAATGGATTAAGACAGGCTTACTACAGTTAAGAACTATTAATGGCATCCAGCAAGACTATTCTCAAATTTCGCCAGAATATTTTAATTTCATTCATCAAATGACTGGAGTTATCTGAGAAAAGAGGCATTTTTCCATCTCTACCGATAGGCTTAAAACGTTTTTATCTCTTATAAAGCTATTTTCTGCCGTATATATGCGATAAAACATCGGCTCAGGCACGGAGGCATAAGCCGGAACAGGCTAAAAATTAGCCTCCGCGCCAGGTTTACTTAGCGAATCAAGGTTCTGCAGCCGTCCGGCTTCGCGTACCCTCCTCTCTTCCGGCAGGGTCATTGCCGTGCTGAAGCGGCCGTTTGGCAGTGAAGCGCGCGTCGTCAAGCAAACGCCTGTTGGTCGTGATTATCATTAATACCCTCGCCAGATAACACTTTGCCTGTATAGCCGGCGGCTGAATGGATCAGAACTTCACGCCGATACCGGCGGTTACCGAGCGCCCCGGAGCGGGCTGGCGGCCCCACGGGCTGGTATCGATGCCGCGGAACCAGTAGTCGCGGTTGAACAGATTATTCACGCCAACATAGCCGTTCACCGTCGCACTGGCTGATTTGTAGAGATCGCGGCTGACCTGGGCGTTCCATACCCAGTAGGAGGGCATCGGGCCGGCATCGCCTTTCGCCGTTTCGCGCTCACTGTTGGCAGCGTCGGAGAACGAGCGGCTGAAGTAGTAACCGTTAAGCGCGAAGGTGGTGCCGCGCCAGTCGTAGCTGCCGTCCAGCGTCACCTGGTTGCGCGAGGAATATGGCACCCGCTTGCCCTTATTAACGCCGTTGCGCTGCTCCGCCTTCAGGTAGGCATAGCCAGCGTGCAGCCTAAGTCCCTCAACCGCTTCCGGGCTCCAGAACCCCTCAAGCTCTATGCCCTCGTGGCGCGTGCGCCCGATGTTGTCATAGCTGTCGGTGCTGCTGTTGTAAGAGATCTGATCCTTATAGTCGATGCGGTAGAGGCCGGTCTGCAGGCTGACGTTTTTAGTCGGCGTATAGCGCACCCCGCCCTCATAGTTCCACGCCAGTTCAGAGCTGACATCGCCGCCTTTGACCACCTGTGTGACCTGAGCCGGACGCACGCTCTTCTGAGTGTCGGCGTACAGGAACCACTCATCGGTCAGCTGATAGCCGAGGGTGAGGCCCGGCAGCCACTGGCCATCTTTAGCATTGGCGCGGAAGTCGCTTTTGCGGTCGCTGTACTTCTCGCCGATGTGCTCGTAGCGCATCCCCGGCGTGATGGTGAACTTGTCGTCGAACAGCTTGATGGCGTTGCTGACGTAGCCCGCCCAGGCCTTATCGTCGAAGTACCAATCGCGGGTCACGCTGGTCAGATCGGTGGTCAGCGCGCGCTGGCGCACCTGATAATCAATTTTCTCTTTCACGAAACGGCCGCCGACGATCCAGTGCTGATTGACCTTATCGCCGTTAACGTCGAAGCTGAAGCGCGGCTCGGTGCCCCAGGTTTTAAAGTGGCGCGGCGAGTTCTGCACCAGATCCGCCGGCAGCGCCGGATTGAAGTTCTGCCCCGGCACCTGGCTCATGCCCAGGTGAAAATCGCGATCGGAGTTGTGGGCGAAGAACATCCAGTTAAACTCGGCCGAATCAATGAAGCCAAGTCCGCCCAGCTGCTGGTTGTACACCGCGCTGTAGCGCTTGGTGTGACCGTCGTAATCGTCAAACGGCCGGGTGCTCTGGCGCCGGTTCTGGTGATAATCTTTAGCCGACAGGGCTCCGGCAAGGTTGGCGTGGGCGTCGTAGTACTGATAGGAGAAGTTCAGCGAGGTGGCATCGTTAATATTCCACAGGCCGCGGATGCGGTAGTTCTGGGTTTTGCTGCCGCTATATTCGCGAAAGGAGTTCCCCTTCACCTGGTTGCCCTCAACCTGCAGGCCAAAATTATCATCCAGCATCCCGCCGGTGCGCAGATAGGTATCCCACAAGTTGCGGCCCTTACCGTAGAAAGTAGCCCGCTCGGCAATCTCATTTTCCCACGCCAGCGGGATAGGCTTGCTGATAATATTAATCACGCCGCCGACGTTGTTCGGGCCGTACTGCACCGCCGCCCCGCCGCGCACCACATCGACGCGGTCAACGGTGGCGAAGGTGACCGGGAACAGCGACATCCCCTCCTGACCGTAGGGCGCCAGGGCCAGCGGAATGCCGTCCTCCAGGATCTGCACCCGCCCGCTGCGGCTGTCATACAGGCCGCGCACGGCGATTTGCGGCAGTACGCCCGTTCCCGTTTCATCCTGGATTTTCACGCCCGGCACCCGCTGCAGGGCATCGTCGAGGGTGCGGTTGGCCCCTTTAGTCAGCTGATCGTTGTCGATAACCGAGCGGCTACCGGCCCAGGTTTTCACCTCATCGGCGCGGGAGTCGCCGAGGATATTGCCGTTAACCACCATGGTCTGCTCTTCTGCCGCGCCGGCGCACTTCGCCGCGAGGAGGAGAGTCAGCGCGGTGGCCACATTTGTGTATCGCATTTTTACCCCTGATTAAGCGCAAATAGTGAAATGATTCTTATAGAGATTCTCGTTATCAATAAATCGCCGCTATTAGCACGCTAATGTAAACATTTGTCAAGCCACCTACATTCGCACTTTTCCCGAAGAAAGCGCAGCAGAGGCGTTGTGTGTCGTGATAATTACCTGCAGCGGTGGGCGTTTGCGGCATGGGCGGGGAGGAAGATTGCCGTCACAGAAAGACGTTCAAATAAAATGAATAAGACGTTAACTTTTTTTGCATCAGGCTGGCAGCGAATATGCTTGCGCGATGCAGATAAGGTGAGACGGAGCTTCCGCAGGGGGCGGAAGCTCCGGGGTTAATTACTGCCCGGGCTGCGGCGGCAGCTTAGAGACGTCAGCGCTGCCCATCGCCTTCTCATCGGCGATGGTGTCGCGGTCTTTACGCACTTTAGCCACATCCGATGCGGTCACCGCAGAGGCCTTGTTGCCCCAGCTGCTGCGCACGAAGTTGGCGACGTCCGCTACCTGCTGGTCATCAAGCCGCCAGCCGAAGGACGGCATCGTCAGCTGCGACACCGCGCCTTTCACTGCCGGCGTGGTGCTGCCGGTGAGGATGATGTGGATAAGCGAGGTCGGATCGTCGGTCTGCACTACCGGGTTGCCCTTGAGCATCGGGAACGCCTTTTTGTAGCCGGCGCCGTCGGTGCGGTGGCAGGCGGCGCAGTTATCGACGTACAGGGCGGCGCCGGTTTTGCTGTCGTCACCCTTCCACAGCCGCGCGGCGGTGTCGTCTTTCTCCGGCTCGGCCGACTGCTTGCCGCTCTGCGGCGGCAGCGATTTGAGGTAGCGGGAGATGGCCGTGATGTCCTCGTCGGAGAGGTACTGCAGGCTGTGCTCCACCACGTCGCTCATGCCGCCGAACACCACGCTCTTGTCGTTGCGCCCGGTTTTCAGGAACTCGGACAGTTCGGCTTCGTTCCAGGTGCCCAGGCCCTCGCGGTTTTCACCGCGCAGGCTGGTGGCCTCCCAGCCGTCGATCGGCGCGCTGCTGCCGGAGAGGAATTTGTCGCTCTCGTCGTTGCTCAGCGCCTTCTCCTGCATGGTGATGGCGCGCGGCGTGTGGCAGGCGCCGCAGTGGCCGAGGCCTTCAACCAGGTAGCGGCCGCGCTCGATGACCGGATCGGCGCCGCTTTTGGCGACAAACGCCTGCGGGTCCGGCGCAAACATGCCGCGCCAGATCGCCAGCGGCCAGCGCATCGACAGCGGCCACGGGATATCCACGTCGCGGTTGGCCTGCGCCACCGGCTTCACGCCGTGCATAAAGTAGGCGTACATCGCGCGCATGTCCTCTTCGGTCACCCGGGCGAATGACGGATAGGGCATCGCCGGATAGAGGGTGCTGCCGTCTTTGCGCACGCCTTTGCGCACCGCATCGTCGAACTCTTCAAAGGTATAGTTGCCGATGCCGTGCTCTTTATCGGGAGTGATGTTGGTCGAGTAAATCGCGCCGATCGGCGTCATCATCGACAGGCCGCCGGCGAACGTCGCGCCCTGGCGGCCGTTGGTGTGGCAGGCCACGCAGTCGCCGGCGCGGGCCAGGTATTCGCCGCGCTTGATCAGGTCGGCATTGTTGGCATCGTCCTGCGCCCAGGCGGCACAGCTTATCAGTCCGAGCACCAGCGCGGACAAAAGGTGTTTTTTCATTGTCTGCGCTCCTTATGCCTGAACCAGCGGGCCGGGGTTTTTCAGATACTGCTCGCGGATCGCCTTCGCCGACCAGTAGGCCAGCGCGGCGACGGTGCCGGTCGGGTTATAGCCCAGCCCCTGCGGGAAGGCCGACGCGCCGATGACGAAGACGTTATGCACGTCCCAGCTCTGCAGGTAGCGGTTCACCGCGCTGGTCTTCGGATCCTCACCCATCACCGCCCCGCCGTTCATGTGCGTGGTCTGGTAGGAGGTGGTATCGAAGTGGCTGTTGGCGTTTTTCGGGCTGCCCATCATGTATTTCGGGTTCATGGCTTTGGCAATCGGCGCCATTTTCTCGTACATGAACTGCGCCATCTTGATGTCGTTCTCCTGCCAGTCGAACGTTATGCGCAGCAGCGGCTGGCCGTAGATGTTCTTGTAGTTGGGATCGAGATCGAGATAGTTCTGCTTATAGGACTGGTGCGCGCCGTGGGCGTCCATCGACAGGTGGTGGGTATAGGTGTCCGCCACCGCCGATTTCCATTTGCTGCCCCAGGCGGGCGTGCCCGGCGGTACCGGCAGGCCGGAGATAGGCTTGGTCCCGGCCTGGTTGACCCAGAACGGCGAACCGCCGACAAAGCCGTGCGGGCCGTGGTCAAAGTTGTCGGCGTTGAAGTCGTCCACGCCGACGCCGTTGCCGCCCGCGCCGATGAACGGGTTGGTGAAGGTGTCTTTATCGAAGATGGCCTTGATGGTGGTCATGTTCTGATAGGCAAAGTTGCGGCCCACCACGCCCTCGCCGGTTTCCGGGTTGTAGGGTTTACCGATGCCGGAAAGCAGCATCAGGTGCACGTTGTGGAACTGGAAAGCGCCGATAATCACCAGATCGGCAGGCTGCTCGACTTCGCGACCCTGGGCGTCCACGTAGGTGACGCCGGTGGCGCGCTGCTTGTCGTCGGTGAGGTTAACCTTCAGCACGTTGGCATTGGTGCGCAGCTCGAAGCGTTTCTCCATACGTAGCGCCGGCAGAATATTCACGTTCGGCGATGCTTTAGAGTACATGTAGCAGGCGTAGCCGCTGCAGAAGCCGCAGAAGTTGCACGGCCCCATCTGCGCGCCGTAGGGGTTGGTATAGGAGTCGGAGGTGTTGGCCGACGGCAGGTTATAGGGATGATAGCCCACCGACTGCGCCGCCTGCTGGAACAGGGTCGCCGAGTGGGTATTCTTCTGCGCCGGCAGCGGGAAGTCGCTGGAGCGGTCCGGGGCGAAGAAGTTGCCGCCCTTATCCTTACCGACCACTTTACCCTTGACCGACCAGGCGGTGCCGGAGGTACCGAACACCTTCTCGGCCTTGTCGAAGAACGGCTCCAGCTCGTCGTAGGTGACGCCGAAGTCCTGAATAATCATGTCCTGGGGAATAAACGATTTGCCGTAGCGCTCTTCGTAGTGGCTGCGCATCCGCAGCTCAATCGGGTCGACGCGGAAGTGGACGCCGGACCAGTGCAGCCCCGCGCCGCCGACGCCGGTGCCCGGCAGGAAGGCCGCCAGCTGGCGATAAGGTACTGCGGTCTGGCTGGTGTTATGGCGGATGGTGACGGTGCTTTTAGAGAGATCCTGGAACAGCTTGCGGCGGATATTGTAGGTCAGCTCGTCGATGACCTGCGGATAGGCGCCGTCGGGCCAGGTATCGCGCATCGGGCCGCGCTCCAGCGCCACCACGTTGAGGCCCGCTTCGGTCAGCTCTTTGGCCATGATCGCGCCCACCCAGCCGAAGCCGACAATCGCGACGTCTGTTTTTTTCAGTACAGTTGCCATGGGTTATGCCCTCACTCCCTTGATTGATACCGGCGGGAACGGATAGCGCTCGCCGCGCTCCACCCAATCCATAAAGTCCGCGCGCGCGCCCGGGAAGTTAATCAGCGTCCAGCCCACCATGCCTTTGTTGCCGCCGTGGATAGGATCGCTGAAAAAGCCTTCGCGGGTATTCTGCAGCAGATAAGAGAAGAAGAGTGTCGAAGGCAGCTGTTCGAACTGCGCGTCGCCGGATTCAAACTGGCCGAGTACGGCGTCCTGCTGTTCGCCGCTGAGTTCGGCGAAAAGCTTGCCGTGCTGCTTTTTGCACCAGGCGTTGGCATCGTGAATGCCGAGGTTGTAGATCTGCTTCGGCACCAGCGGCAGCTGGTAGCCCATCTCTTTCGGCACGTCGGGATTAAAGGGGCCCTGCATGTACCAGATTGACCCGGTGGCGTAAGGGGTATTCATCTGCCGGTCGATAAATTCGGGCACGCCCGCCTCCAGCGCCCCCGGCCCGCGCTCGTCCGCCGGGATCAGGCGGGCGACGGCGGCATTGATAAATGCCCACTCAACGTCGTTAAAAAACTGCGGCTGCCACTTCTCGCCGCTTTGCGCCGGGGCCGCAGGGGTTTTCGGCGTATCTTCTGCCGCCGCAGCCGCACCGGAGAAGCCCACCGCGCCGATGCTGCCGCCGGAGACAACTACGGCCGGGATGAGACTCATTGATTTAACAAGAAAGTCCCGTCGGGAACTGTTATTTTTCTCGCTCGCCATATCACATTCCTATCCAGAAAATTGTTATCGCTATAAACATCAAAAACCTGAAACGATTTAAAAGAGAGCTAAAATCGGATTATTATCGGTTACAGATCGCAGCCGGTTGTCCGGGGATAAGCAGAACACCGTTATGAATGAGTGTAGTCAGTAATTATTATTTTCCCCTTGTCTTCAGGGGTTTCTCCTGCCGCCTCGTCTGATAAGCCGCTGACGAAGCGCGTTAATGTTAAGTGAATCACAAAACCATTGCCAGCCTATTGTTATCAAAGGTGGCTTATTGCTAATTTGTAAAGTTATTTTGCAAAATTATGAACATCTCTATTTCGTCACGTAATAATAACGCCGTAACCATATTCTCCGGACGCATATAAAAACAGCAGGCCGCCCGTCATCAGGCGGGCAGCCTGCTGTTTTTAGCGTCGCGGAAAATTATTTCACCCGCGCCGCGTTCACCTGTACGCGGTTGTTACTGATAGCGCCGGTGATTTTACAGGATGCGCCCCGGCATCATCACGATGAGATGCTGTTGCGCTGATGCCTGGGCCACTGCGACGAATGAGAAAAGGAATGGCGGCGAAAATATAAACAATTTGCCACAGTTATCCAAAAAAGCAGAAACAAAAAATTACCGAAACAGAAGCCGGATCGCGCCTTCAGCTCCCGGCCGGATAATAGGTGCGCGCCGGAAGGCGTCGCCCGTCCCGGTGCCGCAGCGCGTAATATAGCCCGGCCGTAGCCAGCCAGCCCACCAGCCAGGAGACGTCATTGCCGGCGAAAATCCACGTCAGCGCGCCGTGAAAAAGCGGGTTTTCGATGAACGGCAGCTGGATCAGCACGCCGGTAATGTAGACGGCGATCCCCAGCGCATTCCAGCCGCCGTAGCGCGCTTTGGCATCGTACAGCGCGGGGATGTCTACCGCGCCGGCGGAGATAACGTAGTAGTCCGTCAGGCTGATGGCGCTCCACGGTACGAAAAAGGCGAGCAGGAACAGCAGGAAGTGGGTGAAGTTCTTTAAAAAGGCGGGTTCGCTGAGCAGCGCAATGGCGCAGGAGGCGGAGACCATCAGCACCACAAACAGCACCCGGCCGCGCTGGCCTATCGCAGAGCGCTGGCGAAACCCGGCAACAATCGTGGTGAGCGACATAAAGCTGCCGTAGGCATTCATGGTGGTGAAAACCAGCTTGCCAAAGCAGATGGCGAAATAGATAACCATCGCCGCCGCCTGGCTTTTACCCAGGCCCACGATATAGCTCACCTCGTGCCCAGAAAAGGCGCTGCCGGCCACGGCGGCGGTGAGCACGCCCAGCGTCATCGACGCCTGAGAGCCGAGCACCGTACCGCAGAAGACGGCCAAAAAGGTGCCGCGTCCGGAGGTGTTTTGCGGCAGATAGCGCGAATAATCGGAAACATAGGGACAAAAGGCAATCTGCCAGGAGGACGATAGCGAGACCGCCAGCAGGAACATCGGCAGCGAAAAGCGGCTGTCGTGCATCAGGCCGGCCAGCGGCACATTCCACAGCAGCGAGGCAAACAGCCAGATAAAGGCCAGCACGCCGATAACGCTCGCCGCTTTGCCAAGCCGGTGGATCGTGCGATAGCCCAGTACGGCAATCACCACGATCAGGGCGCTGAACAGGATCATGCCGCCGGTATCGGAGATCGAAAGCAGCTTCGCCATCGCCTGCCCGGCCAGCACCGTCCCGCTGGCGGAGAAGCCGATATACATCAGGCAGGCGAGCGCCAGCGGGATAACCGCGCCGTAAACGCCGAACTGCGCCCGGCTAACGATCATCTGCGGCAGCCCCAGGCGCGGCCCCTGCAGGGCGTGGAGCGACATGATGCACGCCCCCAGCAGCTGGCCGATAAACAGCCCCACCAGCGACCAGACCACGTCTCCGCCCAGCACTACCGCCAGCGCGCCGGTGACGATCGCGGTGATTTGCAGATTGCCGCCGAGCCAGAGGGTGAACTGGCTGAAGGGGTGGCCGTGGCGCTCGCGCCCGGGGATGTAGTCTATCGAGCGCGATTCGCGGAAAGCGGTTTTGCCGGGCGTTGCCCGATCTGGCGTTGGAGATGGCATAGGCGTCCTTCGGCTGGGAGATGATGGATATGATATGCCTTGTATATACAACCATTGACATCTGGCGACACCCGCCCGATGATCGTTTTGTGAGTCACGTTGTGAATTTTTTGTTACTTGAGGTAATAAGATGGTTAACTGCGTAGCCGTGCCGGACGAGGCCGCCCGATGATAGTCCCCTTCACCTTCGCTTCACTGCCGGTGAGCCGCTGGCAGAACGGCGCCGGAGAGACCCGGGAGATTGTCCGCGTCCCGCACCCGGAGGCCCCCTTTCTGTGGCGCTGCAGCGTGGCTACGCTGCAGGCCGACGGCCCCTTTTCGCGCTTTGAGGGGATCGACAGGACGCTGGTTCTGCTGGAGGGCGAGCCTTTCTGGCTGCGCGGCGGCGGCGTGTCGCACTATCTCCGGCGCGGCGAACCCTGGTCCTTCCCCGGCGAACAGCCGCTCGTCAGCGAAGGGATCGCCGGGCCGGGACTGGATTTCAACATCATGACGCTGCGCGGCAGGGCCCGGGCCGGCGTAGTGAGCACGTCGGCGGCCTGCCGTCCGGGCGGCGAAGGTATCGCCTGGGTCTGCGCGGGCCGCTGGCGCATGGCGGGCGAAGAGTATGCCGGGGCAAGCGGCATCTGGTGGCAGGAAGAAGCTCCCGGCGAGCTGGTCCCGCTCACCGGGGATGCGCTGCTGATGGTGACAGAGATCGTCCGGACGGCGGGCTGATTACCTGAGCAGCGTCGCTTTAACCGCGCGCCCCTTGATTTTGCCCTGCTGCAGCTGCTTCAGCGCATGGCGCGCCGCGGGGGCTTTGATGGCCACATAGGCGTGGATCGGATGAATATCGATTTTGCCGATATCGGCACCGTCGATGCCCATATCGCCGGTCAGGGCGCCGAGAATATCGCCGGGGCGGATTTTGGCCTTTTTACCGCCATCGATGCACAGGGTCGCCATCGCCGCCTCCAGCGGCGCAACGGCGGCGCCGGCGGGCAGCGGCCTCCAGTCGAGGGTCATGCTGAGCATCTCTTCCAGCACCGTCGCCCGCTGGGCCTCTTCCGGCGCGCAGAAGCTGATGGCAAGCCCGCTCTCCCCGGCCCGTGCGGTGCGGCCAATGCGGTGCACGTGGACTTCCGGATCCCAGGAAAGCTCAAAGTTAATCACCATCTCCAGGGCCTTAATGTCGAGGCCGCGGGCCGCCACGTCGGTAGCCACCAGCACGCGGCTGCTGCCGTTGGCGAAACGCACCAGCGTCCGGTCGCGGTCGCGCTGCTCCATATCGCCGTGCAGGGCCAGCGCGCTCTGGCGGCTCTCGCTCAGGGCGTCGCACACCGCCTGGCAATCTTTTTTCGTGTTGCAGAATACGACGCAGGAGGCGGGCTGATATTTGCTCAGCAGCTGCTGGAGCAGGCGAATCTTACCGCCGCGCGCCACTTCATAAAACTGCTGCTCCACCGCCGGCAGCTCGTCAACGCTATCCGTTTCAACGGTGACCGGCTCCCGCTGGATGCGGCTGCTGATGGCGGCAATCGCCGTCGGCCAGGTGGCGGAAAACAGCAGGGTCTGCCGCTGCGCCGGGGCGTGGGCAATCACCTCATCAATGGCGTCGGCAAACCCCATGTCCAGCATCCGGTCCGCTTCGTCCAGCACCAGGGTCTGCACGCGGTCGAGGTTCACGGTCTCTTTTTTCAGGTGATCCAGCAGGCGTCCCGGGGTGGCGACGATAATATGCGGGGCGTGGGTCAGGGAGTCGCGCTGGACGCTGAACGGCAGGCCGCCGCAGAGGGTCAATATTTTGATATTCGGCATGTAGCGCGCCAGGCGGCGCAGCTCTTTCGCCACCTGATCCGCCAGTTCGCGGGTCGGGCAGAGGATCAGCGACTGGGTGGCAAACTGCGCCGGGTCGATATGCTGGAGCAGGCCCAGCCCGAAGGCGGCGGTCTTGCCGCTGCCGGTTTTCGCCTGGGCGCGGACGTCTTTCCCGGCCAGAATGGCGGGCAGCGCGGCGGCCTGCACCGGCGTCATGGCGGTAAAGCCCAGTTCGTTAAGGTTGGCGAGTTGTTCCGGCGGGAGGGCGTTCAGTTCAGCAAATGAGGTCACGGGATTGTTCCGGTTAAGACATCAGGATTGGCGCGCATCTTAGCACAACCTGCGGCAATCCTGATGTCTGTTTACCTCCCTGCTCTATTTAGCCAGGCGTGGAAATAGCGTCCTGCCGGTCAGCTGGTTGATCTGTTCGAGTTCCCCCTCGCGGAAATCGGCGTAGCTATCCAGCATCCGGGTAAAGGAGGTCCCCACCGAGGCCGGCGCGTAGGGATAGTCGCTACCAAACAGCACGTGCCCCGGTTGGGCAAAGGCCAGCAAAGCCTTCAGCGCAACGTCGCTGCCGGACAACGCCGTGTCGAAATAGAACGTCTTGAGATCTTCCAGAACCTGCGCCTTCGTCAGCTGCGGATTGAGCCCGGGCAGCAGCTCGGCGAAGCGGTAGCTGGCAAAGGGTACAAAGCCCCCGGCGTGGGAAAGGATCACCTTGATGTGCTTATAACGGCTCATCACACCGTTAGTCACCATATGCAGCGCCGTGCGCGTGGTGTCCATCGGATAGTCCACCAGCGGCCCGGGCAGACCGGGGATAACGTCCATCGGCGGCTTCGCCGGATGGATAAAAACGACGGCGCCCAGTTCGTCCAGCGCCTGCCACAGCGGCTCATAGCTTGCATCACCCAGATAAATGCCGCGGTAGTTGGTGAGCAGCACGACGCCATCGGCGTGCAGGTGCTCAAACGCGTAGCGCAGCTCCTCGAGCGAAGCCTCCATGTCCGGCAGCGGCAGGGTCACAAAGTTGCCAAAGCGCGTGGGGTGCTGGCTGACCAGTCCCGCCGTGTACTCATTGACCCGCCGCGCCATGTCGACCGCTTCCTTGCCGTGCCAGCCGGTAACGCCGGGCGCGGTCAGCGACAGAACGCCGGTGCGGATCTGCAGCGAATCCATAAAATCGATCGCGCTCTGCGGCGACCATGCGGGGCTTTTCCAGCCTGACGGATCGCCGCCGTGGGACGGCAGCGCCGATACCCAGTCGGGCGGGACAACGTGCTGGTGGACATCAATGCGTTGAACAGTTGACATATCAGATACCTCACAGAGTGTTATAACCAGTGCATTGCTAACTTTAAGGCGCCCCTATTCATTATACAAATTCATTAGTATCATCAATAAATGCCTTAAAAGCATAGGTTAGAATGCAGATCAGGTACCTGAAATATTTTGCCGCCGGATGGCATCTTGTCGTGCGCTGAACAGGCAGATGCGGGATCCGAAAAGCGATCTTCAGACGTGAAGGCCGGGAGCGGTATTTTACGAGGAGGCCTGGAGCATGCTGCGCAGGTTAAGATTGGCGAGTTGCTCCGCCGGGAGGTGGGCGGTACAGAAACAGGACGCTGTGGGATCTTTTCGGTTGAGGCATCGGGATCGGCGCCCGTCATGTTATGACGGGC